>Ga0209640_10003026_pt1 | contig 14698 bp, 17 predicted proteins | sample RifCSP10_1_FD_184018 | JGI IMG/M metagenome (GOLD analysis project Ga0209640, IMG submission 184018) | Soil microbial communities from Rifle, Colorado - Rifle CSP2_sed 10_1 (SPAdes) (version 2) | ecosystem: Environmental > Terrestrial > Deep subsurface > Rock core/Sediment | place: Rifle...
TTGACCCCGGCCAGGTCCACTACGGTGTCCTCGGCCTTGAAGGTGCGCCCCACGAGCTTGTAGGGAGCGGAGACCTTCACCACCTCGCGCACCCCCGGAAGGAGCTCGAGCGACGCGGGGTCGACCATCACGCGAGGCACCCCGACCGCGCCCAGAACCGTGTAGTTGACCCCGGTGGAGCGATGCACGTCGTAGCCGGCCACGACCAGGGCCTCGATGACCTTCTGGACCTGCTCTTCGGTGGCGACCTCTTCCATCACGATGACCATGACCTTCACCTACTCCGATCGGCCTTCTTCAGGCTCCGTCTCCGCGTTGGCCGAGACCCTCTCGAGGCGCCGGCTCTCGTCGATGATCCGCTCGAACACGCGCCTCACGGCCAGGGGCTCGAGCGGCCCGGGGCTCTCGCGCATGACCCGCTCCAGGATCCAGGCTTCGCGTTCGGGCGCGTAGATGGGCAGGCCTTGCGCCCTCTTGATGCGGCCGATCTCGACCGCGCACGCGGAGCGGCTGTTCAGGAGCCTCATGAGCTGGTCGTCGATCCCGTCGATCCGCTTCCGCCAGATCTCGAGATCGGACGCGCCCGCCGCCCCCGGCGGCGCCTCTACATCCCGCTCTTCAGCCATTGCACGTATTCCGCGAGGCCTCCATCGGGCTTCTCCTCCAGGAAACGCACGAGCGCGCTCCCCACCACCACTGCGTCCGCCGCCGCCGCCGCCGCCCCGACCTGCTCGGGCGTCGAGATCCCGAACCCGAGCGCCACCGGCTCCGTGGTCATGGACTTGATCCGGTTCACGAGGGGCCCGGCCTCCTCGGAGAGACGCTCCCGCTCGCCGGTGATGCCGGTGCGGCTCACCGCGTAGACGAAGCCCCGGCTGGCTGCGGCCACGCTCCGGAGACGGGCGTCCGGGCTCGTGGGCGCGGCCAGGAACACGGTGTCGAGATCGTGGGCCCGGGCCTCGCGGAGCCAGTCCCCGGCCTCCTCGGGGGGCAGATCGGTCACGAGGACGCCGTCGACGCCGGCCGCCTTCGCGTCCCGGGCGAGGCGATCGAGGCCGTAGCGCAGGAAGGGGTTGAAGTAGCCGAAGAGCAGGACCGGCAGCTCGCTCTCGCGCCGAAGCGAACGCACGGTCTCGAGCACGTCGGCCAGGGTCGTGCCCCGCCGAAGCGCGCGCTCGCTCGAGCGCTGGATCACCGGACCGTCCGCCAAGGGGTCGGAGAAAGGGACTCCGAGCTCGAGCACGTCCGCCCCCGCCTGGTCCAGGTCGCGCGCCGCGCTCAGCGTCCGTTCGAGCGAGGGGTCCCCGGCGGTGATGAAGGCGACGAAGCCCCTGGCCCCGTCGCGCCGCAGGCGGGCGAACCGCTCGCCGATGCGGCTCATCTACTCCATCCCCTGGCCAGCGGCCCGCGAGGGAACGTGTGCCAGTACGGCCTCCACTTCGATCTCCACCAGCATGTCGGGGTCGATGAGCCGGCTCACCTCCACCATCGTGGCCACCGGCCGCACCTCGCGGAAGACCTCGCCGTGGGCACGCCCCACCGCCTCCCACTTCGAGATGTCGGTCACGAACATCCGCGTGCGGACCACGTCCTTGAGCGACACCCCCGCCTTGGCCAGCGCCTTCTCCACGTTCCGGAAGATCTGGACGGTCTGCGCGTAAGGATCGCCCTTCCCCACGATCTGCCCGTCGTCGCCGGTCGCGGTCGTCCCCGCCACATAGACGACGTCCCCCACCCGGACCGCCCGGCTGTAGCCGACGATCGGCTCCCAAGGGCTGTTGCCGGAGATGTTGAGGCGGCTCATGCGCTACCGCCGCCCGCAGGCCCCAGACTCGACGGAGCACCGGATTCACTCCGGTGCGGAGTCGGGGGGAGTCCGGGGGGGTGCGACGCAGCACCCCCCCGCTCAATGACGATGTCCAGGTCCTTGTCTCCCCGTCCGCTCAGGTTCACGATCACGAGCTGGCCGGCCAGACCCTTCGCTTCGCGGAAGAGCCAGGCGAGCGCGTGCGAGGACTCGAGGGCGGGGAGGATACCCTCGGTCTCGGCCAGGGCGTGGAACGCGGCCAGTGCTTCCTCGTCCGAGGCCGCGCTGTAGGTGACCCGGCCCAGATCCCGCAGCAGCGCGTGCTCGGGCCCCACCGCCGGATAGTCGAGACCCGCCGACACCGAATGCGTGGGCAGGACGTTGCCGGCCGCGTCCTGCAGCAGGTACGTTCGGGTCACCTGAAGAACCCCCACCCCCGTCTCCGCGTCGAGGAAGCGCGCGGCGTGGTCGCCGGGTCGGGGCGAACGCCCTCCGGCCTCGACCCCCACCATGCGGACGCCCGTGTCTTCGAGGAACGCGAGGAAGAGGCCGATGGCGTTCGAGCCTCCTCCCACCGACGCCACGAGCTGATCGGGCAGCCGGCCTTCCTTCTCGAGCACCTGGGCGCGAGCCTCCTTGCCGATCACCGCCTGGAAGTCCCGAACCATCATCGGATAGGGGTGCGATCCCAGGACGGAGCCGAGGAGATAGTGCGTGGTGCGGACGTTCGTCACCCAGTCCCGCATCGCCTCGTTGATCGCGTCTTTGAGGGTGCGGGCGCCGGAATCGACGCCGCGGACCTCGGCCCCCAGGAGGCGCATCCGCCGGACGTTCGGGGCCTGTCGCGCCATGTCCTCGGTGCCCATGTAGACCACGCACTCGAGGCCCAGGAGGGCGCACACGGTGGCGGTGGCGACGCCGTGCTGCCCGGCGCCGGTCTCGGCCACCACCCGGGATTTGTCCATGCGCTTCACGAGCAGGGCCTGGCCGAGGGCGTTGTTGATCTTGTGGGCGCCGGTGTGGCAGAGGTCCTCGCGCTTCAGGTACACCCGGCAGCCGCAGCGTTCGGAGAGCCGCCCCGCCAGGGAGAGCGGCGTCGGCCGGCCCACGAAGTCGCGGAGCAGCCCCTCGAAGCGGGCCACGAAAGCCGGATCGCGACCCGCCTCGGCGTAGGCCTCCTCGAGCTCGCGGAGCGGCTCCATGAGGGTCTCGGGCACGAACTTGCCGCCGTAGGGGCCGAAGTGGCCGCTCGCATCCGGCCAGCGGGCGGCGTGCGACAGCGGTCCGGCTTCGACCACGGACTCGCTCATCGCGCCCGCTCCCACTCCCGCACGTTCCGGACGAAAGCCCGCACCTTCTCCGGGTCTTTTCGCCCGGGCAGCGACTCGACGCCGCTCGAGACGTCGACGGCATCCGGCTGCACCGCGGCCAAAGCCTCCTGCACGTTGTCCGGGGAAAGCCCGCCGGCCAGCATGAGGAACGAGGCACGTTCCCGCACGCCTCGAACCAGCGCCCAGTCGAAGGGGACGCCCGTGCCCCCGGGTAGCATGGTCTCGCCGGGAAGCCGCGTGTCGACGAGCAGGCCGGCCGCGCGCCCGTCGTAGCGCAGGGCCTCTTCGGCGCTGAAGCCCTTCCCCACCCTCACCGCCTTCAAGACCCGGCGGGCCAGACCGCCGAGGCTCTCCGGGGGCTCGTCGCCGTGGAGCTGGAGGAGGTCGAGCCCCACCTGGTCGGCCACGCGCTGCATCTCCTCGGCCGGAGCGTCCACGAACACGCCGACCCGAAGGAGGAAGGGAGGGAGCGCACGGCTGATCCGCGCGGCCTTCTCCGGGTCGACCCGCCGCGAGCTCATGGGCCAGAAGACGAAGCCCACGGCGTCGGCCCCCGCGTCCGCGGCCCGCTGGCCGTCCTCCACGGAAGTGATCCCGCAGACCTTGACGAAGACGCGGCCGCCCATCAGGCCTCTCCTTTGGATTCGTCGAGCAGCGCGGCGAGTGCCGTCCCGGGATCCGGAGCGCGCATCAGGTGCTCGCCGACGAGGAAAGCGTCGAAGCCGGCCGCGCGCAGGCGGCGGACGTCGGCCCCGGTGGCGATCCCGCTCTCCGCCACCGCGATCACGTGGTCCGGAACCGCGGCGGCGAGGCCGAGCGCAGTCTCGAGGTCGACCTTCATCGTCTTCAGGTCGCGGTTGTTCACGCCCACGATCCCGGCGCCCGCGCCGAGGGCGCGCTCCAGCTCTCCGCGGTCGTGCACCTCCACCAGCGATTCGAGGCCCGCGCCCTCCGCGGTCTCGAGAAGCAGCCGCAGCTCGGCGTCGGTGAGGGCGGCGACGATCAGGAGCACCGCGTCGGCCCCGAGGGCCGCGGCCTCCCAAACCTGGTAGGGGTCCACCACGAAATCCTTCCTCAGCACTGGAAGCAGGGTGGCGGCCCGCGCCCGGCGCAGGTCGTCCGCGCTGCCGCCGAAGAACGCCTCATCGGTGAGGACGGACAAGGCGGCGGCGCCGGCGGCTTCGTAGGCCACCGCCACGTCGTCGGGTGCGAGGTCTTCCCGGATGGCCCCCCGCGAGGGCGACCGGCGCTTGAACTCCGCGATCACGTTGACCTGGATGCGCGAGATCGCGGGGGCGAAGGCCCGGCGCGCGGGTGCGGGTGGGGCCGAGGCCAGGAGCTGATCGAGCGGCAGCCGGGCCTTGAGCTCCAAGACCCGCTCGCGGGTGCGGGCCACGATCTCTCCCAGCACTCCGAGCTCCCCCACTCAGCCGATCTCCCGCGCCCGCGCCAGCACCGAGGCCGCGCGCCCGTCGTCGATGGCCGCCGCCGCCTGGGCGACGCCCTCGCGGAGGTCCTTCGCCCGGCCCGCCACCACGAGGGCGGCCGCCGCGTTCAGGAGGACGACGTCGCGACGGGGGCCGCGGGCCCCGCCCAGGATCTCGCGCGCCGCTTGGGCGTTCGCCGCGGCATCCCCTCCTCGCAGGCTGGCCGCGTCGGCCCGCGCGAGGCCGGCGTCTTCGGGGTCGACGGTGAAGGCGCGCACCTGGCCGTCCCGGACCTCGGCCACGGTCGTGGCGTCCGAGAGCGTCAGCTCGTCCAGGCCGGCGCCGTGAACGACCCAGGCGCGGCGCACCCCCAGCCGGGCGAGGCAGCGTCCGAGGAAGACGGCGAGGTCGGCCCGGGGCACGCCCACGACCTGGGCGTGCGGCCGGGCGGGGTTGGTGAGGGGCCCGAGCAGGTTGAAGACCGTGCGCACTCCCAGCTCCTTGCGCGGGCCCACCGCGTGGCGGGTGGCGGCGTGGAAAGCGGGAGCGAACAGGAAGGTCCAGCCCGCGTCCTCGAAGCGCCGGCTCACGAGGTCGAGGGGTGGATCGATCCGGACGCCGAGGGCTTCGAGCAGGTCGGCGCTGCCGCAGCTCCCGCTGGCCGAGCGGTTGCCGTGCTTGGCCACCTTGGCCCCACAGGCCGCGACCACGAAGGAGGCGATGGTCGAGATGTTGAACGTGCCTGCGCCGTCGCCGCCGGTGCCGCAGGTGTCCACCGCCGAGTCGGCGGCGAAGGGGACGGCCCGATCGCGCATGGTCCGCGCGAACCCGACGACCTCGTCCTCGGTCTCGCCCCGGACGGCCAGGGCCGCGAGCAGGGCCCCGATCTGGGCGGGGGTGGCCGCCCCGTCCATGATCGCGGACATGGCGGCGCCGGCCTCCACCTCGGTGAGTCGCTCTCCGCGCACGACCTTCGCCAGCTGTTCTCTCATCGGATCGCCAGGAAGTTCCGCAGCAGGTCCTTGCCGGCCGCGGTGAGGATGCTCTCAGGATGGAACTGTACGCCTTCGAGCGGCAGCGAGCGGTGGCGCAGGCCCATGACGAGGCCATCGTCCGTCCAGGCCGAGACCTCGAGCGCCTCGGGAACGCTTTCCCGCGCGACGATCAGCGAGTGGTAGCGGGTGGCGGTGAATGGGTTCGGCAGGCCGCCGAAGATCGTCCGGCCGTCGTGGTGGACTTCGGAGGTCTTGCCGTGCATGAGCTCGGGCGCCCGCACCACCCGGCCCCCGAAGGCCTGGCCGAGCGCCTGGTGGCCGAGGCAGACGCCGAGAAGCGGCACGCGACCCGCGGCCTTTCGGATCAGCTCCAGGGTGATCCCCGCCTGGTCGGGGTTGCCGGGACCGGGAGAGATGACGATGGCCCCGGGCTCGAGGGCGAGGGCCTCGTCCGCGGTCATCACGTCGTTGCGCACGACCTTCGTCCGGGCCCCGAGCTCGCCCAGGTACTGGTAGAGGTTGTAGGTGAAGGAGTCGTAGTTGTCGACGAGGAGGACGAAGCCGTCCCGGGCGGTGCGGGCGGCGCTCATGCGAGCCTTCCGGCAAGACGCAGGGCCTCGAAGAGCGCGCCGGCCTTGGCCTCCGTCTCGCGCTCCTCGGCCGCGGGATCGGAATCGGCCACGATCCCGGCCCCCGCCTGGAGCGTGACCTGTCCCTGGCGCAGGACCAGGGTGCGGATGGTGATGCAGAAATCGAGGTTGCCGGTGAGGTCCAGGTAGCCGAGGGCGCCCCCGTAGAGGCCCCGCCGCGTCCCTTCCAGCTCGTCGATGATCTCCATGGCCCGGATCTTGGGCGCCCCCGAGAGCGTGCCCGCGGGGAAGGTGGCCACGAGCGCGTCGAGCGCGTCCTTCCCGTCGTCCAGGTCGCCGGTCACCGAGCTGACGATGTGGCTCACGTGGCTGTAGCGCTCGATCTGCATGAACTCCGGCACCCGGACCGTCCCGTAGCGGCACACCCGTCCGAGGTCGTTCCGCCCGAGGTCCACCAGCATCAGGTGCTCCGCACGCTCCTTCTCGTCGGCCAATAGCTCGCGGCCCAGCGCTTCGTCTTCCTCGGGGGTCGCTCCGCGCGGCCGGGTTCCGGCGATGGGCCGGGTCTCCACCCGCCCGTTCTCGACCCGGACCAGCATCTCCGGCGAGGCCCCCGCGATCGCGGCGTCGCCGTCCTTCAGGAAATACATGTAGGGCGAGGGGTTGACCATGCGCAGCGCGCGGTACACCGTGAACGGGTCGACGCCGCAGGTCACCGTCTGCTGGCGGGAGAGGACCACCTGGAAGATGTCCCCGGCGGCGATGTACTCCTTGGCTTTCTCCACCGCGGACCGGTAGGGGGCGCCGTCTCCGAGATCGAACGACGGCACCACGTCTCGGGTCGTGCTCGCGTCCTTGCGGCGCTCCCAACGCAGGTCCTCCTCGAGCTGGTCCAGCGTGTCCTGGGCGCGGTCGAAAGCCGTCTTCGTCCCCGGCTCCGCATCCGCGATGAGCACCATGCGTTGGCGCACGTGGTCGAAGGCCACCAGCGACCGATAGAACGAGAACGAAGCCAGGGCGGCATCGCCGTTGCGGTGGCGGTCTGGAATCCTCTCGAAGAGCCGTACCGCATCGTAGTCGAGATAGCCGACCGCGCCCCCGGTGAAGCGGGGCAAGCCCGGCACCTCGGCCGCCCGCGGGCCGAGCTCGGCGCGCAGCACGTCGAGCAGGGGCCCGGCCAGGTCGCGCGTGCCGGCGGCATCATGCCGGCGCAGGCCGCTCATGCGCGCCTCCACGGTCGACACGGGGTCGCGGCCGAGGAAGGAGTAGCGGTGGACCCGCTCCCCGCCCACGACGCTCTCCAGGAGGAAAGCGCGCTCGGACCGCGCGGCCAGGGAGAGGAAGGCGGATACGGGCGTGCGCAGGTCGCCGGGGATCTCCCGGAAGACGGGAACGAGGCCGCCGCCCGCGGAGAGCCGCTCGTACTCGTCGAAGCCGAGCGCCTTCAGGGCTTCCTCCTGCGCTCCAGCACCGCCAACACGTCACCCACGCCGAGACCCCGTTGATGCAAGGCCACCAGCAAGTGGAACACGAGGTCCGCGGCCTCCTCGGCCAGCCGCTCGTCGGGCTCGCCCTTGGCGGCCAGGATCACCTCGGTCGCCTCCTCGCCGATCTTCTTCAAGGCGGCGTCTTGACCCTTGGCCAGCAGCCGTGCGGTGTACGACCCTTCGCCCCCCGTGCGAGCCCTCTCCGCGATCACCCGGCCCACTTCGGCCAGGACCCCGGACGTGGCCGCCGGAGCGTCACCGAAGCACGTCCGTGCCCCGGTGTGGCAAGCGGGGCCGGCCGGGTCGACCACCAGGAGCAGCGTGTCCCGGTCGCAATCGACACGCACCTCACGCACGTGAAGGACGTGGCCGGACGTCTCGCCCTTCTTCCAGAGGGCGTTCCGGCTGCGGCTCCAGAAGTGCGCGAATCCCGTCTCCGCGGTGAGCCGGAGGGCCTCGGCGTTGGCGTGCGCCACCATGAGGACGTCGCCGCTCGCCCGGTCCTGCACCACCACCGGCACGAGACCGTTCGCGTCGAAGACCACGTCGGGCACGCGGACGCTCATGAACGCACCTCGACTCCGGCCGCGCGCAGCTGTGCTTTGGCGTCCGCGATGCGAACCTCGCCGAAGTGGAAGATCGAGGCGGCCAATGCCGCGCTCGCCTTGCCCTCGGTCAGCACCTCGGCCATGTGCTCGACGGTGCCGCAGCCGCCCGATGCCACCACGGGCACGCGCACCGCTTCGGCCACCGCGCGGGTCAACGGAAGGTCGAAGCCGTCCTTCGTTCCGTCGCGGTCCATGCTCGTGAGCAGGATCTCCCCGGCCCCGCGCTCCGCAGCTTCGCGGGCCCAGGCCACCGCGTCGCGCCCCGTGGGCGTGCGCCCGCCGTGGACGAAGACCTCCCATGATGAAGACGCGTCCTTCCGTCTCGCGTCGATCGCGAGGACGACCGCCTGGGAGCCGAAACGGTGGGCGAGGCGCGCGAGGAGGGCGGGGTCGGAAACCGCGGCGGTGTTGACTCCCACCTTGTCGGCGCCCGCGCGGAGGAGGGCGTCGGCATCCTCGACGGAGCGCACCCCCCCGCCCACGGTGAAGGGCAGGAACACCGTGTCGGCCACGCGGCGCACCATGTCGAGGACGATGGGCCGGGCGTCCGAAGACGCGGTGATGTCCAGGAACACCAGCTCGTCGGCGCCCTCCGCGTCGTAGCGGGCGGCGCACTCCACGGGGTCTCCGGCGTCGCGCAGGGACACGAACTGCACGCCCTTGACCACGCGGCCCCGGTCCACGTCCAGGCAGGGGATCAGGCGCTTGGCGAGCATGCCGCGATCGCCTCCTGCAGGGTGAAGCGCCCCTCGTAGAGAGCCTTGCCCACGACCACCTCGTCGACCCCGAGCGGCTCCAGGCCCGCCACCCGCACTAGGTCGTCGAGGGTCGAAATGCCGCCCGCGGCCGTGATGGGGTGCCCGCTGGCCCGGGCGATCTGCTCGATACCCGCGAGGTTCGGGCCCACGAGGGAGCCGTCGCGCAGCACGTCGGTGTACTGCACGCGCGTGACCCCCCAGGCCGTCACCCGGGCCAGAAGCTCCAGAGCGTCCACCGTCGTGACCTCGTTCCAGCCCGCCACCGCCACCTTGCCGTTCCGGGCGTCGATGGCCACAGCCACCGCCTCGGGCATGAGGCGCACGGCCTCCTGCACCACTCCGGGACGAGCAACGGCGGCGGTACCGAAGATCACGCGCTCGGCCCCCCGGTCACGGTAGCGCATCGCGGTCTCGAGAACGCGCAATCCGCCTCCGACCTCGACCGGGATCTTGACCGCGGCGATCACCTCACCCACCGCGTCGGGCTGGGGTCTTCCTTCGATGGCGGCGTCGAGGTCCACGAGATGGATCCGCTGCGCCCCCTCCGATTCCCAGAGGCGCGCCGTTTCGGCGGGCGAGCGGCCGTAGACGGTCTCGTCCTGGAGGCGGCCCTGCTTGAGCCGCACTACGCGTCCGCCGCGAATGTCGATGGCGGGGACGACGGTCATGCCGTTACGCTCCGCATTCGTCGCGAAGCGACGAAACGGACGAAGCTCGAGACCATGCGCAGCCCGACCGCTTGACTCTTCTCGGGATGGAACTGCACCCCCAGTACGTTGTCGCGCCCCACCACGGCCGGGAAATCCCGGCCGTAGTCGGTGGTGGCGATGACCACGTGGTCTTCGGCATCGCAGAAGTAGGAATGCACGAAGTACACGTACGCTCCGTCCTCCAAGCCGTCGAGCAGGGGATGCGCCCGCCGCCGCCTCAGCCGATTCCATCCCATGTGGGGCACGGGCAGATCTCCGCCGAGGCGGCGGACGCGGCCCGGAAGGAGGCCGAGGCCCTCGTGCCGCCCGTGCTCCTCGCTCTCCTCGAAGAGCACCTGCATTCCGATGCAGATCCCCAGGAGGGGAGTCCCCGCCGCCGCCGCGTCCAGGAGGACCGGCACGAGGTCGCGCTTCCGGATCTCGTCCATCGTCGCCCCGAAGGCTCCGTCTCCCGGCAGGACCAGGGCCTCGGCGCGGCGCAGCCGGGAGGGGTCGCCGGTGAGGACCGTCTCCGCCCCCGCGGCCTCGAATCCCTTGGTGACGCTGCCCAGGTTGCCGATGCCGTAGTCGACGATCGCGATCACAGCGAGCCTTTCGTGCTGGGCACGCCCTTCACTCTCGGATCGCGGGCCACCGCCATGCTCAGGGCGCGGGCCGAGGACTTGAAGAGCGTCTCCGCGATGTGGTGGGCGTTGCGGCCGCGCAGGCAATCGAGGTGGAGGTTGAGCCGGCCGTGGTCGGCGAGGGCCCAGAAGAAGTCCTCGAAGAGTTCGGTCGCGAGGTCACCCACCTTCTGCGCCTTGAAGGTCACGCCGAAGAAAAGGAAGGGGCGGCCCGAGAGGTCGACGACTGAGCGCGAGAGCGCCTCGTCGAGCGGGCAGTAGGCGTGCCCGAAGCGGACGATCCCCTTCTTGTCGCCGAGCGCTCGGGAGAGGGCCTGGCCGAGGGCGATGCCCACGTCCTCGACACTGTGGTGGGCATCGACGTGGAGGTCGCCCTTGCACCGCACCTCCAGGTCGAAGCGACCGTGGGTGGCGAACGACGTGAGCATGTGATCGAGGAAGCCGATCCCGGTCGCGATCTTCGACCGACCCTCGCCGTCGAGATCGAGGGCCAGCCGGATGTCGGTCTCTCGCGTCTTCCGCTCCACGAGCGCCTTCCGCGCCATCAAGCCCTCCTCGTGACGACACTCGGTCCGCACTCCACGAGGGCGGTGCCGAGAGCGCGCAGGAACGCCGCGTTCTCTTCCCGGCTGCCCACGGTCACGCGGAGGCAGCGGGACAGCATCGGATAGGACGTCACGTCCCGCACCAGCACCCCGCGCCGATAGACCGCCTCGAACACGGCCTTGGGGTCCGCGTCCAGGAGCTCGATCAATATGAAGTTCGCACGGGAGGGATGGGCCCTCACCCCCGGCATGAGAGAGAGGGTCTCGTAGAGGCCGTCCCGGAGCCGCTCCAGCTCGAGGACGCGCTCCTTGAGCTCGTCCCACGCCTCGAGCGCGGCCATGGCCGCCATCTGGGAGAAGAAGTTCAAGTTGTAGGGGAGCCGGCCCTTGTCGATCTCGCGCACGAGGGCGGGGGCGGCGAGGAGATAGCCGACCCGCAGGCCCGCCATGCCCATGGCCTTCGAGAACGTGCGCAGGACCACCAGGTTCGAGTGCTCGGCGAGGAGGGGGACGGCGGACTCCTCCGCGAACTCGTGGTAGGCCTCGTCGATCACGACCAGGCCCTCGCCCTCCTCGCACAGGCGCCGGACGTCGCGGAGATCCAGGGACGAACCCGTGGGGTTGTTGGGCGAGCAGACGATGGTCACCGAGGCCTTCGCCTCGCGGCGCGCCGTCCGGATGGCTTCCACGTCGTACCTCAGGTCCTCGGTGAGGCGCACCCGTACCGTCTCGCCCCCGAGCACCTTGGTGAGGAGCGCGTAGAGGGTGAAGGTGGGCTCGGGGATCACCACGCGAACGCCGGTCCCGACCGTGATCAGGAGCAGCGCCTCGATGAGCTCGTTGGAGCCGTTGCCGGCGAGGACCCCGTCGGGGCGCCAGCCCGAGAACGTGGCGAGCTTCTCGAGGAGGTCTTTCGGGTCGAAGGGTGGATAGCGCGACCAGGGACGGGCGAGGGCCTGCTCGAGCACGCGCCGCTTCAGGGCCTCGGGCAGGTCGTAGGGGTTCTCGTTCTGGTTGATCTTGACCGGGGCCTCGCGCGCGGCCAGCGTGTAGGCTGCGGCCTCGCGCACCGCGGGCTTCACGTAGCGAAGAGGGTCGCTCTTCATGCCTCGAACCTCGTCAGCACGCTCTGGGCATGGCCCCGGAACCCCTCGGCCATCGCCACCCTCACGATACTCTCCGCCACCCCCGCGAGCCCCCGCCGAGTCATGCGCACGACGCTCCGCCGCACCTCGAAGTCGCGCACCGAGAGCGGTGAGCTCAGCCGGGCGGCGCCGCCGGTGGGGAGCACGTGATTGGGCCCGATGCCGTAGTCCCCCACCGCCACCGGCGCGAACGGCCCTACGAACACGGCGCCGGCCACGATCGCGGAAGACACACTCGCGGCCCGGCGCGTCATGACCTCGACGTGCTCGGGCGCGAACGCGTTGACCGCCGCCACTCCGGCCTCGAGGCCGGCGACGAGGACGATCGCGCCGTGACGCCGCAGGGCGCGTGAGGCCTTCGCCCGGTTCGCGATCGAAGGCAGACCCTCGCTCACCAGGCGCTCGACCTCGAGGGCCAGATCGCGGGAGGGGGTCACGAGGACGACGGTTTCGTCCCCGCTTCCGTGCTCGGCCTGGGCCAGGAGGTCCGCCGCCACGTAGCCCGCGTCCGCCGAGTCGTCGGCCAGGATCACGACCTCGCTCGGACCCGCTTCGTGGTCGATCTCCACCGTCCCCCGAACTTGGCGCTTGGCCGCCGCCACGAAGGCGTTGCCGGGGCCCACGATCTTGCTCACCGCCGGCACCTGTCTCGTTCCGTAGGCGAGCGCGGCGATGGCCTGGGCCCCCCCGACCCGGTAGACCGTGCCTTCGAGGCCAACGATGGCCAGGGCCGCGGCTACCGACGGGTTGTCTTCGAGCGTCCGCGGCGGCGTCACCACCTGGATCCGCGGAACCCCCGCCACCCGGGCGGGGATCGCGTTCATGAGCACCGACGAGGGGTAGGCCCCGGCCCCGCCGGGCACGTAGAGGCCCACCGAATCGAGGGGACGCACGACCTCCTCGATCACGGAGCCGTCGGGCAGGCGCATGGAGAAGCCGCGACCCCGCTGGAGCCGGTGATAGGCCTCGATGCGGCGCGCCAGGGCGCGGAGCGCAGCCACCACCCGGGGATCGGCGCGGCGGGCCAGGGCGCGGATCTCGGCCGCGGGGACGCGGATGCGGCGCGGGTCGAGCCGGACGCCGTCGAAGCGCGCGGTGAGGCGCACGAGCGCGGGATCGCCCTCCCGGCGGACCGCGGCGAGGATCGCGGCGACGCTCTTCTCCACCCGAGGCGAGCCCGCGGCCGCCCGCGGGAGGGAGCGAAGGTAGCGCGTGAAACCCGGACCGGGGTAGCGCAGCGTTCTCACGAGGCGCTCCTGAGGGTCTCGAGCAGGCGGCCCACGTCGTCCCGCCGCGCGTGGTAGCTGGCGCGGTTCACGATCATGCGCGCCGAGGAGGAGGCCACGTCCGCCACCGGCTCGAGGCCGTTCTCCACCAGGGTGCGTCCGGTCTCCACGACGTCCACGATGCAGTCGGCGAGGCCGAGGCCCGGCGCGATCTCCACCGAACCCGCCAGCTTCACCACCTCCACCGACACCCCTCGTTCGAGGAAGAAGCGCGTCGCCACCTTCGGGTATTTCGTGGCCACCCTCACGGTGGGCGCGCGATGGTAGTCGAAGCCCGAGCCCGCGGGCCGCGCCACCACCAGCCGGCACTGGCCGAACCCCAGGTCCAGGGGCTCGTAGACGTCGCTCTCCGCTTCCAGCAGGACGTCCCGGCCCGCCACCCCGCAGTCCGCGACCCCGTACTCCACGTAGGTGGGCACGTCCATGTCCTTCACGAAGAGGAAGCGCATTTCTTCTCGCTCGACCACCAGGCGGCGGCCGTCACCGCTCGGAAAGGGGAGGCCCGAGCGCCCGAAGAGCGCTTCGGTGCCGGCGAGCAGCTTCCCCTTCGAGAGGGCGATGGTCAGAGCCATGCCCCTAGCCGCCATTCCCCAGGCGCACGCGCGCCCCCTGTGCCCTCTTCGCGCGGGCGTCGCCCAATGCGTCGCCCACGCGGCTCGAAGCCACCGGAACCGCCGGCGACCTCGCGACCTCGGTTCTCGCACCGTGCCGGTCGAGCAACAGGGCGAGGCGATCGAGGCCGAGCATGAAGCCGACTGCGGGCATGGGACGGCCGAACCGCGCCAGCAGCGAGTCGTACCGCCCCCCGCCCCCCACCTCGAAGCCGAGGCCCCGGGCGTAGACGCGGAAGATGAGGCCGGTGTAGTAGTCGAGGCCGCGGACCTCGCCGAGGTCGATGGCGAGCCGGTTCCGAAGCCCGGCTTCGACGAGGGCAGAGGCGGTGGCCGCGAGCTCGTCGACCGCGGCGCGAGCGGCCGGAGCGCAGCCCAGGGCGCGCTTCGCCTCGTCGAGCACCTCCAAGCCGCCGGCCAGCTGGCCGAGCCGCGCGAGAGCGTCTCTCGCCGCCTCCGGCACCGGGCGGCCGCGCAAAGCGTCCCGAACTCCCGTCGCGTCCTTGCTCTCGACGCGGGCGCGCAGAACCTCGACCTGGGGGGGTTCGAGGGAGCAGGCTTCGAGCAGGCCGGCGAAGACGCCCACGTGCCCGAGGACCAGGACGAAGTCCTTGGCGCCGAGGGCCTCCAGGCACTCGACGGCGATGGCCACCACCTCGGCGTCGCCCAGGGCCCGCTCACCCCCCAGCCGCTCGAGGCCCATCTGGTAGAGCTCGCTTTGCCGGCCGGCCTTGGGCGGCTCGTAACGGAGGACCTCGCCCGCGTAGTAGAGGCG
>Ga0209640_10003027_pt1 | contig 14698 bp, 10 predicted proteins | sample RifCSP10_1_FD_184018 | JGI IMG/M metagenome (GOLD analysis project Ga0209640, IMG submission 184018) | Soil microbial communities from Rifle, Colorado - Rifle CSP2_sed 10_1 (SPAdes) (version 2) | ecosystem: Environmental > Terrestrial > Deep subsurface > Rock core/Sediment | place: Rifle...
CAACCGCAGCCGAGGCACGCTCCGCGGAATCCCGGATGCGCTAGTGATCTCAATGGGTGAAGAGGAGAAGTTCGTCGGGCGGGGAACCGAGACCCGGACATTCCTGTACTTCAAGGTGTCCGTGGCTGCCCTGCGGGAGTTCGTGCCGGACGGCTGGCAGATCTGTCCCGTAGGTTACGGGCCGGCCGCCGGCGCGAATTTGCTGGCCGTCTTCGTCGATCAGGTGACTTCCCTGGACGCGGAAGACAAGCCGCTGGAGCTCATGCGCTACGTGCTCTTCGAGATACCAGTCAGGTCGGCAGGAACGGGCTCCACGGCGTGGGTGCTGTTCACGGGACTGTCCACCGGCGGGCCGGGGATCTATGGCACCAACCTGCAGGCCACCGCGCAGGTCGAGCGCAAGATCCGGCATGGGCCGTCCGGCTCCGCAGTCGAGGAATCGTGGGATCTCGAGGCCGGCGGCGGCGAGAGCGTCTCGCTGCAATTGCGGTTCCTCCGCGGTCCGGTATCCGTGGAACAGGTCGAATCCCGCGTTTACTCGCGGGTGTGGCCGCGGTTTTCCCGCATCTATCGGGTTGAGCAGGCGGTGGATGTGGTCCACCCGACAGGCGAGCCCAGCCGCCTGACCCAGGTCGCCTTCAAGGCGAAAAGCGCAACGCTGGCGCCGCTATTCGATGGCTCGGAGCAATTGACCGCCATCATCTCCGTGCCGTCGTACGCCCGCAGAATTTTTCTGCCGGGTTCCTGAACGGAACATCAATCGATTACAAATTCAGCGCCGCACTCACGCGCTCGACGCCGTAGTCGTGCTCCGCCGCCGCGCGCGACACCTTGCCGTTGCGCACGTCCGCCGCAATCGCTTCGAGCGAGCGCCCGGCGGGCGCGCCGTAACCACCCGCGCCCGGCGTTTCGATGCGCATCGAGTCGCCGACCTTCATTTCGACCAGTGCGACTTTGGAGAACAGCTCTTCCTGATCGGGACGGCCGTAGTTGCGGATGAGCTTGGCGCGGCGGCCATCGAGCCCGCCGAATACGCCGGTCGGCACCCCGACCGTGTGACTGTCCGAGCGCACCGAAAACATCGTTCCCGGCACCACCGCGCGTATCTGGCGTGCAATGCCGAGCCCGCCGCGATATTTGCCGGCACCTCCGGAGTCCTCGACCAACGCGTACTCGTCAACCATCAGCGGATATTCGTTCTCGAGCGCTTCGGCCGGTAGATTCGAGGTATTGGTCATGTGTACGTGCACCGCGTCCATGCCGTCCGCGTCGAACCGCGCGCCGCTGCCGCCGCCGAGCGTCTCGAGATACACGTAATCGCCCTGGCGCCGCGTCAGCGCGCCTGAATAGACGATCGCCGGCACCACGTCGTTGCCCGACGCCATCACGCGCTCGGGCGGGAGCACGCCGCGGAACGCGCCGAATATCGCACCGGCGACTTTCTGGCAGGTGATCGAGCGCGCGCCGACCGGCGCCGGCGGGTTCGGATTGACGATGCTACCCGGCGGCGCGCTGATGCTGACCACGTCGAACAACCCCGCGTTCGGCAACAACTCTGGATCGAGCAGCGCCTTGATCGAATAGTAGACGCACGCGTGCAGCGCGTTGGTCGGCACGTTCATCGCGCCGCGCGCCTGCCGGCCCGAACCGCTGAAATCGAGGCTCAGGCCGTCGCCCGACACGCGCACGGTGACCGCGATCGGCACCGGCTCGCCGCCCATGCCATCGTCGTCGAGGTAATTGGTGAAGCTGTATTCGCCCGCCTTCAGTTCCGCGATGCGGTTGCGGATGCGGCGGCGCGTGTAGGCGATGATGTCGTCGATCGACTGGCGCACCGCCGCGATTCCCATTTGCGCCACCAATTCGCGAGCGGCCTGCGCGCCGCGCTGATTGGTCGCGACCTGCACGCGCAGGTCGAGCGAACGCTCCTCGGGGTCCCGCGTGTTGTGTACGATCAGGCCGAGCGTCTCGGTGTCGAGCACGCCCGCGCGCACGATGCGCACGACCGGAAGCCGTATGCCCTCCTCGAAAATCGAGCGCGAGCCGCCCGCGATCGAGCCCGGCACAGCACCCCCTACGTCCGCGTGATGACCGACGTTCGCGGCAAAGAATTCGACCTTGCCCTGGATAAACACGGGAGTCACACAGCTGATATCCGGCAGATGGGTGCCGTTCGCAAGATAGGGGTCATTGCACAGAAATACGTCGCCGTCCTGTATCTTCCCGAGCGGGCACGCTTTGAGCACCGCCGCCACGCCGCCATCGAGAGAGCCGAGATGGAGCGGGATCTGCGTGCCCTGCGCGATCAGCCGCCCGCGCCCGTCGAACAGCCCGACCGAGCAGTCGCGCCGCTCCTTGATGTTGGTCGAGAAACTCGATCGCACCAGCGTGTTGTTCATGTCCTCGGTGATCGACAACAGGCGATTCGAGAACACCTCCATCGCAATCGGGTCGAAAATCCGCGGTTCGCTCACGAGATGGTTCATCCTAGAAAAAAGCGATTAGCCGCCGATGAACGCCGATGAACGCCGATAAAATCAAGATCAAGACACCGATGGATAGGGTCAACACGATCAAGATGGTTGCTTTGACGGAATATTCTGAATCGGTAATTCTCGAAACTTTTCTTGTTTTTTGTCGTCTGTTTGGTTTCTTGTTTTTCATCGGCGTTTATCGGCGTTCATCGGCGGCTCAACTAATGTTTTTAGGTTCATGAAAATAAATCCAATCGACCTCTATGTACTCCGTGCTCTGTGACTAGACGCGCTCGACGTTGATCACGAGATTGCCGATGCGGTCAACGGCCGCGCTCTGCCCCGGCGCGAGCAGCACGGTCGAACTCATCTCCTCGATCACCGCCGGGCCGTCGAGCGAAGTCCCGGCCGGCAATTCCGGGCGCGCGTAAACCTGCGCATCGAGCCAGCCAAAATTGGCGCCGAAATAAATCTTGCGCCTGCCGGTTACTGCGGCGGCGATACTGCCCGTGGCGCTGATTTCGCGCAGCGGCGCCTTGGCGACGCTGCCGACCGCCTGCAGGCGGCAATTGGCGATTTCGACCGCGCGACCCGGCACGTCGTAGCCGTATTCGCGCTGGTGGGTTGTGGCGAATTCATGCAAAAACCCCGCCATGCCATCCGCCGCGATGCGCGGCATGGCGACGATCACCTCGAAGTTCTGCCCCTGGTAGCGCGCGTCGATGTGGTGGCGGAACGACTGTTCCGGCTGCGGAACCCGCTCGCGCCCGAGCCACGCGCGCGCCTCAGCCTCCATTTCACTGAACAGTTTGCACACACGCCGCCAGCTTTCAGCCGTGACTTCGGCGATTTCGCTGCGCACGAAATCAAAGCTGATGTCGGTCAGCAGCATGCCGCGCGCGCACAACGTGCCGGGTTCCAGCGGCACGATCACGGTCCGAATGCCGCATTCCGCCGCGACTTCGATCGCATGCAGCGGCCCCGCGCCGCCGTAGGCGAATAATGCGAACTGCGACAAATCGTAGCCACGCTCGGTCGACACCGAACGGATCGCGCGGCCCATGTTGGCATTCGCGATGCGGATCACGCCTTCGGCCGCCGCCTCGAGCGCAAGTCCAAGCGGCCGCGCCACCTTGTCGGTGATCACGTTGCGCGCCGCCGACTCGTCGACCTTGAGCCGCCCGTCGAGCAGCGCGACCGGATTGAGCCGGTGCAGGCTGATCTGCGCGTCGGTGATCGTCGGCTCGGTGCCGCCGCGCGCGTAAGCCGCGGGACCGGGGTCGGCGCCCGCGCTTTTCGGCCCGACCTTGAGCGCGCCCGCGTCGTCCATCCACGCGATGCTGCCGCCGCCGGCGCCGATCACGTGGATGTCTATCATCGGCGTCTTGAGCGGATAATCGGCCACCAGCCGGCTCGAGCTGAACAGCGGTTTGCCGCGATAGACGAGCGACACGTCGGTGCTGGTGCCGCCGACATCAAACGTGACGAGGTTCGCGTAACCGGCGACGCGGCCGATTTCAGCCGCGCCGACCACGCCGGCCGCGGGCCCCGACAAGCAGGTGCGCACCGGGAACGCCCGCACGGCACGCATCGACATCAACCCGCCGTTGGAATGAATGGTGAATGGCTCGACCGCGATGCCGAGATGCTTGACGCGAGCGAGAAAACTTTCGAGATAGGTCTGCATGCGCGGGCCGACCGCGGCGTTGAGCAGCGTCGTCGACCAGCGTTCGTATTCTCGGAATTCGGGCAGCACTTCGCTCGATACGCTCACATACGCGTCAGGCATCAGGCGTTCGACCACGCGCCGTGCCGCCTGTTCATGCAGCGGATTGCGGTAAGAGTGCAGGAAACAAACGGCGACCGATTTGACGCCCGCGCGCCTGAGTTTCATGGCCGCGGCCTCCACTTCGCGCTCGTCGAGCGCAACGAGCACGTCGCCGTGTGAATTCACGCGTTCGCCGATTTCGATCCGGTGTTCGCGCGCCGCGAGCGGCGGTGGCTTGGTGACGCCGTAGTCGAACAGATGCGGCCGCACCTGGCGGCCGATTTCGATCACGTCGCGAAAACCCCGGGTGGTGAGCATGCCCGTCACCGCGCCGCGCCGTTCAATCACGAGATTGGTCGCGACCGTCGTGCCGTGCCCGAGGTGGCCGACTTCGCTCGCCGCGATGTCATGCATCCCGAGCAGATCGGCGATGCCCTGTTCGATCGCCTGCGACGGATCGCGCGGGGTGGAAGCCACCTTGTGGAAACTGACCGTGCCGTCTTCCTCGCGCAGCAGCGTGAAATCCGTGAACGTGCCGCCGACGTCGATTCCGATTCGATATGCCAAAGGCTGCTACCGGTGTTAAACGCTCACAAATGGCGAAGCATCGCTTCGAGGCTTGTTGCCGTGTCGAGTCCGTAGACCAACGGGATGAACTCGCTGGCCTTGGCTTCGCTCCAACCCGCGAGCCCCGTCAGGCGCCGGAACTTTTCAGCCAGCATGGACCGGTCCATCGGAGTCTCCGGTTCACCCAGCGGGTAGTCAACGCGACGCGAAAGTCTGTTGCCATTGGTGAGTTCCACCTCCACCACCGATGACCACTGATCGGGAAAATTGCGGTCCAGATCGGCGTCTGGAATTACCTCGATTTTTTTCATGATGTCGCGAATCTCAGCGGAATCGCGATACTGAAGCGGATACGTCTTATCAAGAAGGTTCCAAAGCCCCTGACGTCCATGCAGCATCGCAACCGCGATATTGAAGTGCGCGGAAAAGCGGGTTCCCTGGAGACCCTTGTTGCCATCCCATGGAACCGGATCGTTCACCAGGGCCGCACCGGTACTCAAAATTCTCGCCTTGACTTGTTTGACATCGCCGGGCGTAAAGCGCGCCTCTTGCTGCAGCGCGAGGACGGCGTCAATGCTCGCATGAATGTAACGACAGGCCGAGTACGGTTTATGCGCCACCTCCATTGTTTTCCATACCGTGCCAAGCCGGGCAGTCAGGAGTTCCGGATGATTATTACCTCCATAAAGAACCAGGAAACCGTGCCGGTTTTCCAGCATATCCGTGGGACCCGTGAATCCCTCGGCCGCCAGCATCGCCGCGATTACGCCGGATTTTGCGGCATGCCCGCAGTTGAAGTCTTTGGTCATTGCACGTTCAGTCAGATGAGCAAAGTTTCCTGACGCCTGTGCACCCGCAGTGCCCAGTGCCCATGCCATGGCTGTTGGATCCAGATTGAGCAGACGCCCGGCAATCACGGCGGCGCCGAACGACATGATCGACCCGCTCGTATGCCATCCGCGGCGATAATGATCCGGCATAACGGCCTCGCCGATGCGAAGCGCCACTTCGTAACCGGCAATGGCGGCGGCCAGGATGTCGGCACCAGAAGCTCCCTGCTTCTCGCCGATCGCCAATGCGGCAGCCCAGACGCTGTCCCCCGGGTGCGACATGGTGCCGCGGTGGGTATCATCGAGTTCCGCCATGTGGCCCATCGTCCCGTTGACCAAAGCGGCCCACGGGGCTGCTACGGACAGTCCGGCGCCCAGTATCCGGGATTCAGGCGGACCGCCGACCGCTTTGGCGAATCGAATGAGTTTCCGGGCGGGATCTTCCTGCACGACGGCAACCGCATGACTGATGTAATCGAGCAGCAGTTCCTTCGCCTTCGCCACGACCGCCGGCGGTATTGCAGCCAACGTCAGATTAGAAGCGAATGCAGCCAGCGCGCGGGTCGGCGAAGTATCCATGCGGGCGCCCGCGGCCTTATTCGAGCTTGATACCGGCATCCTGAATCACCTTGCGCCACTTGACGATTTCATTATTGACCCGCGCCGCGAAATCGGCGGGACTGCTCGCCACGATTTCCAGGCCCTGGCTGGCGAGAAGCTCGCGCATGCTGGGCGTATTCAGCACGCGTGCGCTTTCCGCGCTGATTTTCCTCACGGCCTCGGGCGGCGTGCCGGCGGGCGCGAACAACCCGAACCATACCATCGCCTCGAAGCCCGGATAGCCCGATTCGGCCACGGTCGGAATCTGCGGCGCGGTTGGCGAGCGTTTCAGGCTGCTGATGGCCAGCGCGCGCAGCTTGCCCGACTGCACGTGCGGCTGGGAAGTCATGACGACGTCGAACATCAGCGACAGATGTCCGCCCAGCAGTTCGATCAGCGCCGGACCGGTGCCTTTGTACGGCACGTGCACCATTTTGATTTTCGCCATCGACTGAAACAGCTCCATCGCCATGTGCGAGGTGCTGCCGCTGCCGGCGGTGCCGAAGTTGAGCTGGTCGGGACGAGCCTTGGCGAGCGCCACCAGGTCCTGCAGCGTTTTCGCCGGGATCGAAGGATGCACCGACAGCACCTGCGGTATGTTCGCGATCTCGGTGATCGGCGCGAAATCGCGCTGCACGTTGTACGGCAATTTCGCGTAAAGAGATGCTGCCACGGCATTAGTCGTGTTCGTTCCCACCAGCAACGTGTAACCGTCGGCCTGGGATTTCGCCACGTGGTCGGCACCGATGATGCCGCCCCCGCCGCCGCGATTGTCCACGACCACCGGCTGTTTCCAGGCCTCGTTCAGCCGCTGCGCCACGCTGCGCGCGAGCAGGTCGGTCGAGCCGCCGGCAGCGAAGGGAACCACCATGCGCACGGTCTTGGAGGGGTAGAGATCCGCCGCAAGCACGGTGCTCGCCGGAAACATGATTGTGACACTCAGCAGGAGCCTGATCAGACAATTCATTGGGAACCTCCCGTCAGCAGGAAACAACCACCCGCCCATACGCGGTGGCCAACTATAGCAGAAAGCTCGCCCGGCCTCGCGCCGTTACTGCTTGCGATCGAGCAGCGCGTTGGCTTCGCCGAGCGCCGGGTATCCCTCCACGCCGGGCTGGGAACGAAACTGCGGCGCCACGGACACCGGCAGCGCGCTGATCTCCTTGCCGCCGGCGGCAAGCTTCGCCGCGAACACGCCGCGTGAAATGAAATGCGGATCGCGCAGCGCCGCCTCGATCGAACCCACGATGCAACAGCACAGATCCTTGCCGGCAAACAGCGCGCGCCATTCATCGGCAGTCTTCGCGGCGATTTTCTGCGCCACCGCGCGCTTGGTCGCAGCCGCATCGCGGCTGTCGTCCCGCAGCCCGGGCTCAAGCCCGAGCAGCGCGCAGAAGTTGTCCCAGAACTTGGTTTCGAGCGGCGCCGCGGCAACGAACCGGCCATCCTTGGTGCGATAGATGTTGTAGCGCGGTGAACCGCCGCTCACGAACTCTCCACCCGGCACCGGCCATTGCCCTGCCGCCAGCCCGTTGCCCAGCGCCCAGTACATGAACGCGAACAGGTTGTCGGCCATCGCGATGTCGAGCTTGCAGCCACGGCCTGTGCGGTCGCGCTCCCGCAGCGCGAGCAGGATGTTGATCACCGCCGGGTAGGTGCCGCCGCCGATGTCGGCGACGAGCGCCGCTGGCACCACCGGCGCGCCGTCGGCGCCCGCCGCGAGCGCGAGCATGCCGGCCTCGGCTACGTAGTTGAGATCGTGCGCGGCGACCTCGGCGCGCGGCCCCGACTGGCCGTAACCCGTGATCGCGCAATAGATGATGCGCGGATTGATTTTGTTCAGCGCCTCGTAGCCGAGGCCGAGGCGGTCCATCGCGCCAGGGCGGTACTGCTCGACGATCACGTCAGCCGATCTGAGCAGCGGCATCAGTGTTGCGACCGCGCCGGGTTGCTTGAGGTCGAGAGCGACGCTGCGTTTGCCGCGGTTCAGGAGTGCGAAATTCACGGCGTCGGTGCCAAACTTGGGCGTATACGAGCGCATCTCGTCGCCGCGCCCCGGGCGCTCGATCTTGATCACCTCGGCACCGGCTTCGGCGAGCAGCAGCGTGGCGAGCGGCCCCGGCAGCAGCGTGCTGAAATCGAGCACGCGGACTCCTTCGAGTGGCCTCATGCAAAAACCTTGTTAGCCGCCGATGAACGCCGATGAACGCCGATAAAATCAAAATCGAAAACCAGATTGCCAGAAATCACAAGATGATATGGACGCAATTTTATCCTTCGCATTTCATAGCCTTTGCCTGTTTTTCCCTTTGGTTTTAGGTTTTCATCGGCGTCTATCGGCGTTCATCGGCGGTTTCTATCGCTTTTGTCTTTGTTTTGCCACGCGAGCGCGGCGCGCCGGGGCGAACGCGGGATCGCCGTAAGCCTCGAACAGCGCCTGTGTGACGTCATAGTGGTGCGCAAGCCCGGTGCGCTCGAGCAGCGCGATCGGACCCTCCGGGTAGCCCAGGCCGAGTTTCAGGGTCGTATCGAGATCATCGGCACTCGCCAGCGCCTCGTCGAGCCGGCGCAGCGCGGCGTTATAGTACGGGCGCACGAGGCGATCGATGATGCGGCCCGCAAAATCACCGCACACCGCAACCTGCAGCCCTGCCGCGTCGAAAACCTGCTGCGCCGCGGCGAGCGCGGTTTCACGGGTGCGCGGCTGGCGCACCAGCTCGATCAGGTTCGAAGGTTCGCCGTTGCCCAAACCGAAGCGCGCGAAGCCGAGGATATTCGAGCCCTCCTCGCCGCGGCTCTCGCCGGCGTAGGCGCCAAGGCATTCGGTGCCAAGTTCGAGCAGCACCGCTTGCTTCGACTGGTGACCGGCGAGCCGGCCGAACGCGGCGCCCACGGCGCTGCCGATGATGACGACGATTTCGCCATCCCTGGCTGCACCTCTTGTGAACGCGTGTTCCGCCGGAAAAGAACGGCTGCCGCCAGTATCGATGATCGTATATGCCATGATGTCAATTGCTCCTATTCAGCCTCCGAACATCGCGTTGCCTGAATACCTGAAGAAACCCTGCCCGGTCTTGCGGCCGAGATGGCCGGCTGCGATCATGCGCTTCACCAGCGGCGGACACGCCGCGCGTGGATCGCGGGTCGAAGCATAGAGAGCCTCCGCCACCAGCAATTGCGTATCCAATCCGACCATGTCGAGCAGTTCGAGTGGTCCCAGCGGATAACCGAGCCCGGCCTTGATTGCGCGATCGATAGCGGCGGGTTCCGCCACGCCGCTCTCGACCAGGCGAATCGCATCGTTGTTGAACGGCACCAGGAAATAATTCAGGATGAAACCAGGGTTGTCCCGGGTCTTGACCGGCGTCTGCCCCAGCGCTTTGCAGAAATCCCACGCGCTCTGAAACGCGTCATCGCTGGTCCTGATTCCCGGCGACATCTCTACGAGCTTCATCAGCTGCGCCGGCAGGCAGAAATGCATGCCGACGAAGCGCTCGTCGCGTCCGGAGCCCGCGGCGATCTCGGTGATCGACAACGTCGACGTGTTCGACGCAAACAGCGTGTGCTGCGGGCACACCTGGTTCAATTCGCCGAGCAGATCGTGCTTGATCTTGAGGTCTTCAAACACCGCCTCGATCACGATATCGCAGCCAGCCAAATCGCTGATGCGGCTCGTGCTGGTCAGATCGCCCATGATCCTGTCGACCTGCGCCGGCGTGAGCTTCTTGCGCTCGACCGACTTCGCAAAAAAACCTGCGGTCTGCTTGCGTGCGCGATCCAGCGCTTCCTGGCGCGTATCGTAAACAATCGTCTTGAAGCCCGCACGCGCCGCGATGATCGCGATGCCCGCGCCCATCGTGCCGCTGCCGGCGATGCCTACGGTCTTGATCGCTACGCTCATCGTCGACCTCCGGATATTTTCCCTTCACCCTTCACCCTTCACGCATTCACCCTTCACTTCTTCACAAAGCTTCTGCCAATGAACTGGCGATGGATCTGGTTGGTGCCTTCCCAGATCTGGGTGATCTTCGCGTCACGCATCAGCCGCTCGACGCGGTAGTCCTTGCAGTAACCGTAACCGCCGTAGAGCTGCACCGCATCGGTGGCAATGCGCATCGCGAGGTCGGAAGCGCGCAGCTTCAGCATCGACGCCTCGACGCCGAAGTCCGCGGCGCCGCCATCGACCATGCGCGCGACATGCCACAGCCATGCTTCGCACATCGCGAGATCGGTAGCCATGTCGGCGAGCAGGAACTGGATGCCCTGGAATTCGATGATCTTCCGGCCGGACTGCCTGCGCTCGTTGATGTAGCCGACCGCATCCTCGAATGCGGCGCGCGCAATGCCGAGCGCATGCGCGGCAACGCTGGGGCGGGACCTGTTGAGTGATGCAAGCAGTATCTTCAATCCGTCGCCGGGCTTGCCGAGCAGATTGGCGCGCGGCACACGGCAGTTATCGAACGCAAGTGCCGCGGTGCTCGACGCACGCAGACCCATCTTGTCCTCTTCGCGCACCACCGTCAGGCCGGGCGTGCCCTTTTCCACCGCCAGCACCGAGATTGCGCCCTTGCTGTCTGCGATCCCGCTCCATTTGCCGAACAGGATGTAAAGATCGGCGTGCGCGCCGTTGGTAATGAAGGTCTTGGTGCCGTTGACGACGATGTGGTCACCGTCCGGCCTGAACTCGGTCTTCATGCCGGTTGCATCCGACCCGGCGGTGGGCTCGGTAATCGTCAACGCGGCAAGACCGCCGTTGAGCATTACCGGCAGCAGGCGCTTTTTCTGCTCCTCCGTGCCGAAATCGATCAGCGGCTTGCCGGCGTGAAAGTTGGTTGCCCAGATTATGCCGGTCGCAGCGCATGCCTTGGCGATCTCGCGCACGCATTCGAGATACGCCATATACGACATCTGCGCGCCGCCGTACGCCGCGGGTATGAACATCGCGTTCAGGCCAAGCTCGTTGATCGCCTTGACGTTCGCGTGCGGAAATTCGCCGCTGCGGTCGTAGTGCTCGGCGCGCGGCGCGATCTTCTCGCGCGCGAGCTGCCGCACGCTCTCGATGAGCATCTGCTCTTCGCCATTGAGCTTTGGCGTTGCATCGAGACGGTCAAATACGTTCATTCAATAATCCTCAGCCGCCGAGTCGTCACGCTCGCCAAGTTTTTGGCCCTTCACCCTTCACTCTTCACCCTTCACCGCGCACGTCAGTGCGCTATTCCCTGCGCGCCATCGATATAAATCGTTTCGCCCGATAGAAACGGGATGTCTTCGCTGAGAATCACCGCGACGAGCCTGGCCACGTCGCCAGGGGTGCCGGACTTGCCCGACGGAATGCGCAGTTTCAGATAGTCGGCGAGCGGCCCTTCGGTCATCGCCTTGCGGTTGAGATCGGTCACGATGTAGCCTGGCGCGACGTCGAGCACACGGATGCCCTGGCCGGCCCATTCGACCGCGAGGCAGCGCGTGATCGCGCCGACCGCGGCTTTCGACGCGCAGTAGGCCACGTTGCGCTTGACGCCGATTTTGTCGAAAAACGAGCCGATGTTGACGATGGTGCCGCCACCGCTTTTCACCAGATGCCGATACGCCTCGCGGCACGCAGCAAACACTGCGGTCGCATTGGTAGCCATCACCTTGTCGTAGGTGGCGATGGGCAATTCGTGGCTACGCCCGTCGAGATGGATGCCGGCATTGTTGACCAGACCGTCGAGCGCGCCGGTTTCCTTGACGACGTCCGAAAACGCCGCCCTGACGCTTGCCTCATCGGTCACGTCGCACGCGACGTTGACAAAGTGGCTTGCGAACTCCACTGCTTCCGGCACTTCGGGACCTTGGCCTTTGCGTGTGAGGCAACCGACGGTGAAACCGCGGCGCGCAAGCTCGAGTGCAATCGCAGCCCCGATGCCGCGGCTCGCGCCCGTGACTGCGATTACTTTTTTGATTGCGGTCATTTGTCTTTGAATTTCGGCTTGCGCTTGGCAATGAACGCATCCATACCCTCGGCTGCGTCTGCGGTGCCAAACGCGAGCGTCGACAGGTCGGCCTCGATCCTGAGCCCTTCGTTGACCGGGTTGTCGAGCGCGCGCGTGACCGCTTCACGCGCCAAGCCGAGCACCGGCAGGCTGTAGCCCGAGAACTCGCGCGCAAACGTTATGCCTTGTGCGATCGCATCGCCGTCGATGAGCCGGTTGACGAGACCGATGCGGTGCGCTTCTTCCGCGTCCACCGTGCGACCGGTCATGATCATCTCGAGCGCACGTGCTTCGCCGACGACGCGCGGCAGGCGCTGCGTGCCGCCGTAGCCGGGAAGCAGTCCGAGCTTGATCTCGGGCTGGCCCACCCTGGCGTTTTTCGTCGCGATGCGAAAGGTGCATGCAAGCGCGAGCTCGAGCCCGCCCCCGAAGGCGTAGCCGTTGATGATCGCAACCGACGGCATCGGCAGGCGGTCGAGCCTGGCGAACGTCGCCTGCCCGATTTCAGCGTCGCGTTTCTGGGCCGCCAATGAACGGCCAGTCAACTCCTTGATATCGGCGCCGGCACAAAATGCCCTGGTGCCGGCGCCTGTGATCAGCAGCGCGCGCGCATCGCTTGCCGCAACTTCATCGAACGCGCGCGCGAGGTCGCGGATCAGCGCGAACGAGAGTGCGTTCAACGCCTCCGGGCGGTTCAGCGTGATCAGCGCGAATTCCTCAACGCGTGAAAGTTCAATAGACATAACGGCGGTGATTGGTGATTGGTGAATGGTGATTGGTGAATGGTGATTGGTGAATGGTAATCGGTTTTCCGGGAGGCCGCTGTCTCGCTTTACGATTCACGCTTTTCAGGAGATACCCACCGCGCGGCCGCAGGCTTGATCCTGCCCGCTTTCGCCCATTCGACGAGCTCGCGCTTGAGGATCTTGCCGCTTGCCGTCTGCGGGAATGCGTCCAGACAAATGAAATATTCCGGCATGTCGTATTTCGAAAGACCGTGCTCATTCAGATGTTCGAGCATCAAGTCGGCGTCGACCGTGGTGCCGTCGCGCGCAATGATCGCGAGGCAGACGCGCTCGCCAAGCCGCTCGTCGGCGATTGGAAACGCCGCGGCCTTGAGCACCGCCGGGTGCTTGACGGTCAGATTCTCGATGTGCGCCGGGTAGATGTTGTGGCCGCCGCGGATGATCATATCTTTCTTGCGGCCGACGATCTGCAGATTGCCGCTCGCGTCGCAGCGCCCGAGGTCGCCGCTCATGAACCAGCCGCTCGCGTTGAACGAATTTTCGGTCGCAGTCTGGTGGTTGAAGTAGCCGAGCATCAGCAGCGCGCCGCGCGTGCCGATTTCGCCGATTTCGCCAGGTTTCGCCTCACGGTCGGGGTTTTCCTGGTCCCACAGGCGCGTCTCGTAGCCGTAGCATGCGCGTCCGCAGCTTGCGGTGATGGTCGCGACGTCGTCATCAGGCATGGTGTATTGGTGCGAGCCGTTTTCGGTCATGCCGTAGATGTTCTGCGGCTTGATGCCCATGTCGAGAAAGGCCTTCGCGGTCTGCGGCGGGATGGTCGAGCCTGCCATGTAGAAGATACTGACTTTGCCGAGCTTGTCCATCCCGCGACGCTTCATGTCGGCGAGGATATCCATCGCGTGCGTCGGCACGCCCATCACGTAAGTCGCGCCGGTTTCCACGATCCAGTCAAGGGGTTTCTTGCCGGGCGGCAGATCGTTGACCACCACCTCGAAACCGGCAACCAGGCTTTGCTCGATCGCGACCGTCGCGATGTGATGCGACAGCGGGCTGTGGCTGAACAATATGGTCTGGTCGTTGTGATGCCAGTCCCTGACCATCGCGCGGCCGTTGGCAAGCAGCGTGTTGTCGGAGTGCAGCACGCCTTTGGGCAGGCCGGTGGTGCCGGAGGTAAACGCCAGATAGACAATCTTGTCGGGATTGAGATCGGGATCGGGAAGCGCGCTCGCCGGGGGCGTCTTCCCGATACGGGGAAATGCAGCATAGTCCCCGCGCAGATCGTCCGCAGTGCCGCCTGGCGTAAGCCGGTACGTGCGTTTCATCGCCGGCAATGCCCTGGCTGCGGCAAACACGTCCACCTTGTCGGCATCGGCGCCATATCCGGGCTGCGCGAACAGCACTGCGCTCTGAATGCGTTCGAGCAACTGCGTGATCTCGCCGACCGTGTAATTCTGGTGCAGCGACGGATTGCAGACGTAACCGTTGCGCGAGCAGGCGAGCAGCACCACCACCGCTTCGATACGGTTCGGCAGCCACATCGACACGCGCTGGCCGCGCTTCAGGCCGGCGGCGTGCAGGTCGGCCGCCAGCGCATCGACCCAGGCGAGCAGTTGCGACCACGTGATGCGGCGCGTGCCGTCGCGCACAGCATAAGCACCCGGCCGCACCCGCGCATGCCCAGCAAGCAGCGTATACATAGTGTCCGAGCGCCACGCGCCGCTCGCGTGATACTCGCGCGCGG
>Ga0209640_10003028_pt1 | contig 14697 bp, 15 predicted proteins | sample RifCSP10_1_FD_184018 | JGI IMG/M metagenome (GOLD analysis project Ga0209640, IMG submission 184018) | Soil microbial communities from Rifle, Colorado - Rifle CSP2_sed 10_1 (SPAdes) (version 2) | ecosystem: Environmental > Terrestrial > Deep subsurface > Rock core/Sediment | place: Rifle...
ACGCCGCCACCCGGCACGATGCCTTCCTCCACCGCCGCGCGGGTCGCGTTGAGCGCGTCCTCCACGCGGGCCTTCTTCTCCTTCATCGCCGTCTCGGTCACCGCCCCCACCTTGATGATGGCGACGCCACCCGCCAGCTTGGCCAGCCGCTCCTGCAGCTTCTCCCGGTCGTAGTCCGAGGTGGTCTCCTCGATCTGGGCCCGGATCTGCTTGATGCGCCCCTCGATCGTCGCCGTCTTGCCGGCCCCATCGATGAGCGTGGTATTGTCCTTGTCGACCACCACCTTCTTGGCCTTGCCCAGGTCTTCCAGCGTGATGTTCTCGAGCTTGATCCCGAGATCTTCGGTGATGGCCTTGCCGCCGGTCAGGATGGCGATGTCTTCCAGCATGGCCTTGCGGCGATCGCCGAACCCGGGCGCCTTCACCGCAGCGCAGTGCAGGGTGCCACGGAGCTTGTTGACGACCAGCGTGGCCAACGCCTCCCCCTCCACGTCCTCGGCGACGATCACGAACGGCTTGCCCACGCGGGCCACCTGTTCCAGCAGCGGCAGCATGTCCTTCATCACGCTCAGCTTCTTCTCATAGATCAGGATCAGCGCGTCCTCCAGCACGACCTCCATGCGCTCCGGGTCGGTGACGAAGTACGGGGAGAGATACCCGCGGTCGAACTGCATGCCCTCGACCACGTCGAGCGCGGTCTCGGCGGACTTGGACTCCTCAACCGTGATGACCCCGTCCTTGCCCACCTTCTCCATGGCCTCGGCGATCAGGCTCCCGATCGTCTTGTCGTTGTTGGACGCGATGGAGGCGACCTGCTCGATCTCCTTCTTATCCTTCGTGGATTTTGACATCCGCTTCAGGTCCTCGACCACCGCGTCCACCGCCTTGTCGATCCCGCGCTTGAGTCCCATGGGGTTGGCCCCGGCCGTGACGTTCTTGAGCCCGTCGCGGATGATGGCGTGGGCCAGCACGGTGGCGGTCGTGGTCCCGTCCCCGGCGATGTCCGAGGTCTTGGAGGCCACCTCCTTGATCATCTGGGCCCCCATGTCCTCGTAGTTGTCCTTGAGCTCGATCTCCTTCGCGACCGTCACCCCGTCCTTGGTGATGGTCGGACTGCCGAACTTCTTGTCGATCACCACGTTGCGGCCCTTCGGGCCCATCGTGGCTCTCACCGCCGACGCCATGATGTTGACGCCGCGGAGCAGGGCGGCCCGCCCATCGTCACTGAATAGAATCTGCTTCGGCATCTGCTTCTCCTCCTCGATCGTGCGATCGAATGGACCGGCCTCAGGGCCCGGTCGGGTTGGTTGCGTGCGGCTCCACCTACTCGATGATCGCGAGGACGTCCTCTTCCTTCATGATCAGGTACTCCTGGTCGTCGACCTTCACCTCGGAGCCCGAGTACTTGCCGAAGAGGATGCGATCGTGGGCCTTCACGTCCAGGGGGATCTTCTTGCCGTCCTCGTTCACCTTCCCGTTGCCCACTGCGATGACCTTGCCCTCTTGGGGCTTCTCCTTGGCGGTATCGGGAATGATGATGCCGCCCTTCTTGACTTCCTTCTCCTCCTCGCGCTTGACGAGGATGCGGTCATGTAGCGGACGAATCTTCATGGTTCACTCGCCTCCCGATGGTAAGGGGTAGAACTACGCGTGGGCTGCCTTCGGCCCGGCTTTAAAACAGGGCTCTTGGACCGGCGAAGGCCGAGGCGCGTGCCGAACGGCGCCAGCGCGGCCCCAGCCCCGGCCGCTCCCGATCAGGCGGCTTTGACTTCGATCGTTCTCCGCGTCGCGGCGCACGGCGCGGGGACCCTCACCTCGAGCATGCCGTTCGCGCCCTTGGCCTCCACTTGGGCGGCGTCGACGCCCTCGGGGAGCACGAAGCTCCGCTGAAATGCGCCGTACGCGACCTCCCGGACGAAGTACTCCTGGCCCGCGCTGTCGGGGTCGGCCTTGCGCTCGCCCTTGACGGTGAGGACGTTGTCCATCACGGACACCTCGACGTCCTTCGGATCCACGCCCGGCAGGGCGAGCTGGATGACATAGGTGCCGTTCTCGAGCCGCCCCTCCGCGGCGGGAAGCCACGATGCGGCAGGCTGGACCTCCTCGTCCGGCGCGCCGTCGAAGATCCTCTGGAACAGTCCGTTTACGTCGTGGTGATGGTGAACGTGCAGCTTCGGCATGTACGGGGACCAGCGAGTCATGGTGGTCATGGCGCTTTCCTCTCTAGACATCTCCTGTGGTGAGATATAGACGCCCTACGCCGCGCTCCTCGGCCATCGCGGGTGAGGGGACATCCGATGCGCTACTTCGCAGCCCCGCTCTTGAGGAGTGTGGATGCGCAGACCTCTGCCACGGCTCGATTGGCGTCCTCTTGCCCCGGGAACGTCGCCCATCCGGTTTTCACCACGAACTCGGTCTGTTCCCAGGACGAGGTGATGGCCGTCAGCTCGCCGAGCTTCTTCGCGCGACCAACATCGCCCTTCTCCCCTGCTAGACAGATCGGTACCAGCGCCGCCGTGACCGCGGCATCAGCCTGCTTCACCGCCATTCGGTCCGCCGTGCCACCGGTCGTCCAGCCTCCCCAATTGAACCCCACGATCATGGTGAGAATGCTCCCGATTACAGCACCCCAGATTCCCGACTTAACCCACCCGTATTGCACTTCCATGATGCACCTCCTGGTGCTCGAGAGACTATGTGAGTAGCGCACTCAGTGTAGAGGGGCGCTCTCCGGCATGGATAGTGGACTAAGGTCCACCTCCCCGATCATTCACGCTCTCGCCCTCAGGGAGGTCATGGTCACGCATTGCGGTTGTCGCCCGCGAACTGCCGGCACGGATCTCGCTCACCGGACGAACCCGTGACACAGACATCGAAGTCGAGGCGGCTACTTCTCGTACCCGTGCCCATGCGATATCGTATCGCACATGCGTAGGTCCGGATTCGCGGCGCGCTTCTCAACATCGCGACAGTCGCGAATGGCGATCACATCGTCGCGCCGGGAAGGAGCGGCTGCGAACGCTCGGGACGGTGACCGGTCATCCGGTCGCAGGACGGGCGCTTAGTGGACCTCTTCTACCGTGCCGTGAGGGTATTCGCGCACTTCTGGATCTGGTTTTTCTTCGAGCGCGTCGAAGTCCGGCACCCCGAGCGGGTTCCGCCCGAGGGCCCGGTGCTCCTCTGCATCAACCATCCGAACAATCTGATCGATTCGCTGCTCGTGGGGTCGGTGCTCCCGCGGAAGGTGTACTATCTCGCGACCGCCGCGCTCTTCCGCAACCCCCTCATCGCGCGATTTCTCGTCACCTTGGGGGTGATTCCCATCTACCGGAAGGCGGACGACCCGGACAAGATGGACCGCAACATGGAGATGTTCACGGCGTGCGACGAGGCATTCGACCGCGGGCGGCTCATTGCCATCTACCCCGAAGGCGCCACCCACTCGGAGGCGCGCCTCCGACACATCAAGACCGGCGCGGCGCGGCTCGCGCTCGGCTACGAGGCGCACGTCCCGGGGCGGCTCACCCTCGTACCGGTGGGGCTCAGCTTCGAGGCTCGCAAGAGGTTCCGCGGGCGCGTCCTCGTTTCTTTCGGACAGCCGGTCGACGTCTCGTCGTACCTCGCCGTCTACCGCGAGGCGCCGGCGAAGGCGCTGCATACGCTCACGACGACGATCCAGCAGGCGATGGAGCGTGAGGTGGTCAACGTCGAGCACATCGACACGACGGCGCTCGCGCGGGCCGTCGACGTGCTGTATCGCGGCGAGCTCGAGCGCGAGCTGTGGGAGGAACGCGCGCTTGCCGGTCGGCCCATCCACCCCTTCCAGCTCTCCGCGTCGACCACGGACGCGGTCGAGCACTTCCGCAAACACGACCCAGAGCGCATCGAACAACTCTGGCAGCGGATTCTCGGTTACCAGGCCGGGCTTGCCGCCTACCTGCTGCGTGACGAGGCGGCGCGGTCTCGTCTCGAGCGGACGGCGGAGCGGCAGCGGGTTGCACGATCATGGCAGACGATCGCAGGGCTGCCCCTCTTCGCGTACGGCGCGGCCGTGAACTTCCTCCCCTACTACCTGCCCGGGTGGCTCGCGGGGCGGACGGCCCGCCGCCCGACCGACTACGCAACGACCCGGCTCCTCGGGAGTGTCGTCGCATTCCCGCTGTTCTGGGCGCTCGAGACGGCCCTCGTCGGGTGGGCGGCCGGTCTCCGCTGGGCGCTCGCCTTCTTCGTCTCACTCCCGCTAGGGGGTCTGGTCGCGTATCGCTATCTGGTCGGGACCGGGCGGTTACGCCAACAGCTCCGGTTCGGGGCACTTCTTCTCACGCGCGCTCAGCAAGCGAGGCGCCTCGTCGCCGAGCGCCGGGAGATTCTCGGGGAGCTCGAGCGCGCCAAGCGCGACTACCTGCGAGGCGCGAACGCACCGCACGGGTGAAGTAAACGCCGACCGCCGTCAAATCATGCCGAAATGGCGAAACGCCTCTTCGATCGCCTCCCGCTTTTCAGGTGGGCACGGTTCGACGTTACGATCCAGACGCGCCCGTTTTGCCTCACGCAGCGTCGGTATACCGTGAACCTCCTTGACATGGGCGATCCAACCCGCCTTCGGGATGAAGCCGTGGTGACCCTGCACGAACTTCTTGATCTCGGCGTCCGTGGCCACTTCGTGCCCCCTCTGCTCGAATCGAGGCGTGAACACGCCGCCCTGCGGGCCAATCACCCCCCCGCGTTCGGGCGCCCCATCCGGCGCAGCCACCGGAAGTGGGATGCCATACCTGCCCGGAATGACCTGTGCTCGGCGTACTTGATGCCGAAATCGCGACAGCTCTCTTCTACCAGTCTCGAGATCGCCGGATAGTTGACGTGACTGATCCGTGGAAGCAGGTGGTGCTCGATTTGAAAGTTTAGGCCGCCGACGAGCCACGTGACGACGCGACTGCGCCGGGCAAAGTCCACGGTGGTATCCGCCTGATGGATTGCCCACGCGCGCTCGATGCGCCCCGTGTCCTCCCGCGGCAGCGGGAACTCGGCTTCCTCGACGCAGTGTGCCGCCTGGAACACCACGCTCAGCACGATACCGGCGACCAGGCCCGCTGCCACATAGTAGAATAGGACGACCTCCGCCGAGTGGAACCGCACCGGAATCCCGAATGCCAAGGTGAGAAAGATCGCCTTCCCGGCAACGAAGACCACCAGTTCCCAGCCCTTGGGGCGAGGGAATGGCTGGTTGCTGATCCGGCCGCTGATCAGCTTTCGGAAGTCATCGACAAGCTGCCACTTGATCGCCAGCAGTCCATAGAGCGGCCACAGGTAGTAGTGCTGCCACCGGTGATAGAAGCGCCGCTCCTGATGGGGTGTCAACCGAGCCAGGCTGCCGAGGTCGATGTCGGTGTCATGGCCCGTGATATTGACGTAGGTATGATGGATGACGACGTGCTTCCATCGCCACAGGTAGGAGCTCCCTCCGATCAACTCCAGCGTCATCGCCATCAGCCTGTTGACCCAGGGATGATTCGAATAGGCCTGGTGGCCGCCGTCATGCTGGATGTTGAACCCGATCCCCGCCGCAGAGAACCCGAGAAGAATGGCCAGGAGCAGGCCCTGCCACCAGGCCTGGGCTACGAACACCAAGAGCCAATACGACACGGCGAAACTGGCAAGGAAGACGGCCGTCTTCACGTACATCTGCCAGCAGTCACGTTGCCGCCGGCCGGTGGTGAGAAAGAAGTCCTCGACGCGCCGCCGCAGCTCCACCTGGAAGGCGGTGTCATTCGCAAATTTCAGGCTTTTCGCGTATTCCACGGACGCGTACCTCTTCAGCGTCCGCGCTTGCGCCGTCGTTTCGCGGCGGTGCGGCCGGGGGCGCTCCGCGTCCCATGCTTCAGGCGCTCCATGAAGACGCCCCGACACTCCTCACCGCAGAACCGCGACGCGCCAACTGCGAGTTCCTTGCCACATGCTTCGCACTTCCCCATCGCTACCCTCCCCCCGGACACGTCAGGTCACGGCGAGCGCCAGGCGCTGCGGAAAGGCCGCTTGCCGGTGAAGGTACCCTTCACATACCCGCGGCGGTCACTCTCACGACGTTCTCACGACTTTCGAGCGCCGACGATGACCAGCACCACGCCGCCGGCAAGCGCCAAGACACCAAGGATCGGAGGCAGAGGAATGCTCTTCTTCTTCTCGACCGAGGCCTGGAGCGGTCCAACGTCAATGACCTTCTCACGCGTGGTGTACGTGATGCCCTGGTAGGCTAGGGCGAGCACGCCGAGAATGATCAGGGCGATACCGACGAGAGTCACGGGTTTCACGGTGCTCTCCTCTCCTGGTTGGGCGTTTCGACCCGCATCGCCGTCCTCCTTGTTTGCTCGCGCTGCCGTCACTTGATCCGCATGTCGTTCTTGACGGACTTCACGCCCGCGACGCCGCGGGCGACTCGGACCGCCTGGTCGATGTCCGCCTGAGACCGGACGAAGCCGCTCAGCTGGACCACGCCCTTGAATGTCTCGACGTTGATCTCGTTGACCTTCAGGCTGGAGTCGTTGAAGATCGCCGCTTTCACCTTTGCCGTGATCACGGAGTCATCAACGTACTCGCCGCTCCCCTCCTTCGTAGCTGTCGCCGCGTGTGGACCGGCTCCACGTTCTTGTCAAAGCGCCGTCAGATGGACCGGCGGCCGGCAATGAACTGGAACACGATCACAATGAGCGCGATGACCAGCAGGAGATGGACCAACCCGCCTGCCGTGTACGAAGTGCCCCAGCCGAGCGCCCACAGCACCAGGAGAATCACCGCAATCGTCCAGAGCATGGCACCCCCCTTTGAAGTCGTCGCCAGCAACCGAAGTGCCAAGCCGATACTGCAGAGAATTCGAGATGTTGGCGGGTGGGACGCATGGCTGTGAGTGGGACAGGACCGCTACGCTGCGGCGCGGGTGCCCCACCCGATTGGCACCGCTCCGCAGCGGGTGAGCCTGAGTGGGCGGGGCGAGCACGGGCAGGGGCCACCAGCGACCGACCGGTTGGAGCCGCCGCCGGCGAGGTCGCTCCACGGCAGCCGATGACCCTGGACGTGAGGGATCGTAACCTCCCGCGGCCGATTGTGGACCATCTCGAATGAGGTGAGCATCGCTCAGCGTGCCGGCTCCGCCTCCCGCAGCTCCCGGATCAACTCGTCCAGCGCCCTCGAGGTCTCCTGCACGTACTCGTAGAAGTGCTTGTGCATGAGTGCCAGCGTGAAGGCGTCGCGGATGGCGCGCGGACGGCGAACCGCCGTCTCGAGGCACATGGACAGCGTCAGCCAGGCCCGGCGCGGCGAGGTCCGCAGCATGCAGGTCCACACGATGCGCGCCACCACCGCGAGGTCGTCGCGGCGGGCCAGCACCCGGTTGCCCAGGGCCGTGCCCCGGTTGAGGATGAAGTCCATGGCGCGGCTCCGGTAGGCCCGGTAGCCGTAGAGGCGCCGGAGCAGCGATCGGTAGCCCTCGTAGAGCTCGAGGCGCGACATGCCGCCCGGCACGATGTTGGTGAACACGAACTGGTCACCCACCGACTCGGCGATCAGCCGCCCCGTCGCGCGCAGGCGCTCGTGCAGCGGCGTCTTCGGCACCGCGTTCAGCATCCCCGTCATCGAGATCGGGATGCGCGCCTGCTGGATGAACCGGAACTGCTCCTCGAAGATGGACGGGTCGTCGTGGTCGAAGCCCACGATCATGCCGGCCATCACCTCGATGCCCGCGGCCTGGATGCGGTGGACGGAGGTGACGAGGTCCTCGCGGATGTTCTGCGTCTTGTGCGTCTCAGCGAGGCTCGCCTTCCGCGGCGACTCGATCCCGATGAAGATCGTGGTGAAGTGCGCCTCCTTCATGAGGCGCAGGAGCTCCTCGTCCTGGGCGACGTTGAGACTGACCTCCGTCATGAACTCGATCGGGTACCCGCGGGTCTCCTGCCAGGCGATGAGCGCCGCGAGCAGCGCCTTGGCCTCCTTCTTGTTGCCGATGAAGTTGTCGTCCACGACGAAGATGTTCCCAACGCCGAGGGCGTGGATCGCCTCGACCTCGGCCAGGACCTGCGCAACGGACTTGGTCCGGGGCCGGCGCCCGTACATCACGATGATGTCGCAGAACTCGCAGTTGAACGGGCACCCGCGTGCGAACTGGATGGCCATGCTGCGGTACCGGTCGGCCTTGAGGAGATCGAAGCGCGGCAGGGGCGAGTCCAGCATGCTGGGCTTGTCGTCCTGGCGGTACTCCGCCTGCCAGGCCCCGGCCTCGTAGTCGCGCACGAACTGCGGCCACGTGTACTCGGCCTCGCCGACCACGAGTACGTCCACCCTGCCGCGCAGCTCCTCCGGGCACAGCGTCGCGAAGGGACCGCCCACCACGACCAGCTTCCCACGGCGCCGGAAGGCCTCGGCGAGCTCGAACATCCGCCGCTTGTGGACCACGAAGCCCGTGATCCCGACGACGTCGGCGTCCGTGTCGAAATCGACCGGCTCGACGTTCTCGTCGCAGAGCACGACCTCGTGGGGCGGCGGTGTCAGCCCCGCAACCGTCGGCAATGCGAGGTTGGGAAACACGCATCGCTTCCCAAGGCTTGGCAGAACACGGTCGAAGGTCCAGAACGATTCGGGGTTCTTCGGGGCGATCAAGTAGACCTTCACGCTATCCTCCCGCTGGACTTCCCCTATCCAACAAACGGCCAGGAACGACCTGTTCGGAATTCTGGGATCTTCGCCGCCGGGATTATACGCCAATCATCTGCGGCAGGGGAATGCCGTCATCCTCCTACAGGGAGCACACCGAGGACGATCAGGGCAACCTAGGGCTTTCGTCGGCCGCCGAGAAGCTCCCGGACGGCCTCCCCTGCCCCCTGGGCTGCCTCGCTCGAGGCTTCGAGGCCCTCGCGTCCCAGGCTGCCCAGCCCTTCGACTACCCCCTGGATGCTCACTCCTAGGCGCTCCGCGGTCGCCACCGCGACGCGCGTCGCGAAAGCCTCATTCAGAGCGAAGTGAGGATTGTCGAGGTCTCCTTCCAGGACGAAGTTGACTTCGATCTTGTTGCCCTTGTTCTTCAGGGAATTCACAACGGCCCCGCGGGGCAGGCCCATGAACGTGTCCCACGCACCTCTGGCCGGGGCGAACTCCAAATCCGAAATGACGATCCGGCCGGGCGCCCGTAGGTGATGCTTGCGGACCTCGGAATCCAGCTCGACGTCGACGGTGCCCTTCTGGACGCGCGTCTCGGCGGCTCGCACCAAGTACGGTTGCAGAGCGACCAAGTCAACGGACTGGAGCACCATCCGTACCGACGAGTCCCGGGTGGCCACCTCGGCCCACCCCGAAATCTGCACGCGCCCGTCCCGCTGCACACCCTTCACCACGGCGGTCATGTCGAACCGGCTCTTGCCCATCAGCGTAGGGGCAACCACTTCTCCGACTGTGGCGTGGACGTGCTCCAGCCGGATCTTCAACGGCGGTTGGCTCACGGTCGCGTCGAATAGGTCCACCATGCCATCCTCGATCGTGATATCGGAGATGGCGACGGTACCGGCTCGCTCGTGCCCGGCCCGGCTCCCCAACAGGCCGGGGATCACCTGGAGCTGACCGTCACGCGTCCGAAGGGCCGACAGATAGGGCCTCGTGACGGTCACTGACCTGACCCGGACCTGGTCCGAGAGGAGCGTGCGCACGCTGGGCGTGATGACCACCCGCTCGGCTCGGAGCGCGTCCGTTGCCGGCCAACCCGGCCCCGCCTGGATCCGCAGTCCCTCGACTTCGACGGTGGACCAGCCGACACGAAGCGCCGCGATCTCGCTGCCGGGGCCCAGGACCGTCACGACCTTGTCTCGGAGAATCCCAACCGCGATCCGAAACGCGAGCACGCTGCCACCGATCAGCAAGATTCCGGTGACGAACCCGATCACCGCCCACGTTCTGGCTCGGCCCCAGGCCCTGATCACGCCCCAAGAACATACGCAGGCGGAGGCATTGTCAAGGTGGACTCAACCGGATGCCGCGCGACGTAGCACCTTCTCACGAAGGTCTAAACTTCCAGAAGTAGTTGATGATCCCCTCGCCCTCGTGGATCCGCCGGAAGCAGAGCTCGACGGGCTGCTCGAAGGTGACCGCGGCGGGATCGCAATCGGTGAGCTGGCCGTAGAAGCGGCCGCCGCCCTCGAGATCGGCCGACACCATCACGGTGGGCGGGTCCGGGCTCGGGATCAGGTGATCGCGGGTGAAGGTGAAGACCTTGCCGCGGCGGGAGAGGCGGTACTCGCCCAGGCTCCTGGACGAGCACTGCCAGCAGAGGTGCCGGCGCGGGTAGGAGACGGCGCCGCAGTCGGCGCACTTCTGGCCGTACAGGCGCAGATCCTGGCGCTCCTCGCGCACCATGGTGGGCACGCTCGAGAAGGCGCGCATCACCTCGGTCTCCACGTGCCGACGGAAGGAGAGGAACCGGCCGTAGTGCGTGAGCGGCTTGCCCTGGGCGAGCTGGGCCGAGACGGGGCGATGCATGGCCGCCCGCGCCAGCCGGTCGGTGCACTGGAAGAGCAAGGCGTCGGCGCCGCTGCCGTAAGCGACGACGAGCACCTGGTCGCCGGGGTGGCACTCCTCGAGCGCGGCGGCCAGGCCCAGCAGGCACGACGCGGACCCGGTATTGCCCGCGCGGCCGATCACCGGCTCCTTCGGCATCGCGTGGTCGGGCAGGCGGAGCTGCTTGACCAGGGCCGCGTGGGTGCGGGCGTCGGGCGCGTAGAGGACGATCTTGGCGATGTCCTCCCGCTTGCGGCCGGTCGCGTGGAGGGCCCCCTCCACCGCCTCCCCGATGTGCTTGTCGAGGCCGTACGCCTTGACGAAGGTCATGTCGGGCAGCACGGTGAGGTAGCGGTCGCCCGGCCCGCGCCAGACGTCGGTGAACTCCCGGCTCACGCTCGCGCCGCCCTCGTACGAGGCGATGACGTCCGCGCTGCCGACCAGCACCGCGCCCGCGCCGTCGCCGATCTGGATCTCCTCCGGCGTGCCCGGCGCCACCGGGCGGATGTCGGCCGCCGCCACCAGCGCCTCGGTGGCGGTGCCGGCCTTCACCGTGTCGAGCGCCAGTCGCAAGGCGGTGGTACCTGAGCGGAGCGATCCGCCGAGGTCGGCGGTGAGGACCGCGGGGCCCAGGTCCGCCACGGCGGCGAGCAGGGTGGCGCTCGACTTCTCCAGGTACGGGGGCGTGGTGGAGGCGAAGAAGCAGGCGCCGATGCGAGCGGCGTCGCGGCCGTGGAGCGCGTTGAGCGCGGCCTCGGCGGCCATGGTGAGGCTGTCCTCGTCGTAGTTGGCGACGGCGCGCTCGCCGGCGCCGCCCGTGCCCCAGACGGCCGCGAGGGTCTTGCCGGAGAGGCGGTAGCGTGGGACGTGGGCGCCGGCGGCGACGATGCCGATCATCGAGGAGGCCCCCTCACCCTGCCCTCTCCCCTGAGGGAAGAGGGGGATCGCCCAGGAAATAGCGGCGGGGGTCGAAGAGGCGGACCAGGGCCAGCTCGTCGGCGGAGGGCGCCTCGAGGATCAGCGCGGTCCAGGGCGATCCCACGCCGACCGTGGCGAGCGTGAAGCCGGGGCTCTTCCCCCACCACTGCCGCACCAGCTCGCGGACCAGCGGATTCGGCCGCCCGTGGGCCGAGCCCAGGTAGACGGTGTCGCCCGCGTGGACGTGGCGGCGGACGGCCTCGGCGAGCGTGGTGACCTTGTCGGGCCCTTCGTGCAGCGGCACCGCGAGGCGCCGCTGGATCGCGTCGTGATAGAGCGGGTTCATCGAGGCTCCTCACCCTGCCCTCGTCCCGGAAGGGAGAGGGGCGAAGAACGATCCTGGCCGGGCCCCTCCGATGAAGGGGATATCTGGTGGCCGCCGAAGAGACGCGCCTTGATCCGCTTCGGTACCCAGCGGGCCAGCCGGCGCGCCACCGCGGCCACGCGCTCGAGCGAGGCCGGCGTGCCCGGCCAGTAGCGGAGCAGCACGGCCCGATCGACGAAGCTCAGCACGCCGTCCACCACCACCGCGGCCACGATGACGTCGTCGAGATAGCCGAGCCACGGGATGAAGTCGGGGATCAGGTCGAGCGGGCTCGCCAGGTAGACGGCGAGGGCGGCCAGCACCACCTTGGCGGCGGTCGGGACGTCGCGGTCCGCGGCCACCGAGACGAGCATGCGGCCGAGCCGCGGCAGGGCGAGCAGCAGCTCCTTCACGGCCGCGCCCCGGGCTACTCCAGGCGCTCGGCGAGCAGCTCGGCGATGTCGCGCGTCTTGATCTTGTCGCCGACCTCCTTCGCCTTCACCCCGTCCTCGAACATGGTCAGGCAGAACGGGCAGGCGGAGGCCAGGATGTCGGGCTTGACCTCCATCGCCTGCTCCACCCGGAGCTGGTTCACCCGGCGCCCCTCGTTTTCCTCCACCCAGGCGCGCCCGCCCCCGCCGCCGCAGCAGAAGCCTTTCGAGCGGCTGAGCTTCATCTCGACCAGCTCGCCCCGCGTCACCCCGGCGAGCACGCGCCGCGGCTCGTCGTAGATGTCGTTGTAGCGGCCGAGATTGCACGCGTCGTGGTAGGTGATCCGCTCGCCGTCGCGCTGCGCGGGCGCGAGGCGGCCGGAGCGGATGAGGTCGTCCAGGAGCTGGGTGTGGTGGATCACCCGGAAGTGGCCGTCGAACTGCGGGTACTCGTTGCGGATGGTGTTGAAGCAGTGCGGGCACGCGGTGACGATGGTCTGGAACCGGTACCGCTTGAGCGTCTCGATGTTGCCCTGGGCCAGGGTCTGGTAGAGGTACTCGTGGCCGAGGCGCCGGGCCGGCTCGCCGGTGCACTTCTCCTCGTTGCCCAGGATCGCGAAGTCCACCCCCGCCGCCTGCAGCACCCGCACCAGCGCCCGCGCCACCTTCTTGTTGCGCTCGTCGAAGGAGCCGTAGCAGCCGACCCAGTAGAGGTACTCGGCCTCCTGCACCTCCGCCATCTGCTTCACGCCCAGGTCCTGCGCCCAGTCCGCGCGGGTCTGCCACGACATCTGCCACGGGTTGCCGTTGGTCTCGAGGTTGCGGAACGCCGGCTGCAGCTCGGCCGGGAAGCGCGACTCGGTCAGCACCAGCCAGCGGCGCATGTCCACGATCTTCGGCACGTGCTCGATGAAGACCGGGCAGGCGTCCACGCACCAGCGACAGGTGGTGCAGGCCCAGAGCACGTTGTCGTGGATGACGTCGCCGACCAGGGCCTTCGCGGGAGCGGTCGCTCCCGGCTGGCCGAGCAGGACCGGCGCCTCCTCGAAGAGCCGCTCCCGCAGGTGCAGGATCAGCCACTTCGGGTCGAGCTCCTTGCCGCTCATGTTGGCCGGGCACCGGGACGTGCAGCGGCCGCACTCGGTGCAGTTGTAGGTGTCGAAGAGGTCCTTCCAGGCCAGGTCGGTCAGACTGCCGACCCCGAAGGTCTCCGAATTCTCGAGATCCACGCTCCGCGCCTGGCCCTTCGGCTCGAGCGGCGAGAAGAACACGTTGAGCGGCGAGAGCAGGATGTGCAGGTGCTTGGAGTAGAGCAGCAGCACCAGGAAGCCCAGCAGGGTGGCGCCGTGCACCCACCACGCGGCGTGGAAGAGGCCGGTGAGCGCGGCCGGGGAGAGGCCGCCCAGCCAGCCCGCGACGACGCCGGCCGCGAACTGCCAGTGGTTGTGGGGCGCGGGCTGCAGACGCAGGTGCGCGGCGTCGGCCACCAGGTCGGTCACCATGAGGCCTAGGATCAGGAGGAGGATCACCACCGCCTCGGTCGAGAGGTTCAGCCGCTTCGGCTTGGTCACGAGCCGCCGGAACAGGGCGTAGGCGACCGCCACGATCACGAGCGTGCTGAACAGGTCCTGGAGGACCAGGTAGCCAGGGGTCTCGGACAGGAGCGGCAGGAAGAACGACTCGGTGACACCCCGGCCGAAGAACTCGATGGTGCCGAGCGTGAGGATGACGAAGCCCCAGAAGATCGTCGCGTGCATCAGCCCGGGCCAGAAGTCGTTGGCGAGCAGCCGCGCCTGGCCGAAGACGTAGACGATCACGCGGCCGACCCGCGCGGGGACCTGGTCCCACCGCGGCATCGCCTTGCCCTTCCGGAGCAGGCGCACCAGGAACACCGCGCGGTGCGCGAAGAGCGCGAGGGTCACCACGATCATCGCGGAGAAGATCAGCCGGCCGGGGACGGGACCGTACCAGGTGTGAGAAGGCAGCATCAGGGGCGCCTCATGGGCAGCATAGTGGGACGCGGTCTCCGGGGTGTCAAGGGCGCTTCATGGTCTCCGCGAGGATCCGGGCCACCGCCGAGTAGGGATCGAGCGCGCCCGCGGTCACCGCCTCGAGCGTGCGCGCGAGCGCGGGGTCGGTCTGCACGCGCGCGCTGATCTGGGCGGTGAACTCCTCGACCAGCAGTGCCTCCAGCTCGGCGCGGCGGCGTGCCTGGCGGCGCTTCTCGAGGGCGCCCGCCTGCTCCAGCGCGGCCCGGTGCCGCCGCACCTGCCCGAGCAGCTCGTCGATTCCCACGTCGTGGACGGCCTGGGCGGCGAGCACCGGCACCTCCCAGTCCACGTCGCGCGGCCCCGTCCCGCTCGTGTAGTGCAGGTGCACGCTGAAGCGCAGCTCGGCCATCAGGGCGTGGGCGCCGTCGCGGTCGGCCTTGTTGACCACGAAGATGTCGGCCAC
>Ga0209640_10003029_pt1 | contig 14693 bp, 13 predicted proteins | sample RifCSP10_1_FD_184018 | JGI IMG/M metagenome (GOLD analysis project Ga0209640, IMG submission 184018) | Soil microbial communities from Rifle, Colorado - Rifle CSP2_sed 10_1 (SPAdes) (version 2) | ecosystem: Environmental > Terrestrial > Deep subsurface > Rock core/Sediment | place: Rifle...
CCATAACGAGCTTAAACAGTATGCCGAGGCGGTGAAGAACTACGACGAGGCTTTGCGCCACAATCCGAAGTTCGCCGAAGCCTACTTCAATCGCGGTATCGCCTTCTATCGCCTCGGCCAGTTGGAAAAGTCGCTGCAGGATTTCAACCAAGCGCAAAAGCTTAATCCAAAAGATCCTGAAATCTACGCCCAGCGCGGCTTGGCACAGCGCCGGCTGGGCCATCACGACCGGGCCGTCGCGGACTACAGCGAAGCCATCAAGCTCGACCCCAAAAACGCCGAGACGTATAACAACCGCGCCAACGCCTTTTCCCTGATCGGCAAATATGACGAGGCGGTGAAAGATTACGACGAGGCGGTCAAGTTGGATTCGAAGAACGCGCGCATCTATGCCAATCGCGGCGCAATCAAACTGCGCCAGCGCAAGATCGACGAAGCCCGCAAAGATTTTAAGCGGGCGATGGAATTGGATCCAAGCTTGAAGGCGAAGCTCGAGCCGCTCATGTCTCTCGAAGCGGCGCCAAACCAACGGTAGTTTCGATGAATGCGAAAATTGCAACCACGGCAGTGATCGCCATGATCCTCGGCGCTTTTGGCTCGCCCGGATGGACCGGCGAAATTAAAGAACCTTTGAAAGCCGCGCTCGAACTGCACGACGCCGGTAAGATCAAAGAAGCGATTGCCGAATATGACAAGGTCATAAAAGCTTACCCCAAGCTGGCCGAAGCCTATTTCAACCGGGGGAACGCCTACTACGATCTGGGTCAAGATAACCAAGCCATCAGAGACTACGGCCAGGCGCTGCGCTTCAATCCGAAGGATGCCGAGGCGCACTACAATCGCGGCAATGCCCATCGCCGGTTGAAACAGCAGCAGGCGGCGGTCAACGATTACAGCGCGGCGATCAAACTCAATCCTGATGATGCCCGCAGTTACACGAATCGCGGCAGCCTGCACTTCGACGCGCAGCGCTACGAAGCTGCGGCCAAGGACTTCAGTGAAGCGATCCGCATCGACGCCAAGGATGCGCAGAGCTTTTACAATCGCGGCAACGCCCACCTCGCCTTAAATCAGAAAGACGAAGCGATCCGCGATTACGATGCCGCTCTCACCCGCGACCCCAAGCTCGCCGATGCCTACTATAATCGCGGCATCGTTTACGCTGATGCGCAAAAATATGAGCAGGCGATTCGCGATTTCGATGAAGCGTTGAGGCTCAATCCGCGATCGTCCGAAGCGTTTTATAATCGCGGCTTGGTGAAAATGAAACTCGGCAAGTTTGAAGCGTCGATCGAGGACTACAGCGAAGCGATGCGCATCAACCCCAAGGACCCCGAGGCGCCGTTCAACCGCGGCCTCGCCTATCTGCGCATCGATAAACACGACTATGCGGCCCGCGACTTCAGCGACGTTATTAGTATGCAACCGAAGAACGCCGATGCGTATGTGTATCGCGGCCTCATCCGAATCTATCAAGGCAAAGAAAAAGAAGCGGATGCCGATTTCCAAAAGGCCTTCCAGCTCGATTCCGGATTAAAGAAAAAAATTCAACCGATCATCGACGAAGCCCGAGCGAAAATGAAAGAGCGGCCGAAATAATGGTTTGAAGAGATCTCGCGCATGGCTGAAGCGAACATTATCGGCGGATTGCTCGGTGGAGCTTTAATAGGTTCGGCCGCTGCTCTCCTGCTGGCAGTTCATGGGCGCATTGCCGGCATCTCGGGTATTCTTGGCGGCTTGATCACGTCGCGCGAACGCAGCGAACGATCCTGGCGCCTGGCGTTTTTAGTGGGCCTGATCACCGGGCCCGCTCTCTATCGGCTTTTTTACGGAGCGCTGCCGCTGCAACTGGAAGCCGATGTGCCGACGCTGCTCGCGGCCGGATTGTTGGTCGGGTTCGGCACCCGGCTTGGTTCTGGGTGCACGTCCGGCCATGGGGTTTGCGGATTAGCGCGGCTATCGCCCCGCTCCCTAATGGCGACAATCACTTTTATGAGCCTGGGAATCGCGACTGTTTATTTCACTAAAAGCTTATTCTGATGCTGCGCGTTTTTACCAGTTTAGTGATCGGTGTCGTCTTCGGTCTCGGTCTTACGGTATCCGAGATGATCAATCCGGTCAGGGTCATCGGCTTTCTCGACATTACCGGGCGATGGGATCCGACGCTCGCTTTCGTCATGGCCGGGGCGCTGGCCGTAACGCTGCCGCTCTTCCGTTTCATTTTACGCCGACCGTGTCCGGTACTAGATCGCCAGTTTTATCTACCGGCTAAGTCAGAAATCGATCGGCCACTTATTATCGGCGCGGCTATTTTTGGCATCGGCTGGGGACTCGCCGGCTTTTGCCCCGGCCCGGCATTGGCCGGGCTCGCCTCCGCCAACCCGGGCGTGTTTTTGTTCGTTGCCGCAATGATCGCCGGCCAATGGCTCTGTGCTAAGAGGTACGGCTAACGCAGCGCTCCACTGAGAAATAGAAACGACATCATTGAGTCAGCACGGCGATGCATGCCAATCATTTCAAAAAGTAACAACCAAAACCCATTGACTCTCCGGCCAGTGCTTGACTCGATCGCCGCGGTTCCGTTAGCTAGCACTTGAGACCAAATTCCTTTTATGGAGGGCAATCATGGGACAGATGATTACTTTCAAACGGCCCGATGGCGCAGATTGCAATGGATATCTAAGCGAACCTGCCGGGAACGACAAAGCGCCAGGTGTCGTTGTGATCCAAGAATGGTGGGGCTTGAACGATCAAATTAAAGGCGTGGCGGATCGCTTCGCTGGACTCGGTTACCGCGCATTAGTGCCCGATCTCTATAAAGGCAAGGTAACCCTCGATGCCGCAGAGGCCAACCATTTGATGACGAATCTCAATTTCGGCGACGCGGCAACGCAGGACATTCGCGGTGCAACCCAATACCTCAAACGAACGAGCGCCAAAGCCGGCGTCGTCGGCTTCTGCATGGGCGGCGCGCTCACCGTGCTTTCCGCCATGTACGTCAAAGAGGCCGACGCCTGCTCGTCTTGGTATGGTTTTCCGCCTGACCAAGCCGGCGACGTTCGCACGATCAGGACACCTCTGCAGCTTCATTTATCGGAGGAAGACGCTGCGTTCGCTCCGGAAAACGCCAGAGCTCTGGAAGTGAAACTGCGCGAAGGAAAGGTACCTTTCGAATCCTACTGGTATAAGGCCGGGCACGCGTTCTTCAACGAGAAAGGGCAGAACTATAACCCGGAATGTGCCAAGCTGGCCTGGGAGCGGACGACGGGCTTTTTTAGCAAGCATTTGAAGTAGTGGCGTGAACTTTTGAAGCGGGGTAACTTGCCCCGCTTCCGGGAATTTTCCGACTCGACGACGATGGGCGAGACACGGGTTGACTTACTGCATCTACTGGAAGACCTGCGGGATGCATATCCGGGATCCCTCGAGGAAACCATCCTGACCGAAATCATGGCCAATGCGCTCGATTCCGGCGCATCGCTGATTTCCTTTGCTTCTGACCCGGCGCAGAGCACGATGACCGCGGTAGATAATGGCTCAGGCATGCAGCGGCGCGAACTGGCCCGTTTTCACGACATCGCCGCCACCAGCAAAGTTCGCGGCCAGGGCATCGGCTTTGCCGGCGTCGGCATCAAGCTCGGCCTGCTGGTCTGCGACGAAGTCCTGACCGAGACCCGGCGCGGCAAGAATCACGTGGCGAGTTCCTGGCACATGGCGTCACGCCACCGGGCGCCGTGGAAATGGACAGCGCCTGCGGGACTGGTCGCCGAACGCGGCACCGCCGTGCGGCTCAAGCTGCGTAATCCGCTCTCGCCACTGCTCGATCCCGGCTTTCTCGAGGTCACATTGAGGCGCCATTTTGAGCCGCTGCTCGACCCGGCTTTCGATGAATTTCTCGCCGCCCACTATCCCAAAGGCATCGCGATTCAAATCAACGGCCGGCGCTTGGAGCGACGACGTTCATCGGCATCGCTCCAAGCACCGCTGGAAATCCGTCTACTGCGCAAACGCAAACCATCGGCGCTGGGTTATCTGTTCCGCGCCGAGATCGCGCTCGCGGAGGATCGGCGCGGCCTGGCGATCAGCACTTACGGCAAAGTGATCCGGCGCGGTTGGGATTGGCTCGGTATGACGCCGACGGTGCCGGAGCGGATCGGCGGTTTGATTGAAGTGCCTGAGCTGGCGGCGTGCTTGACGCTCAACAAAGGCGACTTCATCCGCACTGGCCCGCGTGGCGCAACGTACCTAGGATTTCGCAAGGCAATCCAACAGGCGGTCACGACACAACTTGCCGAATGGGGCGACGCACAACCGGCCAGCGATCAAGCGCCGCCGCGCGAGGTGCGCCCGCTGCAACGCGACTTGGCGCATTTGCTCGAAGATTTGGCTGCCGACTTTCCGCTGCTATGCAGTCTCGTCGAACGGCGCGCCGGCGGTCAGAAGCGATTGCCATTCGGCGGGCGCGGCGCGTCCACCGACGGCCGTTCATTTCTCGCCGCCGCCGTGACCGCGGCGGTCGAGGCGGAAGAAGCCGCTGAAGACAAAACGCTCGCATCGGCCGAAACGGTCCAGGAACATCCACAACCGAGCGAAGCCGAGCCATCCATCCAATCGACGGCGCCGGAGACGACTCTGCCGGCCGACGGCGGCGCGCGCCGCCCGGCGCACTACGGACTCGATATTCAGTTCGATGATCGCCCCGACGAACTCATGCTTGGACGCTTGATTGAATCCACCGTGTGGGTAAATCGCGCCCATCCGGCTTATCGGCGCGCGCTGGCATCGCGGTCTCTCGGCTATCACATCGCGCTCACGGTGGCATTGTCGCTCGCACCGCTCGCCGTGGAGGCGGCGCAACACAGCCAGTTCGTGCTCGCTTTCCTGTCGCGCTGGGGCGAAGCGATCGACAAGCCCGGCACGCGTCGAGCGAAGCACGGCTAGCGTTAAACGATTTCAAGATCTAGCTTGCTTGCTGAAGAGCCCCGTGTAGGGCGCTCAGAAAGATTTCAGAGGCGAGTGAAGAATGGGAGTATTGACTTTCAATCCATTACTCCACACTCCACTACTCCAGTACTCCAGGTCTACGTTGAAGCGAGCAATCGCGCGACAACGCAGATGAGTCTTTCGGCGGCCTGCTGGCGATCAATCTCTTACGATGCTGCCGGCACTGGTGGACACAAACGCCGCCTTCGCCGGATCGCGAAGAATTCCTTTCGGATCGTCGCCCTTGCGCGCCGCCTCGATCGCTTTTCTGAGCATACCCCGGAACATCACTACGCCTTTATCGGAAGTGACCAGATGCTCCAATCCGTGGAGCGCAATCGGCCCTTGCCCTTCGACGGCCTCCTTATCATCCGGGTGGCGTTGGGTGTATTCGTAGCTGGTATTTTTTCGCCCGCCGGGCGCGAGTTGTTCGCGGCCGGAAAGCATTTCGCGTTCGCCGTCGGGAAACCAGCGGACGCTCGCGCCCAGTTGATGCGTGTCGTCGATCGGCACGCAATAGGTGACCGCGCGCACCCGTTCGGTTTTCGGCTCATCGGTATAGACCAGATGGATGTTCAGCGGCATGATCATCTCCCAGATGAGCTCCCACCACTTTCCGTTCTCCAGTTTGCGCGCCAGCACAAAACGCATGCCCATGTCGGTTTCTTCGTAGCGCAGCGCATCCGGATTGACGCCGTAGGTCTCGGACGGAAATTGTGGACCGCTGTGCAGCGTGTGCAACCAGAAGGTGTGTAACGCGTCCATCAGATTTTCTTCGGCCTGGAGCCAGTTGCAATTCACCGGCCCGCCGACCCGCGGTCCCATGCGTGCCTTGAGTTCCCCGGCCTGTTTCTGCCACACATCGTAGATCGGAAATTCCGGCATCTTGTCGAGCGGCCCTAGATAGGCGAACACCAGGCCGCCGAATTCGCGTATCGGATAACAGGGATGTTGAATCTGTTTGAGAAAAGGATTGCTTGCGGGCTCGAGCGGCATCTCCAGCACAGTGCCCTCGACGTCGTAAAGCCAGCCGTGATAACAGCACCGAATGCCGCGCTCTTCGACACGGCCGTATTCCAATGAAGTGCCGCGATGGCTGCAGCGAAAGAACAAGAGTCCCGCTCGACCCTGACCGTCGCGAAAAGCAATCAAATCTTCGCCGAGAATCCGAACCGGCTTCGGCAGGTCCTTGAGATCGGCCGATAAACACACCGGCTGCCAATAGCGGCGCATCAACTCGCCGCAGGGTGTGCCCGGCCCGACCCGCGTGAGCACGGGATCGGGTTCAGGAATTGTCAGACCATAAGCGCTTTTCATAATTCCATCCTCCACGAGCGAAGAGTCCGAGAATAGCCTTGTAATCGCGCACCGAAAGCCTACCCATCAAGCATATGCCAATTGTGACAAACTAGAGTCAAGGGAGAACTCCCGGTGTCACGTGCGCGCACGGCTCTCTGAACGTAGGTAACTTGACAGATTTGTTGTGCAGCAATAACCTCGGACATATCCGTCAGACCGTCTCGGGGAGGACTTACCATGGCGAATGCATTTCCAATCATCGATGCCGACGCGCATGTCGTCGAAACCGAGCGCACGTGGGACTATCTCCCTGCTGCGGAGCAGAAATTTCGGCCGAAGCTCTATTCCGCGCCAGCCGATCCGACCCGGCAATATTGGGTGATCGATGACAAGATCGCCGGTTTTCGCCAGCTATCTTTGAGCGAGCGCGAACTTCACGAGTTCGCCGAGCGCGCCGGCCGAAATTTTGAAACGCCGAAAACCGCGCGCGAGCTGGACGACGTCGACTTGCGACTCAAGCACATGGATGAACTGGGCATCGACGTCCAGGTGCTGCACAACACCTTTTGGATCGAACGGATCACGACGAGGCCCGATGCCGAGGTCGCGCTGTGCCGCAGCTGGAACCGCTGGCTGACCGATATCTCAAAGAAGAGCCACGGACGATTATTTTACTCTTGTGTCGTGCCGGCAATGAATCTCGATGCCGCCGTCGAGGAAGTCAAGTTCGCCAAGGAGAATGGCGCGGCGGCGGTCTGCATGCGGCCGTTGGAAGGCGAGCGCCATCTTTCCGACCCCTATTTCTATCCGCTCTACCAATTGGCCAGCGATCTCGATCTGCCGATTGCCGTGCACATCGCCAACGGCAATCCCGAAAACGCCGACCTGTACCGGCTGGCCCCGGCCGGCCGCTTTGCACAATTTCGAGTGCCCACCGTCACGGCGTGCTACGACGTCATCATGAGTGACTTACATGAGACCTTTCCCAAACTACGCTGGGGTTTCATCGAAGCTTCGGCGCAGTGGGTGCCCTGGATCTTCCGGGAAGCGGCGATTCGCTATCGCGCCGCCGGCCGAACCTTCCCGCAGAACGTTTTCGAGGAATACAATATTTTCGTTACCTGCCAGACCAACGATGACGTGCCTTACATCGTGCGCTGTTGCGGCGAAAACCGCCTGGTCATCGGCACCGACTACGGCCACATCGATCCGTCCAGCGCGGTGACCGCGTTAAATGAGTTTAAGCGTATGGAAGGCATCGACTCGGCCGTCAAGGAAAAAATCCTTTCGCACAATGCCAAGGCGCTCTATGCGCTCTAGCGTCACCGCGCGATACCTATGTCGCGCCTACAGCGCCGTGTCGTCCCTTCTGATGTCGACTGAAGTCCTCTTTATTCCGTAATTTCCACGACGGCGAGAATCCAGGCTCTTCCATGCTCAAACGAAAACCTGGATGCCGGCTGAAGTTTATCATGAGCGGATCGAAGGCGCTGGCATGACGAATTCTCACTTCGCCTGAGGGAGTTCAACCATTCCCGAGTGAGACATCAAATTTTCTCGCGAAGCCGCCGGTTTTTCCCTCGGCAAGTTGAATCTTATAATGACAAAAGCTATGGTCGCCTTCATGAAACGGCAGGTAAAATTCAAGGTCAACGGCGAAGAGCATGCCGTCGAAATCGAGCCGAATCGACTTTTGCTGCAAGTTCTGCGCGACAACATCGGGTTAACCGGCACCAAGGAAGGCTGTAGCATCGGCGTTTGCGGCGCTTGCAGCGTGATCATCGACGGCAGACTGGTAAGTTCTTGTCTAACCCTGGCGGTGGCTTGCGACGGCAAGGAGATCGAAACCATTGAGGGACTGGCGCAGGACGGCAAGCTGCACCCGCTGCAACAGGCGTTCATTGAATACGGCGGTTTTCAGTGCGGCATCTGCACGCCGGGTCAAATCATGGCCGCCAAAGCCCTCCTCGATGAAAACCCCAAGCCGAGCGAAGAAGAAGTCAAAGAATGGATGTCGGGCAATCTCTGCCGCTGCACCGGCTATTACAAAATCTTGGAATCGGTCATGGCTGTGGTGAACGGCAAGACGGACCCCAATTACACGTTTCGTAAGCGCGAGACCACGGCCAAAATCCAAAGCCTCGACGTCTATAAGCCGGTCGCTAAAACGACTTGATCCATTTGCACGGATCAACCGGCGCGCCTGAAGGAAGAGGATTTCGGTACAGCATAGTGCAAAAAAACAAGTAATCGTCACCCTCGAATGTTTTAAGTCAGAGTTTGGCCTGGATTCCCGCTAAAGGCATGCGGGAATGACGGACTTGGGAAACGGCCCTGTTCACGCAGCGAGCTGCTGCAAATTGAATCACAGAGAACGTTGAGTATGGCTAAAGCACAGAAATTTTCGGTAGTCGGACGCCGCGTTCAGCGAGTCGAGGGTTTCGACAAGGTAACCGGCACCTCGCAGTATATCGCGGACATTTTCCTTCCGGGAATGCTGGTTGGAAAGGTCTTGCGCAGCCCCTACCCGCACGCACGCATCCGCCATATCGACACAACCAGGGCGGAGAAACTCCCGGGGGTACGCGCCGTCGTGACCGCGGAAGACACGATCAAAAAACCGTGGGGCGCGTTTTTTGCCGATCAATATATTCTTTCAGTGGGCAAAGCCCGCTACGTCGGCGAGGAAGTCGCCGCGGTGGCGGCCATCGATCCGGATATCGCCGAAGAAGCGATCGACTTGATCGACGTCGATTGGGAGCCGCTGCAGGGCGTGTTCGATGCCGAAGAAGCAATGAAAGACGGCGCGCCCCTGGTCCACGACGATAAACCCAACAATATCGCCGTTCATATGGACCTGGAGCGCGGCAATGTCGCCCAGGCCTTCGGAGACTCCGATGTGGTCGTCGAAGACACCTTTACCAGCACGCCGCAGTGGCACTGCTCGATTGAAACTATCGGTAGTGTGGCGGAATACGCCACTAGCGGTAAGTACACCATCTACATGAACACCCAGACGTTGTTTAACGCGCGTTACCGCATCGCCACCGCTTTGGGCGTTCCCGAGACCGACGTGCGAATCATTCAGAGTGCCGTCGGCGGCGGCTTCGGCGGCAAATCCTGCGACGACAACAACGCTCTGGTTGCTGCGGTTTTGGCCAGGAAAGCGCGCAAGCCGGTCAAGTTGATCAATACCCGCGAAGAAGAATTTCTCGCCGGCTGCCGGCCGCGCGTCTTCATGAAGATCAACGTCAAATTAGGCTTCAAGAAAGACGGCCGCATTCGCGCCAAGCATATCAAAGTCATTGCCGACAACGGGGCCTACTCGGCCAAAGCGCCGGCCATCACCGGCGTCGCGGCCATGCGCCACGACACCTGTTACAAATATTCCGACGTCAAAACGGAAGCATTGCTGGTGTACACGAACAAGATTCCCACGGGCGCGTTTCGCGGTTTCGGGAATCCCTCGGCGGAATGGGCCGTCGAACAGGCGATCGATCTGGGTGCGCACGAGCTGGGAATCGACCCGATCGAAATCGCCCGCATCAACGCCGCAGAGACCGGCTACGTGTCGCCGCACGGTAATCGGGTTACGAGCTGCGAGCTCAAGCAGTGTCTCGACATGACGGAAAAGATGATCGACTGGAAAGCCAAGCGCGCCGACAAGCAGCCGAATACCGGCTTGGGGCTGGCATGCACCGTTCATGTCAGCGGCAAACGCCACTTCGGCGATTACGACGGCAGCTCGGCAACGATTAAGATCAATGAAGACGGCAAGGCGCTTATTTTGAGCGGCGAGGGCGAATGCGGCCAGGGCGTGCACACGGCGATGTGCCAGATTGCCGCCGAAGAGCTAGGCGTGCCGGTCGAAGATGTGGAGATTTCTCGCGCCGACACCGATCTCACAACTTTCTGTTTGGGCGCTTTTGCGAGCCGATTGACCTACGTCAGCGGCAACGCGGTGAAGAACGCCGCCGCCAACGTCAAACAGCAACTATTTGACCAAGCCGCTGAAATGCTCGAAGCCGATCCGCAAGATCTCATGTCGCGCGACGGGAAAATTTTCGTCAAAGGCGCCGAAGGGGGTAAATCCTTAACCGTCTCCGACGTCGCGCGCGCCCGCTTGTTCCGCCACAACGGCGCGCCGATCGTCGGCTCCGGCAGCTTCGACGCCGATTCCGTATTACCCGACAGCACGCGCTTCGGCAACGAATCCGGCGCATACAATTACGGCGCCCAGGCCGCGCAAGTCCACGTCGATCCGGAAACCGGACAGGTGAAAATTCTGCAATTCGTCGTTGCCTCGGACTGCGGCACAGTGATCTACCCGCTTGGGGCCGAGGGCCAAGTCGAGGGCGGGTTGGCTCAAGGGATCGGTTACGCGCTGACCGAAGGATTGCAGATCGAGGAAGGCAAGCCGATCAATCCGAATTTTTCCGATTATCGTATTCCGTCCATGCGCGACATGCCGCCGCTCCAGCATGCCTTCGCCGAATCATATGAACCGACCGGGCCATTCGGCGCCAAGGGCTTGGGCGAGCTGAACATGGACCCAACGGCGGCAGTGATCAGCAACGCGATCTTCGATGCCGTCGGTGTGCGAATCAAAACTTTGCCGATTACGCCGGAAAAGATTTTGCGGGCGCTCAAAGAAAAACCTCGGAAGACTAGTTAGAGCGAGTAATCACCACGAAGCACGTCGAGTAGAGAGGAGGCGCACGAAGGGTTTAAAGCGAGTGCTCGAACTCCGAGCTTCGTGCGCTTCGTGACCTTCGTGGTAGTAATCTTCTCGATTTGCTAGCGGAGAAAAGATGATCCGATTCGACTACCAGGAACCGACGACCCTCAAGAAAGCCTTCGCCTTGATGGAAAAATACGGCGACGACGCGCGCGTGATCGCCGGCGGCACGTCTTTACTAATTATGATGCGCCAGCGCTTGCTTATGCCCAAGGTGCTGATCAGCTTGGCACGGATTCCGAAGTTCGATCGTATTACGTTCAATTCGACAGATGGCCTTCGCATCGCCGCGGGCGCCCGCCATCGCGATATAGAGCTTTCCCCCGTGGTGCAGAAGCGCTATCCCCTGCTGCAGGAAACTTTCCGCAAAGTCGCCCAACCGCGCATCCGCAACATGGGCACGGTCGGCGGCAATCTCGCCGCCGGTGACCCGTTGACCGATCCGGGCGCGAGCCTGATCGCCCTCGATGCTGAAGTAACGCTCGCGAGCAGCAACGGACAACGCAGGCTGCGCCTGGACAAGTTTTTCATCGACTACTATCAAACAGCTCTTGAACCGGGTGAATTGCTGACCGAAATCCATGTTCCGCCCCCGGTGCGACCGGGCTGGGCGCATATCAAGTTCACCCCGCGCAGCATCGAAGACTTCGCCACGGTCGGAGTCGCGGTTACCTTGAAAGCCGACAACGGCACCTGCCAAGACGTCCGCATCGTTCTGAACTCCGTCGCTTCCACAATCGTGCGCGCCCGTAAGGCCGAAGACACCCTGCGCGGAAAACCGATCGACGATGCCATGCTGAGGGCGATAGGCGAAGTCGCCTCCACCGAATGCGATCCGACCGACGACAACCGCGGGTCGGCCGAGTATAAACTCGAGCTGGTCAAAGTGCTTGTGCGGCGCGCCGCCGCCGAGGCGTTACAGCGCGCCAATTGAATCCGTCCGCGTTCCGCGCGCGGTAGTCCCGCACTCGTGGTCTGTTCCTGTCTGACCGTTACCGCGTCCAGCTGCCGCGTCTGTCTTCAACCCGAATTGCATTGGCGTACTGCTCGCCTCCGGCATTTCTCTCGAGCTGGATTGAAACCGAGTCGCCGGTACGCACCGAAGCCACTTCTATATCGCGGCTCCCATCGAAAAACCTGGTGCTGCTATCGTATCTGACGACAGCCGTTCTTCCGTCGTCGGTGCGCAGCCGGATTTCTCGACGACGCTCATCTATATCCTGCACGGTGCCGTAAATGTGGTTCCGCGCCGTGTCTCGACCAAACCTATCGCGGCGATCATAGTCACCGCGACGTTCAATGTCGCTCCGCTGCTCGTAGCCGGGCTCTATGCTTTCCCTACCTATAAGACTCACGCTTTCACAGCCCCACACCGTTCCAAGCGCAACCAGGAACATTGTTCCGCCGAGCTTCCCAATGTTTAGTTTCATAATCGATCCTCCTCTTATTGATCTGATCTCTGAACGAGCAATCGAGATGCCAGCTCTTCTAGGTTGTACACCGGCGATGCATATGTCTCAGCGGCGCAACATTCCACCGACGCCGTAGGCTCGATGTGACCCAATGCTGCTCAGGTTAGCCAAAGCTGCTCAGTATAAGTCTTGGTTACTGGCGTGACTGAGATCTAGTTAGTCCGCTTTTTTCTTCCACCGTGTTTGGTCTTTTCGACGGCAACTTTCAATAGTGCCGCATAATATCAACAAATTGGATTTTGGCACATCGATTGCGGTGTCATCAGCCTAAACGAGGAGGAGGACCTCATGGAAACACTACGAAATCAGAAAGGCGCGATAGGTTGGATATTGCTGTGGCTGCTGGGTATACCGATCCCTATTTTGTTGCTGCTGTTTCTGGTGCGTGGCTGCACCTAGAGTTGGAAAAACACGCTCAAGTTTCATATGAGAGGGTAGTTTCATCTCTTTTGCTTTGCGCGGCCTTTGTGTTTGCGCTCACCAGGGCAGCGGCAGCGGAATTTTGGGACGACACAATCGATAACAGAACTGGGATTCGCTTCTAATGCGCTCCGGAGCCGCTTATTCGCGTGGCTGAATCCGCCCGCCACGCCTTCTGGCTGCGCTTGCCCGCGTCACGATCTGCAATCAGCTGCTTAACGTCGACGGCGAAGTCCTGACTCATTACGAACTGAGAAATGCGCTCAGAGGCGCAGTTCGCCTTTTCTAAAAACGAAAAAAAACAAGAAACTTTTTAACACCGGCCTTGCTTTTATGCATTGTGGTGGAAAAATCATTCTTAGCTCCGGCAGTAACCGCCATACTTCCGTCGTGCAGGCCGGACGCTTGTAGCCAGTCCGCGGCTGAATCGTGATCCCAAATTTATTTTTTTAAGGAGGCCGAGCCATGCAGGAATTTATTCAATCGGCAGCGAGCAAGTTGGGCATCAACGAGGATCAGGCAAAGTCTGCGACCGGTGGCGTGCTTAATTTTCTCAGGGACCAAGGTGACGGCCAGGATGTGGACGCCTTGATCGCGAAAATACCGGGCGCCGAGAATGTGATGCAATCGACCGCTTCGAGCGCCGAGGGTGGCGGCGGTGGAATGCTGGGCGGCATTGGCAGCAAGCTAGGCGGCGCCGGTGGTGCGATGGCGGCCTTGCAGGGTAGCGGCCTCGATGCGGGCCGCGCAAAGTCGTTCGTCACGATGCTGGTGGATTACGCCAAGCAAAAAGCAGGACCGGAACAGGTGGAGCAGGTACTCGCGAAAGTACCGGCGTTAAAAAGCATGATCCAATAAGGCAATTGCCTGCCGCGCTGAGTTGGAAAGCGCGGCGCCGGCATCTGCATCAACGTCGGAAGCTCCTGCGAACTTTCGTGTTTTAAGCCGCGATGGCGGGGTTTAATGAACGCCGAAGAGAGCGGCCAAGCACACTGAAGCGGCTACTTTTTGCGGCCCTCACGTCTTCTGCAAACACTGGGGCCGGCGTGCTGCGCCTAACGTTTTCACTACACGGCTCTAAAGTTTACGGCTGCGCACGTTTTCCCTAAGCGCGCAAAGCCGGCCCGCCGGTCGGTCTCTTACATCTTCTTTGCGTCTTTTTTCTCTACCGCCTAAATCTTCCGGATCACCGGGACCGCTGAAGCAGTTCTTTCCTTGTGCCCTTTGTGGCTAAATTCGTCTTTTTCTTGGTCTTTCGCAGCTTGATTCACTGTATTTCTACAGATATTCTCCGGCTTTATGAAACAGACAATCCGCGTCACCATCAATGGCAGGCTCTACCAAGAAGACGTGGAGCCACGTATTTTGCTCTCGCATTTTCTGCGCGAAAATATCGGCCTCACTGGCACGCACGTCGGCTGCGTGGTGGGCGAATGCGGCGCCTGCTCGGTTCTGCTCGACGGCAAAGTCATTAAATCCTGCCTCCATTTCGCGGTGCAGGCGGACGGCAGGGAAGTCACGACCATCGAAGGCCTCGCCAAGAACGGCGAGTTGAGCCCGATTCAAGAAGCCTTCGTCAAACATTACGCTCTTCAATGCGGCTACTGCACGCCGGGAATGGTGATGACGAGCCACGCGTTGCTGCAAAGCAATCCCGATCCGTCCGAAGCGGAAATCCGCAAGGCGCTCGCCGGCAACCTTTGCATGTGTACCGGTTATGTGCAGATTGTCGAAGCAGTCAAAGATGCGGCGGAAAAACAAAGGACCGCCAAGCAGTAAGA
>Ga0209640_10003030_pt1 | contig 14692 bp, 14 predicted proteins | sample RifCSP10_1_FD_184018 | JGI IMG/M metagenome (GOLD analysis project Ga0209640, IMG submission 184018) | Soil microbial communities from Rifle, Colorado - Rifle CSP2_sed 10_1 (SPAdes) (version 2) | ecosystem: Environmental > Terrestrial > Deep subsurface > Rock core/Sediment | place: Rifle...
TTGTACAGGATGGCGAAATCCTGTTCCCCAAGGCCCTGCGCGCGTGCGGACGACAAGAACTCGTTGACCACGGCCCCGGTGGGCAACGTCACCTGCACCTCGCGGGCCAGCTCGAGCGCGAGCGTCACATCCTTTTGCATCATGTTCGCGCTGAACATCGGTTGCTCGGGCATCTTCAGGACGCACGGTCCCTTGTATTGCACCAGCGGCGAAGCGATCGCGCTATTGGTCAGCACCTCAATCGCCGTTTCGCGGGCCACGCCGGCCTTCTCAGCCAGAACGACGCTCTCGGCCAACGCGAGCATCTGGACGGCGATACTGATGTTGGTCGCGAGCTTCATGGACAATGCGAGGCCGTTCTCGCCGATGTACGTGACTTTCTGGCCGATGTCCTCGAGCAGCGGCTTGGCGCTGTCGAAAGTCGCGCGATGTCCGCCGACCATGATCGACAGCTTGCCTTGTTCGACCATCGAGATGCTGCCCGAGACCGGCGCGTCGAGCATGTCGGCGCCCTTTTCCCGCACCTTCGCTGCCAGCGCGCGGCTGGTCGCTGGGCCGACCGTGCTCATGTCGATGAGCAGCTTGCCGGCGCCGAGGCCGGCCAGCAGCCCATCCGGTCCCTGCGACGCGCCTTCGAGCGCTGCGGTGTTGGTCACCATGACGAACGTCGTGTCGGCGGCTTCACAAACGGCGCGAGGCGAGGACGCCCACTTGCCCCCCATTGCGACAAGCTCCGGCTGCTTCGCAGGAAAGAGATCGTAGCCGGTCACCGCGTGGCCCCTGGCCAGCAATCGTTTGGTGACCCGGCTGCCCATGGCCCCGAGGCCGATGAATCCGAGGTTTGCCATAATGCAGGTCGCGCCGGGCCACGGTCAGCCGATCCGACCAGTAAATACGGCCCTTCCCAAGAGACAGCAGCTCATAAGTATCCCGTAGAAGCAAACGACGACGCAAGGTGCCGCAGATGCAGGAAACGCCCGTCCGCTCGACGCTCGCCGCTGTTGGCCTTCGCTTGTCCGACTGGTTCGAGCGCTGGTTTCCCGACGCATTCGCGCTCGCTCTTGCCGCGGTGGCGGTCGTGTTCGTCGCTTCTCTGGCCGCCGGCAGTTCCGTCGTCCAGACCGCTCAGTGGTTCGGCGCGGGCTTCTGGGACCTGGTCGCCTTCACAATGCAGATGTCGATGATCGTCGTGACCGGCTACGCTGTCGCGACGTCTCCGCCGATCTACGCGGTCATCAGGACACTGGCGGCGATTCCGCGCAACGGGCGCACGGCCGCCGCCTACGTCGGGCTCTTCTCGATGCTGGCATCTCTGGTGTCCTGGAGCTTCAGCCTGATCTTCAGCGGGCTGCTGGCGCGGGAAGTGACGCACCGCGTGCGCGGCGCGGACTATCGTGCCGTCGGCGCCGCGGCGTACCTCGGTGTCGGCAGCGTTTGGGCGCTGGGCCTGTCCTCGTCCGCTGCGCTGATCATGGCGGCGCCGGCATCGCTCCCCGATGCGATCGAGCGCATCAGCGGTGTCATCCCGCTCAGCCAGACGCTCGGCCTGTGGCAGAGCCTGCTCATCGCGGCCGTCCTCATCATCGTCTCGATGGGCGTCGCCTACTACTCGGCCCCGGGTGAGGCCGACGCGCGCGGCATGAAGGAGATGGGCGTCGACTACCAGCCCGCCACACAGACGATCGGCAGGCGGGAGACCCCAGGCGAGTGGCTCGAGTACAGCCCACTGCTCACCATCATCATCTGTACGCTGGGCTTCCTCTATCTCGCTCGCGAAGTCGTCAACAACGGCCCGTCGATCCTCCTCGAGCTGAACCACTACGTCTTCACGTTTCTGATCGTGGGGATGCTCCTCCACTGGCGGCCGCGGTCGTTCGTTCAGGCCATCGCGGCCTCAGTGGCGCCCGTGGGCGGCGTGCTGATCCAGTACCCCCTCTACGCCGGCATCGTGCGGATGATGACCGAGTCTGGGATCGCGACACAGCTGGCCCACTTCTTCGTCGCCGTGTCGACGGCCCACACCTACCCGGTGATGATCGGCATCTACTCTGCGTTCCTGGGACTCTTCATTCCGTCGGCGGGGGGCAAGTGGCTGATCGAGGCGCCCTACATGCTGGAGGCGGCCAAGACGCTGCAGGTCCACCTGGGCTGGGTGGTCCAGACCTACAACGCCACAGAAGCGCTGGCCAACCTGATCCACCCGTTCTGGATGCTCCCGCTCGTCGGCATCCTGGGACTGAAGGCTCGGGACATCGTCGGCTATTCGATGCTGCAGTTCGTGGTGCACGTGCCGCTCGTGCTGTTCCTCGTGTGGATCCTGAACTACACGCTGCGCTACGTACCTCCGGCTCTGGGCTCTGGGCTCTAGGCTCTGGGCCCTGGGCTCGGGGCCCGATTCCTGCGAGCCTCGGAGGACGCCTTCACTTGCTCGTCGCGGTGCGCTTCAGGTCTTCCAGCCAGTTCTCGACGAAGATCAGGTTTGCGCTCCCGGTTTCCTCCGAGCCGCTGACCGGTTTGAGAACCAGAAAACGCCCGTCGGGGCCAACGTCGAAGTCGGTGGGACCTTCTCTGAAGTAGTACGGCCAATTGAAGACGAGCGTCGGCGCACCCCAGGTCGAAGGTAATCCGTCACCGAGAGCCACAGCCATCAGCGGCCCGCGCGCGTCAGGGGCGCCGCTTCGATAGAAGAGCGTCCGGCCGTCACGCGCCCACACGTGATCGACGCCGCCCTCCGTGGAGATGCGCCACTGTTGTCCCCCTTCCGGAAACGCCTGGACGTATATTTCGAACGTTCCGTCCTGATTCGTCTCGAAGGCGAGCCACTTGCCGTCTGGAGAGATGGCGGCGGCATACTCGACGGCACGCGTGGCAAGCAGCGCACGCGGAGTGCGATCGCCGTCGAGTCCGACGACGTACAGGTCACCACTGCCAGTCCCCGCGATGGCACCGGTGATGTCGAGGAACACCAGTCGTGCACCGTCCGGCGACCACGACTGGGGCACTTGCGCGGCGCCGGACGTGATGCGTTGGACCCCGCCCGTGCCATCCGCGGCCCGTATGAAGATGCCCGGACCTCCTTCCCGACGCGTAGCGTAGTCCCGCTTTCCGTCAGGCGACCACGCCACGTCTCTGTCATTCCCCGGCTCGGATGTCAAGCGTTTGAGCGCTCGGTTCGCCGGGGATGAAACCGGCCGTACTGCTGCCTCGCAGGGCGGGATCAGAATCCCTCTGAGGCAACGGTCTCACATCACCGCCGCGAGCCGCGACCTGTTGGAAGAATCCACCAGTAGCCCCGAGCAGCAGGATGGTGTCATCGGGCCCCCACGCGCCAAAAAGCAAGGGAGCCACCCCAATAACGCGTCCTCCAGTCAACGAGGCGACAATCGTTGCCGGCGGCCGGTTGTCGAACGACACCCTCTTGAGCGTCGCGCCGGCGAAGAACCCGACCGACTGCCCATCGGGGGAAAAGAACGGGGCGTGTCCACCTTCGGTGCCGGGAATGGGTACCGCCTCGAGCTGGTCCAGCGTTCGGCGATAGAGCTGGTTCAGCGTCCCGACGGCACCAGAGAAGACCAGTTGACGTCCGTCCGGTGACAGAGCCAGTCCGCTGTTGGTGACCACGACGTCGTTGGGCATGCTGATGGCAAAGCGCGTAGGCGGCCGCACGGTCGGTGCTGATTGGCGCGCCAGGAGCCACGCGGTCAAGCCGAGAGCGGCGAATAGGAACGCTGCTGCCACGACTGCCGCCAAGGGCCGCTGCCAGAAGTGAAGGGGCTCGCCTGGTGCATCGTCAACCGTGACCTCGCCTGTTGAGAGTGCCTCGCTGATCTCGAGACGCGCATCGCTTACGTCAGCAAGACGGTCGCGGCGCTCCTTCGCGAGACATCGCCGCAACAGCTTGCGAATCGCCGGCGGCGTGTCCGCCGGCAACAGGCGCCAGACGGGGTCGGCCTTCAGCACGGACGCTAGCGTGTCCGAGGCGTCGTCGCCACCAAACGCGCGCCTGCCGGTCAACATCTCGAAGAGCACGCACCCGAACGCCCAGATGTCGCTCCGTTTGTCGACGGCCTGCCCTTTGGCCTGTTCGGGCGACATGTACGGCGCCGTTCCAAGCACAACACCGGCGCCCGTCATCATCCCGGGGCTCGTGATTGTCGGCGACGCCGTGAGGTCCGGCTGCCGGACACGATCGTCCGGGGCAGGCGGCGCCAGGAGCTTCGCGAGACCGAAATCGAGCACCTTGACGGTGCCGTCCGCGCGCACCTTGATGTTGGCCGGCTTGAGATCGCGATGGATGATGCCGTGCTCGTGCGCCGCGTCGAGCGCGTCCACAATCTGGCGGGCAATCGGCAGCGCTTCGTCCAGCAGTATCGGTCTCTCCGCGATCCGCTCGGCGAGCGTGGGGCCCTCGACGAACTCGAGGACGAGCGCCCGCACGGTCCGTGTCGCTTCGTTGTACCCGGGCTGGCCGCCTTCAAGCGGCCCCTCCTCCAAGCCATGGATCGCGGCGATGTTCGGGTGGTTCAGCGATGCCAGGAGCTGCGCTTCGCGTTCGAACCGTACGAGGCGGTCGGGGTCGAGCGCATGGACCTCCAGGAGGACTTTCAGGGCAACGTCGCGATTGAGCCTGGCATCGCGCGCACGGTACACCTCACCCGTGCCGCCGGCACCAATGGCGTGCAGGACCTCGTAGTGCCCGAGGCGCGTCCCGACAGCAAGGGTCATCGGGTGGGAACGGTGCAGATTCTGCCACAGACGGCGGGCGGCGGCGCCACGGGCTCGCCCGGGCCCGACACCTGGCAGATCCTAGATGCGCTTCGGATTGTCGCCGCTGATCTAAAGCAATAACCGCGGGGGCTCAAGCCCCCGCTCTACGAGCAACCCGACTCGGTATGTAGGCGCACGCTTCAGCGTGCGCGTTGACCGCTGGGGCTGAAGTCCCCGCTCTACGACTCGGCGCCCTCTTTGACGACCTTCACTGTCAGCGGCACGGTGACCTCGCGGTGCAGCTTGAGCGGTACCGGGTGGTCGCCGAGCGTCTTGATCGGCTCCGGCAGGATCAGCTTGCGGCGATCGATCTCGAAACCCTTGCCCTTCAGATACTCGGCGATATCGACCGCCGTCACCGAGCCGTACAACTGGTCGGTCTCGCCGACGCGGCGGGCGATCGAGATCTCGACGAGGCCGAGTCGTGCAGCAAGCGCTTCGGCCTGCCCCTTCTCCTGGGCCTCGCGGGCTTCCATGATCTTCCGCTCACGCTCGACGTGCTTCTTGTTGCCCGCCGTCGCCGGAAGCGCCAGCTTACGAGGCAGCAGGTAGTTTCTGGCGTAGCCGGCGGCGACTTTGACGATCTCGCCGCGACGGCCGAGATTGTCGACGTGCTCTCTGAGGATGACTTCCATGCGATGGTCTCCGGTCTTCGGTCTCCGGTCTTCGGAGACGAGATCACTCCGACGTGTACGGAATCAGCGCGAGCGCCCGGGCGCGCATGATGGCCGTGCGCAGTTTTCGCTGGTGCATCGCGCAGGTGCCCGAGATGCGTCGCGGGAGCACCTTCGCGCGTTCGGGCACGAACGGCATCAACATGCGGACGTCCTTGTAGTTGATGTCGTCGATCTTGTCCGCGCAGAACTTGCAGACCTTGCGCCTCCGGAACATCGGCCGCCGCTGGCCGTCCTTGGCCTGCTGACCGGCCGCCGGCTTCCCGCGGCCGCTACCACCACCACCGCCGCCGAACCCTCTCCTGCCGTTCATCGGACTTCCTCCCCCAGATCGAAGCGGTCGTCGCGGTCGTCGTCCAGCTCGCCGCGTTGGCCTTCACCCGGCTGGCGATCCGGCGGGAGCCCGCGCGCGGTCCGTCGGCGCCGGGTCGTCTCTGTGCGACGGGCGCGCGTGCGCTCGACGACGCCCTGATCCTCGTCGACCCTGACGATGAGATGACGGATGACCAGGTCGGTGACCTTCAGGCGCCGGTCGATTTCCTTCATCAGCTCCCCGCCGCCGTCGATCACTTCGAGGACGTAGGTGCCCTCCTTGTGCCGGCCGATTTCGTAGGCGAGTTTCCGGCGGCCCCAGTTGTCGGTCTTCTCGATCTGACCGCCGATGCGCTGGACGATGGCCCCCACCTGCGTGTGCAGATCGGCCACCTGTTCGTCGGTCGCCTCCGGCGACACGACGTACACGAGTTCGTACTTCCTGCTCATACGTCTCCTTCTGGACTACGGCTGCCCACTCCGGCCACGATGATCACGAACGTTGGCCACGTCCCTGGTGTCCTTCGTGGCTACTCTTCGCGTCTTCGTGGCTCCTCGAGCAGCAAGGAGTCAGTCTGTATCCGGCCCCGCGATGTCCGGGTTGTACACGTTCATCACTTTCGAGATGCCCTCCGCGGCGAACATCTCGGCGGCGTCGGCCGCCCGGGCGATGAACGATTCGAGCTCGGCGCGCTCGCCGCGCTCGAACGTCGAGAGCACATGGTCGGCAAGATCCCTCCTGCCATCCCCGCGCCCGACCCCCAGCCGAAGCCGGGGAAATTCCATGGTCCCGAGCCGCTCGATGATCGACTTGAGACCGTTGTGCCCGCCGGCCGACCCGCTGGCTCGCGCGCGCAGCCGTCCGAACGGAAGCGCCGCCTCGTCCACCACGACCAGCAGATCGCCGGTCTCGACGTCGTAGTACCGCGCCAACCCGGCCACGGCATCGCCACTGAGATTCATGAACGTCGTCGGTTTGGCCAGCAGCAGCGGCGGCGCGAACCTCTTCGTCATGAAGGCGTCTGGGACCTGGGATGGCGCCTGCGCCCAGGAGAGCCCATGGCGTCGCGCGATCTCGTCGACGACCATGAAGCCGATGTTGTGCCGTGTGTCGCGATACTCGCGCCCCGGGTTCCCCAATCCCACGATCAGCTTCACGACGTTTCAGACGAGTTGCAGATCCGCGCCTACTTCTTCTCCCGTTCTTTCTCCTTCTCTTCCTTCTCTTCCGTCTTGCCCTTCTTGATGACCTCGGGCTCGGCCGCCACGGCCGGCGCCGCCTCTTCGACCGCCGCCACCGCCGCCTCTTCGACCTTCGGCATCACGACGTGCACGAGCATCGTCTCGCCGTCGGTGACCGGCTTCCATTTCGGATCCGGGGCCAGATCGCGCACGCGGACCGAATCGTGCATCATCAGCTCGGTCACGTCGACGTCGATGTGCTCCGGGATGTCCTTCGGCAGACACTGAATCTGGATGTCGCGTGTGACGAAATCGAGGAGGCCGCCGTCCACCTTCACTCCCTTCGGCTCGCCCTTGACGAGGATGGGCACCGTGACGGTGATGGCCTTGTCCATCGCGAGCTGATAGAAGTCGGCATGGAGCAGCTTGTGGGTCGTCGGGTCGAGCTGATACTCCTTGACCATCACCTGAGACTGACGGCCATCCAGCGTCAGCGTGATCAACGTATTGGCACCCGAGTCGGAGTGCAGAATCCTCAGCACGGCCTTGGGGTCGACCGACACGGCCACACCTACCGGGGCTTTGCCCTTCGCGGCCGTCCCGTACACGACGGCCGGAACCTTTCCGGACGCCCGCAGGCGGTTCGCCACGTTCTTGCCCCGGCCCTCTCTCTTCACGGCTTCAAGTGTTGCGTCCATATCTGATCCTCGTCGTTCACGCTTCTCGCTTCTCTCTTCTCGCTTCGTGTTCAGGTTCAGGTTCAACGTGAACACGAACCGAGAAGTGAGAAGTCTGAAGTGTGAACACCCCCTACACAAACAACGACGAGACCGACGTCTCCTCGTGGATATTGCGAATCGCCTGCCCGAGCAGCCGGGCCACGCTCAACACGACGATCTTCCTGCACCGCTGTGCCTCGCCGCTCAGCGGAACCGAGTTGGTCACGATCAGCTGGTCGAGCGGCGACTTCTCGATGCGCTCGAGCGCCGGGCCCGACAGCACGCCGTGCACCGCGCACGCCAGGACCCGCTCGGCGCCGGCGTCCCTGAGGGCGACGGAGGCTTTCTGAATCGTGCCGGCCGTGTCGATGATGTCGTCCTGCAAGATGCAGGTGCGCCCCTTGACGTCACCGATCACGTTCATGACCTCGGCCGTACCGTCCTCGGTGCGCCGCTTGTCGACCACGGCGAGTTCCGCATCGAGCCGCTTGGCGTACGCGCGCGCCCGTTCCGCCCCGCCCGCGTCCGGCGACACAATCGTCAGGCTGGACGACTGCAGATGGGCACAGTACTCGATAATCACCGGCGCCGCGAAGAGGTGGTCGACCGGAATATCGAAGAACCCCTGAATCTGCGCCTTGTGCAAATCCATCGTCAACACGCGGTTGGTCCCGGCCGCGCTCAACAGGTTGGCCACCAGCTTGGCCGAGATTGGCACCCTCGGCTTGTCCTTCCGGTCCTGACGCGCATACCCGTAGTACGGAATCACCGCCGTGATGCGCGCCGCGGACGATCGCCGGAAGGCGTCGATCATCACCAGCAGCTCCATCAGGTGCTGATCGACCGGATTCGACGTCGGCTGGACGATGAACACGTCTGCGCCGCGAATGTTCTCGTCGATCTGAAACGAGACTTCGCTGTCGGGAAACCGCCGGAGCCGCGACTGCCCGAGCGAGATGCCGAGACAATCGGCGATCTCCTTGCTCAACTGCGGGTGTGCGCTGCCGGAGAATACCTTCAGCTCGCCGAACCCGGTCGACAGCAATCCTTCACCGCTGAGAGATCGTCTCATCGCTCGCACGCCTGGCGCACCCTGCCCTCGCCGAGCTGGTTGGGGCGGGAGGATTCGAACCTCCGAATACGGGATCCAAAGTCCCGCGCCTTACCGCTTGGCCACGCCCCACCACGCCACCCCCACAGCACGGGCACAACGGGGCCGTGCCCAACGGATCCCTCTGCCGGACCCGTCCTGCGCCGTGTGAGATCTCCAGGAGTCACCGAGCGGAGGGGTGCAATCCCTTAGTGTAGACGAGAGTTGCGGCCTCGGGCAAGGCGAAGGCTGGCCGGTTGGCTTCTGCGCGCGTACTCGCCCCGGCTGAGCGACTCGGTCAGGATGACCCCCCATCCCGACCCCGACAGGCGCGAGACCGCCGCGACGGCTTCGTGGCGCTTCTGAAACAGGCCGAATACGGTCGACCCACTCCCGGACATCGCCGCCGCCAGCGCACCAGCACGGCGAAGCGCCGTCTTCATCCCCTCGATCTCGGGATGATGACGCGCAATCGCGGCCTCCAGGTCGTTGATCATCTGGGCCGCCCGCGACGGCCACGGTCCAGGCACGTACTGCGCTTCGCGCACCATCGGACCTCTCGCCGGGTCGCGCTCGGCGTCATGCCAGACGTACGCGTCCGCCGTCGACACGCCGAACCCAGGCACGAGCAGCACCACCCAGTGCCGCGGAAGGTCCGCCAGGGGATAGATTTCGTCCCCGCGTCCGAGCCCGAGCGCCGTTCCACCCGAGAGGAAGAACGAGACGTCGGCGCCGAGAGGGGCGGCCACGTCCACGAGCTGGCTCGGACGAATCGGCACCCGCCACGCGCGACAGAGGGCCATCAGTGTCGCCGCCGCGTCCGCGCTGCCGCCGCCCAGACCGCCCTGCAGCGGGATGCGTTTGTGCAGCCTGATGAGGACGTCTCTCACCGGGCCTTCGCGTCTCAACGCCCGCCACAGCGTCTCGGCCGCCCGCCACACGTGGTTCGCGCGGTCGAGTGGCACCCCGGCGGCCTGGCACTCGATCGCGAAGGGCCCCGCACGGGGAATGCAATCGATGGTGTCGTGCAGCGCAACGGCTTGGAACACCGTGCGCAACTCGTGGAAACCGTCGGGCCGCATGCCAAGGACGCGAAGATCGAGATTGATTTTCGCGTGCGCGCGCACGGTGACGGCCCGGGCTGGCATCGCCGCGTTCCTCGTTCGGGCCACTACTTCTCTCCGAGTGGGCCGGCGTCCCGCAGCTCCGCAAGCGTCAGCGGACGGGCACTTCTTGGGACGTCGATCGCAAACGCCTCCGCACTGAGGTCCACGTTTGCCTCGATCTGCGTCAGCGTGGCCGTCATGTCGACATCGACGGACGGCGGAACGGACCGCAGGCGAATGGAGGCGGGAAATGCGCCCTGCCACGACGGGTACTCGACCTGCCATCCGTCGCGGCGCGCCGCGCGCAGCTGCCACTCTCCAGCGCGTCGCATGTAGATCGTCGCACCGCCATCGAGGTCGATGGAGGCCCACCCATCGGCATGCAGCCGTCCTCCGCTCGCCCGTGGCGCGGGGACGACGCAGCCGGCGAGAATGGCCTGCAGGTCCGCGGGCGCAAGCGACACGCCGGTGAGCGCGCCGAGGATGGCGTCGGCCGATTCATCCCGGACGACGCGATCCTCACGCGGCAACAGCAGGACGGCCACAGGTCCCCGCGCCGCCAGGATGAATGCGGGCGGCCCGAACGGCGCCACCGCCTCCAGGTGCATGGAGTCGGGCCGCTCGAACCCGGCGTGCAGCCGTCCACTGAGACGCTGTCCGCCGGCACGCCCGCGCAACCCGATCTCGGCGGTCAGCGTCCGCACGCCGCGACAGGTCGACGACACCCGCGCGTGTATCTCTCGAAAGTCCGGGAGAGGCGACCCCGGATCGGAGGGAAGGGGGAGGCGCCTCGCGCCGCACGCGACGCTCAGCGCAATGCAAAATGCAAAATGCAGAATGCAAACTACGCGGCGACGGCGCACCGCGTCGTCCACACGGTCATTTGGCGATCTCATTTTGCATTTTGCACTTTGCCTTTTGCATTGGCGATCTTCTTTTCAATGGCCGCCTTGTCGACGTCCTGCCCATCACCTTCGAGTGCGCGCGTCCAGGCGCCGATCGCGTCGGCGAAGCGTCCCCGCCGCGCGAACAGGTCTCCGAGGTGATCCTGGACCTCCGAGTTGGCCGGGAGCCGTGTGGCCGCGGCCGCGAGGTACTTCTCCGCCTCGTCGAGGTCGCCGCGACGGAAGTACGCCCATCCCAGGCTGTCGAGGTAGGCGCCGTTCTGCGGCTCGGCCTTCAGCGCCTGCTGCACGAGTTGGATGGCCTCGTCGAGCCGCTCGCCGCGCACGGCCAGCAGGTAGCCGAGATAGTTGAGGGCATTCGCGTTGGCCGGCTCGGCGGCGATGACCTGCCTGAGCGTACGCTCGGCGTCGGTCGTCCGACCCGCATCCGCGTAGATGTCGGCCAGCGTGAAGAGCGTGCCGCTATCGCGCGGTGTGTCCTTCACGACCTGCTCGAGCAACGCGATCGCGCCGCTCCTGTCACCGCCGTCGAACAGCGCACGCGCCTGCAGCCGAACGAAACGCGTATCGGTGGAGTGCTGCTTCCTGGCGTCAGCGGCGAAGCCGGCCGCGCGGACGTACTCCTTCGCGTCGAGGAGCGCCACGATGCGCCTGACCTTCAGTTCGCGATCCCCCGGCCGCACCGACAGCGCCACGGTGTAGCTGTCCACCGCGTCGGCGAGCAGCCCGGCCTCTTCCTGGTACTGCCCCAGCGCGAACGCCACACGCGGCGCGTACTCGACGATCTCCTGCAGGGTGCCGATCGCGCGCTTCAGGTCCTTGCCCGTCGCGTAGGCCTGCGCCAGATACAGGCGCGCCTCGACGGAATCGGGATTCTGGTTGAGCACGCGCGTGAACGACTCGATGGCCTTGTCGAGCTGCCCGTTCTGCAGGTAGAGGCGCCCCAGCGTGTCGTACAAGCGGACGTCGGTCGTGACCGGCGTCGCACTGGCGGCCCGTTCCAGGTAGGTGATGGCGTCTCGCAGGTAGGTCGTCGTCTGCGCGGCCGACGCTTTCCCGCTGCTCGCCTCGAAGGCGGCCGCGTTGATCACCCCGAGCGTACGATTGGCTCCGGCATTGTCCGGGTCGAGCCCCAGGGCGGCTTTGGCCTCGACCTCGGCCTGCGATCGTTCGTTGTGCCGCAGGTGGAATCCAGCCGTCTCGGCCCGGACCTCGGCCGAGGTCGGATCCACTTCGGCGGCTCGCTTGAGCGCCGCAAGGGCACCGGCGTTGTCCCCGTCGGCCTCGAGACGTCGGGCCATCAGAAAGGACAGGTACGCGTCGGCGGTTCCCTGCGCGACCGACACGGACGGGATCAGCCCGGTCAGCAGGACACTGATGAGCAGCGGCGACGTGACGCGGGTGATGGCCATAGCTAAACGATTTTAGCTCAGGATGTTATAGTTCCAGACGTCAAGTCGGAGACGGTATGCCAGTCGACCGCGAATTACTCGAGATCCTCGCCTGCCCCAACTGTAAGACGCCCGTCCGGCTGGTCAACGACGGCCAGGGCCTGAAATGCGACCAATGCCGCCGAGTCTATCCAATCAAGGACGACATCCCGGTGATGTTGATCGACGAGGCGACTGTGGACAAGGAGTAGTGCGCATCCTCCTGGTGCGGCTGCGATCGATCGGCGACGTGGTGTTCACGACGCCGCTCCTCGGCGCACTGCGGCGGCACTTCGCGGGTGCACACCTGACCTACCTGGTGGAGCCGGCCGCGGCGCCCGTCCTCGAAGGCAATCCCCAGATCGACGACCTGATGATCGTGCCACGCACCCGGGGCGTTGCCCGCGTGCGAGACGATCTGCGCATCGCCCGGCGGCTGGCCAAGGGGCGCTTCGATATCGCGATCGACCTGCACGGGGGCCCGCGAAGCGCGTGGTTCACGTGGGCGAGCGGCGCCCCGGTCCGCATCGGATACACGATCGCGGGGCGATCGTGGATGTACACCCACGTCGTCGCGCGCTACCCGCAGCTCTTGCCGCGGCACTCGGTGATGAATCAGTGGGACGTGCTGACGCCCCTCGGCATCCGCCACGGCGATCCCGCCACCGATCCGGTGCGCATGGTCGTCGATCCGCAGGTCGAGGGACGCGTCGCCGAGCGGCTGGCGCAGGCCGGCGTGCGGCCGGAACACCGGCTGATCGTCATCCACGTCAGCGCCGGCAATCCCTTCAGACGCTGGCCCGAAGCCGCCTTCGTCTCGCTCGTCGTCGGGCTCGCGCAGCGCGACCCTGCCCGGCGAATCGTGCTGAACTCGGGGCCATCGGATCTCGACGCCGCCCGCCGGATCGGAGACGAGGCCCGCCGCAGACTCGGTCCACAGTCAGCCGCACTCGTCGACCTCGGACCGTTCGGCCTTCGCGAGCTTCTGGCGATCAGCACGCGAGCGGCGGCGTTCGTCGGCGGCGACAGCGGGCCCTTGCATGTGGCCGCCACGACGCCGGTCGCGATCGTCGAACTGCTCGGGCCCACGCTCGCGGAGCGATCCTATCCGTGGCGCGATCCGGGCTGGTTCACCGAGACAATCGACGCCGGCCCGCTGCCGTGCCGCCCGTGCCACCAGCGCACCTGCGTGCCCGGCGACTTCCGCTGCCTGACGAGCATCGGCCCGGAACGGGTGCTGGCCGCGGCGGAGCGGGCCCTGCAGCACGCATCGTCGGGCGGCCTCGGGCCTGACCACGCGAACGAGCGTAGAATGCCCTTGGCACAGGCATGACCGCCTCCACGATTGACCTCCACCACGCCCCGGACGCACCGAAGCTGGACCGGCTGACGACGATCGTGCTGCTCGCGTTTGTCGCCTCCGTACAACTGTCGATCGCCACCGCCCAGATCCTGCTGGCGGCGCTGTTGCTCCGCTGGGTCCATGGCCTCGTGCGAGACACAGCCTGGCCAAAGGCGCCTGCGTTCTTTCCGTTCCTGCTGGCCTACGCGGGAGTCACACTGATTTCCGCGGCCTTCTCGGCCGATCCCATCGAGGGTCTGATCGACAGCCGGCAGTTGCTGCTATTCCTCATCGTCCCCATGGTGTACGACCTTGCCAGAGGGCCACGGGCCGCGACGGTCATCGACGTGATCCTCACCGTTGGTGCCGTTGCGGCGGCCTACGGGATCATCCAGTACACGATGCTGCACTTCGACAGCCTGGGCCAGCGTCCGCGGGGCACGCTGGGACACTACATGACCTACTCGGGGACGCTGATGCTGGTGATCGGGGCTGCAGCGGCGCGCCTGGTGTTCGGGGCGCGCAATCGCGCGTGGTCGGCCGTCGTGATGCCGGCGCTCATCGTGGCGCTCTCGCTGACGCTGACACGCAGCGCCTGGGTCGGCGCGTGTGTCGCCGTGGGGCTGCTCTTCGTCCTCAAGGACCTGAGACTGCTGGCGCTCCTTCCGGTCGTGGTGGCGCTCTTCTTCGCATTCGCGCCAGACAGCGTGACGAACCGGATGATGTCCATGTTCGACCTGCGCGATCCGACGAACCGCGACCGGCTGGCCATGATGCGCACAGGCTCGGCCATGATTCGCGACTATCCGCTGACCGGAGTGGGCCCCCATCGGGTGGGAGCGATGTACGAGCAGTATCGCGACCCTGATGCAGTCCAGCAGAAGAACGAGCATCTCCACAACGTCCCGCTGCAGATTGCCGCCGAACGGGGGCTGCCCGCGCTCGCCGTCTGGATCGCGTTTGTCGTCGCCCTGACATCCGGGCTGTTCCGACTCTTTCGCGCCGGGCCCGAACCATCGCTCGCCGCGGCGGGGCTGGCGGCCATCGCGGGTATGCTTGGCGCCGGATTCTTCGAGTACAACTTCGGCGATTCCGAGTTCCTGATGCTCTTCCTCGTTCTCGTGACCCTGCCGTTTGCCGCGTCCCGCGCAGACGATGCTGCTGC
>Ga0209640_10003031_pt1 | contig 14690 bp, 13 predicted proteins | sample RifCSP10_1_FD_184018 | JGI IMG/M metagenome (GOLD analysis project Ga0209640, IMG submission 184018) | Soil microbial communities from Rifle, Colorado - Rifle CSP2_sed 10_1 (SPAdes) (version 2) | ecosystem: Environmental > Terrestrial > Deep subsurface > Rock core/Sediment | place: Rifle...
CCCGCCGAGACGAGACGTTCAGCGACGACGCCATCGAAAGGAGCTCGCACGACGGTGTCGGCCAGGGCCTTTCGCGCCAGGCTGACACGAGCCTGGGCGGCGGCGAGCGCCTGGCGTTGTTGCTCGGCGGCGTTCTTGGCCACCTCGTACTGACGCTGGGCGTTGTCGGCCTGCGCGCGCCGGAGGTCGAACTCGGCCTGCGAGACGAGGTCCCTCTCAAAGAGCATGCGCATTCGGTCAAAATCCGCCTGCGCAAGCTGCCAGGTGGCTTTGGCGCTCGCCACTTCGGGCACTCGCTCGATGTCGAAGCCTTCGCCCCCGGACTGGCCGAGTCGCGCCTGGATCTGCGCGGCGTTGGCCTCGGCTTCGCGTGCTTGAGCCTCGACCTCGGCGGCAGCTATCCGCACCAGCGCGTCGCGCACGGCGACCTCGGTGCCGCGCTCGACAGGCGTGGCCACGATTCGGCCCGCAATCTCGGCCGCCACCTCGGCTTCCTCCTGCGCCGTCAGCGTGCCGCTGACGCGGATGAACCGGACGATGGACTCCTCAACCGCCTGACCAGTCTCGATCGACAGGGGCGCAGGGCCGAGATTCTCCGCGGGAGACACGTCGCCAGCCGGGTCGGCGCACGCTGCCGCCGCCATGAGGATCGCAAGCCACGAGAGTCGAACGGGAGAAACGAGGCGAGATTTCAGAGGGAACTCCTTCAAGTCGGACAGGCCGCCCGGCCTGCGCCTCTCTCATGATATGCCGGATGATCGGCCCGCTCCCGCCATGCGGGCTCGAGGGCTGGGAGTAAAGACCGACGCACCGGTGCTAGGCTGTCAGGACCAATCAAAAGGAGCATGGGATGAGGAGATCGTCGCGTCGACAGTTCATGGCGAACGTCGCCGGAGCCGGCATGGCCGCCGCGGTCGCACCCGCACAGGTCATTGGCGCGGCCAATCAGGCACCACAGGCTCAGCCGCCAGTCGATCCCGCCCGGGATGTCACGCTGGTCAACGGCCGCATCCACACCATGGATGCGAGGAATACCGTCACGACCTCCGTGACGATCCGCAACGGCCGCATCGCGGCCGTGGGCGGCTCACCGCCAGCCGGCAGCCAGACAATCGATCTCCGCGGACGCACCGTCGTACCCGGCCTCATCGAAGGGCACATCCACAGCGTCAGCCTGGCCAACCGGCCCGGCTATCACACCATCCTCGAGAACACCGCCTCGATCCGGGAGATCCAAGAGGCGCTCGCCGCCCGGCGGAAGAGTGTCCCCGACGGCCAGTGGATTACCTCGATGGGCGGCTGGCACACGAACCAGTGGGCCGAGCACCGTTACCCGACCTTGAAGGAGCTCGACGAGGCCGTACCGGACCGACCGGTCCTGCTCTACGAGCGCTTCACTGGGCCTGCGATCACCAATAGCCTTGGCAAGAAGTTCTTCGACGCGGCCGATGCGGCGCCTCCCGTGCATCCGGACATCAAGCGCGTGAGCGTCGCCGAGAGCGGCGTGATCGCTGCAGCCGGCTTCGCCGGCGGCGGGCCCGCGGCGAGCGCACTCTTTCACCTGCGCCGCACGCAGAGCTTCGAAGACAAGAAGCGCAGCACCGTTGACGCAATGGCGTACTCGGCGAGCGTAGGACTCACCGCGCACCTCGACCAGGTGCTCTTTCCCACACCCGGCCCGCTGCACCCGAATCAGGTCCTGTCGAACCTCGATCACTACCGCATGTACGACCCCTGGATCGCCCTTCACCGAGAGGGCCGAACCATCATCCGCCTGCAGATGAACTTCCTGCACAACCAGGCGGATCCCGAGTTGCCGGAACTCAAAGAACGCCTGCGGAATCAGTTCCAGTTCTTCGGCGACGACATGCTCATGACGGGCTCCATCGGCGAGTGGGCCGCGCCCCTTGCGAGCGGCGCCGTCTGGCGCGACGCGCAGCGCCTCGTTGCCCAGGCCGGCTGGCGCAACGAGAACAGCGTCCAGAATCTTGCCGCGCTGACGCAGGTGGTCGAGGCCTACGAGGCCGTCAACAAAGAGTTCGACATCACCGGGCTCCGCTGGATGGTGCACCACGTGCCGGAAGTGACGTCCGATCTGCTTTCACGCCTCAGGGCCCTCGGCTGTGGCGTGCAGATGGGTGCGTACCGCTGGGTTACCTCGAACGACCCGAGGGTCATCGCCGGCCCACCGTTCCGCACGATCGTCGGGCACGGCATTCAGGTGGGCATCCACGGGGACGGCGTGCATATTGCCCCGCTCAATCCCTGGCTCCACATCTACTACGCGGTCACAGGAGTGAATTCCTTCGGCGCGCAGGTCAACGGCACGGAGCAGCTCTCGCGTGAGGAAGCGCTTCGCCTCTTCACCCGCGGCAACAGCTGGTTCCTGCGGATGGAAGACAAGATCGGATCCATCGAGCCCGGCAAGCTCGCGGACCTGGCCGTCCTGGACCGGGACTATTTCTCGGTACCCGACAGTCAGATCAAGCAAATCCGCGCGCTCATGACGATGGTCGGCGGCAGGGTTGTTCACGGCACGCTCGCCTAGTCGGACCGGGCCGTGATCGGAACCTCGCGCACAGAAGTCGCGTCGAAGGGAGCATAACGCCACGATGAGTGATGAGCCACCGATCGCCGACGGGATCCACCATCAGCTCGACCCGCGCGTCATCTCCCTCCATCGTCTCATCGGTTTGATCGTCTGTGTCATCGTCGCGGTGGCCGCGCTCTGGGGACTGCTCGGCGCCACGCTGGCCGCACTGGTCAACGACGGCCCGGCCGCCTGGGTGTTCCTCCTCGGCGCGCCGATCTGGTTCGCCGTGACAGGGCTGCTGGCGTGGCACGCGAGGCGCTGGCCCGAGATCTCCTACCGTCACGCCTCGTACCGAGTTGACGATACGGCGATCGAGATACGACGCGGCGTCTTCTGGCGCAACGTGATCAACGTTCCACGGTCGCGCGTCCAGCACCTCGACGTCTCACAGGGTCCCTTCGAGCGGCGGTACGGCCTCGGCACGCTCATCATCCACACGGCCGGCACGGACCACGCACAGGTGCAACTGGGGGGTCTCGATCACGCGCGTGCGCTTCGGATTCGGGAACACCTCTTACCGACAGGGCGAACCAGCAGTGACGCCGTCTGAGCGGCGGCTGCATCCGGTGTCGATCCTCTTCTCGCTCTGGAAGAGCCTCAAGGCGTTTGCCGTGCCCGGCCTCTTCCTGCTTCTTGGCGTGCGTTCCTCGGGGGCCGCTCGCGGGCCGTTCGGGTTCCTGCCCGCCAACTGGGACGCGTGGGCAATGTGGTTTCTCATTCCGATCACCGCCATCGCGGTGGTGCGCTACCTGACGTTCCGTATGCGCTACGAGGGCGCCGAACTCGTGATCCGCTCGGGACTGCTCTTCAGGAACGAGCGTCACATTCCCTACGACAGGATTCAGAACATCAACGCCATCCGAAGTGTCTTCCACCGCCTGCTCGGCATGACCGACGTGCAGATCGAGACTGCGTCCGGCCAGCGCGCGGAGGCGACCATCAGCGTCGTTCCGCTCGCGGTGCTCGACGAGATGCGCCGGCGCGTGTTCGGTGCGCGGGCCGAGGCAGTCGGGTCATCGGTACAGGGGTCAGACCCCTTGAGCTTGGGCGTGTCAAGGGGTCAGACCCCGGACCAGGACACCGACTCGGTCGCCCCTCAGTCGAGCATCACCGAGCAGGCCATCCTGCGTATTCCCGTTCGTGAACTGGCCCTGCTGAGCGTCATTCAGAACAAGGGGCTGCTTCCCATCGCCGCCGGCATGGGGTTGCTCTGGGAGTTTGGGGTGCTCGAAGGCGCAGCGGATACCCTCGGCCTTGAACGCTTCTTTAGCGGCGGAGCGCTTCGCCAGCTCGCCGAGGCGTTCATGAACCGGGCGCTCGAGTCCTGGCAGGTCACCGGGGCGCTCGCGACAATGCTCGGCGCGCTGGTCCTCGTACAGACGCTGTCTTTCGTCTGGGTCGTCGCGCGCCTGCACGGCTTCGTGTTGACCAGGGCCGGCGAGGACCTGCGCACCGACTACGGGCTCCTCACGCGCGTGGCCACCACCATTCCACTGCGGCGCATCCAGACACTCACGATCCAACAGGGTCTGTTGCAGCGCCTCACCGGCCGCGCCTCTGTCCGTGTGGAAACGGCCGGCGGAGGCTCAGTCCCGACCGGAGGGATGTCAGTGCGGTTCGGGGAGGGATCCGACTCGGACGGGGGGGACAGACGATGGCTCGCGCCAATTGTGCGCGAGACCGACGCCCCGGCGCTCGCGCATTCGGTGCTGCCTGAGTTCGATGCGCGGGAACTCGCCTGGAACCCGCTGCATCCCCGGGCTTTTCGGCGAGCCGTGAAGCCCGCGCAGTTGCTTTCGTTGATCCCCTTCCCCATCGCTGTGGCACTGAGGGAACCCTGGGTCCTGATCGCGTTCCCCGTCGTCCTCGGGTGGGTCGCCTACTCGACCCACAAACGAATCGCCCACGCAGCCTGGGCCGAGACAGACGAGATCGTCGCCTTCCGAAGCGGATGGATTCGTCAGCGGGTGACCGCCGTTCGCACGGCGAAGATCCAGGCCGTCACCTTGCTCGAGTCGCCATTTGACCGCCGGGCGTTGATGCGGCGTGTGCGCGTGGATACGGCGGGCGCCTCGGAACGGTCCGACCGCGTGGACATCCCGTACCTGTCGCGCGAAGTGGCTGACGACCTCTACCGTCGTCTGACCGCGAGGGCCGCGAGCACGGAATTCAGATGGTAGGCGGACCGAGGTGCTCAGGTACTCAGGTGCTCGAGTGCTCAGGTGCTCGTTCTCTGGTGCTTCTTGTCGTCAGCGAGCCGAGCACGGCGTGGGAGCCCAGCCCGACGCGTCCGGAAGCTTCTGGAAGTCCGACGAGGTGATATACGGCCGAGTGAAGTACACAGAATCCTCCACCTTGGTCGTCACCGTGAGCCACGCGTCCTTGTTGGGCAGCGTGTTGAGGTCGTAGTATTCGGTCACCACGGCGGCCTTACTGTAAGGCGCGCCGTTCTTCCGGATGTAGCCTGGCCGAAGGTTGGTGGTCACGACCTTGAGGCTGCCTGAAGGCGGTGGGCCGCCACCGCGGCGGCCAGGGCCATACTGCCACTCCGCCGCAGATTCACCCTGCCAGGACGGCTCGCCCACCGGCGGCTGTGCGCCAAAACGGAAGAGGCGCGTCTGAGTGCCCGCGTCGGTTTCGATCTGCAGCGTGTTCGGGTCCTGCCAGGCGATGTGCAGCCGCCCTGGAACCCGCATGATGTTCCCGGCGCCATAGGACCGGCACTGTTCGCCCGCGGATTCGTCCCTGGCTGGATCCCACGTGTCGGCCACGCGGCGACCTTCGGCGTTGAGGGTCAAGGTGTTGTACACGCCCTTGGGCGGCGTGACCATGCGCAGCTTCCAGTCTTCGGTGACGACCGAGACCCAGTAGCCGGTCAGATCGATCGGCGCGGCCTGCTGTGCCGGTTGGGGAGCACCCCGGCCCCCCCGTTGCGCATCAACATGCACGTGTAGAGCGAGCAACCACGCCGCCACAACCCCGCAGAGGGTCGCGACCCCGACGAGCCGGCTAAGACCAAATCCTACGCTGGGGCCCGACCCTACTCGCGGGCGCGACCCACCCCCCGGGTACGACCCTACTCGCGGGTACGCAGTGTCCGGCTTCAGCCGGAGGACCCCGCAATCAGTCAACAACTTCACCCGTCCTCGCGCCCCAGGCGAACCCGTCGAGCGGACGCTTCAGGCTCACCATCAGCACGCGGTACTCGCCTGGCACGCGCGATGGCCGGCCCACGATGACGACCCCGTCGCCAACCTTCAGCGACTCGCGCTTCACCCCCTGGTTGTCCAGCTGCGAGGTGCCGGCCCACTCGATCGACCAGCGCTGCATGGTGCCGTCCTGGTCGGGAGCCTGGATATGCACGAAGGAGTGCGGGTTGCGGTACACAAACTGCACCAGCTTCCCCTCGAGTCTGATCTCCCTGCTGGTGTCGTAGGTCGCCCCGTATGAGTGGTGAGCGTAGGCGGCGCCGGTCAGCAGCACCGCGGTGACCAGGGACAGTAGCACTGTGCGCATCACTGCTTCTCCTTGAGACTCGTGTACACGGCTTCGACAAACATCTCGGTCGTCCACTCACCCGTTGTCGCCCCGTACCGCCCGTCAAAATCCATGGTCGGCCGCGCGGCCTTGACCTGTTCGAGCGACAGGCCCTTGCGAACCATGTCCCGAACCCGGTCGCGAATGATCGTGACCATGTTGCGATACGACGCGACATCGGCCGTGTCCGACAGGCGGCCACGCCCGGGAATGATCCACGTACCGCCCTGCGCCCGGTACTCGGCAACCGACAGATCGAGAATCTTGTTCAGGCCATCGATCACGCCCTGGATCCCGCCGCCGTTCGCCACGTCGATCACCGGGTAGCTCACCGTCGAAAACAGGTTGCCGGCGCTCAGCACCTCGGAGTGACGAAAGAACACGAGGCTATCGGCGTCGGTGTTAGCCGCCGGGGCGTGGTAGACGATCACGGCTTCACCGTTGAAGTACTCCGGGAGCTTGTGGAACTCGTCGAAGTAGGTGTCGGTCGGCCACGCGGCGGCCGGAGCAGGTGCTTTGGTTCCAGCCGGAGCGCTCATCCTGGTGAGCACGTTCTCGTGCGCGATGATCGAGGCCTGCTGACCCACGTTCTCCACGGCGCCACCAAATCCACCGCCGCGGGGGAAGAAGCCCGAGGTGGCCAGCTTCTCGTTGCCCCCGACATGGTCGGGATCGGCGCTCGTGTTGATGATGTAGCGCAGCGGCCGGGGCGGCGCCGGCGAACTGATCACCGCGTTCATGTAGGGGCTGGCCCACCCCCACGCGCCGGGACACACCGCGCCAACGCAGCGGTTCGTGCCAGGACTCGACACCACGGAACTCGCCAGTTGCTTCACGGCCGCGAGCAGCTTCTCGGACATCCGCGCCGACCCGCTGTTGACCAGCATGACGCCCTCGGCGCCGACCGACGCCGTGATGTTGACGCCATCGACCACGAGCATGAACACGTTGCCCTGCACTGGCAGAACGTGCACCTCGCCATCCCTGGGACTCTGGGCTGCGATCCGATCACGGACGGCCACGGCGGAGCGCGACTGCGGCACCACGAGACCTTCGATGCTCACCGATCCGGCCAGCGTCGATCGGTACTCGGGGTAGAGCGTCTTCACTCCGCCTCGGGCGGCCTGCTCGGGCACCCAGGGCGCCGCCTTCAGCCATTCTCCCAGCGCCGAGTTCTGACCGGGAAGGAAGTGCGGCACCCAGTGCCGGTTCGTGCCGCCGTTCTCGGCGAACGAGGAGGCGTTGCACGTTTCGGTCGCCACGCTCGCCGTCGGATCGATCACGTAGGTCGTCGAGTGCACGTAGGGCTGTTCCAGGTAGATCGGATCGTCGATGACGGTGATGATGGTCAGAATCTCGTCGTGCCGCGTGATGTACTCCGTCATCGTGTACATGTCGCTCGTTTGCGGGCCTCCACGCTTGAGATAGCCGTCCTTGAGGTGGGTCGTCGTCACCTTCAAGGTGTTGCCCACCCACTCGCCGGTCGAGAATCCGGTCCAGCTGTGGGGCGCGTAGGCCGGTGGATGCGGACGGCCGTCCATGAAGACGGGCCGATCGAGGGACCGCATGAACTGCACGTGGTAGGCGCTGACCACACGGGTCAGCGGATCCTGCTCCTTGAGGACGCGCGCGCCCCCGAGGCCGCGCCATTGATGCGGGGCCGAGTGCGGCCGGCACTGATACTCGGGCGTGCCCCAGATCGACTCCGCGGTCGTGTCTGCCCTTTGGCGGCCTGCCTCGTTGAACGGGATGCCGAGATAATCGCCAAGCGGCGGCTGCGCGGTCGTGTCCTCCTCGTTGTTCTCGAGGCGCCATTCCGCGGCGATGTCCGGCGGCGCCTGTGCGCGGCCCGGCTGAGCGGCGGCCGCGTCGCCAATAAGCATGGCCACGGCCCAGGCGAGCCACACCACGCCAACCCTCGTGCGATGGACCGTGTGCATCTGCAGTGACCCTCGGTGTACCCGATCAGAAGATACAGGGCGGAGCCGGGGTTGTCGACTACTACGAGTTCACGGGTTCACAGGTGCTCAGGTGCCGGGTGCAGGTGCTCGGGTGCCGCACCCAGCACCTGAGCTTCTGCGAACCTGAGAACCTGCACCCCATGCACCTGTGCACCCGACCACCTGTGAACCTGTGAACCTGTCCTAATTCGCTGGCACAACCAGTCTCGCCCCGGTCTGGAACTGCCGGTAGTTCCTGTAGCTGGCGCGGCCGTGCAGCACTTCGATATCCAAGGGGTAGGTTTCCTCGAGTTCCGAGGGCAGAAACGCCCGCAATCGCCCGTCCCAGCGGTAGTCCACGCGGACGACGGCTTCACTGGTGAGGGCTGGATCACCGATGCGCAGTTCGGTCCGCAGGACGGCGCCGGTGGACGGATCGACCCAGACGCGGCCCTGCGACGGGCGATCGCCGCCAAATCCGTCGGTGATGATTGTTGGTCGCCCACGCTCGTCGAAGTCGATCTGAATGGCCGAACGCCCGGCCGCCCGGCCCGGCCCCGCCAGCGTGAACTCGAATCGGCTGCGGTTTCGAGGGTGGAGCAGCGCCAGGGCCTGCAGCGGAAGGTTGATGGTGCGGTACACCGGCCCGATGTTGTATTTCGCGTTCTCCCGCATCAGCCGTAGCGCCTCGCTGACGGCCTCCGGGTCCCGTCCGCCAAGAACCTCCTCCATCTTCGGCGAGTCCGTCGCGCGGATCGCCTTGCCATCCACCGTGAACACGTCGCGCAGCCCGAGCCACGACTGACCATCGGGGAGCTGGACGAGGAGGAACGTGGACTTGAACTTGCGTCGGGTGACCACCTCCTGGCCGTACCCTGGCTTCCTCTTGAGCCACTGCTCGTACTGCTCGTCCACCGCCAGATCCGTGACTCGCGTCTCGTAGTCGAGCAGGTAGGCGCCGAGTGTGTTGACCGCCGCATCCGCGGTCAACTGCTGTGCGTCGCACGGGCTGGCCACCGAGACCAAGGCGGCGACAGGCCACCAGAGTGCTCTTCTCAACTCCCAACTCCCAAAGGGCCAACTCCCAACGGAACATCCTAGATCAAACTCCCAACTCCCAACTCCGAATCCCGAGTTCCGAATCCCGGGTCCCGATGCTTGGGAGTTGGGAGTTGAATGCTATCCTCGCTCCCCAGGAGCCCTCGTGACACCAGCCCGGACCCTGACGACCACTCTGATCGCGCTCATCGCGCTCTTCGTCCTGAGTCCGGGCCTCGCTGCGCAAGACTCCCAGGCGACCCGTTACTGGGCGCAATGGCGCGGACCCCATGCCACGGGCGCCTCGCCCACTGCGAACCCGCCCCTCGAGTGGAGCGAAACCCGCAATGTCCGATGGAAGGTCGAGATTCCCGGTCGCGGGTCGGCATCGCCAGTCGTCTGGGGCGACCGCGTCTTCGTGCTGAGCGCCGTCCCGGTGGGTGTGACCGGAGACGCGCAGCACGCGCCGCGGGGGAGCGTCACGCCTCGCGGCGTGCATCGCTTCGTAGTGATGGCGCTCGACCGCAAGACCGGCAAGACGATCTGGGAACGCGTGGCCCGCGAGCAGGAACCGCACGAGCAGTCCCACGTCGACAACGGCACGTGGGCGTCGGGCTCGCCCATCACGGACGGCGAGCGCGTCTATGCCTACTTCGAGTCGTTCGGCCTCTATGCCTACGACATGAACGGGATGCTCCTCTGGGAGAAGGACCTCGGCGACAAGAAGATGCGGAACCAGTTCGGCGAGGGCTCGACCCCCGCGCTGCACGGCAACACACTCGTGGTCGTCTGGGATCACCTGGGGGGCGAGTCGTTCATCGCCGCGCTCGACAAACGAGATGGTCGGGAACTGTGGCGGGTCCCCCGCAAAGAGATCGACACCTGGGCCACTCCGCTGGTGCTCGACGTGAACGGGCGATCCCAGGTGATTGTGCCTGCCATGGAACGCGTGCGCAGCTACGATCTCGAAACGGGCGCGCTCGTGTGGGAGAGCGACGGCCTCACGATGAACGCGATTCCCTCGCCCGTCTACGGCGATGGCCTGCTGTTCCTGATGAGCGGCTTCCGGGGGAACGACCTGAAGGCGATTCGGGTGGCGGACGCCAAGGGTAACATCGACGGCACCAACGCTATCGCTTGGACCCTGGACCGCGACACGCCGTACGTGCCGTCACCCGTGCTCGTTGACGGCGTCCTATATTTCCTGAAGTCCAATTCGGGCATCCTGACTGCTCTCGATGCCCAAACAGGTACTCCCCACTACCAGAACCAGCGCCTGGACGGTGTGCCGAACGTGTTCGCCTCGCCGGTGGCCGCGCGCGGTCGTGTGTACTTCCCAGGACGCGAGGGCACGACGCTCGTGATCAAGAGCGGCCCGACCTTCGAGGTGCTGGCCAGAAACGTGCTGGACGACGGTTTCGATGCGTCGCCGGCGCTGGTCGACAACGAGATGTTTCTGCGGGGATACAAGTACCTGTACGCCATCGCGCACCAGTAGAGCGGTGTTCTGTGCTGCCAGCGGTTCCGGGGCTTCGCCACGTCCCTGACAATCTCGACTTCGGGACGCACGATCGTCTGATCGCCGACGCCATCATCTCGGTCGGCCTGGGCTTGTGTTCGTCTTGCGCATCTGGGAGTGAAGGAGGGCGAGCAGCATGAACACATCAGAATCCAAGACGCTGGGTCGTTTGTTCGGCGTCCTCGCCAGCCCGCTTTGGCTCCTGATGTCCATTCCAGCAGTCGGAAATGCTCAAACGACGCCCGCGGAGGGCATCAGACCCGAAGTCTTCGTCAGCGCGGGTTCAGGCGTAGTGTTTCTTGGGGCCGACGCTGAGATTCCCGTGAGACCGAACCTTGGCGTGGGCGTAGGGATCCGCCCATGGTCACGCCTGGGCATTGAATTTGAGTTCAACAAGAACCTTGGCCGTTCGGGACGGTACGGTTCGGTCGCCACCACCTCTGTCAATGCCGCTTACTTCTTCTCGTCCAGGCGTACCCAGCCCTACGTGAGCGGAGGGATTGGCGCGTTCTGGTCGGATCAGGTGTACCTGTTCCGAATCCCACTGAACACGCGCCTTGCGGGAAACGTCGCGGTAGGCGCGGTTATCCCTGTTGCGGCAGCGATATGCGTGCGACCTGAATTCAGAGCGTACCTGAAGAGGGACCTCCGTGTTTTTCGGCCGTCGATCGCCGTCGGCTATCATTGGTAGGACGTTACCCGCTAAGCATGTACGTGTGCCCAGCGGCCCAACAGCGGTTGCACCCGACGGCCGGCGAACTCCTGCCCGGCCGCGGGTGATGCTCGTCGTTGGGCGGATCAAATCACGGAACGATGATCTGGCGGTCCCTGCGACGACGGGCACGCCGGGTCCAATCTTCGACTCTGAGGTCTTGGAAGCGGGCGAAGTCCTTGGTGTTGGCGGTGACCAGCACGAGCTGGTGTGCGTGGGCAATCGCGGCAATCTGTCCATCGACGAAGGGAGCGGGCTGGCCAAGTGCCTCCAAGCGTGCTCTCTCGTGGCCGTGCCAGGTGGCGGCGGCTTCGTCGTACGGCAGAATGGGAAACGATTCACGGATGACATGCTCAAGGTAGGCTTCAAGGGCCACGCGACGCTTCCCGGCCGGCAGGCGATGGCATCCGTACGTGAGTTCGTGCCAAACGGGGGCGGGAATGGCACACGCCGGCCCTTGCATCCTGAGACGTCGTACGACGTTGACGTTCGGTTTCTTGGCGATAGGTGCCGATGCGATATTCGTGTCCAGGAGGTACCGGAGCGTCACAGCACGACCCGCCGCCCGGTGGTCTTGTCGCGGGTTGCGAGCAGTTCTGTCTGCTCGAACCCGATTTCGTCGAGGGAAAACCGCACCAGGAATCGCCGATATGCCTCGCTGAACTGCCCGCGCTTGTCGCGGAGGCGATCGAAGGTCCGACGAGAGACGACCACGGCCACCGGCTGGCCTCGCCGGGTCAACTCGACTTCCACGCCGGCTTCGGCTTGGTCGACAATGTGGGGCAGGCTGGACCGGGCGTCAGCGATGGAGTACTGGCGAGGCATGTCGTCAGTGTACATGATGATGTACATCATCACAACTGCCCGCCCAACAGGGCAGCCGACGGCTGCCGTGGATCGTGTGCGCCGGAGCTGATGCTTGACCGTCAGGTCTCAGGAATCCCGACATGAAAGCACTTGAACTCAAGATTCCCCCACCAGTGGTTGCGGTGCTGATGGCGGGCGCCATGTGGAGACTTTCTTTCATCCCCCCGTTGTTGGACGTGCCTACGTTCATCCGTGTGGCCGCGGCGGCAACGATCGCTCTGGCTGGTGTTGGCTTTAGCCTCGCAGGGATCGTCTCGTTCCGACGCGCGAAAACGACCGTCAACCCAATGAAACCAGAAACGACCTCGTCGTTAGTGCGCTCAGGCGTCTACAGAGTGACGCGAAACCCCATGTATGTCGGTCTTCTCTTCGTTCTCGTCGCATGGGCCGTCTTTCTGTGTTCGGTCTGGGCGGCGCTTGGCCCGGCGGCCTTTGTGCTCTACATCAACCATTTCCAAATCGCACCAGAAGAAAGAGTGCTGTCAGCCATGTTTGGCACTGGCTACTCCACCTACAAAGCACGGGTCCGCCGATGGCTGTGAGGCAGGCCCTCGGACCTGGCAGGCCCGACAGGTGTCAGGACACAGGGGGGCTGACCGGTCGAGGTGACTGCGCGTCAGGGTGCAAGCCGGTCCATGCGCCAACCGCCTTGTGGCTGACACTGATACCGCAAGCGATCGTGCAGCCGGCTGAGTCTCCCCTGCCAGAACTCGAACTCGTCGGGGATCACGCGGTAACCACCCCACCACTCCGGCCTCGGGACGTTGATTCCGAATCGCTCACGTGCCGCGTCGCGACGGGCCTCGAGCGCCTCGCGGCTCTCGATCACCTCGCTTTGCTTCGAGGCATACACGCTCCAGCGGCTCTCGACCGCGCGGGTCGCAAAGTACGCGTCCGATTCGGCCGGGCTGACCTTCTCGACCTCGCCGTCCACACGCACCTGACGCTCGAGCGAACGCCACGTGAAGAGCAGGCTCGCACGCCCAGTAGCCTCTAGATCCACGGCCTTTCGACTCCGGTAGTTCGTGTAGAAGACGAACCCGCCCTCGTCTACACCCTTCAGCAGCACATTGCGGACCGAGGGACGCCCATCGCGCGTCGCCGTGGCGAGCGCCATGGCCGTCGGGTCGATCTCCGACTCCCGTGCCTCGTCGAACCAGCGCGCGAACTGCTCGAACGGATCCCCGTCGGCGTCGGCTTCGTTGAGCGGCTGCTCGAGAGGGTCCCGAACGGCCACTACTCACCAACCAAGAGCTGAATGGTGTTGTCTCCCACCACGACCCGCACCTGGCCGCCACCATCGGCCAACGAGCCGAAGAGAAGCATCTCCGAGAGCGGCTTGCTGACGACGCGCTCGATGAGGCGCGCCATGGGCCGCGCGCCGAATGCTCGGTCGAACCCCTTCTCGGCCAGCCAGCTGCGCGCGGCCGGGTCTAGCACGATCGTCACCTTCTTGGCAGCCACCATGCCGCGTACTTCGTCGATCTGCTTGTCCACGACGCGCTCGATTTCCTTCGCGCCAAGGGCGCCAAACGTCACGACGGCATCCAGCCGGTTTCGAAACTCCGGACTGAAGGCGCGCTCGAGAGCACCGCGGGACGAGCCTCCTTTGCCGGTCTCGCCGAACCCGAGGCGGCGGTCCGACAGGTCGCGCGCACCGGCGTTGGTCGTCATGATCAGGATGATGTGGCGGAAGTCCGCCTTCCGGCCGTGCGAATCGGTCAGCGTCGCGTGGTCCATCACCTGGAGCAGGATGCTGAACATGTCCGGGTGCGCCTTCTCGATCTCATCGAGCAGCAGCACACCGTGTGGGTTCTTGCGGACTGCATCGATGAGCAGGCCCCCCTCCTCATACCCAACGTAGCCAGGGGGCGCGCCGATGAGTCTCGAGACCGCGTGCTTCTCCATGTACTCGGACATGTCGAAGCGCATGAACTCGACCCCGAGAATTCGCGCGAGTTGACGCGCGAGCTCCGTCTTGCCGACGCCGGTTGGGCCGGCAAACAGGAAGTTGGCGATCGGTTTGTCCGGCGTACGCAAGCCGGAACGCGATAGCTTGATGGCTGAAGCGACTTCGTTAATCGGACCGTCCTGTCCGAAGATCACCTGCTTCAGCTCGGCATCGAGACGCTCGAGCGCGCGTTTGTCGTCGCTCGAGACGGCCTGCACGGGCACACGCGCCATCTTGGCGACGATCTGCTCGACCTGCGCGGCGCCGATCTCTTTCGTCCGCTCGGATTCCGGGAGGAGTTTCTGCGCCGCGCCCGCCTCGTCCAGCACGTCGATGGCTTTGTCTGGCAAGTGCAGGTCCTTCAAGTGCTTGGCCGACAGCGCGACGGCCGCCGCGAGCGCCTCGTCGCTGTACTGCACGCCGTGATGGGACTCGTAGTGCAGCCGAAGCCCCTTGAGGATCTCCAGCGACTCGTCCTCGGACGGTTCGAGCACGTCGATCTTCTGGAACCGCCTGGCCAGCGCGCGATCACG
>Ga0209640_10003032_pt1 | contig 14689 bp, 18 predicted proteins | sample RifCSP10_1_FD_184018 | JGI IMG/M metagenome (GOLD analysis project Ga0209640, IMG submission 184018) | Soil microbial communities from Rifle, Colorado - Rifle CSP2_sed 10_1 (SPAdes) (version 2) | ecosystem: Environmental > Terrestrial > Deep subsurface > Rock core/Sediment | place: Rifle...
TGCGCCCGCCGAACTCCACGCCTGTTCCCTGGAGGATGCGCCGTTCGGCGCATCCTCTAACGCTTGGTGACCTTGCCGGCCTTCAGGCAGGAGGTGCACACGCGCACGCGCTTGGGCGTACCTTCGACGAGCGCGCGGACGCGTTGGATGTTGGGGTTCCAGCGGCGCTTCGAACGGCGGTGCGAGTGGCTCACCCGCATGCCGACGCGCGGCCGCTTCCCGCAGACGTCACAGACTTGAGCCATAGCGGGGGCGAGGATAGCCGACGCTCTTGTCGGGCCCGAACTGGCCCCGACCCGAACCCGCCCAGGTAGCCGCGAACCGGTGTGCGTGGTGCGGGTACAGTCAGCCGCCGATGGCCACCCTCGAGCGACTCGACGCCGCTGCGCTTTCCGCCGTCGTCACCGGATACCGCGACGCCCTGCGGACGCATCGGGAGGAACTGAACCGCCTCAACGTCTATCCGGTTCCCGACGGCGACACGGGAACGAACATGGTCCTCACCGTCGAATCGGTGCTCCAGGCGCTCGGCGGGGCCAACTCCGTCCCTGAGGTGTGCCGCGCCCTCAGCCACGGCTCTCTGATGGGGGCTCGGGGGAACTCCGGGGTGATCCTCTCGCAGATCCTCCGCGGCCTCGCCGGAGCGTTCGAGACGGAGGAAGCGGTCGACGCGGGCTGCCTCGCCGAGGGGTTGGTGCGCGCGTCCCAGGCTGCATACGACGCGGTCATGCGGCCCGTCGAGGGGACGATCCTCACCGTGGTGCGCGAGGCGTCGGAGGCGGCGGCGTCGAGCGCCGACGGCGCTGGGGCGTCGCTCGTCGACACCCTCGACGCCACCAAGAAGGCCGCCGAGGAGTCGCTGGCGCGCACGCCCGAACTGCTCCCCGTGCTGAAGGCCGCCGGGGTCGTCGATGCCGGCGCCCGCGGGTTCGTCCTTCTCCTCGACTCCCTGCTCCACGTCGTTGACGGCCGACCGATGCCCGAGCCGAACCTGGTCGACGCGCCCGCGTCGGTTCAAGCCCACATCAACGGGGAAAGCGACATCTCGTCGTTGCGATACGAAGTGATGTTCCTCCTCGAGGCCGACGACGGCAACGTCCCGTCGTTCAAGAGCGCGTGGGCCGCCATCGGCGACTCGATCGTGGTGGTGGGAGGCGACGGTCTGTGGAACTGCCACATCCACACCGACGACATCGGCGCCGCCGTCGAAACCGGCATCCAGGCCGGGCGACCGCGGAGCATTCGCGTCACCGACCTGCTCGAACAGGCCGAAGAAGAGGCGTGGGTGCGCGAGCAGGTCGGGGCGCCGCCGGACGCCGCCGCCGAGGCCGTCGAGACGGCCGTGGTGGCCGTGGCGGTCGGCCCCGGGCTCGCCCGGCTGTTCAGCGGTCTCGGTTGTGCGCGTGTGGTCGCGGGCGGTCAGACCATGAACCCGTCGACTCAGGAGATCCTCGAGGCTGTCGACGCGTCGCCGTCCGACAGCGTCGTCATCCTGCCCAACAACAAGAACATCGTCCCCGTCGCCCAACAGGTCGATTCCCTCACCCACAAGCGCGTCGAGGTCGTCCCGACCACGTCGGTGGTCGAGGGCCTCAGCGCGCTCATCGGCTACGACCCCCATGCCACGATCGACGTCAACATGGCGGCGATCACCGAGGGGGCCCAGCGGGTCAAGACCGGCGAGGTCACCCAAGCCATCCGTGACGCGCCGTCGGATGTCGGCCCCATCAGCGAAGGTGACTGGATCGGGCTCGACCGGACGGGAATCCGCGCTGTGGCAGCCTCGGCGGTCGAGGCGGCGGCGGCCCTCATCGAGCACCTCGCCGACGACGACGACGAGCTGATCACCATCGTCTGCGGCAGCGACGCGCGCCCCGACGAAACCCAGCGCCTCCGTGAGCAGATCGCGCTCGCCCACCCCGAGATGGAGGTCGAACTCCAAGACGGCGGCCAGCCTCTCTACCCCTACCTGCTCGGGGTCGAGTAGCGCCCCGAACGTGGCGCGCTCACTCCGATTCCTCGCTCGCCAGAACATCAACGTGCTCCGCGGATGCGGAGCCAAGCTCGAAGCGCGTCTCGCCGAGATGGATCTGCGCACCGTCCTCGACCTCCTCGAGCACTACCCGCGCCGTTATGTCGACCGTCGCAAGCGCGCCGCCATCACGGAGTTGACGGTGGGTGAGGAGGCCACGGTGATTGCCGAGGTCAAGAGCGTCTCGGCTCGTCGGACGCGGAACCGGCGAGCGCTCGTCGAGGTCACGGTGTTCGACGGCACGTCGTATCTCAAGGTGACGTTCTTCAACCAGGCCTGGCGCGAGCGCCAGCTCCCGCCCGGGACCGAGGCGGCGTTCTTCGGCAAGCTCGACATGTACAAGGGCCGTCCCCAGATGACCAACCCCGCCGTCGACGTGTTCGGGCCGGTTTCGGAGCTTGGGGCGCTCGGGGGCGACGCACGCACCGGCGCCAAGACCGGAGTCATCGTCCCCATCTACCCGCAGTCGGGCAAGGCCCAGGTCGATACGTGGCAGATCCAGCGGCTCGTGGCCGAGGCGCTCGAACGGGCCGGCGAGTTCTCTGATCCCGTCCCGGAGGTTCTCCTCGATCGACACGATCTTGTCGATCGCACCGCCGCATATCGAGGGATCCACGCGCCGGAAAGCGATGACGAGTGGCGGGCGGCGACGCGCCGGCTCGTCTTTGACGAGTTTCTCCGCATGCAGCTGGGCCTCGTCGCCCGCAAACGTGCGCTCGAGCGCGACAGCCTCGGCATCCAGCACGTGGTGGACGGTTCGCTGGTGTCGGCGTTCCACGCCGCGCTTCCATTCGACCTCACCGGCGCACAGCGGTCCGCCCTCGACGAGATTCTTCGTGACATGGCAGCCCCGGCGCCGACGCATCGCCTGCTCCAGGGTGACGTCGGATCAGGCAAGACGGTGGTCGCGGTGACCGCGCTTCTCGTCGGCGTGCAGGGAGGGCACCAGGGCGCGCTGATGGCGCCCACCGCCGTGCTCGCCGAACAACACCACCTCACGATCTCGAGGATGCTGGATGGCCTCGTGGTCCCGAGCGACGGCACCCTGATGGGCGACCGCCCCGTTCGCGTCGAGCTGCTCACCAATCGCACGACGGCGGCGCACCGCCGTCAGCTCGAAGCCGACCTCGCCGCCGGGCTCGTGGACATCCTCATCGGCACGCACGCGCTGCTGTACGGCGAGCTGAAGTTCGCGTCGCGCGGCGTCGTGGTCATCGACGAGCAGCATCGCTTCGGCGTCGAGCAGCGGGCGCTCCTCCGAGGACGCGGCGACGAACCCGACGTGCTCGTGATGACGGCGACCCCGATCCCGAGGACCGCGGCCATGCTCGTCTATGGAGACCTCGACAAGAGCGAGCTGCGCGAGATGCCTCCCGGGCGCATTCCGATCCGCACCGAGCTGCTCGTCGGCGAGGCGGGACGCTCGCTCGCCTACGACCGCCTCCGTGAGCAGGTGGCGGCGGAACACCAGGGATACGTGGTGTGCCCGCTCGTCGAGGGGTCCGACAAACTCGAAGCCAAGGCGGCGACGGAGGAGTTCGAGCGGCTCTCCCGGGTCGAGTTGACGGGTCTTCGCGTCGGCCTCCTCCACGGTCAGATGGCCGCGCGCGACAAGGAAGCGATCATGAACGACTTCCGCGCCGGCGGTGTCGATGTGCTCGTGGCGACGACGGTGATCGAGGTGGGCGTGGACGTACCCAACGCCACCGTGATGGTGATCGAGGACGCCGACCGGTTCGGCCTCGCCCAACTGCATCAGCTTCGGGGACGCGTGGGTCGCGGCGGGGGAGACGCCTGGTGCTTCCTCGTGGCCAACCCGGTGACCCCCGACGCCGAGGCCCGGATGCAGGCCATGGTCGAATCGACCGACGGGTTTCTCCTCGCCGAGCGCGATCTCGAGATCCGAGGAGCGGGGGAGGTCTTCGGCGATCGCCAATCGGGCTTCAGCGACCTGAAGTTGGGGCGCCTGCCGCGCGACGAAGCGGTGGTGGTCGAAACGCGGGATGCGGCCGCGCACATCCTCGACGAAGATCCCGACCTGTCCGGACGCCGCGAACTCGCCGAGGAGGTCGAGGACCTGCTCGGGGACGCCGTCGAGTTCCTGTTCAAGAGCTGAGATATGGAGCCCCATGGGTGAGATCATCCGCCAGGTCGATCACGTGATCATCAGCGCCGGCTCGCCCGAGCCCGTGTTCGAGCTCCTCACGGGAACCCTGGGCCTTCCCGCGTCGTGGCCCATCGGGGGCAACGACGACCTCTCGAGCGGGGGCGTCTACGCGGGGAACTGCAACATCGAGTCGGCCGCCTTTGCTGCCGACAATCCGATCGCCCATCCGGCCGGTACGCCGCCGACCATCGCCGGGCTCGCCTTCGAACCGCCGCCGCTGTCGGACGCCCTCGCGGAGATGGATCGGCGCGGTGTCGCGCACCTCGAGCTTCCGCCGGCCGAGAGCGGACATGAACACGCGGAGTTCGGCTGGACCAACTCGGCGTTCCTCGACGTGACCTCGTTGCCCGAACCTTTCTTTTTCGCCTGCGAGTACGGCCACGACGTGCCGGCATGGAGAGCGCGATTGCGTGCGGAGTTTGACGCGGTTGGCGGCGGACCGTTCGGAATCGACGGAGTGCGCGACGTCACGATCGGCGCGCCGGATGTCGAACGGTCTCGGTCGGCTTGGCAGAAACTGATGGACCCGTGTCGCCCGAGTGACGACGGCGCGTGGCGTCCCGGAGGCGGGTCGGGGGTTCGCGTCGTCGCCCACAACGCGCACGCGATCCTTTCCCTGCGCTTTGCCGTTCGCGATCTCGACGCGGCCGTTGATCACGCGCGACGTACGGGCGTCCTCGCCGCCGCGCACGACGGGGAGGCGAAGCTCGACCCCTCCGCCATGCTCGGACTTGATCTGCGGCTGGTGTCCGCGTGATCGTGCTCGAAGGACTTCGAGTTGTCCTGCGCCGGGCCGTTGAGGCGGACGTCGACGCCATCCTTGAGCTTCTACAGTCCCCGGGGGTCGCCGAATGGTGGCCCGACGCGGCCCGCGAGGACGTCATCACCAAGACCGTCGAGGGCGGCGGTGACACGGTGGGATTCGTGATCGAGGTCGAAGGCGCCTTCGCCGGGTTCATCCAATACTGGGAGGAGGACGACACTGCGTACCGGCATGCGGGGATCGATGTCGCCCTCGGCGCCGGGTATCGAGACCGAGGCGTCGGCACCGACGCAGTCCGCACCATGGCCCGCCATCTGCTCGATGATCTCGGGCACCATCGCGTGGTGATCGACCCGGCAGCCCACAATGCGAGGGCGATTCGCGCCTACGAGAAGGTTGGTTTCAAGAGGGTCGGTGTGATGCGGCGGTATGAGCGGGGCGCGGACGGAACCTGGCATGACAGCCTGCTGATGGACCTCCTCAGTGATGACCTCACGCAGGGTCGGCTCTGATGCTCGAGTGGATCGCCTTCGCCGTCGGCGTCGCGTTGGTGTTCGCGACTTTCGCCAGCATCTTCGATGCGCTCGTCGTGCCGCGGGGCACGCCCGCCCGCTTTGCGCTGCGGATCTCTCGCGTCGTGGGCGCGTCGGTCCGGTTCGTCGCTCGGCGGTTCTCGTCGTATGAGGACCGCGACCGCATCCTCGTTCTCCACGGGCCGGCCTCGCTCATCGCCGTGCTCGTCGCCTGGTTGACGCTGCTGTTGGTCGCATTCGCGCTCGTGTTCTGGCATCTCGCGCCCGGCGGCTTGGGAGACGCGTTCCGCCAGAGCGGATCGTCGCTGTTCACCCTCGGGTTCGCCACCGCCGACGAGGCCGGTCCCGTCGCGGCGACGTTCATCGCGGCCGCGTCCGGCATGGTCGTCGTCGCGCTCCAGATCGCCTACCTCCCCACCATCTACGCCGCGTTCAACCGCCGCGAGACGCTCGTCACCCTGCTCGAGAGCCGCGCCGGGGTGCCGGCGTGGGGCCCCGAACTCCTGTGGCGACACCATCGGGTCGGAATCAGCGACAGCCTTCCGGATCTCTACAGCCAGTGGGAGATCTGGTCGGCCGACGTGGCCGAGACGCACACCACCTATCCGGTGCTCGCGTGGTTCCGGTCCCCGCATCCGTACCGCTCGTGGGTCACTGCGTTGCTCGCGGTGCTCGACGCCGCATCAATGCACCTCGCGCTCTGCCCATCGAGCGCGCCGTCGGAGGCGCGCCTGTGCCTTCGCATGGGATTCACGGCGGTGCGCGACATGTCGCGCGTGCTCAACCTCCCGTACGACCCCGATCCGCTGCCCGACGCGCCGATCGACCTGACGTTCGAGCAGTTCGAGGAGGCGGTGGCCGTCCTGCGCGAGATCGGATTTCCCATGGAGCGGACGGCGGCCGAGGCGTGGGCGGACTTCCGGGGCTGGCGGGTCAACTACGAGGAGGCCATGTGCGCGCTGGCGAACCTCGTCGTGGCACCGCCCGCGTTGTGGTCGGGGACCCGGCGGGATGTGCGCGAACCCGCCATGCCCGTGCGCCGCCCGCTCGACCGCACTCCGGAGGAGCCGGAAGGGACGGCGTCGACGAAGCCCACGTCGTGGGGGGCGTGAACGGCCTCAGGCGACCTTGATGAACACGGCCTCGCCCTCGACCGCCACCGAGCCGTCGGCGAGAAGCAGGCGGCCGGCGAGCCGCTTGCGCCGCCCGGAGTGGCGGAGCGTCTCGGTCTCGATACGGTACGGGCCGCCGTCGAGCGGGACGGGCTTGCGGTAGCGGATCTCGAGCGTGCCGGTCACCCACTTGTCCTCGACCGACTCGTGAGCGGTCCACCCGAGGGCTTCGTCCATCGCGGTGGCCGCGAGGCCTCCGTGCAGGAACCCCGGAGGACCCTCGAACTCGGGGCGGGGCGTGAAGTGACCGACGCCCGTTCCGTCGGGGCCTGACTCGTACGCGACGTGGAGTCCGTGTGGGTTCTTCTGCGAGCAGCCGAAGCAGTTGGTGTCACCCCATGCCGCGAAGATCTCGTCACTGGTTCCCATCCGCGGAGCGTACGCGATGCCGACGGTCCCCACGTCACCCCTCCACCAGGGGAGTACCCTCGCCGGGATGGAGCGGGCGCGATGGATCCGGGGCCCTCGCGCCGATTCTGTCGTTGCGTGGTGCTGGGTGCCGCTGTTCCTCGTGGCGTGGACGGTCGTCGAGAACGCGGACGCCACCAACGCGCTGCTGCTCGCCGCGTTCGGGCTGTCGTTCATCCACCAGCCGCTCACCCTCGCGCTCGTGTACGGCGACCCCGAGCAGTTCGCCGAGCACCGCCGTCTGTTCGCCTGGAGTCCGGTCGTCTTCGTTCTTGCCGTGGTCGTTGGGGTCGAGATCAGCCCCGCCCTCGTCGCGGCGGTGGCCGGGCTTTGGAACGCCGAACACACGCTCATGCAGCGCTTCGGTCTCGTGCGCGTCTACGGCCGCAAGGTCGGAGAGGACTCCGATGGCGCCGCGCTCGAGCGATGGATGCTGCTGTCGTGGCTCGGCCTCGCGCTTGTGTGGGTCGCGGCCTCGAAGGACACCGCCGCGATGGTCTCGGGCCTCGCCCTCGGCGATCGCAACGGGGCCGGCGTCGACCTGTTGACCTCGACGAGGCCCATGGCGCAGGTGCTGCTTCTGCCAATGGTCGCCGTCGTCGTCGGGCTGACCGCGCGTTGGGTGCGGGTCGAACGGGCGCGCGGAGCGGACGCCAACCCGGCCAAGCACCTCTACGTTGCATCCACGGCAGCGTTGTTCGTGACCATGCTCCTGTGGCCGGTGCCGGGATTCATCGCGTACATCGGATCGCACGCGTTGGAGTACTTCGCCGTCGTCGACCACGCGCTCGGGCGCCGATACCTGCGACGCGACGGAGGCGCGCTCGGAATCGCGGTCCGACGCTTTGGCGGGACGTGGGTCGTGGCCGGCCTCGTCGCGGTCACCCTCGCCGCTTACATGGCCGTGGGTGACCAGCGGTATGAGGGAGCGATGGGCGTCGTCGTCCTGACCGCCGGTGGACTCCATGTGTTCTACGACGGCTTCATCTGGAAACTCCGGCGGGCGCCGGTGGCCGACAGCCTCGATATCCCGCGTGTGTCCGTGGCGACGCGGGTCTGACGTTCGTGGCGCGCGCCCGCACCGGCGTTCGCGTGATTGCGGGATCGGCCAAGGGCCGGCGGCTTGACACGCCGGGCGGAGACACGACGCGCCCCATCACCGATCGCGTCAAGGAATCGGTCTTCGGCGCGCTCGAGCCGATCCTGCCGGGCGCCCGGGTCCTCGACCTCTACGCGGGGAGTGGTGCCATGGCGATCGAGGCGCTGTCGCGAGGGGCAGCCTCGGCAACGCTCGTCGAGAAGGACCCCCGAGTCGTCGAGGTCATCGCGTCGAACGTCAGCCGGGTCGGCGTCGAGCCGCAAACCACGATCGTCAAGGCTGACGTACTCGTTCATCTCGCACGGGCGACCGCCACCGAGTTCGACGTCGTGTTCCTCGACCCGCCCTACGCGGCGCCCACCTCGGACGTGGAACGCGCCATGGCTGCGCTGGGCGCCGGCTGGCTGGCGCCGCGCGCCACCGTCGTGGTCCGGCGCCAGAAGCGGAGCACCCATCCCGTGCCTCCTCCTGGGCTGGAGTTCACCCGAATCCGGGAGTACGGCGATACTGTCGTGCTCGTCGCCCAGACACACTGAGACGACGGGTATCAGCGTTCCGCTCATCACTGGTTCCAGCCATCGACAGGGGGCACGTTCGTGGCGACCGCGCTGTGTCCGGGATCCTTCGACCCGGTCACCAACGGACATCTCGACATCATCGAGCGCACGTCGCGCTATTTCGACGAGGTCATCGTGGCGGTGATCCGTAACCCACAGAAGTCGGAAGCGCTGTTCACGCTGGAGGAACGCCAGGAGATGCTGCGCGAGGTCACCGCCCACCTCGACAACGTCAGCGTCGGTTCCTTCAAGGGGCTGTTGGTGGAGTTCGCCAAGGAGCACCGCGCCGACGCCATTGTCAAGGGACTCCGCGCCGTCTCGGACTTCGACTACGAGCTGCAGATGGCCCAGATGAACCAGAACCTCACGGGGATCGACACGTTCTTCATCTCGACCAACCCCAAGTACTCGTTCCTCGCCTCGAGCCTCGTGCGGGAGGTCGCCCGATTCGGCGGCGACGTGTCGTCGATGGTGCCGGCGGTCGTGATGAAGCGTCTCGTCGAGCGCTTCGGGGAGCCGCGATCTTGATGTCCGTGAATGAGAGAGACGTCGAGACGCTGCTCGAGCGGGTGCGCTCGCAAGTCGAGAGCGCGCGGCCCATGCCGCTGTCCGCGTCGGTCCTCGTCAACCGCGAGGAGCTGCTCGAGTACCTCGAGGAGGCCATCGCTCGGCTCCCCGAAGAGCTCCGCCGGGCTCGTTGGCTCCTGAAAGAGCGCGAGGAGTTCCTCGCCAAGGCCCGCCGCGAGGCCGACGAGATCGTGGACGCCGCCCGGGCGCGAGCCGAGCGCCTCGTGCAGCGCACCGAGATCGTCCGCCAGGCCGAGAGCACGGCTCGCCGGATCGTCGACGAGGCGGAGGCCCAGGCGCGGTCCCTCCAGCACGAGTCCGAGGACTATGTCGATCGCAAGCTCGCGCAGTTCGAGGTCATCCTCGATCGCGTGCTGCAGGAGATCAGCCGGGGGCGCGAGCGGCTCCAGGTCGTGATCGAGCCCGAACAGCTCGACGACGAGCCCGGAGCGGCGTTCTTCGAGGACGCGCCGCCGCCGCCCGTGTTCGACCAGGACCAGGGCTCGCTCGAGTGACCGTTGGCGCCGCGGCGCCCCAGGCACGCCCAGGCTGGAAAATCCTGGATTTTGCTAGGATGTGTGCTCTGTAGCGCGCGGATCGCCCGCCCGCCGCAGCGCCCATTGCCTACCTGAGTTCGGCCCTTTCGCGATCATGGCTCCTCGTCAGCACGTCGAAGCATCTCCACGCACCGCTCGCGCGATCGCGCGCGACCTGCGGGTCGCGGTGCACGACGTCGCCCATCGCCCGGGCACGATCCGGCACCTCGAGCGCGAGGCCCGCGCTCCGGCCCTCGCCGCGGGGACCGTCGGGATCCCAGAAGGCGCTCCGATCGATCTCGACCTGCGCCTCGAGGGCGTCGGCAAGGGCGTCGTCGTCGAGGGGTTCGTGAGCGGTGCCTGGGTCGCCGAGTGCAGCCGTTGTCTCACTGCCGTCACCGGTCCGTTCTCGGTCGAGGTCCATGAACTCTTCGAGGAACAACCCATCGAGAGCGAGACGTACCGCCTCGAGGGGGAGGAGATCGACCTCGAGCCGATGGTGCGCGACGCGGTCCTTCTCGAAATCCCTCCGGCGCCGCTGTGCTCCGACGACTGCGCCGGGCTCTGCCCCACCTGTGGCGTCGATCGCAATGTCGCCTCGTGCGACTGCACGACCGAGTCGCCCGACCCCCGCTGGGCGGCGCTCGGCGATCTCGCGTTCGATCCACCAACGACTGATGCACGAGCTCGTACCGCGAGCGATTCCTGAGAGGGGAACACGATGGCCGTACCCAAGCGCAAGCTGAGCCGGTCCCGCACCCGGCGGCGGCGCGCCAACAACTGGACGACGGCCGCCCCGGCGCGCTCGGTGTGTCCGCAGTGCGAATCGGTGAAGACGCCCCACACGGTGTGCCCGACCTGCGGATGGTACGGCGGCCGGCAAGCGGTCGAGCCGGAGCTGTAGGACCCGACGCGTTCTCGCGAATGAGCGATCTCACCGTCGCGGTCGACGCCATGGGGGGCGACCGCGCTCCCGACGAGATCGTCGCTGGCGCGCTCACGGCTGCCACGGAGCTCGGCGTGGGGATCCTCCTCGTCGGCCAGGACGACGCGGTGCGGCCGCTGCTTCCCAACGGCGGACCTCCGCCAGGGGTGGAGTTCATCCATGCGAGCGAAGTCGTCGCCATGGACGAGGACCCAGCGTCGGGCGTTCGCCGCAAGAAGGACTCATCGCTCGTTCGCTGCGCGGAGGCCGTGCGAGACGGCAAGGCCGCGGCCATGGTCAGCGCCGGCAACACCGGCGCCGCGATGGGCGCCGCGGTGCTGCGGATGGGCCGGATCAAAGGCGTCGCCCGCCCGGCCATCGCCGTTCCGGTGCCGGTTCCCGGAACCACCCCGACGGTGCTGCTCGATGCCGGCGCAACGGTGGACTGCAAGCCGGAGTGGCTCGTGCAGTTCGCTCGCATGGGGGCGGAGTTCTCCCGTATCCGCTACGGCCACGCCTCGCCCCGGGTCGGCCTGCTGTCCAACGGCGAGGAGCCCGGGAAGGGTGACGAGTTGCGCAAGGCCGCCCACGCGCTCCTTGACGGATCTCCCGGGTTCGTCGGCAACGTCGAAGGCCGCGATGTGATGTCGGACGCCATCGACGTGGTGGTGACCGACGGCTTCACCGGCAACGTCTTGCTCAAGGGTTTCGAGGGCTCGCTGCGGATGATGGTCAACCTCGTGTTCGGCGTCCTGTCGGCTACCGACGAGGCCAAGGCCGCGTCCGAGGTGGTCATGCCCGGACTTCTCGAAGCCGCGGGTGAACTCGACCCCGACACGACGGGCGGGGCGATGCTGCTCGGCGTCGACGGCGTGTGCGTGATCTCGCACGGATCGTCGTCGGCGGGGGCCATCGTCAATGCGGTGCGCGTCGCCACGGACTGTGTCGAGGCGGGAATTGTCGATCGTATGAAAGGGGTAGTGGATGCCGGCTGAAACCCATGTCACTCGAGGGGCGATGGGTCCCGACGAGGTGTTCGCGCTCATTCGCGATCGCCTCGCCGAGATTCTCGAGATCGACGAGGGCGTGATCGCGCTCGACTCGAGCTTCACTGAGGACCTCGAGGCCGACTCCCTCGCGCTCATCGAGTTGGTGGAAGCGCTCGAGGAGGAGCTCGGCGAGCGAACGGTCGGGTTCCGGATCGACGACGAAGACCTCGCGGATCTAAAGACCGTGCGCGACGCCGTCGACTACGTCGTGGCCAAGCTGCAGGGATCACAGGGAAGCGGTTGACGACCGAGTCCTCCGCGCTCGAGGCGCGCCTGGGTTACGGCTTCTCCGCGGAGGAGACCCTTCGGCGCGCGCTGTCGCACCGCTCATGGTGCGCTGAGCATCCCGGCGAGGAATCCAACGAGCGCCTCGAGTTCCTCGGCGACGCCATCCTGGGCCTCGTCGTCACCGACCTGGTCTTTCGCGAATACCCCACCCTTCCCGAGGGGGAGCTGGCGAAGGTCCGCGCCGCCGTGGTCAGCGCCCAGACGCTGGCGCAGGTGGCCGTCGAGCTCGACCTCGGCGAACACATGCTGCTCGGCCGCGGAGAAGAACTGTCGGGCGGCCGTCACAAGGCGTCGATCCTCGCCGACGCCATGGAAGCCGTCATCGGCGCCGTGTATCTGGACGCGGGATGGGAGATCGCCCGTGGAGTGGTCGTGGGTCTCCTTGGCGATCGCATTGAGGAGGCCGCCAAGGGTCCGGGCGGGAGAGACTTCAAGACGCGGCTGCAGGAGCTTTCGGTGCAGGTGCTCGACGAAACCCCGCGGTACGAAGTCCACGACGACGGACCGGATCACGCCAAGGAGTTCCATGCGACCGTGTACCTGCGGGGCGACGCGCGCGGGATCGGTCACGGCAGCTCGAAGAAACAGGCCGAGCAGGAGGCCGCCGCGCAGGCATGGGGGTGGCTCCAGGAGCAAGCGGCGCCGTTCTCGTTGGATGTGGGGACAGCAGGTGCGGAGTCCGGGGTCGACGAGCGGAGAGGCGCAGATGCCTGAGCTACCCGAGGTGGAAGTCATCCGACGCGATCTCGAGCGCGACGTCGTCGGGAAGAAGGTGAAGAAGGTCGAGGTGCTCGGGATGCGCTCGATCCGGCGTCACCCCAACAAGAAGCACTTCATCGGGCTGCTCGAAGGCCGCAAGGTCAAGCACCTCGAGCGCCGCGGCAAATACCTCTTCTTCATCCTCGACGACAAGAGCGTCCTCGTCGCCCACCTCGGGATGTCCGGCCAGCTCCTTCGCGCCAAGCAGTCACGCGAGAAGGTCGAGAAGCACACGCACGTGATCGTGACGTTCACCCAAGGCGGCCAGCTCCGCTTTCGGGACCCCCGCACCTTCGGGGAGATGTTCGTCGTCGAGGACGGCGATCTCGACCGGGTCGGCGAAATCGTCGAGCTCGGCGTCGATCCACTCGAGACGCCGCTGTCATGGGACGATTTCGGGCGCATGCTCGTGAGTCGCAAGGCGAAGCTCAAGCCGCTGCTCATGGACCAGAAGTTCCTCGCCGGTCTCGGCAACATCTACTCCGACGAGGTGCTCTTCGCGGCCGGGCTTTCGCACGACCGCCCGAGCGACTCGCTCTCGACGCAGGAAGTGCGACGCCTCTACCGCGCGCTCGTCGAGACCATCCAGGAGGCGGTGAAGTATCGGGGGTCCACGCTCGAAGACAACGGGTACGTGGATCCGGACGGAAAGCCGGGCGAGTACCAGGAGCACCACAAGGTCTACGGGAAAGAGGGCGATCCGTGCCGGCGGTGCCGTCGCCCGATCGTGCGCCGCAAGACCGGCAACCGCTCGAGCTTCCTGTGCGAGGCGTGTCAGACCTGAGCGACGTCGTCCGGGTGCGCGTCGTCATTTCCGGACGCGTGCAGGGGGTGTGGTTCCGTGACGCGTGCTATCAGGAGGCCGTCGCGTGCGGGGTGAGCGGATGGGTCCGCAACAATCCCGACGGCACCGTCGAGGCGGCCTTCGAGGGCCCGAGACCGGCCGTGGGGCTCCTGGCCGACTGGTGCAGGGTCGGGCCCGCCCGGGCCGTCGTCGTCGACGTGGAGGAGTTCCCCGAGGCCCCGATCGGGGAGCAGGGGTTCCGCGTCCGGTGACCCCATCGTCGTTATTCTCGGCGTGGGGATGCGGAGGGGCACGAGCCGTTCCGCGTTTGGGCACGGCACGACCGCCGAGGGAGAAGCACCTGTGTTCCTGAAGACGCTGACGATCAAGGGCTTCAAGTCCTTCGCCGACCGCACGGCGCTCCAGTTCCAGCCCGGCGTCACCGTCATCGTGGGCCCCAACGGATCCGGCAAGTCCAACGTCGTCGACGCGGTGGCCTGGGTGCTCGGGGCCCAGGGCCCCAGCACGATGCGGGGCGGCAAGATGGACGACGTCATCTTCGCCGGGACCCCGCAGCGCTCAGCGCTCGGACGCGCCGAGGTCTCGCTCACCATCGACAACTCGAGCGGCATCCTCCCGATCGACTTCATCGAGGTCGAGATCACCCGAACCCTGTTCCGTTCGGGCGACTCCGAGTACGCCATCAACGGCGTCCCGTGCCGGCTCCTCGACATCCAGGACCTCCTTTCGGACACGGGCATTGGGCGCAACCAGCACGTCATCGTCGGCCAAGGCCAGGTCGACGCCGTCCTCAACGCGCGCCCCGAGGCGCGGCGGGCGATCGTCGAGGAAGCCGCCGGCATCCTGAAGTTCCGGCGCCGCAAGGAGAAGGCGGAGCGTCGGCTCGAAGCGAGCGAGACCAGCATGCTGCGCCTCACCGACACCCTGCGCGAGGTGAAGCGCCAGTTGCGCCCACTCGAGCGCCAGGCCGACGCCGCCCGCCGGCACGACGCCGTGGAAGCCGAACTGCACGCGATCCGTCTCCACCTC
>Ga0209640_10003033_pt1 | contig 14685 bp, 18 predicted proteins | sample RifCSP10_1_FD_184018 | JGI IMG/M metagenome (GOLD analysis project Ga0209640, IMG submission 184018) | Soil microbial communities from Rifle, Colorado - Rifle CSP2_sed 10_1 (SPAdes) (version 2) | ecosystem: Environmental > Terrestrial > Deep subsurface > Rock core/Sediment | place: Rifle...
AGAAGGTTTCCGCGCGCTAAAGCCCGGAAGGGTCGCTTCGGGAGGCGCTGAAGCGGAAGGGTATGCCACCCCGCCGTCTTTTTATTCCGAGAGAACGAACCATTGGACTGAACAGACTTGACAGACGGGCCAGGTTGGACGCTGAACGAAGGATGGGCTGGAGGAAGAGCCGTTCGGGATGGCCGGTTAGGCCGACAGTTCCAGGACCCGGGCATGAGTGATATCCCGGTCTGTCACAGGGCGCACGTGGGACGACGTCACCGTCGACACGGTCACGGTGTCGCCCTCCAAGGTCATGAACTCGACCTCGAACGCCTCGCCCCGTTTGTGGACGTGCACCACCGTGCCGACATCGCCGGCCTTCAGCCCTTCTTTCGACAGGTCGTTGGTGAGCACAATGCGGTCATGTTCTTTGATCATCTGGTCACCTGATCGGATATGCGGTGATCAACCGCGGTGCCGAGCCGATACCTCACGCGGCGGCATACTCCCGAACATCCACCTGGACGCCGGACCGGGCTGCCTCGTCGGCGGTTTTCAGCAACCTGGCCGTGATTCCTTCATCCACATACTCTTCACCGCAGTTCGCGCAGACGTTGGCAGGGACGCCTTTGATAACCAAGGTCGTGCCGTTGCGTTCGAGCGTGACGGTGGCCTGCCCCGGTCGCGTTTCACCGTGTTTGCAGATGACGCATTTCATGCGCGTGTTCTCTAGGGTCGCATTCTGCGACCTTACTTCCCGTCAGTGCTTACCAAGCTCCCTGAGAATGGCGTTGACCTTACGCTTGAGGTCCGGCAGGTCATGCTCGACGGCCGCCCACACTTCCTCAAGGTCAATTCCGAAATAATTGTGAACCAAGACGTGCCGCATTTTGATGATCTGCGGCCAAGGGACTTCTGTGTGGGCTTTACGGAAGGACTCAGAGAGCTTGCCGGCTGCCTCGCCGATTATCTGGATATGGTGAATGACCCAGCTTTGGATCAGTTCGTTGGCTTGAAAGGCCTTGCGCCCACGCTTGGCGTAACGTTCGACTCGCTTGATCGCCTCGAGGATATCTTCCAGGCGGACACGGTCATCCCTCATAAGGGGACGACTTCCTTCATGACCCGTTTTCGAACCCGCGTCCGCAGCCCTCGCTCCGAGGCCACATCCACCGGGCGTTCCAGCAGTGCCTCAAGATCGAGAATCAGTCCCGCATGATCGAGCAAGCTGCGTCCCGGGTCCATCTTGACGAGGAAGTCCACGTCGCTCTTGTCGTCCGCCTCCCCTCGTGCCACGGACCCAAAGACGCGCACGTTATGCGCGCCGTGCCTGGCGGCAATACGGAGAATCTCTTCACGTTTGGACTGTAAGAGTTCCTTCACTCCCATGGCACATCCCTCTCGCCTGTCAGTCTAGCGAATTTCTTTTGAGAACGCCAGGCGGAAGCGTGGTGCAGAAACGGAGGACATTTTCACCTGATCGAACCCGCAGGGCGGAGGGGCAGCTCCTGGGATCGGTTTGTCTGGTTTGTTTGGTTTTTCTCGTTTGTTTGGTTTGTCAGGCGAACCCAACGGACCAAACCGGCTAAACAGGCATAACAGACCGAACAGACGAAAAGAGGGTTCTTCTGGTTTATCTGGTTTGCCCGGTTGGCCCGCGCAAGCGAGGTATGATCAACCGCTCGCGGTCTTTACTTCGAGGTGAAGCTCTTTGGGAGGGGTACGGGGTTCCCGTGGAGGGGGTCCGCCCCAGATGAGCACGTCGGGGCACAGATCGGCACCGTTCGGCCAGACCACCGACCCTTCCTCCGCCCGTGCTTCGCGAAAGCGGGCGGGGTCCCGACGAATTGGTTCAAAGATGGGACCGATCAGCAGATCGGCGATGTCCCGCTCAACCACAGACCCGTCCGTCAAAGTCAGACGCAGCCGGAACCCTTCGAGCGGAACCACCTGTTTGATACGCAGCAGTGACATCGATGGACTCACTTTACTCCAATGGGGCGATCGGTTGCAAAGATTCTCCCTTACGTGCCAGGCTCCAGTCCTGTTGTAATTCGCCACGATGTAGTGCGGCCCACTCGAGGACGAGCCCGCGCGCGCGTTGAGGTAGATCGCCCTGATAAATTTTCAGGGTTTCGATGTTGATCAACGCCTCAAACTCCCCATAGGCCGCGTGAAAATGCGGGGGATAGTGATCGTTCACATACATCCGAATCACGATTCCGAAGAACCGACTGATTTCCGGCATGGGCCGGAGTCTAGTGGAATGTGATTCGGAATGCAAAGCAGATGAGTGGCGGGCGCGGGACGCGCGGGAGGGTTCATCTGGTTTCTCTGGTTTGTTTGGTTTGTCTGGTTTGTTTTGTTGGACGGAACAGACTAGACAGACGGAACGGACAGAACAGTCGGAGAAAGAAAAAGGTGTCAGGAACCATTCAGAATCGTGGGAACGGTTCCTGACACCCTCATACACTGACGTGCTGACATGACGACGTTCGGACGTTCCGACGCCGGGCACGTCGAGGACTATTTCACCCGCCTTTGCTAAAGCTTCCAGCCTTCGTAGCCGAGCTACTTCGGCGGAGTAGGCTCCGGCGGGTTTCGGCGAAGCTACCTCATGACGTGGCCGACCGCGTACAGGAGGATCCCCGCGAGAAAGAGGACCTGTTGGGGCCAGCAGACCGCCTTCAGCGGGAGCGAGTGCTCGCGCCCCCCCAGCACAAACGTCCGGAACTGTCCTTTTACATCGTAGATCGATTCTGTCGTGCCGGTCAGTGTCTCCGCCACCAGGGGGAGGAGCCCCATCGTAAACAGCCCGAAGACCGTCGACAGTCCCATGCACAGCACAACCGCATTTTTCAGGCTTTCGTGCACCGCGTCGGGATGTTCCACCACCCACCCGAGCGCGACCACGCTGATCACGATCAGGTAGTTATTTGAGTTATTGAAATATTCCACCGCCTTGAGCAAGTGATCGATGTGTTCCTTGTGCGTCTTGTGCTCGTGGTTGCTCATGCCGGACCCCCTTTGGTGAAGGTGGTAAAGAGCTGTCCCGAACTTCCGCCGCGCAGTCTAGCGACTTTCCACAATAAAAGCGAATGCCGGCAGCCAGGAATGTCTATCTGGTCTATTCGGTCTATCTGGTCTGTCTGGTTTTTTGGTTTATCTGGTTGGTCGGGTTTGTTTGGTCTATCTGGTCGGATCAACAGAGCAACGGACCCAACGGACTAAACCGACCAAACAGGCGGAACGGGCTAAACAGGCATAACAGACCGAACAGACAAGACAGACTAGAAAGACCCGTCGGATCGAGGGACGACAGTCACTGTCCTGCTTACTTTGCCAGAAAAATCACCCCGCCGCCCACTCCGACGTGCATGGTCTATTGCATATGCACATATTGGCGCGACTGGCGGGATGGTTTGTTTGGTTGGTTTGGGACGGACCGAACTGGCCTAACAGGCCCAACTGGCTTAACGGGCTGAACAGACAAGACAGACTGGATAGACAAGGCAGACCGTTTAATCGTGGGTGGTTACCCGTTCTCGTCGGCAGCGAACAGGGCTTTATATTCCTCCGCCACGCCCAACTCTTCGGCCTTGGCCGCCAGGTCTTTGAGTTCGGACTGGTTGGGCCGGCGCACGGCGACGATGTTCCGGGCATCTTGCAGATCGACCGGTCCTCCCGCATAGAGCTTCAAGAGCACCAGCGCGGGCCAATCCACCACCGGAAGCCGGCGTTCCAGCACCGGGATCTTCTTGATCTGTCCGAACACCAGATCGGCCCATCGGGATTGCAGGAGAATCAGTTGGACGGGCACCGTGCGCTTGCCGACGGACAGTTTCAGCCGAAACACACCGCACAGCGGATCATCCGGATCGCCCGGCTGAAAACCGGCCTTGAGATGCGCGGCAAGACGGGCCGGGTCAGCCGTGCCGAGCGCCACCGCCAGATCGATGTCCTGCGTGGCGCGTGCCACCCCCCAGGCCGAGACGGCAAACCCTCCGACCAGGGCGTAGGACTGCACCAGTTTTTTCTTGCGCGCCTCGTCGAGGCGCCGGACGATGTCGATTAACGCTTGCCGGAACACGCGAGCTTGAGTTCGAGGCAGGTGTCGGACAGCTCGAGGGACAGCCGTAGCCGCTGCTCCGGCGTCATCCGCCGAGCCTCCTCAATCTTTCGGCTGGTGAGCCGCCCGCTCAACCGGCTGGGCCGCCGACGGAGCGCGCGGGCTTGAGCTGTCGTATGACGATTCATGGGCGCATTATACACAGATTCAGGCAAAGAAAAAGGTGTCGAGTCTCTTTCCCCTGCTCGAACCCGCAGGGCGGAGGGGCAGCCCGAAAAATGTCTATCTGGTTGATCTGGTTCGTCTGGTTTGTCTAGTTTTTTTGATTTATCTGGTTGGTCGAGTTTGTTTGGTCTATCTGGTCGGATCAACAGAGCAACGGACCCAACGGACGTAACGGACCAAACCGGCTAAACAGGCATAATAGACCGAACAGACAAGACAGACTAGAAAGACCCGCAGATCGACGAGCCAGAGACTGGGAGCAGTTATCGAGAGCGACGTGTCAACGGACCGCGTGGGCTGTCTCGAGGGCGGCCAGGTACCGGTTCAACCGCTGGATCTCCTCGCTCTGCATGTGCAGGAAGGTGACGCTGAAGTCCCACTCCATGGTCCAGCGGACGGCAGCCAACCGGACCTCCACCGGCGCAGGGGAACCCGGGAGATAGAGGCGGAGGGACAGGTAGGTTCCCAGATCCACTCGCGTGTTGCTGGTCACCTTGCAGCCTTCAATCGAGAGGTTGTACACGACCCCGCGAGCTTCTCCCGAATACCCGTCTCGCGCGAAGGCCACCGGGAGGTGTGCTCGAAAGCGCTTGGAATCCAGCTGCTCCATGTGGATCCTGGTGCCCCGCGGGCTACCTCAGGCGGCTTCGGTGCCCTGGGTGTTTTGCTGCAGCCCGTCGATCAGTTGGCCGAGGCGCACTTCGTCGCGGGTTCCGAGGCTGAGGAACTCCACGCCGAAGTCCTCCCCTGCCGTCCAGGTGACCTCGGCCTGGTCCACCGCGATCGGCTGGGGGAGATGCGGCAGGTTCAGACGCAGGGTCAGCACCGTCCCTCGCGCTACCGGCGTCCCGCTTTCAATGGCGCCACCGCTCATTGACAGGTTGAAGAGCCTCCCTTCGCCAACCCCCTGGTTCCCCAGGAACACAACGGGGTACTGTACGAACAGCCGCCGCTCTCTCTGCACTTCCATCGGTACATCCTCCTGGCTGTGAAACTCAGGTGCCGGGAACCATTTCAGAACCGTGGGAACGGTTCCCGATACCCTGGATTGCGAAATTAGCTTGGTCTGGCCTGGTGTGATCGACGCTGCTGGATGCTTTGCAGCAGGGTCTCGATCAGCCGGTTCAGGCGTTCCCGTTCCTGTGGACCCAACTGGAGAAATTGCACCCCAAAATCGTCCCCGCACGTCCAAGTGACCTCGGCCTTGTCCACTTCAATCGGCTGATCCTGGGACGGAATATGTACACGCAGGGTCAGGATCGTTCCACTTTGTACAGGGACCTGGCTCTCAACGGCCCCGCCGCAGGTCGAAAGATTGAAGAGCGTTCCCCTGCTAACCCCTTGATTTCCTTCGATAGAAACAGGGCACTGTACGAATAACCGTCTTTCGCGTCGTACTTCCATTCCCCCTCACCTCCAAGCTGATAGACACCCAAAATAAGAGAGCTATTTCAGCTATGAGCAAGGGCAATGCCAAACTGTGAATAGATTGTGGGCAGGCTGAGGTTTGAACCTACCGACTAGCGCTGAGAGGCTGAGGAGCGCGGAACGATGAAAGAAATGTCTATCTAGTCTGTCTGGTCTATCTGGTTAGATCTTGAGACAGGACAGACTGAATAGACGTGATGACTTGACGACTTTTCGACTTTACGACGCGTGGCGCCGTTATTTCACTTTTGAGAAGTCCGCGTTGAACTCGATCTGCTTGCCGTCCATGAAAAAGACGACGACCTTGGTCTTGGCGTTGGGGTCGAAGCTGTCGTAGGCGAACCGGGCGGTGAAGCGGGTGCGGTAGGCCGAGGCCTTGTCCGGCAATTCGATCTTGCGGCCGCGCTCGGCGGGGCTGACGTCCACCGGCTTGATGGTCTTGGAACCCTGCTGGAAGGCCACCTGCACGCCCTCGGCGAAATATTCATCGTCGCCGCAGAGCTGCACTTCGACTTCCAGGTTGGGCATGCCGAGGTACTTCTGGATCTTGTCGTCCGGCATGCGGACGTCGGTCTTCTGCTTCCTGGACTCCGTGGCCTCCTTGCGGCCGAAGGATTCCAGCCAGTACCGCTTGGTGCGGAGAATGGCGCTGGTGCCGCAGGGCTCTTTTTCGGGATCGGCGCCGACCCGCGTGATCATGGAGGCGTGCTGCAGGACTTTCTTGATCTCTTCGTCCGGCTTGGCGGCGTCCGAGGCCTTCATCATCGGATCGCGTCCGGCGGCGAGGGATTTCTTGGCTTCGTCCATCGTGAGCTTCACGTCAATGGCCCCTGCCGGGTCGGCGGCGCAGGCCACGGCCGCCACGACAGCGAACATTCCCAACCGGACCCGCAGGGCAGGCTGACTCATCACATGCCGCGCGCTCATAGAATCCCCCTTAGAAAGGCAGACAATAATGGGCGGCATTGTAAGGAAACGGCAGGGGCAAAGCAACGCTGATTCAGCGCTGGAAGGCGGACCAGTTCGGATAGGGTTTCGTGCGGTAGAGGTGCTCCACGTCCACCGGGACGGAGAGGCCGTGCTTCTTGAGCAGCGAGGCGGTCAGGCGCAGCGGGAGGCCGACGGCGGCGGTATAATCACCCTCGATCCGCTCGATGAAGTCGCCGCCGCGGCCCTGGATGGAATAGGCGCCGGCCTTGCCCTCCCACTCGCCGCTCTCCAGGTACGCATTGAGGTCGGCGTCGCTGAACGGCTTCATCCAGACCTGCACGGTCTCCACGGCCACGTCCTGGAGCTTGCGCGCGGGGTCGTAGAGCGCCACGGCGGTGTAGATGCGATGGTCGCGTCCCCGAAGCCGCCGCAACATGGCGTCGGCCTGCGCGCGATCGGCCGCCTTCCCGAGGATGAGTTCCCCCACGGCAATCAGCGTATCGCTGCCCAGCACCAGGCCGTCGTCATACGGCTGCGCGCAGGATTGCGCCTTGCCCAGCGCAAAGGTCCACGCCTGCGCCTCCGGCGGCACCTCGGCATGGATCCATTCGTGAAACTTCGGATCAACGACCTCGAAGGGAACTTGCAGCAGGGCCAGCAGCTCTTTGCGGCGCGGAGAGGTGGATGCGAGGACGAGGGACTTCACGCAGTTTCGAGCGCGGGCGTGGTGCGGTGCGCGGAATCTGTCTGATGCCGGGCCTGCTGCCCGGCCTGATATTCGGAGACCAGGCGCGCGACGTCCTCGCTGCTGGAAGCCCGCACCATGGCGGCACGCATGGCGGCGGCGCTGGGGAAGCCCTTGCAGTACCAGCCCAGGTGCTTGCGCATGCGGGGGAAGCACTGCCGGTCCAACAGCGCCTCGTACTGCCGGGCATGGTCCAGCATCACGCGGAACCGTTCCTCGCGCGACGGCGATTCATGCTCGACCACGCGCGCGGGATCGCCGACGGCGGCCCGGGCCGCTTCCTTGTGACGGAACAGCCACGGCTCGCCCAACGCCCCGCGGCCCACCAGCACGCCGTGCACCCCGTGCTGCCGGACCCGGCGAACGACATCTTCAAGGCTTTGCACGTCGCCGTTGCCGAGCAGGAGCGTGCCGGTTTTTCGGGCGAGCTGCGCGGCGCGTTCGATGGCCGACCAGTCGGCCGCGCCCCGGTACATCTGCTCCAGCGTCCGGCCATGCACGGAAATGACGACCGGCTGCTCGGCCAGGAGATGCTCGATCCAGCGTTCGACGATGATCGTGTCGTAGCCGATACGCGTTTTGACCGAGAGCGGGATCGCCCGGCGCGCAACCGGCGGGTCTGTCTGAACGGGGCGCCGCCGGTTCATGGCCTGGATCAATTCAACGCGCGATTCCTTCAAGCCCGCGCCCGTGAGCGACTGGCCCGCCGCCCAATCGGCGATGCCCTCCCGCGTCGCCCGCATGATCTCGTGCGCCAGGTCGGGCGTGCGAATGAGCCCGGCGCCGGAGCCGGACGAGGCCACGTTGCGCGAGGGGCAGCCCATGTTGATGTCCAACCCGTCGAAGCCCAGTTCGCAGACGACGTGCGCCGCCTGGTAGAAGATGTCCGGGTCCCTGCCGTAGAGCTGGGCCACGACCGGCCGTTCCACTTCGCTATAGATCAGCGACGAGAGGAGATGGGCGGGGCCGCGGCAGACGTCCATCACGCTGGTGAATTCGGTGAAGATGACGTCCGGCCGTCCCTGCACGGCCACCGTGAGGCGGAACGGCGCATCGGTGACGCCGTCCATGGGCGCCAGGCCGATGATCGGGCGAGGAAGTGTATGCCAGAAAAACGCGTGATCAGTAATGAGTGATGCGTGCTCCGGTACCGGATTCTCGCCCTCCCCACAACTCATCACTCGTAACTCATCACTCATAACGCGTTACGCTCCCACCTGTTCACAGGCTGCCTGGTAGCCTTCCCGCAAAGCCTGCGCTTCCCGCACGGCCGTGCCGGATGCGGCCGGCAGCACTTCGCGGACGAACTCGACGAAGCGGGTGATCTTGAGCAGGAAAAAATCGTAGGCCTGATCGTTTGCGCGCGGCTCGCGGAACCAGAACCGGACGAACGCATCCAGTGCGATACCGGCACGATCCAAGTCCCGGCAGGTCTCCGGGAACATCTCGTGCACCGCGCCGCCCCATTCCAGAATCTCGTGCGGCAGGTAATGCTCGACATAGAGCGGCAGCGCCGAGGCATCCCCGCCGAGAACCGGCAACCCGGATGCCGCCCGTCCCGTGACGATCTGCGCGTAGCGGTCGTATTGCTCCACTAGCCTGCCGTCGGCAGGCGTGGAGCACGCGCGACGAGCGGGACGCGCGCGACTTGCGCGAATCGAGTCTCGCCTTTCGCGCCTTTCCCGCCAGTCTCGCGCGACACGGTTACCAAACCGTTCGCAGGCTTGTGCAAATTCCTCCACGATCGTCGGAATCGGCTTGGTGTCCACTTCCAGCGCCACGCCCTTGAGATTGACGAGCCCTCGATGCTCGAGCACCTGCGCCAGCATGTCGGAAAGCACGTCCGGGATCGGCGCGCCGTGCGCGTCGATCCAGAGCGGCGGCTCTCCGTCCGGGCGCGCGCGGGACGGCACGGCCTGATGCAGCGCCAGCCCGGCCATGTGGATCTCGACGACGCGCTCCAATGGAAAGGCTTCCAGGAACCCGGCCAGGAATGCCGCGAGCGGACGCCGGCGCCACTCGCCCGTGTAGCGATAGACGGTCCAGAGATGGCCGATGTCCAAGACGACGCCGCAGGGCGTGCGGTCGGTCACGAGGCGGAAAAACTCCGCCATCGTCAGGTCGCCGAAGCCCACGTAGGTGAGCGGCGGCGTTTCGAGCAGGAACAGCGGGCCCATCCCATCATGGCCATTGCGGCCGGCGCGCGCGCGGAAAGCCCGGTCCAACCGCTGCTGCGCCTGCGCGATGTTCGCCGCCGTCACGTCGGCGCTCGCAGCGGTGAACAATGCCGGCAGATAGGTGCCGAACGCATGGCCGGCCATCTGCTTGGCGGCGCATTCATGGTTCAGCCAATGACTGTCGAGGATGCCGAGCTGTTCGGCGGCCTCGTCGAGCCCGGCGTGAAACGGCGAGAGCGTTTCGGGATCCGGCTGCGTCACCCAGAGCCCTTCGGCGTGATACGAGAGCAGGACGCCGGGCAGTCGCCGGCGCAGTACTTCCAGCGCGGAGGGCGCAGCTTTGAAAATTTCGAGATAGCCGTAGTCCAATCCGCGACGGTTTAATGCCCCGACCAGCTCGAACAGGTCGGGCTGGTAGACGTCCACGGACAGGCCGAGCCCGTGGTGCGGGATGCGGGCGACGCGATCAAGAAACTCTCGTTCAATGGGTGTCATGCTTGTTCGGTCCGTTTAGCCTGTTTTGTCTGTCTCGTCTGGTCAGTCTGTTAAGCCTGTTTAGCCGGTTTGGTCCGTTACGTCCGTTGTTCCGTTGATCCAACCAGACAAACCAGATAAACCAAACAAACCAGACAAACCTTCTTCCCCGTCGCGCTTTTCACGCCTTTCTCGCACGTCTCGCATACGCGACGTTAGTGTACCGACCAGCCCCATGATTAACAAGCCGGCGCGTTCGTTTTGACCGCCCCCCCTCAATGGGGTAAGCTTCTCGCATGAGCCCACCGGTTCCGTTTTCGAAAAGCACGCGCGGCCGCCCGGCGCTGACCAACGAACAGATCCTCGAGCAGGTCCAGACGCTCCTCGACATGCCCGCAGGCGACCTGCAGCAGACCCTGATCCGGGAAATGCTGCTGACCGTGCTGCGTCTGAGGGAGGCGCCCTTCGACACCCTCGATCTGAAAATCCTCAACCGCACGCTGCGCGAGCTGCGGTACGCGTTCAAGGTGTTCGGCCAGTACCGCGACCGCCGGAAGGTCAGCATCTTCGGCTCGGCGCGCACGCAGCCCGGCGAGCCGGACTACCGGCTGGCGGCGCAATTCGGCAGGCGGATCGTCGAGGCCAGCTACATGGTCATCACCGGCGCGGCCGACGGCATCATGGGCGCTGCGCAGGAAGGCGCGGGGCGCGAGCAGAGCTTCGGCGTCAACATCATGCTGCCGTTCGAGCAGGGCGCCAACGCGACGATTGCGGACGATCCGAAGCTGGTCACCTTCAAATATTTCTTCACGCGCAAGCTGATGTTCCTGAAAGAGTCCCAGGCCGTGGCGCTGTTCCCCGGCGGGTTCGGCACCCACGACGAGGGCTTCGAAGTGCTGACGCTCGTGCAGACCGGCAAGGCGCCGCCGCAGCCGATCGTCTGCCTGCATGCGCCGGGCAGCGACTACTGGCACGAGTGGAACCGGTTCGTGACCGGCCAGCTGCTGGCGCGCAAGCTGATCAACGAGGACGACACGGGGCTCTACCGCATCGTGGATTCCGCCGAGGCGGCGGTGGACGAGATCACCGCGTTCTATCGCGTCTACCATTCGCTCCGGTTCGTGGACCGGCGCATGATCCTCCGGCTCAAGCAGCGCCTGTCGGGCGACCACCTGGACACGCTGAACCGGGAGTTCGCCGACCTGCTCGAGACCGGCGCCTTCGAGCAACGGGCGGCCCTGCCCGAGGAAGCGGACGAGCCCGACCTGCAGGACCTCCCGCGCCTGGCGTTTCACTATCACCGCCGCAGTGCCGGCCGCATCCGGCAGCTCATCAACCGGATCAACGGATTCGGCTAGGGCAGCGAGACGCGCGGGAGGGTTTGTCTGGTTTTTCTGGTTGATCTGGTTTGTCTGGTTTGTCAGGCGATGAAACGGATCAAACTGCTCAACCGGCCGAACGCGGGGGAACACAACGGGGACGTTCACAATATGCGGAGCGTTCACTACTGGAGTGGCCCGTTCAACGTGGCGAAGCGTTAAAGGCGACGGGCTTGGAAGCGGCCCGTCGCCTTTCTCTTTTATAAGCTTATGAGAGGCTATTCCCTGCGAGTGCGGCATGGTTTCCGACGACTGCGCGCATGGGACGAGCACCCTTCTGAGGCGTGCGCGTTCTGCGAGCAAGGGAGGAAACCATGCCGCCAGCTCGCTCTTTCCTTCACGCATTGCACGGGAAGGTTGTCTCGTTTGCCTCGTTTGTCTGGTTTGTCAGGCGATGAAACAGAACGAACCGGCCAACGGGCTGAACGCTCCTAACGGACAAAGCAGACCGCACAGACGGGACAGACCAGATAGACATTCCGCCGGTCTCGCGCACGCCGCGTCCCCATCATTTACCCTGTCCGTCGCGGCGTGCTATGCTGCGCCATCCGATGACTCGCCCGCTCACCCAACCACCTGTGACGGTTCCCGACGTCGTGCTCTATCACGCCGAATGCCTCGACGGCTTCGGCGCCGCCTGGGCAATCTGGAAAAAATTTCCCTCGGCCACGTTCACACCGGTGAAGCACGGCCTGCCGCCGCCGTCCGGCCTCGCCGGCAAGAAAATCGTGATTGCGGATTTCAGCTACCCGCGTCCCCTGCTGGAAGCGATGGCGAAAGACGCCGCGAGCCTGCTGGTGCTGGACCATCACGTGACCGCGGAGAAGGCGCTTGCCGGTCTGCCCTACACCCATTTCGATCAGAAAAAATCCGGCGCGGTGCTGGCCTGGGAATGGGCGCACCAGCAGCCGGCGCCGTGGCTGCTGCTCCACGTGCAGGACAAGGACCTCTGGCAGTGGGCGCTGCCGGGCAGCCGCGAGATCAACGCCGCGCTGTCGTCCCATCCCTGCGACTTCCGCCTGTGGAGCACCTTCACGCAGGAGTCGCTGCTCGCGGAAGGCCGGGCGATTTTGCGCTACGAGCACGAGATGGTCGGGAAGCTGGTGAAGGAGACCGTGCTGGTGACGTTCCAGGAGCAGACGGTGCCGGCGGTGCAGAGCGCGATCCTGAACAGCCAGATCGGCGAGCGCCTCTCGCCCCACTATCCCTTCGTCATCATCTGGCACGACCGCGACGGGCGGCGCTATTTCAGTCTGCGCTCCCGCGAAGACGGACCGGACGTCGAAGCCATCGCCAGGCAATACGGCGGCGGCGGCCACACCCATGCGGCGGGATTTTCCGTGCCGCTGGGCGAACACGGGCCCGGACCGCTGGACCCGCTGAACCAGAAGAAGGCAAGAGGCACGGGGCGAGGGGCGAGAGGGAAGCCACGAAAGCGGCGGTAAGAATTATTCTTGCCCCTTGCCGCTCGCCTCTAGCCCCTAGCCTGTCGTTATGATTCCCCTTCACGACGATAATCCGACCGAGATCACACCGATGGTGACGATCGCGCTGATCGTCCTCTGCTCGCTCGTGTTTCTCTACGAAGTGTCGCTGCCGGAGAAGGTCGGCGAGGCGTTCGTCTTTCAGTACGGCGCGATCCCCGCTGCAATCTTCGGGCATGAGGAGGCCCTGCCCGACGACGCCGTCGTCGTTCCCATCACGCTCACGTTGCTCACCAGCATGTTCCTGCATGCCGGCTGGATGCACCTGATCGGCAACATGCTCTACCTCTGGATCTTCGGGAACAATATTGAAGACGTGATGGGCCACGTGAAGTTCGTCATCTTCTACGTCGTCTGCGGCATCTTCGCCGCGATGAGCCACGCGGTGACCGATCCCTCGTCCGCCCTACCGATGGTCGGCGCGAGCGGAGCCATTTCGGGCGTCCTCGGCGCCTACCTGCTGCTCTTCCCGCGCGCGCAGGTGCTCGTGGTGATCCCGCTCGGCATCTTCATGCGCACGATGTACGTGCCGGCGGGGTTCGTGCTCGGGTTCTGGTTCGTCCTGCAGCTCCTCAGCGGCGGGATCAGCATGGGCCAGGGCGGCGGAGGCGTGGCGTGGTTCGCGCACGTGGGCGGGTTCGTCGCGGGGATGGCGCTGATCGGGCTGTTCAAGCGGCCGGATGTCCGCTTCTTCGCGCCGGCAAGACATCGAGGGTGGCATAGCTCAGATTGGTGAGCAAACGGCTGACGAAGGGTGAGAGCGGGGTGATAGAGCTGCTCGCTCCCGCACCTTTCAGAGCGACCCTTCCGGGCTCTGCCGGGCGGAAGCCTTCGGAAATTCCCTCGCAGACTCGGTCAGTTTCCGCTTTCCTTCCCGGCAGAGCCTCGATGGGTACCCCGCTCCTCCGGTGAAGTCCGCTCGCAGCCATACCACCCCTCTTTAAAAACTGGAACGGGAACCGGTCGCTTGTAGACCGGTTCCCGTTCAACGCTTCGCCACGTTCAGCAGGCTACTTCGGTAGTGAGTGTTTTTCAGATCTTGGATGTCCCCGTTTTCTTTGCCCGAAACTGAGTGGCGGCCGGATGCTGGAGAGCGCGAATCCTTCACCACGCAAGAAATAGGTGCGCGAAGCGGAAAGGTGACGGGTCCATCAGCGGCCTGTCACCTTTCCCCTTTTATAAAGGGGATGTCGCGCTTGAAGCGACTTTGCCGAAGAAGCGGGGCACCCACCGAGGCTTCAGCGAGTAGGAAAGCTGGAACTGACTGAGGCACCGCGATCGCAGATCGCGGCTGAAGGAATTCCAGAAGGTTTCCGCGAGCTGAAGCCCGGAAGGGTCGCTTCGAGAGGCGCGGAAGCGGAGAGCGCGACTTCCCCGTTTAGCCCTTCGCCAGCCGTCATTCCGAGTGGTGCGGAAGCGAGCGGCGGTACCAACCCGTTCCCGCCTTCTGTCGGCCCAGGCCTCGCAGGCTATCTGGGCTTTGTCGGCTCGTTTTTGGGTCCACGCGACGCTTCGAGCACCGCGCGGGTCTGCTCAGCCCGGAACTGTATCACCTTGTCACGAATCTCCGGATAGCGAACGGCCAGGATCTGCGCCGCCAGCAACCCGGCGTTTTCCGCTCCGCCGATCGCCACGGTCGCCACCGGGACGCCTTTCGGCATCTGCACCATCGACAGCAGCGAATCGAGGCCCCTGAGGTTCTCGGTGGGAATCGGCAGGCCGATGACCGGCAGATGCGTCTTCGCCGCCACGGCGCCCGGCAGGGCCGCCGCGCCGCCCGCGCCGGCTACGA
>Ga0209640_10003034_pt1 | contig 14684 bp, 10 predicted proteins | sample RifCSP10_1_FD_184018 | JGI IMG/M metagenome (GOLD analysis project Ga0209640, IMG submission 184018) | Soil microbial communities from Rifle, Colorado - Rifle CSP2_sed 10_1 (SPAdes) (version 2) | ecosystem: Environmental > Terrestrial > Deep subsurface > Rock core/Sediment | place: Rifle...
TGGTAGATGCTAGCCGATCCGGCGCCCCCGCTCGGTCAGGAAGCCGGCGCCAGCGTGACCGTTCCGGGAATCCCGCCGTTGAACCACCCCGGGCCTGTTGCTATACTCCGCCGACAGTCGCGACAGTCCAACGGTTCGACGAAGACATCGTCCTTTCAAGCGGAGGAGGCTCGATGATGCTGCGTATTCCACTCGGTCTGTTCAGCGCGTTGTTCGTCGTTCTGCTTCTGCTCACGCCCCGCGGCCTGTTCGCGCAGGGCACTGCTCAGATCAGCGGCATCGTTCGAGATTCGAGCGCGGCCGTCTTACCCGGCGCCGGCGTCAGCGCGACACAGACCGAGACCGGGATCGTGCGGACCACGATCACCAACGAGGCTGGCGCGTACAGCTTGCCAAACCTCCCTGTGGGCCCGTATCGGCTCGACGTCACGCTCCAGGGCTTCCGCAAGTTCGAGCGCACCGGATTCGTGCTGCAGATCAACACGAGTCCGGTCATCGACGTCGTCCTGCAGCTCGGCGAGGTGCTCGAGACGATCACGGTGACCGGGGCGACGACGCTGGTGGAGACGCGGAGCACCGGTGTGGGCCAGATCATGGACAACCGGCGCATCCTGGACCTGCCGTTGAACGGTCGCAACCCGGCCGATCTCATCCAATTCCTCCCTGGCGTCGTGCCGCTACCCGTGTTGAACGCATCGAGCAGGAGCATGCAGGGCGTGACGGGCGGTCAAGCGTTTGCCGTCGCAGGCGGCTTGTCGTTCGGCGTCTCGTACGTGCTCGACGGCGCGATGCACAACAATCCCTACGACAACCTGAACCTGCCGCTGCCCTTCCCTGATGCGCTCCAGGAGTTCAAGGCGGAAACCAGCGCCTTGACGGCGCAGAACGGACTGCACTCGGGGGCTGCCGTCAGCGCGGTGACGAAGTCGGGCACGAATCAGTTTCGAGGCAACGCGTTCGAGTTCTTTCGCCATCACGATCTCAATGCGACCGATCCGTTCGCGGCACGCCATCCCGATGGCTCGCGGAAAGATGACGGGTTGAAGCGAAACCAGTACGGCGGAACCCTGGGCGGCCCCGTCGTCAGGGACCAGGTGTTCTTCTTCGGCGCGTACCAAGGTACGAACACCCGCGTGGTGCCGGTCGACAATCGCGCGTTCATTCCGACCGCAGCCATGCGGGCCGGCGATTTCAGGTCGTACGCCTCGGCAGCCTGCAACAACGGCGTGGCCAGAACTCTGCCCCTTCCGTTCGTCGGCAATCAGATCGATCCCCTCTTGCTCAGCAAGGCGGCGCTGAACATCTCGAGCCGTCTTCCCGCACCCGACAACGAATGCGGTCTGATTACTTACGGGGTGCCGAATTCGAGCGATGACGCACAGGGCGTCGCAAAAGTGGACGTGCAGTTGAATGCCAAGCACTCGCTGTTCGGGCGGTACATCGGCACGAAGTACTTCAGCCCGCCTCCCTTCGAGGCCTCCGGAAGAAACCTGCTGGTGACCCGTCAGGGCGGGCGTGACCAGCTCGCCCAGAGCCTCACCGCCGGCGAGAACTGGGTCATCAATCCCACGACGCTCAACGCGCTCCGGTTCGCCTTCAATCGAACGGCCATCCACCGGACGAGCACGGACTTCTTTTCCGCGCCGGAAGTGGGCATCAACATCTACAGCTACATGCCCAATTACATGCTGTTGACGGTTGGGGCGGCGGTCGGGGCGAATGTCACGGGATTCCAGCTCGGAGGTGGCACTGAGAGCGAGTCGACCTTCGACACCAATGCCTGGCAGATCAGCGACGATGTGACACTCGTTCGCGGCAATCACCAGTTCGGCGTCGGCGTGAGTGCCGCCCACTGGGCGTCTCTCTCGCTGGCCAACGTCCGTTCACCCGGCCAGCTCAACGTCGGCAACACCGCGACCGGTCTCGTGCTCTCCGACTTCCTCTTGGGACGGCTGCAGCAGTTGCAGCAGGCGGCCCCGAACACGCTCGACATGACGCAGACGTATGTCGGCGTGTACGGGCAGGACGTGTGGAGACTGAATCCGCAGATCACGCTCAACTACGGTCTCCGCTGGGAGCCGTTCCTCCCGCCACAGCTCGTCAACGGCGCCGTGTACCAGTTCGACATGGACCGGTTCGACCAGAACATCAGGAGCGGCGTCTTCCCCAACGGCCCCGCAGGCCTGTATTTTCCCGGTGATCCGGACTTCCCGACGAAGGCGGGCATGCCCTCACGATGGGGGAATCTGGCGCCGCGCGTGGGGCTCGCCTGGGATCCGGCGGGCGACGGCCGGACGGTCGTGCGGACCGCCTACAGCAAAGCGTTCGAGTTCGTGAACGGGCAGTTCCACCTCAACACGTCCGTCGCGCCGCCGTGGGGTTCCGAGGTGATCCTCAGCAACCCGCCGGGTGGCCTGGACAATCCTTTCCTGGGCGCGCCGCAACCGAACATCTTTCCGGTCACGTTCGACCAGAACGCGCCGTTCTCGCTGTTCGGACCGTTCAACAGCCTGAGCAACGACCTGGAATCCACTGCCGTCCACTTGTGGAACGTCACGTTCGAAAAACAGATTCGTGCGGAATGGCTCGTCTCGGCCGGTTACGTGGGCAGCCGCACGATGAACATCTGGGAGACGAAAGCGCTGAACAACGCCAATCCCACGATGACGTCGGCCGTGCTCCCGAGCGGCGTGAACGTCGTGTGCACTCCCGGCGCGGCGAATTTTCAAACCTGCATGACCTCGATCGAGAACCAGCGTCGCCCGCTGTTTCGCGTCGATCCGGTCAACGGCCGGTACTACGGGCGGTTGGACGTGCTCGTCAGCGACGGCACGCAGCACTACAACGGCATGCTGTTGTCGGTGTCGCGCCGCGCGGTGCGGGGCGTGACCGTCACGGCGAATTACGCGTTGTCCAAGTGCTATGGATCGCCGGATGGAAGCGGGGGAGGGACGCCAAATCTCGGCTCCGGCTACAACGACCCCAACAATCCCGGCTTCGACGACGGGAACTGCACGTCGGATCGGCGCCACAACTTCTCCATGACCGCCGGGTTTCAAGTGCCGGAGTTCGACCATCGTGTGCTGCGCACGATTGCCTCGAACTGGAGAGTGATGGGGAGCTTCAGGGCGGTGTCAGGGCCGTGGCTGTCCGTGACGCCGGGCTCCGAGCGGGCGTTGAATGGCTCGGGGCCTATCTTCAACCAGCAACGCGCGAATCAAATTCTCGACGACCCGTACGCCGACCAGAGCGTCGACCCGGCCACGGGCGGCATCCGGTTCCTGAACCCGGCCGCCTTCGCCCTGCCGGCGCTCGGGACACTGGGCACGATGAAGCGCAACAGCATCGAGGGAGTGGGCACGCGGAACCTGGACGTCACCCTGCACAGGGTGTTCCGCGTGTCCGGCAGCCAACAGGTCGAATTCCGGGCTGAGGCGTTCAACCTGTTCAACTGGTTCCAGTGGGGCCAGCCCAACACGAATCGCAGCGCCCCCACCTTCGGTTTGATTACCACCGCAGGCCCGGCGCGGATCGTGCAGTTCGCGGTGAAGTACGGGTTCTAACCAGCCAAGGGCTCTGCCCTTGATATCCCGGCAGAGCCCTCGGCTGGTTGCCAGTATCTCTTGGCGCGCTCCGCGCGCCCAGGACCGCTATGCGGGGCACAACGAGTACAAAATTCTCGCAACGAGCCGCATAGCGGTCCAAGGGGCTCCGCCCCTTGGCCAAGCTGCGCATCGAACCGACGAGGGAGGCTCCGAACCGGCCTCCCCGCCATTCGAACGATCCGAACGATCCGAACGATCCGAACGGCCCGAACGATCCGAACGATCCGAACGACTACCTATTCCGCTCCCCGTCTGCGAATTCGGCCCACGGGATCGGCTTCCCGTGAGCGGGCACCAACTGGGAGACGTCGAGCCGCAGCTTCCGCACGGCGTTGAACAAGCTTCTCTGATCCCCTGACATCGTCGCCGGCAGCGTGTCGAACGTGTCGACGAGATCCGCCTGGATGAGCATTCTCTCTCGCGGCAGATAGGCCATCAGCATCCCTTCCACGTGCTGGAGCGGGTTCACGTAGTGGATCTGCAGGGTCCGGGTGCCGTCGCTGATGACGTAGTTCTCACGGACGGTCTCGTAGTAGTACCCCTCGGCCAGCTCGGTCGGCGGCCAGAGCGAGACCATGTCGGGCCGCAGCGTGCGCGGCGCGTAGTTGATGACGTCGCGGTTCAGGAAGTCGAAGTTCCTCCAGTGGGTCACCACGGTCGCGCCGATGTGGTTGTACGCGCGGAGGCCGCCGGTGTGGTCGAAGTGCTGGTGCGAGTTGACGACGAACCGGATGGGTTTATCAGGAATCAGCCGGACGACCTCCTCGATGACCGCCAGGCTCCTCGCCTCGCTGAGCGGGGCGTCGTACACGGCGATGAAACCGGCAAATTCCACCGCCACGCTATTGTGTGTGCCGCCGCCGATCAGATAGACGCCGTCGGCAAGCTTCTGCGTCTCGACGCGCACTTGAAGCCTCGCAGCTCGGACGGCGTCCGGGATCGTGACGGGATCCGGGCACACATTCGCCCGGACGGCTGTCAGGTCACCGCCGAAGGCGTTGTGCCCGGCCGTCGTGGTCTGTGCGCCGAAGTTGTCGTCCCATCCCTGATGGGAGTGCCAGCCGGTCGGAAACCTGACGCCGCCGCCCACGTCGACGTAGCTCGTGTTGGTGAACTCGTGCTCGTAGTTCATGTCGCCGAGCGTCTCGCTGGGAACCCAGGTGTGAATGCGCTGGAGCAGGTTCTCGCGGTTGATCGTCGCGTCCACGCGGTACTTCCCCCACGTGATCGACACGACACGCATCCGCTCCGGTGACACTTCCGGCCCATCGCGGCCCATCTCGCCGAGCTCCCAGCGCCACACCGCCTTCGGGTCCGCGCCCGGCAACGCCGCCGCCTTGAGGAACCCCTGCGGGTTGAGCACGAGCTCCACCGGCCAGATCTCGGCGATATCGGGCGGCACGGCGACCGGCAAGGTGCCGGTACCGTCCAGGTACCAGCCGTAGTTCCCATTCACCATGAAGGTCTGATGCAGGTTCTTCTGCAGCGGCCCGTCCTCCCAGCCGATCCCATACTTCCACCCTGCCGGCGCCAGCCCGGGTTTTCGATCGAACTCCTCCTTCATCGTCCAGGTGTCCCAGTTCATCGTCCGGGTGTAGTTGGCGAGCGAGTCGATGCGGGGCCAGTCGACGTTCCGGGCGGACTCTCGCGCCTGGCCGAGCGCTCCGGCGTACGCGGTGCCCGAGACCGTGATGCATCTCAGGCTGTCCGTGCCGATCGCCTTGCGAGCCGCCGCCAGGACCGGTGCAGGGTCGATATAGCCTGGCGCCAGTTGCCGCTGGGCAGCCACGGACACACACAGCGTCGCGGCACCGACGATCGCAGCCAGAACGCGCAGCTTCGTGGACATCTTCTTTCCCCTCAGTTCCCAGGCACGTAGCGCCGATTGACCGACATGTAGTAATCGAGCGAGTGCTCGGGCGGCCCGCACGCGTCCTGGATCGGCCGTTTCGAGAACGTCTGGAAGTAGAGCACGCTGGCGTCGCGCCACCAGCGCGCCTCCTGCTCCTGAATGGCGAGGAAGGCGCGCGTCTCCTCGTACCGCTCCGTGTCGATTCGCCCTTCGAGCGCTCGCCACGTGGCCTGCATGCCGCGGACCGACTGGATGCCGCGGCAGTAGCGCTCGACGATCTCGTCCCAGAGCGCTCGCCCCGATCTCATCCGGTGGTCCCAGGGGACGTGATGGAACCAGAGCAGCAGATCCTCCGGCACGCGGTCGATGCTGTCGTAGATCCGGCGGAGAGCCGGCGCGTACTGTCCGACGGCATTGCTGCCGGCCGTCGTCCGATCGAAGCCGATGCCCGCGGCATCCGCGCGGTGGTAGTAGACGGAGGTCCAGTCGGCCCTCGGCCCGCCACTCACCCACGGCCCCGGGCCGTAGTGATGGCCACGCGCCATCAGGTGGTGCAGGCCGAGCGGTGTCATGTAATCAACCGCGGCCTGGCGCGAAGCCAGCATGATCGCCTTCACCGGATCCACGAAGCCGCGGTCGTTGGTGAACGTCATCCGCAGCCACTCGCCCGCGAGATCCGCGGAGCCAAGCGACGGGCTCCAGGCAAGCCGCCCGAAGGCGTGCCAGTTCGCGCATGCGAAGACGGACCCGCACCAGTTGCGATCGGCGCCCGTGTTGGCCACACCGGCAATGCCGGTCTGCGTGTGGCCATGAAGGCGTCCGTCGACGACGCGTCGCACCAGCGACCCGTCCCCGGTGCGCGTGTCGGTGCGGAGCACCTCCTCGACGAGCGGCGCCAGGTAGACCAGGTGCGTCGCGAACCCCAGGTACTCCTTGGTGATCTGCAGCTCGAGCATCAACGGCGTGCGCGGCATGGCCCCGAAGAGCGGATGGATCGGCTCGCGCGGCTGAAAATCGACGGGGCCATTCTTCACCTGGACGAGCACGTTCGGACGGAAGGCTCCGTCGAGCGGCTGGAACTCCGTATAGGCCTGCTTCGCGCGGTCTTCTTTGACGTTCTCCGAGTAGACGAAGGCCCGCCACATCACGATGCCGTCGTGAGGGGCCAGAGCGTCGGCCAGCATGTTGGCGCCATCGGCGTGCGTCCGCCCGTAGTCCTGCGGGCCCGGCTGCCCTTCTGAGTTGGCCTTCACGAGAAAGCCGCCGAAGTCGGGAATGACCTCGTAGATCTCGCCAGCCTTCCTTCCCCACCAGGCCCTGACATCAGCCGCGATCGGGTCGGCCGTCTTCAGGCCGCCAACTTCGATGGGCGCGCTGAACCGCGCGGTGAGGTAGACGCGGATGCCGTAGGGCCTGAAGACGTCGGCCAGCGCGGCAGCCTTCGCCAGGTACTCACCCGTGAGGCTGGTGGCGTTGGCGTTCACGTTTGTCAGCACCGTCCCGTTGATGCCGATCGACGCGTTCGCGCGCGCATAGTCCCGGTAGCGCGGCGCTCGGAAGTCGGGCAGCTTGTGCCAGTCCCAGAGCGAGGCGCCCGCGTACCCGCGCTCGACCGTGCCGTCCAGGTTGTCCCAGTGGTTCAGCACGCGGTGGCGGATGGCCGGCGCGTCCACGAGGGACAGCGCGTCGATACGCTGGTGCGTCTGCAGGAGCCGCAGGAAGTGGAACGTGCCGTAGAGCACGCCGATGTCGGTATTGGCCGCGATGACGGTCGCCCGTCGTCCGTTGACCGGCATCGATCGGACGAGGAACCCCTCGTTGCCTGCACGCCGAAGATCCTCACCGAGACCGAGTCCCGCGATGACAGGTGAGTTCGTCGGCGTGCCGGCAAGGATGACGCCATCCCGCCCGACGTCGCGGACGATCGGGACCGCGCTGCCGAGCAGCCCGCGCAGGCCTCGCGTGAATTCCTCCCGCGTCGCCCCAGCCGTCGGGGAATCTCCCGCGACGATCAGCGCCGTGGCAGAGGCCCGGTACTGCCTCAGGAGGGAGGCGTCGGACACCACCGGGTACCGCAGCCACAGCTCGTACCCATCCTCCGCCCAGGCCGTCGACGCCTCGAGCACCGAGACGAGTACGAGCACACCGAGGCACCAACCCCGAGTCCACATGAACGAGCCGATTCTACGAGATCACGACGCGGGGAAGAGATGCCGGCGGTAGCAGTGTTGCGCTACGACGGCATCGGCCGGCGGTCGTTCAGCGCCAGCCAGCCGCGGGCGACCCGGTAGATGAACCAGAGCGCCACGATGCCGAGCGGCAGCCAGGCAATGAGGATCCCGATGCCCAACGTCAGGACCACGAACGACAGGCAGAGCGCGACCCACATCAGCCCGAACCAGAACGTCCGGATTTGCCAGCGGAAGTGCGATTCGAGCCAGGTGCCCCGCACGTCGCTGCGTTTCACGTAGTTCAGGATCACGGCAATGATCGAGGGCCAGCCGATGAGAAACGCGCCGATCACCGTGGCGGCGCCGAAGATTCCCGTGAGCAGGCTGAAGGCGTGAAGCCCGTAGATGAGGTGCGCCCAGCCCACGAGGGAGGACCCGCTCTGCCCCGCCGACGAAGCCGGCTGCTCCATCACCCTACTTGCACACGAAGCTGGCCGCCTCGTCAATGCTGCCCGACCCTTTGTAGGTCGCCGCCTGCGGATAGGGGCACAGAGGGCGCGTGCGGTTGACCTGACCGTTGGCCACGCGCGAGGCCGGAATCTGCGCGGGCGCCTGCTTCTTCTCGACCCACTGCTCGAGTGCCGCGAGCATGTCGAACGTGGACGTGCCGGTCCCGCCGCCGCAGTGCGCCATGCCCGGCACCATGAACATCCGGATGTTGTCGCTGACCCTGCCGGCCCCGCCCATCGTGTCGACCATGTTCTTGTAGTAGCGGACGCTGCTGTCGGCCGGAATCTGCGGATCGGCCCAGCCGTGGTACATGATGAGCTTTCCGCCTCGCGCCACGAACGGCTTCAGGTTGGGATCGAGTGCGTTCATCGCGCCGTTCTCGGCCTTCTCGACGAGCGCCCAGTCGCCGGCGAAATTGAGCGTCTTGTAGTCCCAGCCCGGATTCTTGAACACCATGTGCTCGTACATCTGCGCGGCGAGGCCGAACGGCTGCTGTCCGCCGAACGTGTTCCAGCCGAGCTCGCTGCCGTAGGAGAGGCCCGGGAAGATCTCCTTCTTCGTCGCCGGATTCACGAGCGGCTGATACATCTTCCTCGCGGCTTCCACCTGCGGGGTCGTCAGGCACGTGGCCTCGTCGCCCGCCTTGCACTCGAGGACCTTGGGATCGAACGTGCACGTGCCAGGATTCTCGATGAGCCGATCTGTGGCGCCGTCGAGCGCGTCGCAGGCGTCGAGGACGGCGTTGTTGATCGCCGGATACTTGGCGGGCGGGATGTAGCTGCCTTCCGTCTGTCGAAGGTTCTGGGCCACCCACATCGCGAACGCCGCGCGCCCCGTCGTGTTGACGGCAGGTGCGCCCGCGACGATGCCGTCGAAGTCTTCCGGATAGCGCTGCGCTGCCTTCATGCCCTGCCTGCCTCCGGCTGAGCATCCAGTGAAATACGACAGCCTCGGCGCCGTCTCGTAGTAGGCGGCGATCATGGCCTTCGCCCTGACCGTCATCTCGTGCACGGCACGGTGGCCGAAGTCGACGAGCTTCTCCTGGCTCTGCATCCATGGGCCGCCGCCGCCTTCGTGCCCGGTGTCAGTGCTCGCCGTGGCATAGCCGCGACGCAGGCCAGCAGCCAGAGCGTTTCTGTCGATGTTCCCGTTCCAGCCGCCGTTGCCGACTGCCTGAAACTTGCCGTTCCAACCGGAGGCCGGCAGCCACACCTCGATCTTGATGTCCGAGTCGCTCGACGGCTTGAGCGTGGCCGCGACGCGGCAGAAAGCCGGAAGATCAGCGAACTGATTCGCCGCTCCACCGCGACCACCCGGCGGCGGTGTGAATGCACCGGCAGCGACCGGCTGGGCCATCGTGATCGTGGCGCCTGGAAGCGCCAGCGACGCAAGGCTCTCGCAGGTGGCAGCGGACGCCGGGGCCGTGGCGATGACGAGCCACGCGGCCGCGAGTGAAGCGACCAACAACACGCCGGGACGACGTCGATAAAAGCGCATATGTATTCCTCGCTGGAGTGCGGTGCTCAATGTGGGCCAAAGCCGCCCGCGTGTCAATCGGATCCTTGACCGTACCACCGGCGGAGGCGCCGGCCGGTGGGAGTCGTGTGTCGCTGGAGCAAACCGTGCTTGTACAGCGTCAGTCCCGGTTTGCGGAACGCGACACACGGCTCGCACTGGCCGGCTCACCGGCCGACGTGTGTCCGCAGTGAGCAGGGTCAGCGTCGTGGCGACGGCAGATCCAGGTTGTCGAGGCCCTTTGCGTAGTCAGGATCCATCGCGGCGAGATCGGCCCGGTAGCTGACCGTGTCCGCCGTGGGAAAGCTCGCCGGCACCTTCTGCGTGACCTGACCGGTCGCCGCCCACTCGGTGCCACGCTGGAACGTGACGACGAAGTCCACGGAGCTGAGCGCCGTGATGTCGTGGCCCCAGGTCGTGTGGAAGACGCGCCCCTTGCCGTAGGCGAGCGCAATCAGTTGCGGCTCGTCGCGCCCACTGCCGGCATTGGCGGGATCCGAATACGCGGTCGCGAGCACGGTCATGTTCTTCCCCGGCCCGCGGAGCCGTGCGTACAGCTCGTCACCCTGATGCATCCACAGCTTCGGAAGCCCCCTGGTGATCGGATGACTGGCGTCGCGAAGCGTGACCTGGAAAGGGGTGCGGCGGCCGTGGCTGCCGGCGCGGCCCGGCGCCGGGTCCGACACGAGCGCGCCGGCGCGAAAGTACCAGAAGGGCCCCGACTGCTCGGTGCGGCCGCGCCAGCCGCCCACGCCGGTCATCTCGTTGAACGCCGGCCAGCCGGAGAAGGCGTTGTCCGCCGCATGCACGGCGACGAGGCCTCCGCCGCCGCTCACGTACCGCTCGAAGGACGTCTTGAGCGCCGCGGGCCACCGCTCGTCTGGCGCGTCGTAGTTCATGACCACGACCGAAAACCTCGCGAACTCCGGGTCGAACGCACTGAGGCCGCCGCCGGCGGGCGGCGCAGTCACAACGGTCACTGCAAACAAACCCGTCTCGTCGAGCATCTTCTTCAACGCGGGCGTGACGTTGCGCCAATCGTGATACGGCCCGCCGCTCTCGCCGTCGAGGATCATCACGGGAATGGGCGCGGCCGCCCGCGACGCCGGCGCGAGCGTCACGGCGGCAAGCACCACGACGATTGCCGCATGCTTCAACGGGTATCTCATGTCTCGATGGCCGCCATTATCTCGTGAACACGAGGTTGATGGAGCTGTGATCGCCCGTCAGTTCGCCGGCCCGCTTCGTCATCTCGTCCCAGGAGCACGGCAGCGGGTCGACGCGGTCCTTCTTGACGCGCGCGCCCAGGAACCCGTGGCTCTGCAACCTGCCCAGAACCTCGCCGGTCGATGACCCGCAATTCTCGAGACCGAACGGCCAGAGCTCGAGCATCAGGGTCATGGGTTGCGCGGAGCCCAGCGTTCTTTCCGCACCTTTCATGATCGCCCCCTCCGCCCCCTGCGCATCGATCTTGACGAAGTCGGGCGCCTCGAAACCCGCGCGCTCGAGGGCTGCGTCCAGCGTCACGGCCGGCACGGCGATGTCGTCCCCCGCACGATCCGACAGCCGGTTCCGCGGGCTCAGCGAGTGAAGTCCCCGATGGTCCTGATCGAGGTGGAGCCTGCAGGTGCCCACGCGGTCGGTAACCGCCGCTCCTTCGACGATCACCCGGTCCTCCAGCCCGTTGTCGCGCACGCTGCGCTCCAGCAGGTCGCGATTGAACGGATCGGGCTCGAAGGCCAGCACACGACCGCGCTCGCCGACGCGATGGCCAAAGAGCACCGTGTAATAACCCAGGTTCGCGCCAACGTCGACGACCCGCATGCCCGGCCGTATGACCCTGTTCAGCCACGCGGTCCATTCCGGTTCGTACTCGGCCCGCCTGGTCAGCGCCTTTCCGACGCTCTGGTCCCAGCGGTCAACCCAGAGGGGACCCACGACCGTCTGGATCTGCCGTATGTCGTCCGTTTTTCGCGGCGCCATCCAAAGAGAGTACAGCTATTGCACGCGGGGGCTAAAGCCCCCGCTCTACGGCGTCTTCTTGAACGCCGGGTCGGTCTGGAGCAGTTTCTCCCACCGGAGGATGTCCTCGTTGTTCTCGATGCACTCGTACTCGCGGATTCGCTCGCCGGGGCGCAGCCTCAGGGTCGCATACTGCTTCCACGGCTTCGTGAACACCTCGGGATCCTCCATCGTCGCCTCGTAGACGATCGTGTCGTGCGTGTCGCGTGTGTATCGCTCGGTGACGCGCAGCTTCTCGCTGTGAATCGTGCCGACCCCGGCCAGCCACGTGTTGGTGTTGAAACCGACGACATCCACGACCAGCGTGTCGCCTTCCCAGCGACCCACGGAATCACCGAGGTACGACGGCTCGAGGTCGTCCGGATGCCCGCGGCCATCGGTCGGAATGATCCGGAAGGCGTGGTGGACTTCGTACAGGATGACGATGCGATCGGGAAGCTGGATGATCTCGAACGGCAACGGCCTGACCGTGATGCGTGGCACGCCCGAGAGGAGGCAGCGCGCCATCGGGTCGTCGACGCCTCTCCGCGCAAGGTATTCCTGTCGCTTCGCGGCCGCCTCCGGCTTGTAGGGTGGAGGCTCAGGCGGTGGAAGCGGGCGTCTGCCCGCGGCGGCATCCGCCTTCCGAATGGCCTCGACCTCGGCCTCTCCGAACAACAGCCCGAACCCGCCCCCGACCCAGATGCCGGAGAGATCTGGCTTCCCATTGGAGACGCGAGGGATCGACTTCGCCCCGGCTGGCTGCGCCGTGCTCTGCTGCGCGATCGACGGCGCCGCGGCAAAGGCCACTGCAACGATCATCGCCGCGCACGCCGCGAGGAGCTTGGTCATTGGGCGTTGAGCCTTGCGCATTGGGCATTGAGCTTTGAGCATTGTGCATTGAGCATTGAGTGGTTACTGCCCGCCAGTCCCCGCCGGCGGCCCCATCCACAGCCTGCTGCCATCGGCGAAGGTGACCTGTCGGCCCGCGCCGTGATGAGGATCCAGTCGCGAGCGCCACCCGGACAGGGCGATCTGCATGCCGGGCTTCAGCGTGACATCACGCTTCCATCCCTGACGGACCAGCATGTTCGGCGGGTACCCTTCGAACCTCCACGGGACCACCTTGCCATCAGCGCCCTTCACCTCGACGGTGACGTAGATGTGGGGATTGGCCCACTCGATCCTGGAGACCGTCCCCTGCACCTGCACGGGCTTGTCGCCTTCGTACTCAGCGGCAAACGAGTGATGGGCGTCGAGCGGACGCGATGTCGTCAGGGGAAGGACCACCAACAGGAGCAGCCATCGACCCTTCATGTGGTTCTCCAGGCGGCGTGGACGAGGAGGTCAGTATACGGCATGGTACTCAGCCCAGTTATCATGACGGGCCGGCGTGAAGGTGGGCCCGGGCGACGCCCTCGTGCTGCGCACCGGACGCTGGGCCCGTCGGGCCGCGCTCGGCCCCGAGCGCGCGCTCGGCAACGCCGCCGGATTCCACGTGTCGGTCGGTCCGTGGATCAAAGCGCGCGACGTGGCGATCGCGGGCGGCGATGTCTCGGTCGAAGTGCAGACCACGCCGCCGCTCGTCGAGGGCCTCGCTGGTCCGCTGCACACGCTGCTCATCACCGGCCTCGGCATGACGATCATCGACAACTTCGACACCGAGGCGCTGGCCGAGACGGCGGCGCGGCTGAAGCGGTGGGAGTTCATGCTCGTCATCGCGTCGCTTCGGGTGCCGGGCGGCACGGGCAGCCCGGTGAACCCGCTGGCGACTTTCTGACACCGGCCGTCCGGCGCCAGACGACTGTCAAGGTTTCTTGCACAAATCACACGCAATCAACGCGAGCCTCTGAAAGGCCGTCGACATCGCCGCACTAGTCTGCGCGAGCGGTGTCCGGTCCGGCTGCAGAGGGTGTGAACCAATGCGTCAACTCCCAATTCCCAACTCCCAATTCCCAACCGAATTATCGAAACCAGGCGCAATTTGCGAGTTGGGCGTTGTGGAGTTGGGAGTTTGAGCCGAATTATTCACAGGCTCTGAAGCCGGACACTACGTTACCGCTCGGTTGGTGAAGGCGAATGATCAGATCGTCAGGAAGCCGATTCGTTGCTCTGGTGGTCGTTCTCCTGCTCTGCGCGTACGCCGACGGCGGTCAATCGGCGGGTCAGGCGCCTGCCATACCAGGGGCGAAGACGCCCGGCGACCAGAAGCCGCAGCCCCAGCCCCCGCCGCGCACGGACCCGAAAGACATTCTCGACGGCGGCGATCAGGACGACACGCTCACCGGCACCGATGCCGACAACTGGCTGTTCGGCAAGAAGGGCGCAGACTTCCTGCGCGGCGGCAAGGGCCGCGACGTCGTCGATGCCGGTGACGGCGATGACACGATCGACGGCGGCCCGGAGGGGGACGTCATCGACGCCGGCGCAGGGAACGACACGGTCCGCGGCGCCGAGGGCGACGACACGATCGACGGGGGCGACAACGACGATCTGCTCGACGGGGGCCCGGGCAACGACGATATCGACGGCGGCGATGACAACGACACGCTGCGTGGCGCGGCCGGCGACGACGTGCTCGCGGGGGGCGACGGCGACGACAACCTGAGCGGCGGAGCAGGCGCCGACCGGCTCTCTGGAAACGACGGCGCGGACAACCTGTCGGGCGGGGCAGATGCCGATCGACTCTCCGGTGGCGACGGGGATGACGTTCTCGCGGGCGAGGCGGGCGACGATCACCTCGACGGTGGCGGGGGCAACGACGTCGTTCGCGGGGGACCAGGTAACGACACCCTGCTCGGCAGCTCCGGCGCCGACACGCTCGATGGCGGCGACGAGCACGACATCGTGCTCGGCGGCGACGGTCGGGACGCTGTCAACGGCAACTCCGGTGACGACTTGCTCCTCGGCGGCACCGGCGCCGACGTCGTGAGCGGCGGCGACGGCAACGACCTGCTGGTCCTGCGCGCCGGGGATGTGCCCGCGAACGAGATCGAGGGCGTCGACGGGGAAGGCGGCACGGACCGGCTC
>Ga0209640_10003035_pt1 | contig 14682 bp, 15 predicted proteins | sample RifCSP10_1_FD_184018 | JGI IMG/M metagenome (GOLD analysis project Ga0209640, IMG submission 184018) | Soil microbial communities from Rifle, Colorado - Rifle CSP2_sed 10_1 (SPAdes) (version 2) | ecosystem: Environmental > Terrestrial > Deep subsurface > Rock core/Sediment | place: Rifle...
CCCGGTGCTCGCGATCGTCTCGGAAGTGTATTTCCGGCGTACTCAGCCGCGGGCCGATCTTGCCGAGGGACGGCGGCGGCTGCGCGCGAAGATCGAACTGGTGCGCTCGGTCGAGCCGGCGATGGACTTCAAGATCTCCGATTTCGGCACGCGCCGCCGGTTCTCGCTTGCCTGGCAGGACGAGATCATCGCCACGCTCAAGCGCGAGGTGCCGGAGTATTTCGCCGGGACTTCCAATGTGCTGCTGGCGATGAAGCACGGCGTCACGCCGCTCGGCACGATGGCCCATGAGTACATGCAGGCATGCCAGGCGCTTGGCCCGCGGCTGCGCGACGCGCAGGTGTTCGCGTTCGACAAGTGGGCCCAGGAGTATCGTGGCGACCTCGGCATCGCGCTGTCGGACACCTACGGCATGGAGGCGTTCCTGCGCGACTTCGACATGTACTTCTGCAAGCTGTTCGACGGCGCGCGCCATGATTCGGGCGATCCGTTCGAATGGGGCGAGAAGCTGATCGCGCACTACCAGAAGAACCGGGTGGATCCGCGCGCCAAGACGCTGATCTTCTCCGACCAGCTTTCCTTTCCGCTCGCGATCGAGATCTCGCGGCGCTTCCACGACCGCGCGAAGACCTCGTTCGGCATCGGCACCAATCTGACGAACGACCTGGGCTACGAGCCGATCAACATCGTCATCAAGATGACCGAGTGCAACGGGCAGCCGGTGGCGAAGGTGTCGGACGCCCCGGGCAAGACCGTCAGCAAGGACGAGCGCTACCTCGCCTACGTGCGCCAGGTCTACGGGCTGGACCCAGGACCGCTTTGATCCGGGCGGGCACGGCGGTTGCGGTGCTCGCCACCGTCTTCGCGCTCAATCTGCTCGGCCGCGGCAGCGGCGAAACCTACGCGGTGTTCCTGCTGCCCCTGGAGCGCGAGTTCGGCTGGGCGCGCTCGCAGCTGACCAGCGTCTATTCGGCGTATCTGCTGGTGGGCGGCCTGATCGCTCCCCTCGTGGGACTCGTCTTCGACCGGCTGGGCCCGCGCACCGTCTATACCGCGGGACTGCTCACGCTGTCGGCCGCGTTCTTCCTTGCCTCCACCTTGGGGAACCTGTGGCAGTTTTACGTGTTCATCGGCGGAATGATCGGGGTCGGCGTCGCGCTGCTCGGAATGGTCCCGGCATCGGCGCTACTGACGCGCTGGTTCCGATCCAAGATGGCCACCGCCATCGGCATCGCTTTCGCCGCCGGCGGAATGGGCGGGCTGATTTTCGTGCCTTCGGTGCAGGTGCTGCTCGCCGCGTTCCACTGGCGCACCGTGTATCAGGTTCTGGGCGCGGTGATGCTCGCGGCAGCGCCGCTCGCCGCATTCGCGGTGCCCTGGCGAAAATACGTTGCGGGCGAACCGGCGTTGCGGGTCGAGCATCGGTCGCGTGCCGCGGCGGCAGGCTGGACAGTGCGCGCTGCGATGGGAACGCGCCTCTACTGGGCGCTGGTGCAGGTGTTCTTCTTCACCGCAACCGCGATGTTCACCCTGCTGGTGCAGGCTGTTGTGTACTTCATCGATCTCGGCTTCTCGCCGATCGTGTCCGCGACCGCATACGGGCTCACCGGAATGTTCTCCGTGGTATCGGTGTCGGCGAGCGGCTTTGCTTCCGACCGCTTCGGCTACCGCAGTACGGTCAGCGTCAGCTTCGCCGGGACTGCGGCCGGCGTGCTGCTGCTGCTGGCGATGTCCTACGCCGCCTCGATGCCGCTGCTCGTCGCCTTCGTCATCGTATTCGGCTTGTGCATGGGCGTGCGCGGTCCGATCGTGTCTTCGATCGCGACGCGGAGCTTCGCTGGCCCGAAAGTCGCCACGATCTACGGCACCATCTTCGCGGCGAACGCGGTCGGTGCCGCGTTCGGCTCGCTGATGGGAGGAGTGCTGCACGATCTTACCGGCGGCTACCGCGCGTGCTTCGTCTTTTCCCTGTGCGCGATCGCTCTTGCGGTCGCGCCGTTCTGGACCGTGCGGGCGCTCAAGGAAGATCGCGCGGCATAGTTACAATAATCGAATGACCGCTTTCAATTTTCGCCGCGATCTTCTGCTTTTCCTCGCCGCTGCGTTGCTCGCCGGATGTGCAGGCCACGAGGTACCGGTCGACGCAAAGCCGCGCCTCATCGTCTTGCTCGTGGTCGACGGCTTGCCGCAGTCTCAGATGATGGCTTACCGCGACCAGCTCGCGCCCGACGGATTTGCGCGCTTCCTCGAGCGCGGCGCATGGTTTTCGGAGGCGCGCTACGCTCATGCCGTCACTTCAACGGCACCCGGCCATGCCACCGTGCTGACCGGGGCGTATCCCCACCGTACCGGCATCATCAACAACGAATGGCTCGATCGCTCCACGGGTGCGGCCGTCTACTGCACGCAGGACGAGGCGCACACCTACATCGGGCACAAGACGCAGAAGCTCAATGGCACCAGCCCGAAGAACCTGATGGTGGAAACGCTAGGCGACGTGCTCAGGCGCGCTGATCCGCGTGCGAAGGTGATCGGCATCTCCGGCAAGGATCGCGGCGCGATCCTTCCTGCGGGACACAAAGGCGTCGCTTATATGTACCAGGCGTCAACGGGGCATTTTGCGTCGAGCACGTACTACATGAAGGAACATCCGGCGTGGGTGAATGCGTTCAACGGCGCGAGCCCGGCGAACCGCTACTTCAGGAGTGCATGGGCGCCGCTCCTCCCGGATGCTGCGTACTCGCGCTCGTTGCCGGACGGTCAGGCCTGGTACAACCCGGGCGGCAAGCTGCCAAAGGTGCTCGGTGAGCGCGACGAAAAGCCGGGACCGGCGTTCTACAGTGCTGTGATGGCGAGCCCCTACGGCGACGCGCTGACACTCGACTTCGCGCGGGCGGCGATCGCCGGCGAGCGGCTCGGCCAAGACGACGTTCCGGACATCCTGTCCGTCAGTCTTTCCAGCCACGACTACATCAATCACGCCTGGAGCCCCGAGTCGCGCCTTTCGCACGACCATCTGCTGCAGCTCGATCGGCTGCTGGAAACGTTCTTTCGAGATCTCGATCGCGTGGTCGGCAAGGATCACTACGTCGCGGTGCTGACCGCGGATCACGGGTTTTCGCCCTCGCCCGAATACAGCAAGACACTCGGCCGCGACGCGGGAAGAATGAATATGCCGCAGATTCTGTCGCGCGTTAATGCTGCGCTCGCGCAGAAGTTCGGCGAAGCCAAGCTGGCGCGCGGGCTGGCACCTGGCGCGCTTCTCCTCGACGGCGCGATGATTTCGCAGAAAAGCCTGGACCGCCGCGCGGTCGAGGAGGAGGCGCGCCGCGCGCTTCTCGCCGAACCAGGGGTCGCGGCAGCGTTCACGCGAACGGAGTTAGAGAATCCGGCGAGCCTGGTCGCGAACACGCCGTTCCTCGTGCAGGTGCGCAAGACGTGGCATGCGGGGCGTTCCGCGGACGTCCAGATCATCAGCAAGAACTATTGGCTGTTCGAATCGCGCCGCAGTTCCGCTGCGACGCATGGCTCGCCGTACGCGCAGGACTACACGGTTCCGATCCTCTTCTATGGGCCGCGCTGGTTTGCGCCTGGCCGCATCGATCAGGCCGTGGAAGTTGCGGACATTGCGCCTACGCTCGCGCGATTCCTCGCGCTGCCACCACCCTCGGCGTCTGAGGGAAGACTGCTGCCCCTCGCGCCGCCGCGCTAGTGGGTCTGGCGGCCGCGGCCTTCGCCTTCGGCCCAGATGACGAAGCGGAAGATGCGGTAGCCCTGGCCGAAGTCCAGCATATAGACCTCTTTCAGGCCGTTCTTCGACGAGCGGATCAGCTTGCCCCAGCCCGATCGGTCGTCCGCGTCGTGCTCGGCAATACCGCGCGGCATTGCGGCTGCGGATTGTGCCAACTGCTCCGCGGTGCTGGTCGAGTCGAGATGGGCGTAGATGGTTTCTAGCTGTGCATAGTCGTGAGCGTTCGGATGCTGGTTGGACACGGGATTATTCGTGTAGTCCATGCAAGTGCCGAGATTCCCGTTGGTGAAGTTTTCGTCCTGGTGGTCGAGCCCGAACGTGTGCCCGACTTCCTGGCACATCACCAGGTTCTTCCATTCGGGTTTGTTGTAGGTTGTCGTATTGAAGTAGCTGTCGTTGACTTTCGTAGTGGCCTGAACGATATGCGAGCTGCTCGCCCAGATCGACGCAATCCCGAGCCAACCGTTCCTGCCATAGGTTGAGTTGCATACTTCAACCCGGCCGGACGTGGCCCGACATTTCTTCGCCGTGGTTCCTCCGGCGACAATCGCCGTATCAAGGACGCTCGATTTACTCCAATCGCTCGACGTGGTGCCGAGATACGGTTTCCAACTCGACGACAGGTTGTCGCCGAGTTTGAGCGTGAAGGGATTCTCCGTCCGTGCCCAATGGTAGTTGCCCCACGAGTGGTCGGCCGAAACTTCGGTTGTGGCACCGACGAAGGCGAGCGACAAGGCGCAAGCGAGCACCTTCAAAGATGGCTTTTTCATGGTTCGGTCTCCCTGAGCGAACTGAAGTGGCCGAAAGCATACGCTGCGTCAAGCGGTTTTCCAACGTCAACGGACCTCGATCAAGCTTGGTTCGTGACAAATCTCACGCTCGCCGCGCTCAGAGATGGAGAGGCGGCGTGGCGTCGTGCAAAGACGACGCGCACCGGGTCGTCGATTACCTCGGCAATCCCGACTTCCGCGCCTCGTGCTCGAGCCGGTCGCGGAACGCCGGATGCGCGATCTTCAGCATTCTCGCAGCGCGCTCGCGCAGCGTGCAGCCGCGCAGATCCGCCGCCCCTTGCTCGGTGACGATGACGCCCGCTTCGCTGCGCGGCGTGGCCACCGGGCCCGAGAGCTTCGCGACGATGCGCGAAGTCTTCGTGCCGACGGAAGAGGGCAGCAGGACGAGCGAGACGCCGCCCGGCGACTGGTTCGCCGCACGGATGAAATCGAGCGCACCCCCCACGGCCCCGAGGTAGCTGCCGCCGGCGACTTCGGCGTTCACCTGGCCGGTCAGGTCGACTTCGATCGCCGAATTGACGGCGACGAAACGCCCGATTCCGGCGAGCACGCGCATGTCGTGCGTGTAATCGGAGGAGCGAAGCTGCACGCGCGGGTTCTGGTGCGCGAAATCGAAGAACTTTTTCGTGCCGAACACCAGGCCCCCGACGACTTCGGAGATCACGCCCCGCGCGGCGAGATCGACGATGCCGTCGCCGAGCGCACCCGAATGCACTCGAAGATTTGTGCGATCGGCGAGGAACGACAGAATCGAATCGGGGAGCGAGCCCAGGCCGAACTCGAGCGTTGCGCCGTCGGGCACGAACGCCGCGGCGCGGTGCGCGATCGTGCGCTCCGTTTCGCGCGGCGCGCCATAGGGCAGGGGCACCGGCGGCCGCGAACTGTGCACTGCGAGCGCAAACTCGCCATCGCGCAGCAGCCGCTCGGTGTGAATCCACGGGATCTGGTCATTCACCTCTGCGATGACTGCGCGGCAGGCTTCGAGTGCAGGGATCAGGTACTCGGCCGCGAGGCCCAAGCTGTATTCGCCGGCTGCGTTCGGCGGGCTCACCTGCAGGAGCACGACGTCGGCCCGAATGGCGCCCGAGCGAATCAGCGCGCCCAGGCGCGAATAGGGATGCGGATGAATATCGAGCACGCCCGCATCCGCGAGCGCCCGGTTGTGGCCCGCCCCGCAATACGCGGTGAGGCGCAGGTGATCGGCGTGTGCGGGCTTCACGATGCCGGAGTAGTTCACGCCGAGAAAGACGGTAGCACCGGAGTACTGCGCACGCTGCTCGACGAGCGCTTCGGTCAGCGTCTGGGGCTCGGCGCAAGCTTGCGCGATGACGATCCCGTCGCCTGGGCGGATCACGCGTGCGAGATCGAGGCTCACTTGCGCTTCGCGGGCCGCGCGGCCGGCCGCGCGCCCTTTTCATCGAACTCGTAGTGCAGCACGAGCTGGTCGCGCACCGGTCCCGAAAGGCGCAGCTTCACCGCCCATTCGCCGGTCATCTCGAGGTCGAGGCGCGCCTCGTACTCGCCCGGCCTGGCGCCCGGCTTTGCCTTGGCCGGCTTGACGTTGTGCGCCATCGGCATCGATGGCATGTCGGCGCCGACCGTGACCTGGGCTCCAGCAAGCGGGGAGCCGCCGCGCGCGAGCCGGACCACGCAGTCATACACAAAGTCGGTGCCCGTGAACGTGCACGCGAGACCGGCTTGCACCCGTTGCGCGTGGAGCGGAAAGGAAAGCAGGCCGAGGATCAGGAAAAGCGCGCTCTTAGCCAATGGACGACCCTTTCGTCGAGCAGCCCACGCGGCCGGAACAGCAGAAGCACCGCGACCAGGCCGCCGAACACGATCATGCGATAGCCCTGGAAGACTCGAGTGCCTTCCAGCAAGCCGAGATCGACGAGTACTCCGAGAAGAGGGCCAAAGGCCGTACCGAGGCCGCCGATCAGCGCGTACGCGAGGCTGTGCACGCCGAGCATGATGTCGAAGTTGCGCGGCTCGATGTACGTGTTGTGGTGCGCGTACAGCACGCCGCCGAGCGCAGCGAGCGCTCCCGCGGCGGCGGCTACGCCGAGCTTCATGCGATTCACGTTGACGCCGATCGATGCCGCAAGCTCTGGATCGGCGCCGACCGAGCGCAGCGTGACGCCCAGGCGCGAGCGCTCGACCAGCAGAAACGCAGCCAGCACGGTGACGAGCAGGGAGTAGACGATCGCGAGATAGTCGAGCGGCTCGACGCCGCGCTCGAAGACCCAGCGGATGCCGCGAAAGCCCTGCGTGCCATCCGGCCCGACGAGCTCTCCGTCGATTTCATGCTGGAAATGCAGCAACTCGAACAGGATTCGCGCCATCTCCGCGGCAGCGAGCGTTGCCATGGCGAAGTAAAGGCCGCGCAACCGCAAGGTCGGCAGGCCCACGAGCAGCGCGACGAGCGCTCCCGACGCCATCGCCGCAAGCGCGGCGAACGGCAGCGGCACGCCGTAGATCGCGGTCAGCATCCCGCCGCTGTAGGCGCCGACGCCGAAGAACGCCTGCTGGCCGAACGACATCTCGCCGGCGATCAGCAACAGATACGCCGAGAGCGCGAGGAACGAGAACAGCCCGATGTTCGTCAGGACGCCGATCGAGTACTCGTCCATCGGGTCATCCAGGCAGGGCGCAGGGCGAGCAGCGCGAAGATCAGCAGGTACGCGATCAGGTCGCGCATCTGCGGCCCGAAAAACCACTGGCTGTGCGCCTCGAGCAGTCCGAGAACGAGGCCGCCGGCGACCGCGCCGGGCAGCGATCCGAGACCGCCGAGCATCATCGCCAGCATGCCCTTGATCGTTGCCCACATGCCGAGCATCGGCGTGACCTGCTCGTGGCTGGCGGCGATCAGGAATCCCGCGAGGCCGCCGATCGCCGAAGCGAGCGCGAAGATGCGCACGAACACCCACGACACGTTGATGCCGGCGAGCTGCGCGGCGACCGGCACGTCGATCACCGCGCGCACCGCGAGACCGAAGCGCGTGCGGTACAGGATGGTGTGCAGCAACGCGCACACCGCGACGGCGGCGAGCAGCAGGTAGAGCGCTTCGACGCGGAGAAAAAACTGCCCGAAGCGCAACGGTTCGCCGGCATGCAGCGGCGGGAACGCGTACAGGTGCTTCGGCAGCGCCAGGATCGCCGCTTCCTCGAACTGCATCCACAGCGCGAAGCTCGCGACCATCGCGGCGATCGAGCCGCTCGATGCGCGCGGGCTGCCGCGCGACCGATAGTGGGGCGCAAAACAAAGACGCTCGACATAGGCACCGGCGAGGACTGCGCCGGCGATCGTCAGAGCCGCGAGCGCGGCAAGGCCCACCTGGAAATTGAGGCTTGTCCAGGTCGCGAAGTACACGCCGAACATGATCGCGGCGCCGTACGAAAGGTTGACCCGGCGCAGCACGCCGAAGATCAGCGTGAAGCCCACCGCGAGCAGCGCGTACGCGGCGCCGCCGGTCAGTCCGTCGAGCGTGTTCTGGATCAGGTCGGCGAGCACGCGGGCCGGCCGGCTCAGGCCTTCGCCGACCCGAGATAGGCGCGGTGGATCACTTCGTCCTCGGCGAGCGATCCCGGGTCACCGCTGAACGTGATCCTGCCCTGTTCGATCAGGTAGAAGTGATGCGCGACCTTGAGCGCCATGTGCGCGTTCTGCTCGACCAGGAAGATCGTCGTGCCGTCCCGGTGCAGCTCCTTGATGATGTTGAAGATCTCCTCGACCACGAGCGGGGCGAGCCCGAGCGAGGGCTCGTCCATCAGCATCAGCTTCGGCCGGCTCATCAGTGCGCGCGCGACGGACAGCATCTGCTGCTCGCCGCCCGAGAGCGTGCCGCCTTCCTGCGCGGACCGCTCCTTCAGACGCGGAAAGCGCGCGAACATGCGCTCCAGGTCCGACGCGATGCCGTCCCGGTCGTTGCGCTGGTAGGCGCCGGCCTGGAGATTCTCGAGCACCGTCATGTGCGGGAATACGAGCCGGTTCTCGGGTACCAGCGCAATGCCGCGCTCGACGATGCCGTGCGGCGCGGCGCCGGCGATCTCGCTGCCGGCGAACCGGATCGAGCCCGAGCGCGGGCGCAGGATGCCCGCGGTGCTCATCATCAGCGTGGTCTTGCCGGCGCCGTTCGGGCCGAGCAGGCAGGTGATCGAGCCCTGTGCGACCTGCAGCGATACGCCTCGCAGCGCCTCGATCCTTCCGTAGGCGGTGACGAGGTCCTTGATCTCGAGCAGCGCGGCCATCTCAGGAATCGCCGCCGAGATAAGCGCGGCGCACGAGCGGGTCGGCCCGGATCTCCGCGGGCGGGCCTTCGGCGATCTTCTGGCCGAAGTTGAGCACGACGATCCGGTCGGCGACGCCCATCACCAGCTCCATCACATGCTCGATCAGCAGGATCGTGATGCCGCGCTCGCGCAGGCTGAGGATCCGCGCGCGCAACTGGCCGATCTCTTCGCTGTTCATGCCCGCCGCGGGTTCGTCGAGCAGCAGCAGCTTCGGTTTCGCGGCGAGCGCACGCGCGAGCTCCAGGCGCCGCTGCTCGCCGAACGCCAGGTTGGACGCGAGCTCCTCCTGCTTGTGCGCGAGTCCGCTGAATTCGAGCAACGCCTGGATCTCGCTGCGGACCGCCGACTGGCCGCCGAGCCAGCGCGAGAGGAAGCCATGCGCGGCACGATCCTCCGGGGAGTTTTGCGCAACCCAGAGGTTCTGCCAGACCGACAGCTGCCCGAACAGGCGGATGTTCTGGAACGTGCGCCCGATGCCGGCCTGCAGGCGCCGGTGGGTCGGCAGCCGGCCGATGTCTTCGCCGCAAAAGTACACGACCCCGGAGTCGGGCGGGAACAACCCGGTGATCAGGTTCACCGTGGTGCTCTTGCCCGAGCCGTTGGGGCCGATCAAGCCGACGATCTCGCCGTCGCCCACGGTGAGGTCGAGGTGCTCGACGGCGCGCACACCGCCGAAATAACGCGACACGCCCTTGAGATCAAGCACCCGCGCCGCCTTTGCGCGAGCCGCGCTTGAATCGAGAGAGCATCCGCGCATCGAGGAACCCGCTCGGCCGGACGACCATCGCGACGATGATCAGCGCGCCGAACAGCAGGTTCCGCCAGTCGCCAAGATTGCGCAACCCCTCGACCAGAAATCCTTGCACGAAAATCACGGCCGCGAGCGTGCCGAAGACGCTCGACAGCCCGCCGATGATCGGATAGGCGAGCGCGAAGATCGACTGCACGACGCCGAACGCAAGGTGCTCGATATGCGTCGTGTAGTGCGCGTACAGACCCCCGGCGAGCCCGGCGATGGCGCCTCCGACCGTCATTGCGCTCACCTTGGTGGCAGTGAGATTGATGCCAACCGACTGTGCCGCAAGCTCGTCGTCGCCGACGGCGCGCAGCACCGCGCCGTAGCGCGAGCGGTCGAACCACCACACCAGGGCCATGACGAGCACCACGAAGAGCCAGACGAACAGCATGACTTCGGCCGAGGTCCAGCCATTCTCCGGAAAGAAGCGGATCTGCCGGAAGCCTTCTCCTCCCAGCGGCCCGACGCGAATGTTTCCCTTCTGCACCTGATAGTCGAAGTTGAAGAAGAAGAGCCGGATTCCTTCGCCAAATGCAAGCGTGGCGATGACGAGCATCAGACCTTTCACACGCAGCGCAGGGAAGCCGACCAGCCCCGCGGTGAGCGCGCCCAGGCCGGCGCCCGCGAAAAGGGCGGGAACGATGTGCCAGCCCCAGAGCACGGTCAGCATTCCGGACGTGTACGCCCCGATCGCGTAGAAGGCGGCCTGCGCCATGCTCATCTGCCCGGTCAGCAGGATGATGTAGGCGGAAATCCCGAGCAGGGTATGGATGCCGATGGTTTGCGCGAGGCCGTAGTAGAACTCCATGTGCGATGCCCTCAGTCGCGGCCCTTGCCGCGGGCGAAGATGCCGCCGGGGCGGAAGATCAGGAAAGCGAAAAGCAGCAGCATCACATACAGATCGCGCTCGGTAACGCCGCGGAAGTGCTGGAAAATATTTTCCAGCCCTCCGATCATCAACCCGGCGACGATCGCACCCGGCACGCTCCCCAGGCCGCCGATCACCGTGACGATCAATCCCTTCACCGTGAGCGGCCCGGTGATCAGGATCGAGAGCGTGCCCACCGCGGAGCACACCAGAGCGCCCGCGATGCCCCCGAGCAGACCGGTGACGATGAACGTGATCGCATTGACGCGCACCACGCGGATGCCGCACAGCTGCGCCGCGACCGGCTGCTGGGCGACCGCGCGCGTGGCGAGCCCGAGGCGCGTGCGATACAGCAGCGCGAGCATCGCGCCGGTGCACATCACGCTGACGATGAACACCACGATCAAGTCGGGGCGAAGTGACAGCTCGCCCAGCCGCAGGTTCTCGGCCTCGACCATGGCCGGATAGTTCTGCGGCGAGCCGGACGTGAAATGGGAGACCAGCTCATCGGCGAGCAGCAGCATGCCGACGGTGGACATCAGGGTCGCGTTCTCATTGCGGATCGGAATCAGGTGAAAGCAGATGAGGTAGACGAGATAACCGAATACGCCGCCGAACGCGAGCGCGAAGCCGAACACGACCCATGCGCTCGCGCCCGGGATCAGGCCGCCGGCGAGCAGGCCGGCGTACGCGGCGCCGATCGAGACCGCGGCGTAGGACATGTTGATCTTGTGCATCACGCCGAACACCAGCGTGAAGCCGATGCCGATCAGCGAGTAGGTGGTCCCGAACAGGACCCCGTCGACGACCGCTTGCAGGAAATCGAACATGGCAGACAAGAGAAGGGCGCGGCTCTGCGCCGCGCCCTTTTTCTTCTAGATCCCGCTCTCTAGAGCGGGTTGTGCAGCACCTGCCAGGTGCCGCCCTTCGCGTGCACGAACACGTACGGCTTGTCCGCCTCGCGGTCGGCCGTGCGCTTGTTGGTGCCCAGCAGCCCCTTGGTCGTCTTGAGCGCGGCCAGCCCGTCGCGGATCTTGCGCCGGTCGGCCTGGACCGAGGCCGGATCCTTCTTGCCCGAGATCTTCACCTGTTCCATGACCTCCTTCAGGATGAACACGTTCTCCCACGCGGCCATGCTGTGCAGGTCGGCGGCGCCTTTCTTCTTGGCCGTCTGCTGCGAAGCGAACTTTGCTTCCTTGCTCACGGGGGCGAAGCTCGACGGGATGATCATGCCTTCGGCCTGCTTCGGGCAGCCCTGCATCGTCTCCTCGCTCGAGGTGCTCGTCAGGCCGACGATGAGCTTCGGCTTCACGCCCTGGCGTTTCATCTCCTTCAGGATCCCGCAGGTGGTGAACGGATGCGCGGCGATCGACAGGATGTCCGGGTTCGCCTTCTTGATCTCGCGCACCTGGGTCGAGAAGTTGGTATCGTTCAGCAGCCACTTCGACTCGCCGAGCACCGCGTAGCCGTTCGCCTTCGCCCGTTCCTTCATCACTACGTGCCAGGAGGCACGCGAATGCGCGAAATCCTCCTCGACGCCGCCGTAGACCGTCTTCAGCTCGGGCCGCGTCGTCTTCAGCCAGTAGTACAGCGACGAATACATCGTGTTCTCGTTCGGCACGTTGCGGAACGACCATTCCGAAATCTGCGCGAGGCCCACCTTGATCGCGACATCGGTCAGGATCGGGAACTGCAAGCCCGTGTCCTTCGGGTCATCGACCTTCTTCTGCAGGATGCCATAGAGAGGCTCGGCGACGTTCGAGCAGGTGGGTCCGATCGCGACCAGCGCGTCGGTGCCGACGATGCGCCGGACTACGGCGATGCCTTCTTCCGCGTTGCAGCGATCATCGAGGTACGGCTGCATGACCAGTTTCGCCTTGGTGCCGTCGGCGAGCTTGACGCCGCCTGCCTTGTTCACTTCCTCGACCGCAGCGCTGACCGCGGCTTCGCTGTTCAAGCCGAACAGGCGAAGCACGCCGGACTTCACGCCGAATGCGGCAATGCTGACGGTCTTTTCCTGCGCCAGCGCGCCTGCGGAAAAACCCATTGCGGCGCAAGCGGCAGCCACTGCAAATGCCATCCTTTTCATGAAACTCCTCCTCGTGGTCGAACCAGCGAATCTAGAATAGGGGGCGCCTGTGGGGAAGTCAACGCAAGAACGATTTTGTTGCCTCGCACAAATAGGAGGGTCCATGATCACCGCAATCGTCCGCTACAAGCTCCCGGCATCGATCGACCATGATGCCTGCCTCGCTCACTTCACCAGGATCGCGCCCGGATTTCGCGAGGCAAAGGGTCTCCTCAGCAAGCATTTCATCTGGAGTGAGCGTGGCATCGCGGGCGGCGTGTATCAGTGGCAGACGCTGGAAGACGCCAAAGCCTTCTATACCGGGCCGTGGCGCAGGGGCATCGTAGAGCGATACGGCATGGAGCCCGAGATCGAGTTTTTCGAGGTCTTCGCCGTGACCGACAACCCCGCCGGGACGGTCAAGGTGCATGGCAAGCCGCGCAATACCGTGGCGGCTTGACGGGGCGCGCCCGGGTCACCCGCGCAGCAGCTCTTCGACGTAGGGCAGGCGATCCTGCCCGAAGTGCATGCGCGCGCCGACGAAGAATGTCGGCGCACCGAAAAGTCCTCGTGCGATCGCGCGTTGCGTGGCGTCCTTGAGCGCGTCCTTGATCGCCTGCTCCTGGGTCCCGGCCAACACTTTCTGCGCATCGAGGTCGGCTTCCTGGAGCACTTTGCCGATGACTGCCGGATCGCCCATGTTCAAGCCGTCCGCCCAGACCGCCTTGTAGATCGCGTCCGAGTAGGGCAGCAAAAAACCCTCGCGCGCGGCGTAGGTTGCGCCCCGCATCAGCCCGAGGGTGTTGATCGGAAAGTGGGGATTCCACTGGTACGGAACCTTGTAGCGCTCGGCGAAGTGCTGCAGGTCGCCCTGCATCCATCGGCCTTTCGCGGCGACTTCGACCGGCGAGCGGTTGCCGGTCGCCTGGAACACGCCGCCGAGCAGGATCGGCACGTAGTTCACCGTTGCCCCGGTGCGTTTCGCCACGCCGGGCATCTGCGTGTAGGCGAGGTAGCTGGTCGGGCTGCCGTAGTCGAAGTAGAAATCGACGCTTTTTGCCATGCGTGACCCTCAGAAGGTAGTCAGTGGCTCGACCCAGGGCCGCACGTCCGCCTCAAAGGTCCACGCGCTGCGCTTTTGCCGGTGGATCGCCCAGTACGTGTCGGCGATGTCGTCGGGCTGCAGCAACCCGTCCGCCGGCCGCTCCTTCACCAGGTCGGGAAAGCGCTCGCGCACGAACGGCGTGTCGATCGGCCCGTCGATGACGACGTGCGCGACATGGATGCCCTGCTTGCCGAACTCGCGCGCGGTCGACTGCGCGAGCGCGCGCAGTCCGAACTTTCCCGTTGCGAACGCTGCGTAGCCCTCGGCACCGCGCAGGCCCGCGGTCGCGCCGGTGAAGAACAGCGTGCCGCGTCCCCGCGGCGCCATGTGCTTCATCGCTTCGCGCGCGGTCAGGAAGCCGGCGAAGCAGGCCATCTCCCACGCCTTGAAGTATTTCTGCGCCGTCGTCTCGACCAGCTTGAAATAGATGTTGCCGCCGACGTTGAACACGACGATCTCGAGCGCGCCGACGTCGCGCTCGATCCTCGCGAACAGCTCGACGACCTGCTCTTCGCGCCGCGCATCGCAGCCGAACGGATGGATCGTGCCGCCGGCGGCGCGCACGGCGTCGACCAGCGGGGCGAGCTTGTCGGCATTGCGGCGGGCGACGCAGACCTTCAGCCCTTCGCTTGCGAAACGCCGTGCGAGCGCGGAGCCCAGGCTGTCGCCGGCGCCGACCACCAATGCCACATCGGGAGTTTTCATTGCGGCGCGGGATTGCCAATAGGTGTATACACACGTATGCTAAGCGCGCACCCGATGAAAGACAAGCTGCTTTCGGAATGTGCGCTGTTCGACATCCAGCGCGCCTCGCGCGTCGTCGCGAGCCTGTACAACGCCCACCTGCGCGGCGCCGGCATCACGGTCGCGCAGTGGTCGCTGCTGCGCAACATCTGGTTCATGCAGCCGGTCAGCATCGGACGCCTGGCCGAGGCGCTGGCGATGGAGCGCACCAGCGTGACGAGGCTGATCGAGCCGTTGATCGAGCTGGGCCATGTGCGCAGCTCGGCGGG
>Ga0209640_10003036_pt1 | contig 14682 bp, 13 predicted proteins | sample RifCSP10_1_FD_184018 | JGI IMG/M metagenome (GOLD analysis project Ga0209640, IMG submission 184018) | Soil microbial communities from Rifle, Colorado - Rifle CSP2_sed 10_1 (SPAdes) (version 2) | ecosystem: Environmental > Terrestrial > Deep subsurface > Rock core/Sediment | place: Rifle...
ACAAAGAGTGCCGTGAACGGCAGCCACACCTTCCACCAGTCAGGCATATCCGAAGCCAAATAGGTGCCGACCAGGGTGACGAGGCCCATGAGCGAATAGGGCACAGCGATCTTGAGCCTTCGCTGCACCGTGGGGCGGAGACGGCCGAACCAGCCCCTAAGCGTTCTGTTCCTTCTCAGTTTCATGGGAGACCCCGATATGCGTGGTGAGCCGGCGCCGTTCATCAGCCGATTCGGGATGAAGCCGAGCCTGCGGCTATCACGGCAGCGAGGCTGGCGGCAGCAGCGAGAATGCGGACCAAACGGGCCTTCATGCTGTGACGCTCACCTTCGGTTCTCGTATTTGGCCAACGTTGTGTTGCCGGCCAGACGTTCCGCTCCGCTGGGGTAGATGGCGTCCAATTGCTTACAAGGCCGACGTCTGACGCCGGTCTCACCCGGTTCCCGTTTTCACGGGAACTCTTTACATGTCAAAAGGCCCCTGACTTCGCCCGCCGGCGGACCGAGGCAGGTTGGTCAAGGACCTCGGCTGCCCCACATTCCCATGAATAGCTCCAGCCCTCCGCAATCTAGACCTGTTGGGGGACAGGGACAAGAGGAGGGTCGACGATCCCATCAGGGGTTGACACCCAGTTGTACGCTGATCGGGTATGGACATAGTGGCATTCCAGGAGAAGATCGGACGTATCGAGGGCGTGGAAGCGGCCCGAGTGGTGTTCGGGAATGGGCACATCTCAGAGATCCATGTCCTGGCGCGGCGCACCAAGCCCCCCAAGCAGCTGGTGCGAGACGTCCAATCCTTGAGTCAGGCGCTGTACGGCGAGGAGATCGACCGCCGCGTGGTCTCGGTTGTGCAGTTGGCAGACGGCGATCTCGAGGGTGGCTTCCGCCCAGCCTTGGTCGACGTGGCTGAGACTTTGGAGGGCTCGCGTGCCGAGGTCACGGTGAGCCTCCGCTGGGAGAATGAGATCCTCTCGGGCACCTCCACGGGCGCCGCTGCCGCCTCGACCCGGGCCCGCCAGATCGCTGAGGCGACTCTGGACGCGGTCCGTCAGGGAATCCACAAAGAGGCTGCACTGGCCATCAACTCCATGGACGTGCCGCTTCTCGGGAATCGCAAGGTTGCCGTCGCCCAGGTGGTGGTAGTGACCGAGGCCAGTGAGCGGATGCTCATCGGGTGTGCTTATGTCGAAGATGAGGAGGGCCGAGCCGTGGTGCGAGCAGTGCTCGACGCCCTCAATCGCTTCCTTCCCGACCTAAAGCTCTCCTGACACACGCTGTCGTCACCCCGCATCGTCTGTCCGCCGAGGCGGCCCGCGATGTCCTTCTGGCCGGGGGCAACGCGGTCGATGCCGCGATCGCGGCGACAGCCGCCCAAGGAGTTGTGGCCCCGGAGACCTGTGGCATTGGTGGCGACCTCTTCGCCCTGGTGCATCGACCCGGCTGGGACCGGCCACGGGCCCTGAATGCCTCGGGACGCGCCGGATCCAATGCAGACCCTGATGCCCTGCGGTCGATCGGGCAAACAGAGATCCCTCGTGATCACCCCTTGACGGTGACGGTGCCCGGCTGTGTCGATGGCTGGGCAGCCCTCTCGGATGAGCTCGGTGCGCTCAACCTGGCCGACTGCCTCGGACCTGCGATCGAGTATGCCGGGATGGGTTTCGAGGTCTCGACCGAACAGGCGCGTGCATTCCGTGACACCGCGCCCATGTACGCCGATCATCCGGCGGTGCGCGAGTTCTATCCCGGTGGCGAGCCTGTCGCCCGCGGTGACTTGGTTCGCCGGGCTCCGCTGGCAGCCACGCTCCAAGCCATCGCTCGGGACGGACGTGACGCCTTCTACCGGGGTGAGCCATCCGACGAGATCGTCGATGAGCTGGGCGGGACGATCACCCATGACGACCTGGCGGAGCAGCATGCCGACTGGGTGTCACCAATCTCCTGCCGGGTGGCCGGGATCACAGCATGGACCATCCCTCCCAACTCCCAGGGTTACCTGGGCCTGGCTTCCCTCGCAGTCTTCGAGATGCTCGATCCTCCCATCGACACCGACCACCCCGACTGGTGGCATCTCCTCATCGAGGCATATCGATCGGTTGCCTGGGAGCGTGACGACCTGGTGGCCGATCCTGACCACGCCCCCCTTCCGGCACACCTGTTGCTGGACCCGGGTCGTTTGCGGCGTGCGGCGGTGACTGTCGACCGGGAGAAGACCGGGGTCTGGCCGAAGAAGATGGGCCGGGAGTCGGGAACCGCATATCTCTGCGTTGTCGACTCGGAGGGGATGGCGGTTTCGATGATCCAGTCGAACTACTACGGGACGGGCTCGGCGTTCGGTGCACCTCGCAGTGGGTTCCTACTCCACAACCGGGGCGCCGGGTTCAGTCTCACCCCCGGGCACCCCAACGAGTTGAAGCCGCACAAGAGGCCGTTACACACCCTCTCCCCCACTATCTGGACCGATGGAGACCTGGCGCGCTGGGTGATCGGGACCCGCGGTGGGTCGGTCCAACCCCAACTGGTGGCTCAGGTCGCCGCCCGCGCCATCATCGCCGGGCAGGACCTGGAGTCGACCCAGACTGCTCCTCGTTGGACGATCAGTGACGTCGGTCCCTATTCCCGGCCAGTTTCAGCCGTCGAGCCGGGTATTCCGGAGTCGACTCTGGACGAATTGCGCCGCCGGGGGCACCAGCTGGAGGAGCTCACCGAAAGGCAATCGGGCTGGGGGCCGGTCTCGATCATCGAAGTCGACGGCGACGAGAGGAGAGCTGCCGCCGATCCCCGGGTCGACACCACGGCCGCACTCTTGTTTTAGCTGGCAGACTTGAATTGCTGGCGGAGTTGCCACCTCCGGGGGCATTAATAACCACGTATCTGCCTGATCACCTCGGTCACCGCCTCCGGATCCGTGCCCAGCGCCGAGCCGATGGTGTAGAAGCCGACCCGCTGCACCCGATCTCCATAACGCTCCCTGATCGCGGTCCCCAACCGATCGATCGGAGCCGCCACCCCCACCTCGAGCACTGCCTCGTCGGGAACCACCGCGGCCATCTCCCCCCACTGTCCCCGCTTCGACATCGCGTTCAGCTCGTCACCGAAGTCCCAGTCATTCGCCTCGAGGACCGGTCTGTAGGAAGGGGTGGAGGCGTAGAAGGAGATCTGTTGACGGACCGGGGCCATCGCCTGCTCGATCTCGGCATCGGTCTTGCCGGTCATCACGAACACCGTGGTCGCCCGCGCCACGTCGGATGACGAGCGCCCGGCGCGCCTCGCACCGTCGGCGATGCCGGGAAGCACCACCCGGTCGAGATAGCGGGTGGTGTGGAAGGGATGAACATGAAACCCGTCACACAGCTCACCGGCGAGCCGGCTCAAGTGGGGCCCGACACCTGCGATGTAGACGGGGATATCCGGGTTGGGTATCGGCCCCGGGTCGAAGAAGGGCGTCATCAGCGACAGGTTGTAGAACTCCCCTTCGTACTTGAGCGGGGTCGAGCTCTGCCAGGCCTCCCAGATGGCCCGCAGGGCCAGGATGTAGTCGCGAAGACGGGGCCCGGGCCGGTCCCAGGTCGAGGCGAACCGACGCACGATGTGAGCCCGCACCTGGGTGCCCAACCCAAGGAGGAACCTGCCCCGTGTCAACCGGGCGAGATCCCAGGCGGTCATCGCCACCACCATCGGAGACCGGGGGAAGGCCACGGCGATCGCAGTGCCCAGTTCGAGCTCAGGGGCTTCGACTCCGGCCATGAGAAGGGGAAAGAACGGGTCGTATTGGGTTTCGGCCGAGAAGAACCCGTCGTAACCGAGGTCGGCTGCCTGACGGGCGGCGTCCCGCGCCCCGTCGGGGGGGCTGGGCGGGAAGTAGAAGTCCACCTTCATCACCACCAGCGTAGAGGCGGACGAGAATGGGTAGCCTGGGCGCAAATGATCAAGAAGCTGGCAAAGATCGTCGGATTCGTCGCGGGGGCGGCTGCGCTCGCCTGGGCGATGCGCGACCGCTTCATATCGGTGGCCACCTCGCGTGAGCCGGAGCCTCCGACCTTCCGCAGCACCGTGCCTTCATCGGCTCCTTCGGGAATCGACGTGATCGCCGGCATCGGCCCGGTGTTCGCGGTCAGATTGAAGAGCGCCGGCATCGACAACGCGGCCAGGCTCGCGGCGGCATCAGCCGATCGGGTGGCCGAGGCGGCGGGTGTCAGCGCGGCCCGAGCTCGATCCTGGATCGAGCAAGCCCAGTCGATCAGCTGACCAATGCCCTATCTCGAAGCTCCTGAGAGCCTGGGAGAGATTCTCGAGGGCGAGCCTCAATACCGGGCCGACCAGCTCAGGGATTGGCTCTACAAAACGCCGGTGCTGCGGGCCGAAGCAATGACCAACCTTCCGGGGAGCATCCGCGATCGTCTCGAAGGGCGGCTATGGCCTTTCGAGGTCGAGCTGGAGCAGTTCGCTGACAAGGGGAGAACCCGGAAATGGCTGTTCCGTGCCCCCGACGGGGCCGCCATCGAGTCGGTGTTGATGGGGTATCCCCGCCGAGCCACCCTCTGCATCTCGAGCCAAGCCGGCTGCGCCCTTGGCTGCACCTTCTGTGCCACCGGCCAATTCGGCTTCGAACGCAACCTGGAGGCCGGGGAGATCGTCGCCCAGGTCGCCTTTGCGCAGGCGTTTCTCCGTCAGATCGGGATGCCGGGAACTCCCGACCATCTCACCAACATCGTCTTCATGGGGATGGGTGAGCCCCTGGCCAACTACCCGCGGGTCCGGGAGGCGATCCGGCGGATGATCGAGTTCATGGGCCTTTCCGCCCGGGCCATAACCGTCTCCACGGTGGGCATCGTCCCCGGCATCAGGAAGCTGGCGGACGAGCCCTGGCCGGTGTACCTGGCGATCAGCCTCCACGCCGCCGATGACGAGTTGAGAAGCCGCTTGGTGCCGATAAACCGGAGATACCCGTTGCAAGAGCTGGAGGCGGCGGCGGCCGAGTACCTGGTGAAGAAGCGACGTCGGCTCTCGATTGAATGGACGATGATCGAGGGGGTCAACGACGATGCGGATCAAGCCCGGAAACTGGCGCAGATCGCGCTCAGGCTTCGTGCCCACGTCAATCTGATCGCCCTCAACCCGACCCCATTGACCGAGGAGAAGGCCTCGAGAGCCACCGTGATCAGGGCGTTTGCCGGGACCCTGAAGGGTATGGGAGTGAACGCCACCATCAGGGAGACCAGGGGCCGCGAGATCGACGCCGCTTGCGGCCAGCTTCGCGTTTTCTCTGGAAAAAGCGGTCTCCGGGGTTAGGCTCATCCAGGCGGAGCGGTTCAGGGGCTGAAGGAGCTGTTGCCTTCATGCCGTTTGATCGTCGTGTCCGGGCCGCTGTTGTGGCCACGGCGCTAACCCTTCTCGTCGCCATCTTCTCGGTCGATTACACCGTGCGTCAAGGCGACACTCTCGGCCGGATCGCCCGGGACAATGATGTCTCGCTATCGGACCTGGTCGCCGCCAACAACCTCTCCAACCCGGACCTGATCCGCCCTGGCCAAGTGTTGGTGATACCCACCAAGGACCGGATCCACATGGTCGCCCGGGGCGACAGCCTCTACCGAATCGCAGCCACCTATGGGACCACTGTCGCCACCCTGATCAAGACCAACAACCTCGCCAACCCCAATCTGATCTACCCCGGCCAACAACTGGTCGTCCCCGGGACGACCGGCTCGGGATCCGTAGGCTCGGGGGGCTCATCGGGTGGCTCGGACGGGGAGAGCAACGGCCCCAACCAGAAACCGGACGGGAGCTATACCCGCTCCGGCCGCTATCACATCGTGCAGAAAGGCGAGACTCTCGAGGAGATCGCCGCCCAATACAGCGGTGTGAGCGTGAAGGACATCACGACGGCCAACGGGATCACGAATCAGGTGATCTACACCGGGACCCGGCTCTTCCTCGACGGGCCCACGCTTACCGCAACCGGAACCACCGGCTCGGGCACCTACACCGTCCAGAGGGGCGACCGCCTCGGCGATATCGCCACTCGCTATGGGACATCGATCTCCAAGATCGCGTCCTCCAACGGCATTACCAACGTGAACCTGATCCGGGCGGGTCAGAGACTCGAGGTCCCCGGGGGCGGCAACACCTGGGTCTGCCCGGTAGCGGACGCCAGCTTCTTCAACGACTGGGGATTCCCCCGCGCCGGTGGAACCCGGTTCCACGAGGGCAATGACCTGTTCACCACCTACAGCGCCCCGATCCTGGCCCCGGTGTCAGGGACCGTGGGGTTCAAGACGGGGCCGCTGGGTGGTCTCCAGTTCAATCTGAAGGGGAGCGACGGCGTGGAGTACATCGGAAGCCATCTCTCCGCCAAGGAAAGGGACGGGCGAGTCAACGCCGGTGACATCATCGGGTACGTTGGGACCTCGGGCAACGCCCAAGGGACCCACCCCCATCTCCATTTCGGGATGTACCTGGGTGGCCTGGCGATCAACCCCTATCCGACCCTGATCGCCAACGGGTGCAAGTAGGCCCCTTTTTCCTTAGTTCGGGCGCTTCAGCTCGAAACGGTCCCGGGTGGTCACATAGGAGATTCCCGAGAGACGCCCGATGGCGCGGATCACCTCGGGGTTGACCCGACTTCCGTCGAGGGCATCGTCACGGACATGGATCATCACCACCTCCCCCAGGACCATCCTGGTCTCGACACCGATGTCGATCACCTCGATGACCCGGCATTCCAGATTGGCCGGGGCCTCTCCGACCATCGGCGCGTCGACCACCGTTCCCATCACCGGGGTCAAACCGGCGATCACGAACTCGTCTTCGTCCGGGGCGAAGGTCCCCGAGGACTTGTTCATGGCATCGGCCAGGTCCTCGGACACGATGTTCACGGTGAACACCCCTGATTCTTCGGCGAATGCGACTGAGTCCTTGGGTCGGTCGAAATGACGCCCCGCTGAGAAGAGGACGATTGGTGGTTCGCTGGAGACCGCGTTGAAGAAGGAGAATGGGGCGAGGTTGAGCTTCCCGTTGTCCGCCTTGGTTCCAATCCAACCGATCGGTCTCGGGATCACCAGGCCGGTCAGCAGCTTGTAGTAATCGTTCGACTCCCCGGTCGTCAGATCGAAGGATCTCTTGTTCAAACCATGGCCTCCCGCAGGTGATCGAGACGGATGGCCCCGGCCTCCAGCATCCTGCGGTGGAAGCCTTTTCGATCAAAGGCCGCGCCGTCGCGGGTCATGACCTGATCCCGGATGTCGAGGATCACGCGCTCGCCCACCTTGTAAGAGATGGCCTGGCCGTACCAGCCGAGATAGCGCTTCACCTCCGATTCAGCGACATCGCGAGCCTGGAGCCCTACCTTCTCGATGTAGTCGACAGCTTTCTCGTAATCCCAAACCGTGCCGGCATGAAGGGGGGCGTCTGCTGGGATGGCGAGCCGAAGTTGGGTGCCGATATCGAGCACCACACGGGTGGCCCGGAACAACTGGCTGGCCAGCAGACCCAACCGGTATTCGGGCTTCTCGAAGTAGCCCAATTCGTCCATCAAACGCTCCGCATATAGCGCCCAGCCCTCGCCTGATCCGGAGTACCAGATGAACAGCCGGTGAAACCTCGACATCTGGTCCCGATTGATGACCGAGATCCCCACCTGGAGATGGTGCCCCGGGAAGCCCTCGTGATAGGCCGTTGTGACTTCGGACCAGTAAGGGATCCTGATCCGCTCTCCTGGTGCATACCAGATCGACCCAGGGCGGGAGAGATCCTCCGATGGGGAGTGGTACCAGGCACCGAGACTGCCGCCGGGAGGCGCCAGATTGACCGTCACCCGCTTCAACGGCTCCGGCACGTCGAAATGGGTGCCATCCAACTGTTGCACCGCGGTGTCCTGGATCTCCTGAACGAAACGGGCAAATGCCTCATGGTCGGGGGCCGCCTGCGCCGGGTCGGTATCAAGGGCCTCGATGACCTCCTCGACGCTCTTCGAGTCGTCGATCTCGGCGGCGGTCGCTCTCATCTCCTCACGAAGCCGGTGCACCTCGGACCAACCCCACTCGTAGGTCTCGTCAGGGTCGATGTCGAGGCCCAGAAAGTCGTCGACACCGAGCAGATAGCGCTCCTCCCCCACCGCATCTTCGGGGGTGGCTCCCGGCAAGTAGGTGTGCTCCAACCAATCCGCGAATTCGTGGCTGGCGACCCGCGCCTTGTTCACGGCACCAACCAGCCTCTCGGGATCACCTCCTTTGGACGAAGCGTCATCGGGATAGCCCCCGAACCGCGAGTCTTCCCCGGCCACGGCCCGAGCCTGTTCGATCAGGGTCAGGGCCTGGCGTTGGGCCGCGGTCAACCCTTCGTCGAGCCCGACAGCGAGACTTTGCCGGTATCCCTCCAGCATCTCCCCAAAGGTCTCGAGACGGGCGGCGATGTTGGACCATGCCCGCTCGCCATCCTTGGACATGACGTCGAAGGCATCGCGAGCCCTTTGAAACGGGCTGTAGATGTGGTTGAGGTCGTACTTCCACTTGCCACGCTCGTGGACCGTCACCTTCTTCTCCATCCACGACGAGAGCACCTTGGCCGCCATTGCTTCCTTGGGATCGGGATGAGTCAGATGGGGAAGGAGCTCGGCTCGAGTCACCCTGGCCAGGTCGGCCCGAGCCGCCTCACCGTCCGGCGAGAAATCGTCCCAAAGGTGATCGCGTCCCGGCAGGCCCTTCATGGTGGCTTCGATCGGGGTCAGGTCCGACCACTGCTCGGTGAATCGATCTGAGATCTCAAAGGGTGTGCGCATGGTCTCCTCGAACGGGGTCCCCGAGGGTAGACGGCTGACTCTTTGGTGTCGGATACCCTCCCCAGCGTGGGTGATCTGATCCCGGTCCGTGACGACGAGCGATTCGACGTTGACCGACTCGTCGAGTGGATGGAGGGCCAGCCCGAGCTCCCCCATGGGACTCCTCGGATAGAGCAGTTTGGGGGCGGAAAGGCGAACCTCACCTATCTCTTGACCTTCCCCAACGGGTCGGAGCTGGTGCTGCGACGCCCTCCTCTGGGACCGGTGGCCCCCGGAGCCCACGACATGGCCCGGGAATACCGGGTCCTTTCCAACCTCTGGCAAGAGTTCCCCAGAGCCCCGAGGGCGCTCGCCTTCTCCGACGACAATTCCTTGATCGGCTCGCCATTCTTCGTCATGGAGCGAAGAGACGGGGTTGTGGTGCGCGGGCTGGTGCCGTCTGAGTTCGGGGGTGGTGAGGACGCCGATTCCAACCGAAAGCTCTCAGCAGTCGTAGTCGACACCCTGGCCGAGTTCCATGCGGTCGAGCCGACACGAGCCGGGCTCGGGGAGTTCGGTCACCCTGAGGGCTTTCTGAGACGCCAGGTGGAGGGGTGGGCCGAACGCTGGAACCAGGCCAAGGACGAGGAAGACGGCACATCCGAGGAGGTGGCCCGATGGCTCGAAGCCAATCTGCCTCTCTCCGAAGAGGTAACGCTTCTCCACAACGACTGGCGGCTGGACAACATGGCGGTGGCACGGGACGACCCCGGGGTTTGTGTTGCGGTCTACGACTGGGATATGGCCACCCGGGGAGACCCCCTCGCCGACCTGGGGACCTTGATGGCCTCCTGGTACGACCCCGGCGAGGAGAGATCGGCGCTCAACCCGATGCCCACCGATTCGCCGGGTTGGCTCGACCGGCGGACCGCGGTCATCCGCTACGGCGAGAGGTCGGGGCGGGATCTCAGCGCGGTCGACTGGTACATCGTGTTCGGCACCTGGAAGCTGGGGATCGTGTTACAGCAGATCTATATCCGTTGGGTGCGGGGCCAGACCCGGGATTCGCGCTTCTCGGTTCTGGGTGAGGGGGCGCGCACCTTGTTCCGGGTGGCCGCTCAACGTAGGGGATGAGGGGCCCCTTCTCATTCTGGCGCGGAGATATGGACCTCTGGGTCTAGATGTCCGCGCCAAAACGAAGGGGTTCCCCCCGTTCTGGCGCGGAGATAAAGGCCTCTGGGTCGACAACGCCGCGCGAGAACGTGTGGATTTGCCCTCGCACCGCCTCTGGATCGGACCAGATCTCGTGTTCCCAGATAATGAGAAGCTCGAATCCGGCGTCAACTAGTCCTCGGAAGCGCACTTCATCGCGAATTCGGTCTGAGGGGGAACCGTGATAGCGATCCGATAGGACCTCCACGATTCGATTCGAGCGCTCAACCTGAAAGTCCACCCGGCCGATCCAAACCTCGCCTCCGACATTCACCTGGCGGCGCAGGACTACACCCACGTCTTGGGCCAGCCTGCTCACTCGCTCCTCGAGACCGGACTCCGGAGGTATGAAGCTCTGGTCACGCGCCTCCAGCAGACTCCTCATCACCCGAATCCCATTCCGGCCCCGCTGCGCCAGATGTCCCAGAAGCTCGTGAAGCTGGCCATAGGTGACAAGTCTCATCGACCATGCGTTGTCGATCGCCCTCTCGACCCTTCCACAGTGTTCCGTCCCAGCCAACAAGAACAGGGTCAGCGCAGGCGATGTGACGGGCACGCCGCGCAACGACGTGAGATGCTCGACGGGGAGGTCTCGGTGGTAATGGACGACCGTGAGCCGCGATCGTTGCGTAACGCCCTGCCATGGGATCACTGTGTGAATCGGGCTCACCAGAGCAAAGCCGGGCAGGCCCCACCACGACGCGGCCGAGACGTGCGACAGGTACGCCATTCCAGGCGAGTCGAGCACCGCTGCCATTGCCTTCGTCGATTCATGCTCTGGTGCGCCTGCGAGTCGCAAGACTTCCGCCGACATTCGGACCAGCATCCCCGAAGCGAGGCGGTGCCCAATCTGATCAGGCGAAACGCCCATCTCCCACAGTTGCCGTCGACCAACGACGCCGTGCTGACGTTCGGCAAGCGCACGAAGCACGTGATCCACCCCCACCCTGCAACTCGTACACGACCGAGCCAGTCAGGGCAACCCCTATGAATCCGTGCTCCCCTTCTGGCCTTCTGCCGTTCTGGCGCGGAGATATCGACCTCGGGGTCGATATCTCCGCGCCAGAACAGTTCAGTAGAGGAACATCGGTTTGCCCATCACGTGGCGGACCTTCGGCTGATAAGCGTCGACGTCGTACAACTCGTCAACGTCGACCCGCTTCACGCCTTCCCGTGTCACACCGATTGGCACATCGGTGTAGGTGCCGCCCCGCAAGGCGACCATTCGCCCGTGGGCCCCTTCCACTGCCAGGTCGGAGGCCATGACGGCGTAGTTGTTGGCGACCATCAGATCCAGCGAGTCAGGAGCGCCCGAGCGCATCAGATAACCGATCTGCTGATAGAGGATCCCCTTCCCGGTCCGCTCCTTGAGCAGCTCTCCGGTGGTGGCTCCTATCCCTCCGAGCTTGCGATGACCGTAGGCGTCCTCCTCACCCCTCAGGTGAATATCGCCCTCAACCAGCCGTGCTCCCTCTGAGATGGTCACCATCGCGTAGTTCGAAGGGTTGGCCGCCTGATCCTCAAGGAGGAAAGCGGCCAGCTTGTCGATTTCGAATGGCACCTCGGAGATGATCGCCCGGTCCACCCCGGACAGATAAGCGGTGATCAGAGACGTCTCGCCGCTGTACCGCCCAAACAGCTCCACCACCGCGATCCGCTCATGCGATCCGGCAGCGGTGCGGAGACTGTGGATGAATTGAACCCCACGAGTGACGGAGGTGGAGAAGCCGATGCAGTAATCCGTGCCATGGACGTCGTTGTCCATCGTTTTGGGGATGGCGATCACGGGCACACCCTCTTCGTGGAGACGAAGCCCGTAGGAAAGTGTGTCGTCGCCACCGATCGGGATCAGCACATCGATCTTGTGGGTATCCAACACGCGCAGCACGTGTGGGGTTATGTCGTGGGGGCCCGACCCCTGGTAATCCTGGGTGAGGAAGGAAGGAACCTCTCCGGTTCTCACCTTGGCCGGGTTAGTTCGAGAGCTATGGAGAAAGGTGCCTCCGGTCCGGTCGATGGTCCGCACCGCGGCCCGGTCGAGGGGAACCAGATTCATTTCCCCCGATGTCGGGTCATCGGGGTTGGTCTCGGCGAGCCCTCCCCATCCCCGTCGAACCCCCACCACCTGGTGGCCTTCGCTGACGACGCGGTTGACGACAGCCTTGATACAGGCGTTGAGGCCGGGAACGTCTCCCCCACCGGTCAGGATTCCAATCCGCATCGATTCCTCCGATACTCAGCTGGCAAGCATCGCGAGCAGTGCTTCGTCCACATCGACACCGAGCCCCGGCCCCCGCGGAACGGCGAAAACGCCCCGATCCACTCGAATCGGCTCCTCCGTGACATCCGACACCACACCCTGGTTGGCCGGGCTGCACCCGAAGTCGACCCGATCCATGGCGGCTGCACAATGGAGGTTGGCCGCCGCAGAAATGCTCGACTCGATCACCTTGCCCGCCAGGTTCACCGACAGGCCACCAGAAGCACAAATCGCCGCACCGCGCATCACTCCGGTAACCCCACCGTGTTTGACCAGCTTGAGGCTCACACCTCCCACCGCCGTGCCAAGAAAGCCGATCACTGCCGAGAGACTTCCTGCGCTTTCGTCGGCACACAGCTTGACCGGAGAAGCTTCGGCCAGGCGGAGCAGGGCATCACGATCGTTGCGGGACACCGGTTGTTCGATGAATCGAATCCGCTGGCCGTCGAGCCGTGCGAGGAATCCCTGCGCCTCCGCCTCGGTCCATCCCTCGTTGACATCGCCGCAGACGACGCCGTCGTCGCCCACCAACTCCACGGCTTTGGCCAGGGTGCCCAGTTCGACATCTTGGGACGCCATCCCCAGCTTGACCTTGAACCACCGGAAGCCGGCCTCGTGACGTTGGGCGAGCTTCTCGGCATCTGCCGAGGCTTCTCCGCTCCCGACCAGGGTCAGAGCAGGCACCTCGGCTCGCACCATGCCACCAATGAGCTGATGGACGGGCACCCCCAGGGCCTTCCCCACCAGATCATGAACCGCGATATCGATGGCTCCGATGGCAGTGGTCGCATCCGGGCCCACCGCGGTGAGCCGAGTCCACAGTTCGTTGCGTCGCAAAGGGTCTGAGCCGACCACCACCGAAGTGAGGGCTTGGAGATCGGCCACGATGTCGGCCTGGGTTTGGTGGGTCAGCGCCGGAGCCTCGACCCCTTCACCCCAACCGACCAGCCCATCACCAGTCACCAGCTTTACCAACACGTTTCCCGTACTCTCGATCACACCGTTGGCCATCGGGATCGGGCTCCGAAGCGTCATAGTGATGGGGTGGATTTCGAGGTTTTCGATCCGCATCTCTCTCTCCTCAGACTGCGAATCTCTTCATCGCCTCGGGCGTCACCTCGACACCGTGACCGGGGACGTCAGGGACCTCGATATGACCGTCGATCACCTCGAAGGGCCGGGTAAGAGCGTCTGGCGGGATCAGCTCGGCGTATTCGACCATGAACCCGGCGGACACCGCACCGACCAGGCTTAGCGACAACTCGTGCCAGAGATGGCTGCTCAGAGCGAGGTTGTAGGCGTCGGCGAGATGAGCGACCTTCATGAACTCGGTTACCCCTCCACACCTGCCGACGTCTGGCTGAAGATAGGAAGCCGCCCGACGATCGCAGATCTCGCGAAAGCCCCATCGAAAGTAGACATTCTCCCCGGCGGCAACCGGGACCGGTGACGATGCCGCCACCTCGGCCAGATCGTCGGTGCTGTCGGCGAGCACCGGCTCCTCGATCCAGGCCACGTCGTAGTCGGCCAGCATCCGCGCTGTCTCCAAAGCCTCGGACACGGTGAACCGCTGATTGGCGTCGGCAAAAAGGGTGAAACTCTCACCCAACTCCCGCCGGAGAAGGGCGGTCCGCTCCTCGTCCCTGGGGGTGCCGATCTTGTACTTGTAAGCCGTGATTCCCTGGGAGATAAAGGCCCGGCACTCGGCAATCAGCTCGTCGTCGGTGAGGCTGTGCCAGCCGCCGCTGCCGTAGACCGGCACGTCCTGGCGGAAACCTCCGAGCAGACGGTGCACGGGCAGACCGGCTGCCTTGCCCACCAGGTCCCAGCAGGCGATATCGACCGCGGACAACGCCCACACCCCGAGTCCGGCCCTCATCCTGGGTTTGTTCGGGCCCCAGAGCCGGTGCCAGAGCGCCTCCGGAGCCAGGGCGTCCTGGCCGATGGCCAGAGGAGCCAGCTCGGAGTCGATGTATGGCTTGATCGCGGCGCTGGCCGCACCACCAAGACCGGCGGTGATCCCAAACCCGGTCAGCCCGTCTTCGGTGTGGAGACGGACCGCGGTGGCGTCGACATGGGTGTAGGCGCCGAGAGCGCTGGCGATCGGCTTGGACAGTGGAAAGCGCAACGTGGTCGCTTCAACCGCCTGGATCATCGTGGGCACCGGGGGATGCTACCGACGAGGGAAGGAGCTCCGACCCTCGGGTAGCGTCGCTTGAGAATGAAAGCGAGTGGCGTTGGCTGACCTGGTCGGGGTCCTCGGGGTAACCCACAATCCGTTGATGTGGTCCGTTCTACAGCATTCGGTGCCGGACGACCTCGCCCGGGTTGCCGCCAACTTCGAGCACTTACGATCCGTGGTCTCCGACCTGGCCCCTGACGCGATCGTGCTCGTTGCGTCCGATCATTTCCACATGTTGATGATGTCAAACATGCCCGCCTTCATGATC
>Ga0209640_10003038_pt1 | contig 14680 bp, 11 predicted proteins | sample RifCSP10_1_FD_184018 | JGI IMG/M metagenome (GOLD analysis project Ga0209640, IMG submission 184018) | Soil microbial communities from Rifle, Colorado - Rifle CSP2_sed 10_1 (SPAdes) (version 2) | ecosystem: Environmental > Terrestrial > Deep subsurface > Rock core/Sediment | place: Rifle...
AATCGGAATCTCGAGGTCGACGGAGTTCGCGTTGAACGCCGCTAGCGTGAGGGTCCCCCGGAAGCCCGCGTCGACCTTTCCGAACGAGGCGAGGACGCCCCGCCGCGCCCACGTCGTCCGCAACCACAATTGGGCGGTGATATCGTTGCCGAGTTCGACGACTTCAGCTGTTGAAACCGCGAAGCGACCGTGTGGCGGCACGAGCGCCACCCCTTCCTTGACAGTCATGGGCTCCGCGAGGAGGATCGCAACTTCGGCAATCGTCAGGTCATACCCGTTTGGCGTCAGGTTTGACGCGTTGAATGCCCGGATTTGAAGACGGCCCTTCTCGATTGCCTGAACGATGCCCCGATCCGGGAGGACCGCCATCGCGAAGGCATCGAGGGCGTCGAATTGAACCTTCCCGTTTCGACGGTACTTACGCAATCCGTTTAAGGCCGTAGTGTCCAAGTATATACCGATGCTGGCAATCTCCCAGACCCTGCAGACGCCCAAATGCTCCCACATCCAGCGAGAGTACTTGGGAACCGATTACCCCACCGAGTTCTACCGCTGCGAGATGTGCGGGGCGGTTCTCGTGGTTCAGGGACGCAAGGCCTGGCGGTTGTCGCGCCCGGTTGGGAGCGCCTAGAATCCTCCTACTCCCACTTGTCGCTTCCCTCCGGGACGAGGTGAAGTCTTTAAACAGACCGGGGCCTTGAGCGCGCCGGTGCGCCCATGGACTTTCGGCTGACGGACGAACAGCTCCTCGTCCGCGACACGGCGAAGGAATTCGTCGACAGGGAGATCATCCCGCACGTGCGGGAGTGGGAAGCGAACGGTGAAATCCCGCGTTCCCTCTACGCGAAGATGGCGAAGCTCGGGTTCCTCGGGGCGCCCGTGCCCACGAAATACGGCGGGGCGGGGATGGACTACGTTTCCTTCGCGCTCCTCGTCGAGGAGATCAGCCGCGGGTCGTCCTCCGTGCGGACGACGATTTCCGTGCAGACGTCCCTGTCCGAAACGACGCTCACGCTGTTTGGGAACGAGGAGCAGAAGGAGGAATGGCTCGTCCCGCTCGCGAAGGGCGAGAAGTTTGGAGCATGGGCCCTCACGGAGCCGGAGGCGGGCAGCGATGCGGCGAACCTCCAAACGTCCGCTCGGAAGGAAGAAGACGAATGGGTCCTCAACGGCGCGAAGCGGTTCATCTCGAACGGGTCGATTGCGGACTACGTGTTCGTGTACGCGCGGGAGCCGGGGACGAAACGCCACGAAGGCCTTTCCTGTTTCATGGTGCCGAAGGGCGCGCCCGGATTCACGGTCACAAAGGTCGAGACGACGACGAAACTTGGCTTGCGGGCGAGCCCGACGGCGGACCTCGCGTTCGAGGATTGTCGCGTCCCGCTCAGCCACCTCGTTGGAAAGCGCGGGAACGGATGGGAGCAGGTGATGAAGACGTTGAACAATGGCCGACTCGGCATCGCGGCGGGGGCCGTTGGCGTTGCGCGGGCGGCGCTCGAAGCCGCCACAAAATATGCGCAGGAACGGAAGGCGTTCAACCGGCCCATCGGCGACTTCCAGCTCATCCGCGAGATGATCGCGGAAAGTGCGATGGAAATCGACGCCGCTCGCCTCCTCACGTTGCGGGCCGCACATCTCCGCGACCTCGGGATCGACAATACGCTGGAGGTCTCGATGGCGAAGCTCTTCGGGGCCCAGATGGCAATGCGAGTCACGGATCGCGCGATCCAGATCCATGGCGGGTACGGCTTCAGCGGGGACTTTGATGTCGAGAGGTACTTCCGCGATGCTCGGATTCTCGGCCTCTACGAAGGCACGAACGAGATTCAGAAGCTCATAATCGCGGAGAGACTCCTAGGTCCCAGCCGTCGGAAGGAGTGAGTCACCCGCTTAAGTGAAGGCCAACCGATTTCAGCTCATCTGGGCTGAGCACTTCGCGAGCGGTCACGAAAAGGCTGGTCTTCTCCTTCCGGAAGTGATTCCAGAGGAACTGAATCGTGAAGATCCCGTGGCGGTTCAGCTCCTCGATTTCCGCCACATGAGGTGCGGGTCGCCTCGCTTTGAGAGCCGCAAGGCTCTCCTTGATCTTCTGCACCTCCCGCCGAATTTCATCATGTTCGTACGCGATGACGTTCACGAGCGATCCGTACCGCCCGATCTTCCTCTCGAGGGCGGGCAGGAGGTGCGTCTCCTCCCGCTCGAAATGTGGGAAGAGCTCCTCCTCGAAGAACCGAACCGCCTCCTCAAGGAGCTCGATGTCCTCGTCCGAGGCGACATGGGTTTCCATCATTTCGTCCAGCGCCGCCTCGAGTTCGCTCAGTTTCTCGACGAAGTCGGCGTGCTCCTCGGCGAGCTCAGATAAGGGATCCATCTTTGCCTCTGTATTGTAACTGGCGAGACAATAAAAGCAAGCGGTTCCAAGCACGAGGAAAGCCGTATACCCTCGGACCGGCTAGGTAGAGGAGATGCAACGGGGGACCAAGACCGTCATCGTGCTGATCGTCGTGGCGGTCGTCTTCGCGGCGGGGACGCTCTACGTCGCCCTCCTCCTGCGGGAATCCCCCAGCCGGCGACTCGTTCTTGTCCGGGTAACGGTCGACGTCACGACGGAAGCTCCACAGACCACTGCCATCTCCGCAGACTTCGGCCCTCACTGTGCCCCGGCACGATTTGCTCCGTCGGGCGCCCTCGTCATCAACAGTGACGTAGTCCCAACGGACGCGACCGGAGTCGTGTACCTCGAATACCGACCGGTCGGGACCTTCGCAACAAGCGGTAGCGGGATCGCCCTCCTCTTCTTCCGGCCGAGCACTTCCACAGCGGACGTCGTCTCCTCCGTGGATCCTGCGCGGGTTCTGTTCACAATTGGAAGGCTCGGCTCGGTCGGAATCGTAATCGATGATTTCCTGTACGACATCGGACAATCCTTTGTGGAGACCTTCACCACCCTCGTCACGGTCGAACAGAGCACCTGGAGTGTCCAGGAGACCTTCACCGGAAAAAACGTTGGGCCCGTCGGCGTCACGGTCGAGGCCCCGGGGCTTTGCGTGTGATCACGGAGCGAATCGCGCGGGCGTCCGCGGGAACGGGATCGCGTCGCGGATGTGCTCGAGCTTGCAGATCCACTGGATCACCCGTTCGACCCCCATCCCAAAGCCCGCGTGCTGCACATTGCCGTACCGCCGCAGATCGAGATACCATGCATACGCCTTCGGGTCCTCGCCCTGTTCGTTCAGGCTCCGCTTGAGAACCTCGATGTCCGTCTCCCGCTCCGACCCGCCAACAAGTTCGCCGACGTCATCCCCCGCAATCACGTCGAAGCCCAGGACGTATTTCGGGTTGTCCGGATCCCGCCGCTTGTAGAATGCCTGCGAGATCGTCGGATAATGGCTAACGACAATCGGCTTCTTCTTGCCTTCCGTGAGGGCTCGCTCCTCAAGTGTCCGGAGATCCTTCCCCCACTCGATGTCCATGCCTTTTTCTTTCAGACTCTTGAGCGCATCATCATACCGGAGCCGCTCGAACGGAGGCGTCACTCGCTTGAGGAAATCCGGCGGCCGGCCCAGGGCCTCGACCTCCCCGGGAGCTTCCTCCGCGACGCGCTTGCACACGTGGGAAATCACGCCCTCGGCGTGCTCGATGATCTCGTCCATCCCGACCCACGCCTGCTCCATCTCCGCGTGCCAATACTCCGTGAGATGGCGGGTCGTCCGCGACTTCTCCGAGCGAAACGAGGGCCCAATGTAGTAGACCTTCTCCATCGCGGCGACGAGGGCCTCCGCGTACAGCTGCCAGGATTGCGTGAGGTACGCCTTTTCACCGAAGTAGTCGACGGTGAACAGTGTCGCTCCGCCCTCGGAGCCGACGGGAGTGATCATCGGCGGGTGGACCTCCCAGAACCCCTCGTCCCGGAAGTACTCGTGGATCGCGGCGAACACGACGTGCCGGACCCGAAAGACTTGCGTCATCTTCTGCGAGCGAACCCAGAGATGGCGGACGTCGAGGAGGAACTCCTCGCTCTGGTCCTCCGTGATCGGGAACTTTTCCGCGAAGTGCAACACGTGGAAGTCCATCGCCCGAAGCTCGTACCCACCCGGCGCGCGCTTGTCCTGGACGACCTGGCCAAACACGCGGACCGTGGACTCGATCAGAGCCTTCGTCGCGGCCTCGAACGCGTCGGGCCGGACCTCTCCCTTCGTCACGGCGACTTGGAGGATGCCGGTTGCATCGCGGACAACGACGAACACCTTCCCGCCAATCGTGCGGGTGCGGTAAATCCAGCCCTTCAGCTCGACCTCGCGACCCGTGGCCTTGCCCGCACGGATGTCGCGAATTTGGACCATGAGACGCTGGGAGAAGAAAGCCACGCTAGATTAACCCTTGCGACATCGAGAAATATCGTGGCCATCATGGGCACTTCGTGCTCCGAATCGCGGGCGCGGGCGACCTCGATGCGATCGATCGGATTGAGAAAATCTGCTTCCGGGAGCGCCGGTTCCGACGCGAGTTCCTCGTGTGGATCTTGAACAACCCGCTGTCGCGGACGATCGTGTGGGAGGACGAAGGACATCCCGTGGGCTCCGTGATGATCGTCTTCGAGGCGGAACGCGCACGGGTTCTGTCAATTGCCGTTCTTCCCGGCTATCGCCGCCGAGGCATCGGAGACACCCTCCTCGACGCGGCGGAGCAGGCGGCCCGGCAACACGGCGCGCGAGTCGTACGCCTCGAGGTGAGCACAAAGAACCGCTCCGCGATTGCGCTGTACCGGAGGCGCGGCTACCGGACGGAAGGAGTTCTGCCCAAGTACTACTCCTGGGGCGACGACGCGTTGTCGATGGAGAAGCCGCTCGACGCAAACGCTTAAGCCGGAATTTCAGTTAGCGGCCCGCGGCAGCGGATGCTACCAATCCCCACGAAGTTCTTCGTGACATCTGGGAAGGCGGTCTCGAAGGTCTCCGACCTGAATGCCTTCGACACCGCGCTCCTGGACGCAGGCCTGTCCGAGCAGAACATCGTGTCCGTCTCGTCCGTCCTGCCGATCCGCATCCGCCCCGTGAAGCGGCGGGAACTCCCGATGGGAGCGATCACGCACTGCGTCCTCGCACAACAGCGTGGAGGCGAGGGTGAAATGATCAGCGCGGGGATCTGCTGGGGCTTCCGAGACGACGGGATGGGCGGGTATGTTGCGGAGGGGCACATGCACGGGACCGCACGGGCCCTCCGAGAGGTCCTCGAGTGGAAGATGGGTGAGATGGCGAAGCTTCGCGGGGTGAAGTTCAAGAAACTCGAGTACAAGATCGAGGAACTCAGCATCCCGATGGATCACTACGGCGCCTGCCTCGGCGCACTCGTCTTTCTTGTATGATAGGGTTCGAGCCCATGGGGGAAAACCCATCGCGGAGCAAGACCCACAAACTCCAGCCGGAAGGTCTCGCGTTCGGCGTCGTTGTGTGTCCTCGATGTGGGCGCGCGAAGGGCGTCAAAATGACGAAGAAGACGACGACTTGCTCGTGCGGCTTTGAAATCCGTGTAGTCCCCGCCAAGGTTCGCGTCCGCGTCAGCACGGAGCGAGACCTCATTGAGGCGGTCCGGCGAGTGAACGCAGAACTTGGCGGCGGACTCGCCGCGTACGAGAAAGCGATGAAGCCCCGCACGAGGCGCCGAACTGTGGATGTCCACGCTCGTGTCGCGGCGGCTTCACGGGTGGCAGGTGACAAAGCGCACCGGATTCGTGCGGCGGCGGTAGAACTGTCGAAGGAACTCGAGGTATTTTCGTACGACGATCTTCGGCAGGTCCTGCTTGCCCTCGGGATTCATGACATCGACGAGTCTCTGGACGAGCTCCTTCGGTCGAACGTTGTGTACGAGCCCAGAGAAGGGTTCTACCGCGCAGTCACTCCGACTCTTTGATGGGCCGCTGCGACTTCTGCGGCCAGCGCCGAAGGCTCCGCCGCACGTCCCGAGGCAACGTCTCCGGAAGGATTTCGGTGTACACGAACCCATACACAATCGCTGCAAATACAAGGGCTGCGGCGAGCGAACCCGCGCTGAGGATGATGTCCGCACCCGTGAAGAAGAAAAAGAGAATCAGCAAGTGGGCGAGCCGGACAAGGTACGCCCGCACGAAATATCGAATCGACTGCTGCTGCGCCGCGCCGAATCCGATGAGCGAACCGGTCGATGCGAGGATGAGCGCCATCGAAACGGAGAAAGCGATGAGCAACGCAATCGTTTCTGGCGCGCCCGTAAGGCTTGGGTTCAATCCAAACCCAGACGCCGAGACGAGCGTCGATGCCGATCCCAGCGCGAGGGACACACCGTAAAACGTCGTGTCGAAACGACCCCTGTAGCCAGAGCGGTTCAAGTACACGAGCTTGAAGCTCTCCTCGAAGAGCGCGATCGCGATGAGCGCGAGGATTGGACCGAATCCCGCGGATGTCGCCGTCAGCGAGAGGTAGATGTTCAGCAGGCTCGCGAAGACGCCGAAGACCATGCCGACCGCGAACGCCAGAAACAACCGCCGGTCGTCGAACAGCGCCTTTGGGGCGATGGGGTAGTCGAACCTCCTGAGGGAAAGCCACATCAGGGCGAGCGCGGGCGCGATGCCAATCGCGAACGACATCGCGAGACGAATCTCGTGGCTCGACACCTGCGAAGGATGTCCCGTTCGCATCATCAAGATTGGGGCGGATACGTTTAAGCCGGCCCGCCTGGATGGTTCGCATGATGGCGGGCGCTCCACGCATCGTGTGCCCGATCTGCGGTGCACGTCTCCCCGGAGCAGTCGACTCGTGCCCGACCTGTGGCGCCGCTCTCCCCGAGCGCGCGCTCAAGGTGTACCTGAGGGCCCTGGGCGTTGACTTGGACGCGATGAGCCGGACCCCTTCCAATGAGGGGATCGGCACCTCCGGGGCAGCGACGTCTTGCCAGATTTGCGGTGCGCAGGTTCCCGCAAACGTCGTCGCGTGTCCCATCTGCGGGACCGAGACCGCATCCCAGGGGACAGGCCCTGGGCCGACGACGGTCCTCTGCGTCTACTGCGGCGCGACCGCCGTGCAGGGACAGGACGAATGCGAAACGTGCGGAGCTCGTCTGCAAGCGCGGGGGGAACCCCTCTCCGCGGGGCTCGGGCTTCCGACGCAACTGGAGACCTCTCTGGAGGATGACCTCGACCAATACCTCGACGACTTCATCGCCAGAATCCGAGAAAAAGAAGCGGCTGCGCCTCGAACGCCCACCGGGGAGAATCGGACGATCCGCACACCCGCACGAGTGCCTGTTACGCGGGCGGGGCTGACCGAGGACCTGCGCCAATGGGGCGTCGACCGGATTCGCATGCTCGCCTTTTTCGCGACGATTGGTTCGCTCATGCCCGCCATGTACGTGTCGCAAAGTCCGTCGGAGGTCGGCCGGTGGGCGATTGTCGCGGTCATGGGGTCCCTGTTTGCGACGGCGCTCGCCCTCACATTCCTCGAGACACAGCACCTCCGGACCGGCTTGGTCCGGTTCACCGCAATCCTGGCGGGCGGGGCTCTGCTTTTGTCTGTTCCCCTACGCTCGGCACTCGACCCATCGTTTCCGCCGATCGCGGACGTGGCCTCCCTCGCCGCAGGTCTCGGATTGATTGCCTTGGGGTCGTACCGGATTCGAAACCCGCCAGCGACGTACTTGCCGTGGCTCGCCGCACTTCCGGCTGCCTTCGCACTCGCGGTCGTCGGAGCCGCCCAGGCCGTCGCTCGCCCGTTCGCAACACTGACCGCCACGTGGATCACGATTGGACTGTCGATGGGGTTGACCGGGATCCTCGAACTCCGCCGAAGATGGGGCGACTACCGCGTTGCGGGTGCACTGCAACGCGCGCAGGAACGGGTGGCGAAGCAGGACTTCCAAGGTTCACTCGCGGATCTTGATCGCGCCGTTCAAATCTCGGCCCGTGGAGCCGACGTCCCGCGGACGGCGAAAGGAGCGACCCTCGTTCTCCTCGGAAGGTACGGTGAGGCAATCAAGTCCATTGAGGCGGCCTTACGGATCAATCCTAAGAACGAGGTCGCTTGGGTGAACAAGGGAAACGCGCTTGCACGGATGGGACGTCATGTGGACGCGCTGCAGTGCTACAACTCCGCGATTCGCGTGAAGCCCGGATACGAGGTCGCTTGGAACAACAAGGGGAACGCGCTCGCGCGGCTGGGACGGCTCAGGGACGCCGTCAACTGCTATGACCGCGCGCTCGAAATCGACCCTGACTACCGAAGCGCATGGTGGAACCGAGGATACGTCTACGCGAGGCTCGGGGACAACGAGAATGCGGTACGGTGCGCGGATGCGGTCCTTCGCCTCGATCGACGGGTCCCGGCAGCCGTGCCGTAGGTTCGACAACTGTACCAGGATGCATTTATCAATTCCGAGACCATAATGTATCCCCGCGAGGGCAGCCCTTGAGGTCTCGCACGCAGACGCGCGTCCTTCCTCCACTTGTCGCAGCTCTGGCGTTCGTCCTCGCGCTCGCGGCGCTTCTCGCCTCGTCCGGCCCCGCGGCGGGATTTCCGAGTCACAGGATCCACGACCGAACCCTCGCCGCCGCGGGATCCGGCGCAATCACCGTCGGAAACGCGAACGACGATTCCCGAATCGATGTCGCCGTCGCCGACGAGGGTACCGGATCGATACTCGTATTCCTCCAAGGGTCCGGTGGCCTCGAAGCATCCCCTTCCGCAACGTTCGCGAGCCCCGACGTACGGAAACTCGCGTTCGCGGACGTCGACCTGGATGGCGGGGACGATCTCGTCGCCCTGCGCACGGACTCGATCGCTGTCCACTTCAACGATCAGGGCCGATTCGGTGCGCGGGCGGCATCGCTCGCCGTGGAAGGGGCGACCGATTTCGTTGTCGCAAAACTCAACGGCGATTCGTTCCTCGACATCGCGGTCCTGGGCCCCGATGCCGCAACTGTGCGGTTCCACAAGGGATTCGGAGCCGCGGCTCCATGGGCGACCGAGCCGGACCTTACGCTCAGCAAGGTCTCGGGATTCCAGGGCATTGCGGTCGCCGACCTCCTTAATGACGGTCGCCCGGACTTGGTTCTCGTGCGGCCCGATCAGCTGCAGGTCTACTGGTACGATCCGGGTGCGCTGGGGCTCCGATTGCAGCCACAGCTCGTTCCGCTGGCAGGGCTGGGCGGGGTCGTGTCCGCCGCATTCGCGGATATCGATGGTGATGGGTTCCTCGATGTCACGGTTGCCGAACGCCATCCATCGGAACCGCTCGGTCAGGTAGCCGTGTACTTGCATCGATACGGGACGTTCACGGTCTCGACCACCCTCACGGGGCGCCTAACCTCGCAGGTCGAGCTCGGAGACGTGAACGACGACGGAAGCGTCGACATCGTCGTTCCCGAGTTCGATGCGTCGATTGCGGTGTACCTGCAGCGGCTCGTCGGCGGTTACGGACCGGAACCGGCGTTCCGCCTCGCACTCGATGTGGTCGGCACACGGGCGGGGATTGCGATTGGACCGTTCACGGGTCGGCCGTTCTCCGATGTCATCGCGCGAGTGCCGGGCTCCCTCCTGGTGTATGAGCAGGACGATCTTGCGCCTACACTCCTCCGGGCGATCCCCTCTGACATCGTGTTCAACGTGGGCGCTTCCGGGACAGGACTCCTCGACCTTCGAAACTACTTCGGCGACGATCACGGACGACTCGCGTTCTCCATCGCGTACCAGGAACGGCCGACCGCGCTGCGAGCCTCCATCGCAGCAGACGGGTACCATGTCGAGTTCACCGCCGCATCGGGCTGGTACGGGGTTGCGTTGTTCCGGGTCGCCGCGACGGATTCGGCGACGGACCGGACGCCGGTCCTCAGCAACACGTTCGCAGTCGCGGTCAACGCGCGACCGACATTCACGAGCGCGCCGCCGACAGAGATCCGTTCCGATCAGGTGTTCCACTACCAAGCGACCGTTCAGGACCCGTTCCCCTTGGCGGAGGCGCGCACATTCTCGTTGATCGATGGTCCGGTGGGAATGGGAATCGATACGGTTACGGGACTCGTTGAATGGCGTCCTGGGGCCACGGATGCGGGCATGCATCCTGTGCGACTGCGCGTCGTGGACGCCCATGGTGGGGCTGCGGAACAGACGTTCTCGATCCGCGTCGTCGCGGTCCCGCCATCTCCGCCGATCGGGACGTATGTCGCCGCGATCGTGGGCGCGGTGCTCACCGCACTCGGATTCGGAGCCCTCGCAAGCGAGAACATCAAGTATGGGCTCCTCGCCCTCTTCCTGCCGCTCTACTCGAAGATCAAGCGGGAGCACGTGCTCGACCACTTCGTGCGGGGCCAGATCTACGGGTATGTCCTCGCGAACCCTGGCGAGCATTACAACGCGATCAAGATGGCGCTCGGGCTCACGAACGGCTCCCTCGCGCACCACCTGAAGACCCTTGAGCGGGAGGAATTCATCAAGTCAAAGCGGTTCGGCCTGTACCGTCGGTTCTATCCGATCAACATGAGGGTCCCCGAGGATGGCTACTTCCAGCCCAACTCGATTCAGAGGACGGTCATCGACCTAATTCGCCATCGCCCTGGGATCACGCAGAAGGAGATTGCGGGCACGCTCGGGCTTACGCCGCCCACGGTCAACTACCACGTCACCATTCTGAACGAACGGCGATTGATCCGAGTCGAACGCGCAGGCCGGAAGACGCACTGCTTCTGTTCCGATTCCGGATAGACGGGGCCGATGGGGAGACGTACAAACGGCGATCTTACGCGAGCATCAGCGCCGCGTAGACCTTTGCGTCCGCGACGAGGTTCGCAATCGGGATGTACTCGTCGACCGCGTGACCGGTCTGATCGGTCGTCTGCCAGACAGCGGCAGGGATGCCGGCCTTGCGGAAGTGCGCCGCCACCGTGCCGCCGCCGATTCCCACGGCCCGCGCCTTCGTCCCGCGGGCGGTCGTAATCGCCTTCTTGAGGAGCCCGACAATCGGCGCGTCCTCCGGAGTCGGCGGACTGGACTCGTCCTGGATCACCTCGACCTTCGCCTTCACGCTGAACTGGTTCTCCGTCTCCTCAATCGCTGTCTGTACTTCCTGCAGGATGACCTTGTTCTTGTATGTCGGCAGGACGCGGCAATCGAAACAGAATATGTCCTCGCCCGGAATTGTGTTCACGTTCGGGACGTTCGCCTCCCGTTTCGTGGGTTCAAAGGTCGACTCCGGCGGGCGAAACATCGGGTCCGACGCCCGGAACTTCTTATGGAGCCGCGCATCGATCAGGGTGACGAGATAGGCGCCTGCGCGATGGGCGTTCACGGCGACCTCGGGCCGGCTCGCGTGGCCTTGCTTGCCGCGGACCGTGACGCGGAACCAGAGGAGGTTCTTCTCCTTGATCTCGATCTCAGACCCATCGGAGACGCCCCGGTCTGGTGCAAGGACGAGGTCTTTCTTTGAGAAGAGACCCTTCCCAATGAGATGCCCCACCCCCTTCTCGCTGCCGGTCTCCTCGTCGGACACGTACGACAACGCGACGGGGCGTGAGGGTTCGCCCGCGACCTCGAGCACGGCCTTCAATGCGAACATCGTTGCGACGAGCGCTTGGCCGTTGTCCTCGACTCCGCGGCCATACAGGCGACCGTCGAACACCTGCGGGTCGAACGGATCGCAGCGCCATCCCTCACGATCGCCCGGCGGCACGATGTCCAGATGGGTGAGAAGCCATAGCCGCGGGGAGCCCTTGCCGACCTTCGCGATGAGGTTCGGGCGGATCCCCGATGGCACGCGGTCGTCCGGCGCATCGTGGCGCTCGACCTTGAGGCCGAAGCCTTTGAGGATCCCTTGGAGCCGCTCCGCCTTCTTCGCTTCGCCTTCGCCGCCCGACGCGGGGCCCATCGCGGGAATCCGGCACAGGTCTGCGAGGAGGCGGACCATGTTCTCCCGGGACTCGTCAATGACTGAGAAGACTTCGGAGGCTTTCATCGGGCGCGAATCTGGAGGGGTCTGAATAAACGTTCCGCCCACGGCGTGAATCCGAAAGATGATGTGGCCACGTCCCGGCCGGATATCGACATCCGCGTTCCCAAGGATGAAGGGTCGAAGCTCCGGTGAAATCGGACGAAGCGGGTCACTTCGAGGAACCTCGACCATACATCTTCGCGTACCAATCCATCACCTCCGCGTCGCTGATCCGGTCGACGTGCTCGCCGACCTCGAGCTCGTTTTCCGCTTCGAACTCCTCAAGGATCTTGCGCGCCGCGGGGTCCCCCTCGTACTCCGTGACCGCGAGAGAGGACTTCCTTCGCTTCGCCTTGAACGAGGCAACCATCTCCGTGCCATCGAAGATCACGTAGCACATTCCCATGTGCCATCGGTCGACGATCGCCTCCCGCAGGAAGAGGATGAGGTTGTCCTGGGGCGTGAGGACGAACGGGCGGTCGAACGAGAGGCCCTCGATTTCACTGAGGCCTTCCTTCAGCATCCAGTACACGGTTCGCTCGCCTCGGGCGAAGAATCCCTTCACGAGCCACCCTTCCCGCTCGAACCCCCGTAACAATCGGCGGACCTCCGCCATGTTGTACTCGAATCGCGTGTAGGAGGCAAGCCCCTCCGCGGAGAACACACCAATGCTCTCCACAATCCGCCGGAGCACGGCCTGACGCGCTTCCTCGACCGGTATCCGGAGATCTCGAACGGCGCGGTACCGGTTGCTCGCGTCGCGGGTGATGTGCCCACCGTCGTACAGTTTCTTCAGGGCGCGGGACGCGGTCGTGTAGCCGAAGGGTGCCATCGCGAGAAGGCGACTTCGGGAAACGGCCGCCTCGCCGCTCACGATGTCGAGGACCGCACGCATCTCCTTCGTCACGCGGACGTTCTTCGCCCGCTTGAAGAGCATAAGGTCCGCCTCCGTGCAGTACGTCCACGTGTTCGGGATTCCCAGGCCACGGACAAGGATGCCCTTCCGGTGGAGCTGTTCGAGTGGCACGAAGTCACGTACCCGAAGCCGGGCCGCGAGGTCGGACCGCAATCCGAGGAGAGCGGCCGCAGCCTCGACCGGGCCCTTGAACCTGGAGTCCGTGCCGAGCCCTTGGCGGCGGAACACGTACGCGAGAAGCTGGGATCTCTCGAACTCCCGCGGGACGATATGCCCCTTCGCGAGGAAGTCGCCGAGGCGGGCGTAGCCGGCATCGAGGAACGGTTTCACGTTATCGAGTTCCGGGACCTCCTTGCCCAGCGCGCGCGTGATCCGCACAATGTCGTATCCACGCGCCCCGAAGAACGCCATCATCCGGTCGATTGCGACGAGGATCTCCGGAAGGATCTCGGGGGTGATCAGGTCAAGTTCGCGGATTTCGATGCAACCGCTCATCTCCCAGATCTCCGCGATGCCGACGAGGTCCCCGTCCTTCACGATGGGATAGAGCCAACCCTCTCCCCATCGCGCGGCAATCTGCGCCCACAGCGGCTGTGTCCAAGGATCGAGGAGGGAGAGGATCCTCACGCGGTCGTTCCCCTCCTCCGACCGCGTTCCCCGGAGCGCGTCGAGTTCGGCCGGGAGGATGTACATCTCCCCTTCGCCCTTGCCGGAGACGAGAATCCGGTTGACGGTTCCCTCCTCCTCGAGGCGATCCATCAACGTTCCGATCTCATCCCAGCGAAATTTCGCATATTCTCGAATGCCGGACAGGGGGACGGGACCGCACGCCCGCAGAAACTGGAGGACCACCTTCGCCTCCGCGTCTTCGACAAGGTCGTCCCGGACGTCGAACGGGGTGAACACGTTCCGCGCCGTCCAGCCGTCGCCCTGGAACTTCCGAATCACGTAGCAGTCGTAGTCAAGGGAGTCGATCGCCTCGCTGACCCGCTCTCGCTCCTCCCCGGTCGCGCGATAGATGCCGTTCCGGTCGATCCCTTCGGAGTTCCCCTTCACGACATCAAGGACCTTCGCCTCGAGCGGCTCCAGCTCGGAGCGCGGGAATGCGGACAGGAACAGCGGAGCGTCGTTCGCGCGGATGTACCGCACGCGTCCGTTCAGGAACCGACCTTCGAGGATCTCCCCGCTCTCCCGGCGGCGAAGCCAATCTTCGTAGTCGAACGACGTGACGTGGTTCGCGATATCGAAGGCCCAACCCGCCTCACCGAAGAGACTGAGGTAGTCGTCGATTGTCTCGAGGCGGGAGAACTGCTTCTTCAGGAGGAATGCCTTCACCTGCCCCTCCTCGAACACCTCGCGCGAGTCGCCCTTCCGACGGAGGTTCCGGAGGTCCCGAACGAGCATGTACTCGTATTCGCCCCCGACGACGAAGCTCCCGGAGGCGACGACACCCTCCTGCTCGAGATCGCGGAGCGCCTCCTTCACGAGGTCCTCCTCCAGGTCGAGCACGTGCGCGAGCTCGTGGGCCGTCGTCGGGCCATGGACATCGAGGTGTCGGGTCAGGAGGCGATCGAGGGCGGCCTCGAAGCTCTCCTTCTTCAGCGGTCGAAGCGCGAACACGGTCTCCTCAATCCCGCGGCGGTGGACGAGATACCCTCGCTCGAGCTTCCGGAGAGTCTCGTTCACTACCTTCTTGTCGCGGCCAACCATCTTCGCGAGGGCCTTTAGGGTCCCCGGCCCGGCTTCGAGGGCGGACGCCAAGGTTTCGTCCTCGGGCTTCCGGCGTGCCGCTTGGGCGTACATGGCTGCGTACAG
>Ga0209640_10003039_pt1 | contig 14680 bp, 16 predicted proteins | sample RifCSP10_1_FD_184018 | JGI IMG/M metagenome (GOLD analysis project Ga0209640, IMG submission 184018) | Soil microbial communities from Rifle, Colorado - Rifle CSP2_sed 10_1 (SPAdes) (version 2) | ecosystem: Environmental > Terrestrial > Deep subsurface > Rock core/Sediment | place: Rifle...
AGAACGAGATGGTCTCGGTGGCGGGGACGACCGCCTGGCTATCAGGGTCGACGCTCCACAGAGGAGTGGAGACGATCTGACTCACGGTGAGGCCGGGACGCAGTGCGATCCTGCTGTTGACCGAACGCGATGCCACCACATAGGCCTGGGAGAGGCTGAGGAGCTCGCCATCGGCAGGCATCATCACGACAGCGGGCATCGGCGCCACCGGCGCCGGCACCTCCTCGGTGGCGAGCAGGGCCACCAGGTCCAAATAGAGACGGTCACCGGCCCGGAGCTCGGCCATGGCGTTCGCTACGTTGTCGACCACCACCGTGTTGCTCGTTTCGTCGGCGGCGGTGAGGATTCCCGATGTGAATCTGGTGACTCCCTGGGCCCACGACTCCAAAGCCTGCCGGTAGAGGGCATTGGCCGCCACAAGCGACGCCGACGGGGGCCCGGCCTCGACCAGCTCCACCGCCACTTCCAGATCGGCATGGATGGCGTCGGTGGCCGTCACCAACTCGGTGCGCTCGATTCGGGCCAGCCGGGAGATGACGAGCCGAAGCGACTCTCCCTTGGTCGCCAAATCCGAGGCCTGGCCATGCATGGTGGTGAGATAGTCGAGTTCGGCGCGCGTGTCGGTCCCGGCGTCGGAAACCACGACGGCGACCACTGCGGCCGCAGTGAAAACAGCCGGCCACAGGAGGCGCCCGAGCACCCTACGCCGCGTTCGGGGCGGGTCGAAAATCACGGGGGGCGGGTTTGATGGGACCGAGCGCGAACCATAAAGGCCTTTCCAGAGCACCCTATGGTGCACATTGGGGAGGGATCGCAGTCCCTCACGATCTCACAGTGGGCGAGGTCGGACTTGAACCCCCAATGAGGCCAACAACCAGCAGCGCAGCAAGCCATCGGCGGCTCATGTTTTTAAGCTAGCTCCTGTGATGACCTAACCCCGTGTCGTCCGCCAGGGTGATGGGACCAGCTCCTGGGCGTGACCGGCGTCGGCTGAGGGGATGATGGCGTGATGGTCGTTGTGGAGGTGCCTGGATCCGCAACCACCACCTAGACTTGCGTGAGATGGTGCACTACCAGGACCGTATTACGACCGAGCCCGAAAAGCGCGGAGGCAAGCCAATCATCCGCGGGCTGCGTATCACCGTCTACGACGTCCTCGACTACCTGGCGTCAGGGATGAGCGAAGAAGAGATCCTCCGCGACTTCCCCGAGCTCGAGCAGGAGGACATTCGTGCTTGTTTGGCGTTTGCTGCAGATCGTGAACGCAAGCTCGTCTCCGGCGCGTGAAGCTGCTCCTCGATGCCAACATCTCACGTCTGCTGATACCCCGAATCTCTGAGTCGTTCCCCGACTCGTCTCATGTGGCCCCGCTCGGCCTTGGCGACGCGACCGACGACGAAATATGGGGATATGCGCTCGATCAAGGATTCGTCATCGTTTCGAAGGATGAAGACTTTCACCAGAGAGCACTGGTGTCCGGGCCACCTCCAAAGGTGATCTGGGTGCGGTTGGGCAACTGCACGACCAGAGACATCGAGCAGGCGATCCACCGCGGCCACGACAGGATCGTGGCCTTTCTTGAAGACGAGACCGCGGCTTTCCTGACTCTCGATTGACGGACTCGGCCAGCCCCGATCGAACACTCGTGCGATTGAAAGGGATGCAATTGGGTTGCAATCGGGGGTTTCTCGACTCCGGGCAGAAACCCCTTACCGGTCGAAACCCATGGTGGGCGAGGGGGGACTTGAACCCCCACGATCTTGCGATCACAGGAACCTGAATCCTGCGCGTCTGCCAATTCCGCCACTCGCCCTGGTGCGACCCAAAATCGTACCGTTGAGGCACTGGTTCCGGTAGTCGGCGACACTGTCCCCCACCCACCGTAACCTCTCACCCGTGAGTCTGGTCCGAAGTCTCGAGAGAACCCTGGAGCGCCTATTCGAGGGCGCCACCGGTCGGGTCTTCTCGGGTCGGCTCCATCCCTCGGAACTGGCGGGACGGATTGCCCGGGAGGCCGATCTCAGCCGTTACCGCCACGAGTCGGGACCGGCTACCGCCAACAAATACCTCCTGACGGTGAACTCGTCCGATCTCGATGTCGACCCGTCGGCGCTGGAGGCCCAACTCGAGAAAGCCCTGGCCGAGCATGCCGCCTCTACCGGGCTCCTCTTCGAGGGGCCGCCCACGGTCCGAATCCGGACCTCCGACTCGGTCTCCACCGGGCAGTTCAAATGTGAGCCGTCGGTCGAGCCCGGAAGACTGCCCCGTTGGGCGCGGCTCACCGCTTCGGGCTCGACTTTCGAGATCGGCGCCAATCGGGTGACCATCGGGCGCTCCGACGAGGCGGATCTCGTGCTTCCCTTCGACGAAGTGTCACGCAAACACGCCCTCATCTGGCGGGCCGAAGGTCAGGCTTGGATACGCGACCTGGGATCGGCCAATGGCACCCTGGTCGACGGGAACGCCGTGGGCGATCGGCCGGTGCCATTGTCCCACGGCACCACCATCACATTTGCTGGTCGTCGTTACCGGTTCCTCGAGGGCTAGTCCGTGCCTGACATCATCCTCGCCCTGCTCCGAATCATCTTCTTGGGCCTGGTGTACCTCTTTGTCTGGCAGGTGGCCCGCGCTATCGGCTCACATCTAGGAATATCACTCAAACGACGCCGTCGGGAGGGCACCAAGCTGGTCATGGTCAAGTCCGAGACGCAACAGGGGACCGAGTTGGAGGTCGAGGACGTGACTGTGCTCGGCCGCTCGGCCGAGGCCGACGTGCTGTTGGACGACCCCTACGCTTCCGAATTCCACATGAGGCTGGTGGCCAACGAGAAGGGCTTGGTTCTTCACGACCTGGGGAGCACCAACGGGACCTATATCAATGGGAGACGCGTGACCGCACCCACCACTCTGCGCCGTGGGGATACGATCCAGGTGGGCAAAACGGTCATGGAGGTCCGATGAAATACGTCTGGGCTTCCGCCACCCACAAGGGGATGGTCCGCCAGAACAACGAAGACTCCCTCTACCCGGAGAAATCCGGTGAGTCAGAAGGTCCAGTGGTGCTGATGGTCGCCGACGGGATGGGCGGCCACGTGGCCGGCGAAGTCGCCTCGCGGCTTGCCGTGAACGCCGCGGCCTCGTCGAGCCTGGAACCTGGCGATCGGGTGGCGGCGGCAAATCGCGCCATACGCGAGGAGGTGGCTCGTCGACCGGATCTGGAAGGAATGGGCACCACCATGACCTTGGTCGAGCTCACCCCCGAGGGTGTTGCCCACTTCGGGCATGTCGGAGACAGCAGGGCGTACCTGTTCCGCGACGACGCCCTGAAACAGCTGACCGCGGATCACACCGTCGCCGCCGAGATGGTGGCGTTGGGCCAAATCACTGCCGAAGAGGCAGAAGACCACCCGCGCAGCCACATGATCGTCCGCTGTCTGGGTCTCACCCGCTTCGTGAACGTCGACGAGATCGAGCTCGAGCTGGAGCCGGGAGATCGGATCCTGCTCTGCTCGGACGGGCTCAACTCGATGGTCCCCCAAGCGACCATCTCCCAGACTCTCGGTGAAGGAACCGCAGACGAGGTGGCTTGGAGGCTTATCGAGCTGGCCAACAAGGCCGGCGGCCATGACAACATCTCCATCATCCTCATCGACGTCCTCTCCTGACCTATGACCCGTAACGCAGAGGGCGCGACCATCGTGGCGGCTTCGGTGCTTGCCGGTTTTGCCGTCTCTTTGGTGAACTTCGCCCGCGATCGAAGCATCGACGCTCAGATCGCGCTCACCTTCCTGGTATTCCTGATGGCGTTCGGCGGCCTCCACCTGGCGGTACGTGCCTTCGCCCCCAAGGCCACGCCCCTTCTCCTGGCCCCGGTGGCGGCCTTGACCGCCCTTGGCTTCTTCCAGGTATACCGGCTCGACCTGGCGCTGGGCACCAACCGGGCCGGGCTGCAGAGATGGTGGATCCTGATCGGGGCCGGCGTCGCTGCTCTCACCCTCGCCCTGCTGGCGCGAAGGTCGATCTCGGTGCTCCGCCGTTACCGAAACATCACGCTGATGGTGTCTTTCATCCTGCTCCTTCTCCCCAATCTCCCCTCCGACTGGGGTTTCCCGCTCCGTGGCCTCGAAGTGAACGGGTCGAGATTGTGGATCATCCTCGACGTGGGATTCACCAGTCTCCAGTTCCAACCGGCGGAGCTGGCCAAGCTGGGGCTGGTTGCCTATGTCGCCGGCTATCTGGCCGACCACCAGCGCGCTTTGCGCGAAGCTCGCCGGCATCTGGGGCCGATCCGTTTCCCCGAGCCACGCCAACTGATCCCACTCCTCGTCACCTGGGGGATCAGTGTGCTGATCCTCATCTCGCAAAGAGATCTAGGGGCGTCTCTTCTCCTGTTTGTCGGCTTTGTGCTCCTGCTCTATGCCGCCACCGGAACCACCGGGTACTTGGTGACGGGGACATTTCTCGGGCTGGTCGCCGCCGTCGCCTCGTTCCTGGCCTTCGGTCATGTCGAACGCCGGGTTCTCGCCTGGTTGTCACCCTTCGAGCACTACCAGGACGAGGGGTATCAGATCGCCCAGGGGCTGTTCGCCATGGGAACCGGCAGCCTCACCGGCTCAGGCCCGGGGCTGGGGAGACCCGACCTGATCCCCAACGCGTCCACGGACTTCATCTTTGCTGCGGTCGGTGAGGAACTGGGGTTCGCCGGCACTGTCTCGGTACTTGCACTGTTCGCTCTTGTCGTGACCGTCGGGCTCGGCATCGCCTTCCGCAGCCGTGACACGTTCCGCAAGCTGCTCGCCGCGGGTCTCACCTTCGTCCTGGCCGTTCAGACCTTTCTCATCATCGGCGGGATAGTCCGCCTGGTCCCCCTCACCGGCATCACCCTGCCCTTCATGTCCTACGGAGGCTCCGCACTCGTGGGCAATCTCATCCTGATCGCCCTGCTGCTGCGCATCAGCCACGAGGAAGCACCATGAACGGCCCGATTCGCCGTCTCTCGGTCGGGATCTTCACCTCCTTCTTCGTCCTGTTGGTCGCGGTGACGTGGATCCAGGTGATCAATGCCGACGCTCTGAAGGCCGACCCCCGCAACTCACGCCCCGCCCTCGCCGACCGGGGCAAAGAGAGAGGTCTGATAGTGACTATCGATGGGGTCGTCGTCGCCCAGTCAGTGGAAGACCCGGACGACCCGCGTTCGTTCATCCGCCAGTATCCCGCCGGGGAGGCCTTCGCCCATGTGGTCGGGTACAACTCCTTCCTGGTTGGCTCGTCCGGTCTGGAGAACGCCCATGCCGGGGACCTGCGATCGAAACGAGACCTGACCATCAGCGACCTGGTAACGGTCATCCTGGGCAGGGATCTCCGCCCGGAGAGCGTCGAGATGACCATTCACTCCGAGCTGCAGTTGGCTGCCTACCAGGCCTTGGGGGGACAGAAGGGTGCGGTGCTCGCCCTCGACCCGAGGACCGGAGCGGTCCTGGCCTCCGTCTCGTCACCGTCCTTCGACCCCGAGTCTCTGCTCGGACCCGACACCGCGACAGCCTGGGAGAGCCTGTTGGCCGACCCCGACCGGCCACTGAGTGACCGGGCGACCAGGGAGATCTTCCCGCCCGGATCGACCTTCAAGACCGTGGTGGCTTCGGCGGCGGTCGATACCGGCGAGGCCGAACCAAGCACCGTCTTTCCCGACCCGGGCCAGTTCGAGCTCCCCGGCTCGACGGCAACGATCTCCAACGCAGGTGGCGGTGTTTGCAACGACGGGCAGGGGATAACCCTGCTCAAGGCATTCGTGGTCTCCTGCAACACGGTGTTCGCCGACCTGTCGGTGCGTCTCGGCGCCGAGAACGTGGGCATCACCGCCAACGCCCTCGGATTCAACACCGATATCCCCTTCGCCTGGACGATTCCCCGGGCGGCCTACCCGATCGAAGACCTGGCCGAGGATGATGCCGCCCTGGCCCAGAGCGGCATCGGGGAACGTGACGTGCGGGCCGCGCCGTTACACATGGCGATGGTGGCGGCGGCGGTGGCGAACGATGGAGTAACCCCGACCCCCTATCTGGTCAACCGCATCTTTGATGCTGACGGGAACACGGTGGAGTCGTTTCAACCAAGCCCGATCGGCCGGGCAATGGCTCCGGCCACAGCCTCGATCATGTCCCAGATGATGGAACGAGTCGTCACCGAGGGAACCGGCAGGGCTGCGGCAGTTCGTGGTGTCCGCGTCGCCGGAAAGACGGGGACCTCGATGGGCCCCGACGGTCTGCCCAACCCCTGGTTCATCGGCTTCGCACCGGTCGAGGATCCTCAGATCGCCATCGCGGTCCTCATCGAGGGCGGTGGAGATCTGGGCGAGTCCGCCTCCGGGGGCGCGGTCGCAGCACCCATCGCGGCCCGCCTGTTTGAGGTCTGGTTTCAGAGATCCCCATAGGTTGGATATCAACCGTTCCTACAATCCATCGACTTCCATGGAATCCCAGACAGCCCTCACCGATCGTTACGTGATCAGCTCGCACCTCGCCCGCGGCGGGATGGCTGACGTGTACGAGGGAATCGACACCCTTCTCAACCGCAGGGTGGCGATCAAGGTGCTCCACTCGCAGTACTCGGCCGACGAGGCCTTCGTGAAGCGGTTCCGTCGTGAGGCGCAGGCCGCGGCCAATCTGAGCCACCCCAACATCGTCGGCATCTATGACTGGGGCCAGGCCCAGAACACCTATTTCATCGTGATGGAGTTGGTCGACGGCCGCTCCTTGCGCGATGTGCTCCGGTCTGACGGCGCCCTCCTGGCACGGAGGGCTACCGAGATCACCGCCGAAGTCGCCGCCGCCCTCTCAGTGGCCCATCAAGCGGGTCTGGTCCACCGCGACGTCAAGCCCGGCAACATCCTGCTGGCCAAAGACGGAACGGTGAAGGTCACCGACTTCGGAATCGCCCGCGCCTGGGATGACAGCCAGGAATTGACTCGCACCGGGGCAGTCATCGGCACCGCCACCTACTTCAGCCCCGAGCAGGCGCAAGGGGCGGCCGCCGACGCTCGCAGCGACGTCTACGCCCTGGGAGTCGTTCTCTACGAGATGCTCACCGGGCGCCCGCCCTATACCGGCGACAGCCCGATGTCGGTCGCCTTCCAGCATGTCTCGACCGAAGCGGCGCCGCCGAGCTCACTCAACACTGATGTGCCGCCTTCGCTGGATTCGGTGGTGGCCAAGGCGATGCGCAAGGACCCGATTGCCCGCTATCAGACGGCCGACGAGATGAGGGCGGATCTGCACTCGGTGCTCAGGGGCGAGCCGGTCGGCATGCCGGTCCCAGTCCCGGTCCCGAACCCCGGCAACGGCGACAATTCCACCAGGTTGATGACCAGCACCGTTCCACCGGCCACTATGCCGCCCGACGAGGTCTACCGCGGTCTCGAGGAAGAGCCACGCTCCCAGATGCCGTTCATCCTCACCGCCTTCGGGCTGCTGATCGCCCTGGGCATCCTCTTGTTCTTCCTGTTCCGACTTGCCGGAGGTGGGGAGGACGAACCTGAGCTGATTTCAGTACCCGATCTGACCGGTCTTACCCAGCAGGAGGCTCTCGACCGACTTCAACTAGACGAGTTCCAGTGGAGAGTGTTCTTCGAGCCCAGCGACACCGAAGATGTCGACACGGTCACTCGAACCGAGCCGCCGGCCGGAACCGAGGTCGAGTCCGGCTCGACAATCGACGTCTTCATCTCTTCGGGGATCGAGGAGTTCCCGGTTCCCCCTCTGGTCGGCCAGACCCTGGAGAACGCGGAGCGGCTGCTCGAGGAGGCCAATCTCACATTGGGCACGGTGGACGAGAGACCCGACCCCGACCGCGCCGAGGGCATTGTCATCGAGCAGACGCCGTCGGCCGGGGTCGAGGTGGGACGCGGGGCGCCGGTCAACGTCGTGGTGTCCACCGGGCCCGAGCTGGTCATCCTCCCCGATCTCACCGGGCTCAGCGAGCGTGATGCTGTCGCCGTGCTGAACCAACTCGGGTTGCGTTTCACCTTTGGGAACGAGGAGCACTCGAGCACGGTGGCAGAGGGCCTCGTGATCCGGACCGATCCGGTGGCCGACACCGAGATGCGGTCGGGGGACACGGTTCTGCTCGTCATCTCCCAGGGCCCGCCACCGGTGGAGGTACCCAACTTGGCAGGGCTCACCCCCGGACAGGCAGAGGACATCCTCGACGACCTGGGTCTGGAGTTGCAGGTGTCGGGCACAACCCAGCCGGTCGCCGACCCCGGTCAGGATGGTGTGGTCGTCTCCCAGGTCCCCTCGGTCGGCGCCACCGTCTTCCCCGGTGACATTGTGCGGGTGACGCTCGGCGAGTTCACTCCGCCGCCCACCACCACCACGACTTCGACGACGACCACCACGACTACACCAACGACGACGACCGCGCCCTGATCGACCTCAGCGGTAGTTGGTGGTCATCAAGAAGCCGGCAGCTATGGCAACGAGCCCTGCCACCAGCACCAGCTGGCTCCATTCGAACACGAATCGGAGCAGCACCAACAGCACGCCGAGGACCATGAGACCGGCCATCACACCCACGTACCAGGTGGGGCTGGGCTCCTTGGCCTTGACCGACGCCATTGCCGCCTTGGCCGATGAGGGAGGGCTCTTGGGCTTGCGTCTCTTCGACTCGGGCACGAAATCGAGCGTAGTCGCTCAGAAACCGGGATACAGCTGAGTTACACGCATGTAGTTCTCCACATCCTGGGGAGAACTCGTGGGAAAACTACACCTCTGTGATTAGTCGATGTCAGGCCGGCCGCCACACCGGATCCATGTCTTCCCGACAGTGGCGTGGCGGCGCGTCGTCTTGGACGTTCATCGCCCTCATCGTCAGCTCTGCCCCGCAAACGGAGCACTTGAAGTCCTGATCGACGGCAACCACATCCTCGGGGTTCACCTCAGGTGGCGGAGTCGACAGCATCCGGATCACAGCCAACGACCCTCGCCATATCAGGTATCCGAGGGCGAGGGCCAGGATCACGTTGAACGCGGTGCTGCCGGTCATGTGCCCAAAGTACCAAGCAACAACTACTCGGGAACCACCGCGATCGCCTGCAACTCCAGAACCAGGCGGGGATCGGTGGCCAGCCTCACTACCTCCACAGTTGTACTGGCGGCCCGGTGCTCACCCAGATGCTCGGCTATCACCCGGTTGATCGCGTCCTGGTTCAGATCGATGTCGACGATGAACCTGATCAACTGCACCATCGAACCGAAGTCTGCCCCGGATGCGGTCAGGACCGCTCCCAGGTTCTGCATCGTCATCTCCGCCTGCAGCCCGGCGTCATCCGGTATCTGCTCGAACTCGGCCGGGACGTGTGGATGGGAGTGATAGACCGGAGCCGCGGTCACTCCGGAGACGAAGACCAGGGAGCCGCCACGCACCTTGATCGCCGGTGTGTAGGGCATGTTCCAGCGCGGGTCGTTGCCCTCGACATGTATCGCTTCGATCTGCATCCTTGCTCCTTGCGACAACCCCGCACCCTAACCCTCGCTGCCTCGGCGGATGAGTGGCATCACACACCGGTGTCGATCTCGACACATCCCGCTTAAGTAGGGCTGCACGTTATCGGTAAAGTGAGTAGCTTCACTGAACACTGTCGGTCATCGAGCGTTCACGGACGCAGGAGGAGAATCCGATGAGACCACGCAGGAGTTGGACCTATCTGACCTTGATCACAGCCCTGGCATTGGTCATCGCCGCCTGTGGCGGCGACGAAGGCGGGGGCACAACCACCCTGGGCACTGGCACCACCGTGGCGTCGTCCACCACGCAGGGGGGGACGGAGACGACGGCCGCCACCGAGACCACGGCTGCCAGCGGAGAGCCGATCCGGGTGGGAAGCACCCTGGCCCTGACCGGTTTTCTCGCCGCAACCGCGGCCATCCACAAGGTCACTGGCGAGGTGTTCGTCGACCGGATCAATGCGGCCGGAGGACTGCTCGGACGACCGGTGGAGTGGGTTCTCCTCGACGACGAGTCCACCCCTGACCTGGCCGCCGCCGCCTACGAGCGGCTGATCACCGAGGACGAGGTGGACCTGATCCTCGGGCCCTACGGAACAGGCAACATCACCGCGGCGATGGCCGTGGCCCAGCGGTACGGATATGCGTTCCCCCATCACACCGCCAGCCTCACCTATGCCTACACCTACGAGTGCCAATTCAGCTCGTGGTCGACCGGGTTGCACCCGAACATCACCAACCCCAACCTCCTCTACGACGCCCTGGAGTCGACCGGGACCCCCCCGGAGACAATCGGCTTCGTGGTCAACGAGTTCCCGGGCACGATGTTCATCTCCTACGGGCAACCCGACACCGACGAGGGCGGTGCAGTGGCGGAAGCTGAAAAGCGGGGCTGGGAGGTGGTGCTCGACGTCACCTTCCCGACCGCGACCTCCGACTGGGGGCCGCTGGCCGCCCAGGTGCGTGATGCCGATCCCGACTTCCTCTACATCGCCGGATTGGGTGTGGACGCTCCCAACCTGGTCACGGCGATGCAGGCGATCGACTACAGCCCTGACGGCATGTTCGTCCAGTGGCCCGCCCCAGGTCCGGTGCTAGCGACGGAGGGAGCCGACGGGATGATGTCGGTGACCATCTTCGAAGAGCATCCCCCGTTCACCGACGACCCAGAAGCGGTCGAGGTGGCCGGGATGATCGATGCGGCGCTCACCGAGGCCGGGGTACCTTATGCCAAGGTGGAAACCCAGGCTGCCGCTTCGTGGACCGCCTGGGAGTACCTGCAGCAGGCTGCCGAAGGAGCAGGAAGCCTGGACCAGCAGGCGATGTGTGACTGGCTCGTCGAGAACGGTGCCCAGACCTTGTTCCACGGAGACATCGAGTTCTTCCCCGAAGAGCAGAACTACTTCGAGGATCTCTCCAAGATCAAGCAGGTCCAGGACGGTGAGTGGTACACCGTGTACCCCGAGGAGTTCGCCGCCCCAGACCGCTCGGTCGAATTCAGCCCGGGGGGCTGATCCTTGCAGCTATCCCGCCCGGCCCCCGCCGGGCGGGATAGCCTCGACCGCGACCAGGGAAGGACAGTTGGAACTACTCGCGCAAGGAATCGTCTCCGGGATCCTGGTGGGCGGTCTCTATGCGCTGATGTCGATCGGGATCTCCCTCTCCTGGGGAGCCCTCAAGATCATCAACCTGGCCCATTTCAGCTTCATCCTGCTCAGCGCCTACATCGTCTACCAGCTCACGGTGAGCTTCGAGGTCGACCCCCTGCTGATGGTCCTGGTCGTTGCGCCACTGTTCTTCATGCTCGGAGTGCTGGTGCAGATGTTCTTTCATCTGGCCAAGGTCGACGAGTTCAAGTCTCTGATCGTCACCTTCGGGCTCTTCATCATCTTCCAAAGTGTGATGCAGACGATTTGGAGCGCCGACTTCCGCCGCATCGGGCCGGTCCTAAACCCCTACGAGACCCAGTCGTTCTTCGTCGCGGGCATCGCATTCCAACTTCCCCAGCTCGTCGCTTTCGTCGTCGCCCTTCTCATCGCCGGCGGTATGTGGCTCACATTCACTCGCACCTACTTCGGCAAGGCGGTGCGTGCCGTGGCTCAAGACCCGGAGATGGCGCGCGCCTTCGGGATCGACTCCCGTCGTGTGGCCGTAATCCTCTCGGGGCTGTCAACGGCTTTCTCTGCGTTGGCCGGTGTCTTCATCGCCATCGGCCAGACCATGTTCCCTCAGCTGGCGGTGGCCTGGTTCGGCATCGTCTTCCCCATCGTCATCCTGGGAGGGCTGGGCAACAGCCTGGGGACCCTCACCGCCGGGGTGATCATCGGGGTGGCCGCCGGCGTCTCCAGTGTGCTCTGGGGCCCTTTGTCGGCGCCGCTGGTCACGTTCACCATTCTCATCGTGGCCCTGCTCTTCCGGCCTGAGGGGCTGATCACCAAGCGGAGCATTGCGTGAGCGCTCGGGTCCGGGCCCTGGTCGGGTTCGCCGCGGTCGCCCTGATCCTCGGGTTCGCTCCCAACATGCAAGAGAGCCTCGAGTTCCCCCGCTTCTATTTGATCTTCCTGTTCACCATGTTCTTCTGGATCGCCCAGGCCTCCAGTTGGAACATCCTCACCGGCTACTCGGGCTACTTCAGTTTCGGTCAGGGGGCCTTCTACGGGGTCGGCGTGTACACGGTCGGGGTGCTCGTGGTGAAACAGGGTTGGTCATTCATGACAGCCTTGCCGGTGGCCGGTCTCCTGGCGGGGCTGACCGGGCTCTTCCTCGGTCTGGTGGTGTTCCGAGTGCGACGGCTCACCGGGGAGATCTTCGCCCTGACCACGCTGGCCATCGCCTTCGTCCTCGCCTCGGTGGCTCGGCTGAGCCCTTCCATCGACGGTGGGACGGGCATCTTCATGACCGGCACGCCGCTTCCTGGGTTCCTCGGGGAGTTCACCACGGCGGCCTACCGACTCACCCTGGCCATAACCCTCATAACCGTCGTTGTCGCCTACCTGATCCATGACTCCCGTTTGGGCTGGGGCCTGTTCGCCATCCGCGACGACGAGCCGGTGGCGGAGGGGCTCGGCGTCCCCACCTTCCGATACAAGATGGTGGCATTGGGAGCCAACGCCCTGCTCGCCGGGCTGATGGGTGGGGTTTGGGCACTGCAACTCGGCTTCGTGACCGTCGACGACGTGTTCAACATCCGGGTCCCCCTCTTCGTGATCCTGATGAGCGTCCTGGGCGGGATGCAGCATTGGATGGGTCCCGTGATCGGGGCAGTGATCATCACCACCCTCACCGACCGGCTCAACAGCGCGGGTCTCACCGACGTGAACCAGATCATCATCGGCGGGATGCTGGTGGTGCTCGCTCTCGCGGTGCGTGAAGGTGTCTACGTGCGAATGAGGCGGAGATGGGTGACCACCGCGGTCTCGTTCTTCGGCGTCCTGGGACTGGCCAGGCTTCTCGACCTCAACGATTCGTTGATCAGCGACTTCGCCTACGCCATGGTGGCCACGGTGGTCATGATGCTGGTACCGGACCGGGTCTGGGCGCGGTTCGGGGAACTATTCGGCCGATCACATCCCGCCGAAGAGCCCATTGGGGCCGAGGACCTGACCAGGACCGGGCCTTGAGCATTCTCCAGGTGACCTCGGTCGGCAAGCGGTTTGGCGGGGTGGTGGCCGTCGACGAGATCTCCCTGCAGGTCGAACGAGGGGAGATCCTGGGCCTGGTCGGGCCCAACGGATCGGGAAAGTCGACCTTGATCAACCTGCTCTCCGGCTTCTATCCCGCTGACAAGGGTCTGGTCATCTTCGACGGAAATGACGTTGGCGAGCTCGCCGCGCATCGCATTGCTGCCTTGGGCATTGCGCGCACCTTCCAGATCCCCCGGCCCTTCCACACCATGACTCCCCGGGAGAACATCGCGGTGAGCTACATGTTCGGTCGCAGTCCTCACAACCTGGTCGAGGCGCGGGCGGCGGCCGAGGAGTGGCTCGCATTCACTGGGCTGGCCTCGGTGGCTGACGTCGGCGTAGACCAACTGACCCTGCATCAGCTCAAATTCCTCGAGCTGGCCCGGGCCCTGGCCACCCATCCCACCCTGCTCTTGCTCGACGAGGTCCTGGCCGGGTTGAACCCGACCGAGATCAACCAATCGATGGAGATGATCCGCAGGATCAACGACCGGGGGATCACCCTGGTCATCGTCGAGCACGTCATCCGGGCCATCACCGCACTGTCCAGTCGGATCGTGGTGCTCGACCAGGGTCGGGTGGTGGCCACGGGCGAGCCACGTGAGGTGATGTCCGATCCGGCGGTGGTCGCCGCCTATTTGGGGACGAAGAGGCGCGATGCTGCAAGTTGACGGTCTCGGAACCGGCTACGGCAGGGCCCAGGCTCTGCACGACGTCTCGCTGCGGGTAGAGGACGGTGAGATCGTCACCATCCTCGGTCCCAATGGCGCCGGGAAGACCAGCCTGGTCAACGCCATCGCCGGTGTGCTTCGACCCTGGGGAGGCTCGGTCACCTTCGACGGGATCGAGATGACCACACTGCCCCCGCACCGGGTGATCGAGCATGGGATGGCCCTGGTGCCCGAGGGTCGCCGAATCTTCCCCAAGATGACTGTGACCGAGAACCTCGACCTAGGCTCCTACACCGCCACCGCCAGACCCGGGCATGACGCTGCTCTCGAATCGGTTTACCGGATCTTCCCCAGGCTGAAGGAACGTCACCGCCAGGTGGCGGGGACCCTCAGCGGCGGTGAGCAACAGATGCTGGCCATCGGGCGAGCCCTCATGGCCCAGCCCCGGCTCCTCCTCCTCGACGAGCCTTCGCTGGGCCTCGCCCCGATCGTCGTCGAGAACATCTTCGAGGTGCTCCGCGAGGTGAATGCGACCGGGGTTTCCATACTGCTCGTCGAGCAGAACGCGGTGGAGGCCCTCGACATCGCCGCCCGTGGGTACGTATTGGAGGAAGGCAGAGTGGTTGGGGAAGGCACCGCCGCCGAGTTGGAACAGGACGAGCGTCTTCGCAAGGCCTATTTAGGGCTCTAGGCCGGGCGGACCAACCCCCCTCGCCCTCGCTACCGCTCGGGCGGTCCCCCCTTCGGAAAGGTGTCCTGTCGCGGGTGGGGTGCGACGGTCATCTGGTGATGCTGCTTTTGGGTTGGATGATTTGGGCTGGGGTTT
>Ga0209640_10003040_pt1 | contig 14674 bp, 13 predicted proteins | sample RifCSP10_1_FD_184018 | JGI IMG/M metagenome (GOLD analysis project Ga0209640, IMG submission 184018) | Soil microbial communities from Rifle, Colorado - Rifle CSP2_sed 10_1 (SPAdes) (version 2) | ecosystem: Environmental > Terrestrial > Deep subsurface > Rock core/Sediment | place: Rifle...
AAGCCGTACTGTGCCGAGGCGGAAGAACACGGCGCCGAGGGCGAGGAACAGCGCGGTCTTCATCACCGCGTGATTGAACAGATGGACCAGCCCGCCGGTCAGCCCGGCCTGGTTCGCGAGCCCGATGCCCAGCGTGATGTAGCCGATCTGCGCCACCGACGAATAGGCGAGCATGCGCTTCAGGTCGGTCTCGAACACGGCGATGATCGAGGCGATGAACATCGCGGCGATCGAGAGCGCGAGCAGGACCTCGGCGATCGGTAAGGCCTTGAAGTCGATCGCAACCCCGAACACCGAAAAGAAGAAACGCACCAGCAGGTAAACCGCGACCTTGGTCGCCGTGCCGGCCAGGAACGCGCTCACGACCGACGGTGCGTAGGCATAGGCGTTGGGCAGCCAGACGTGGAGCGGAAATAGGGCGAGTTTCAGGCTGATGCCGACAGTCACGAAGGCGAGCCCGGCAAAGATCGCCCGCGACTGGTCGGCCGCAGCGGGTCCGAGCCGGGCCGCGATGTCCGCCATGTTGAGGCTGCCGGTGACGAGATAAATGAACCCGATGCCGATCACGTAGAACGTCGCGCCGATCGTGCCCATGATCAGATATTGGAAGGCGGCGAGCAACGCCCGGCGGTCGCGCCCGAGTGCGATCAAGACGTAGCTGGCGAGCGCAGAGATTTCGAGAAACACAAAGGCGTTGAACGCGTCGCCGGTCATCGTGATGCCGAGCAGGCCGGCGAGGCAGAGCAGGTACATGGAGTAGAACCAGGCCTGCTGCGCCTCGTCGATCTCATGCGCCACGCTGCGGCGGGCGAACGGCATGATCACGGCGCCCACGGCAGAAACCAGGAACAGCACGAAGCCGTTCAGCACATCGACGCGATACTCAATGCCCCAGGGCGGCGCCCAGCCGCCGAGCGCGTACGAGATCGGTCCCGAGGTCAGCGCCTGCCAGAGCAGCGCGCCGGCGATCACCGGCATGATCCAGCTCACGACCAGCGTGAGCGCGAAGGCGATCGACCCGCGACGCAGGAATCCGGCGAGGAATGCGCCGATCAGGGGGGTGACGACCTGAAGAACCGGCAGGTGCGGCGAGATTGCGTTCATCGCTCGCCGTCTTTCTTGAAGATTTCATCTTCTTCGATCGTGCCGTAGGCCTCATTGATGCGGACCACCAGCGCGAGACCTAACGCCAGGGTGGCGACGCCAACCACGATCGCGGTCAGGATCAGCACGTGCGGCAATGGATTGGAGTAGACCGTGAACGCCGGATCGATGATCGGCGGCGTTCCGCCGATGATCTTTCCGGGCTCGATGTAGAGGAGAAAGACGGAAGTCTGGAAGACCGCGAGGCCGACCAGCTTCTTCACCATGTTGCCCCGCGCGATTACGACATAGAGCCCGGCGACCATGAGGAAGATGGTGATCGCGTGATTATAATGGTCGGCGAAGGCTTGCAGTGTCCCCATCAGCGCCCTCGCTCGACGAAGGCGTAGAACAACGCGGTCATCGTGCCTGCGACCGTAATCAGAACGCCGACCTCGACCAGGAAGATGCCGAGCTCGCGTCCGTGCGCGGCGTCATGCGAGAGCACCGAATAATCGAGAAAGTTCTTGCCCAGGAGCAACCCGACGACTCCTGTGCCCGCATAGATGAGGACGCCGAGCGGCACCATGCGCTCGACCAGCGCCCGGGGCGCGACACGCTGCGCGCTTTCCAGCCCGAACGTGATGGTGAGCAGAATCACCGTTCCCGCCGCGATGACTCCGGCTTGGAACCCGCCGCCCGGACCGAAATCGCCGTGGAACTGAACGTAAAGCGCGAACAGCAGGATGAACGGCAGGATCAGCTTGGTGCCGACCCGCAAGATCACGTCCGGTCTCATATGCGCTTTCCCGTCTTTTTTTCGCCGGCGCGCTCCGGTCGCCTGCGGCGGCCCCGGAGCAGCAACATGACGCCAATGCCCGCGGTGAAGATCACCGTTGCCTCGCCCAGAGTGTCGAAGCCCCGGTAGTCCGCCAGCACCGAGGTGACGGCGTTCGGAACATTGGTCTCCTTGATCGTCTGCGTCAGGTAGCGGGGAACGACGTGCTGGTGGATCGGTGCGTCGGCGGTGCCGAACGGCGGCAAGGCGAGCGTGCCCCAGATCAGCGCCGCGCCCACGATCAACGATAGCGACAGCGGAATCAGATTGCGCTGGATCGGCGGATTCTCGACGGTCTTGGTCAGGTGCAGCGTCGCCAGCAGCAATACTATCGATATGCCGGCGCCGACCGAAGCCTCGGTCAGCGCAACATCCACCGCGTCGAGCACGAGGAATATGCTCGCCATCAGGAAACTGTAGATGCCGGCCAGGATCACAACGCCGACTAGGCTGCGCTGGCGGACGATCGCGATCGCCACCACCGCGAGCAGCGTCAACAGCACCATGTTGATAAGGGATTCTATGGCCGCCTCCCGCTCTTGCGGCCGGTGGCTTGCGTGCGTATCGGCCGGCGATCTTCCGCCAGCAGCGGCTCAATGCCTTCATGCAGACAGGCGCGCGCGAGCGCGTGCATAACGACCGGCACGGTGAAGAAGAACAGCCCCAGGATGAACAGGAGCTTGAGCGTCACGAGGCCGAGCCCCGCTTGCAACATCATACCGAGAATGAGAAAGCCGACGCCTAGGGTGTCCATGACGCTTGCCGCATGCATTCGGCTGAAGACTTCAGGCATGCGCACGAGGCCGAGCGCGCCGACGACGGTGAAGAACGATCCGAGCACGATGAGGATCCAGCTCGCGATTTCGACGACGAGCGGGATCATGATTGCCGCTCCTCGTCCACGTCGTACGCGAGATCGCCATGGCGAAAGAACTTCAGCACCGCGAGCGTGCCGATGAGATTGAGCAAACCGTAGGTCAAGCCGATATCGAGGAACTCGGGGCGGCCAGTGAGAAAGCCGAATACCGCAAGCAGCATAATTGCCAGCGTGCCCACCGAGTTGCCCGCCAGCACGCGGTCGAACACCGTCGGCCCCTTGACCGCACGTACGACGACGAGCGCGAGGGCCACGAGAATTGCGAGAGCCGCGACAGCGAACATCACGCGGTGCCCTCGAATCGCCTCACGCGGCGGTCCATGCCACCGGCTTCCAGTTCATCGGCGCCGCCTCGCACGAGCGCGTGCACGGTGAGGTCGTTGCCGCTCACCCCGACCGTGATCGTGCCGGGCGTAAGCGTGATGGAGTTGCCATAGGTCGCCACCCCTGCCGGGGTCTTTTGACTTGCCCGCACGACCGTCATGGTCGGCGAGATCGGAAGCCGTGGATCGAGAATGATCCTTGTCACCGCCCAAGCGGACTTGATGATTTCGCGGACCAGCCAAGGATAGTAGGTGATCGTCCCGCGCCACAGGGCGACTGGATGTCCTTCCTCGTCGACCACGCGCGCGCGCATGGCAACATAGACACACAGCGCCGTGCTTCCGATACCGGCGGCGATCAGCGCCGGGGTGTAATGGCCGGAAAGCCCAAGCCAAAAAACGAACAGAAAGCCTGCCAAGCTGACGATTCGCATTTCCCCTCCCCAGTGAACTGCAGCACAGCGATAGTCGGATGGTAACTCCTTTGAAGCGCCCTGTTTAGCGCGCGCCGCCGAGGAAGACCAAGAGACAAAGCACTGATCTTGTCATTCACGTCGAGCTGCGGCTTGTGGCGGTGTTTCAACGCGTTTGAGGACGTTTACCAGCGATTGGCGGGTCACAGGTCTTGGCAGGAAATCGGTTGCTCCCACCGCATGAGCGAAGCGAGCCAGTCCCGGCCAAGGTGGCAGCAATCGATCAGTGACAATTGGTCGGCAAGGGACATCGTTGAGAATCCTATTCGCGTGAGAACCGCTATTCGTAATGAAAGTTCGCACTGGGAGGGTATTAAATAAATTGGCGATCGTTTCTCTCGCTTCGTCGTCAAGGCACAAGACGATGACATTAACCAGCCCGCAGTCTCGCGCCCCAGGTTTTCGTTCTGGCCACATGAGTGCCTCCGAAACGGAATTGCACGTAGATCAATGGGGCAGGAACCACCACGTGTCTTGCCAAAAACAGATCAACATTGATGGGAATCGAAGCTGAGCGATGCGAAAAGGATTCGTCTCACTTCCGAGATGAAATACATCGCAACAAAGAACCGCACCACCTTCCCTGATAATCAGCCGAGAACGGGGAAATTCTTGAAACTGATCGCTGATCTCAGTTCCTCGGGCGCCAATCTCCGGTGCAAGTTAAAGGTTTGTCGCAGATTTCGCGTTCGATGGAACAAGGAATTTTCTCGAGCGAAAGAGGGAATTGATCCGCTCGAACAGGGAAATATCTGCCCGCTCGATTCTCCGGCTTCTCACCGATCTCTCTCAATGGTTCAAGCGCTTGGCCAGCTGCATGAAGAAGTCAAGGCTCGATGGATTCGCCATCGCCTCGGGACTGACGACTTTCATAGCGGTCGCTCCGAGCAACAGCTTGCGAACGGGCATTTCCATCTTCTTTCCTGTGAGCGTACGAGGGATATCCTCGACCCGGAAAATCTCGTCGGGCACATGCCTTGCGGACGCTTCGGTCCTGATCGCCTCCTTGATCCGCGCTTTGAGCGTTTCATCGAGTTCAAAGCCCGGTTTGAGCACCACGAATAGCGGCATGAATGATGGACGCCCGAGATATTCGAGATCAACTACCAGGCTGTCGCGTACTTCCGGCAGCGCCTCCACTACCCGGTAGATGTCGGCGGTGCCCATGCGAATCCCGCGTCGATTGATCGTCGTATCTGATCGACCGTAGATGACCGACGTGCCGCGGGAAGTGAACCGAATCCAGTCGCCGTGGCGCCAAATTCCGGGATAGCGTTCGAAGTAGCTCTCGTGGTAACGACGGCCGTCAGGATCGTTCCAGAAGAAGAGCGGCATCGACGGCATGGGTCGCGTGACGACGAGTTCACCGACATCGTCGACGATGCTATTGCCGGCTTCATCGAATGCCGCAGCTGCCACGCCAAGCTCGCGGCACTGAATCTCACCGGCGGTGACTGGCAGCGACGGCGCGCAGGACACGAGACCGGAAGCGACGTCGGTACCGCCGCTCATTGACGCCAGCCACAGATCGGTCTTGACGGCGTCGTAGACCCAGCGATAGGCGTCGTTGGGCAACGGCGAACCGGTCGAGTTGATAGCGCGCAATGCGTCCAGCCGCGCAAAGTCGCGCGGGCGCAGACCATCCTTCATACAATTGATCAGGAAGGAAGCGCCGCAGCCGAACAGCGTGACGCGGTGTTCGTCAATGAAGCGCCAAAGCGCCTGCGCATCGGGCCACGCGGGATGGCCGTCGTAGAGCACCACCGTGGCGCCGGTTAGCAGGCCGCCGACTTGGTGGTTCCACACGATCCACCCGGTACTGCCCAAGAAGAGCATGCGGTCGCCGGGGCGCAGATCGTGCTGCAGTACGAGCGTCTTGTGCTGGGTGAGCACGACACCGCCATGGCCGTGAACGATGGCTTTGGGCAGGCCCGTGGTGCCCGAAGAGTAGACGACCCACAATGGATGTGAAAAGGGCACACGCTCGAAGGTCGGCGACGCTTCGTTTGATACCACGTCGCGCCAGGCGACGGCTCCGCGCCAGCCGGCGGGAACGGTTGCGGAGGCAGGCCCCGGCACGTGCACGATCGTCCGCACGCTCGGCAGCTCGCGGGCGAGTTCCTCCACGACAGCCGTGCGATCATGGCGCTTGCCGTTGTAGCTGTAAGCATCCACCGCAAACAGCACCTTGGGCTCGATCTGGCGGAAGCGATCCCGGACCAGCATGGGACCCATGTCGGGCCCGCAACTTGACCAGACGGCGCCGATGCTGGCGCAGGCCAGGAATGCGACGACCGTCTCGGGCCGATGCGGCATGTACGACGCTACCCGATCGCCGGGTTCCACGCCCATGGCGCGCAGGCCGGCCGCAAGGGCGCCCGTCGACCGTTCGAGCTCGGCCCACGTGACCTCGCGTACCGGCGCATCCTCGTCGCGCACGAGCAGCGCCGGGCGATCGGCGCTCGCATTGCGAAACACGTGCTCGGCGTAGTTCAGCCGCGTATTTGGGTACCAATCGGCGCCGGGCATCTGGCGCGAAGCGAGCACCGGCTGGCGGGATCCGTCATAGCGCAACTCGAAGAAGTCCCAGATCGATTGCCAGAAGCTCTCAAGGTCATCGACGGACCATTTCCAGAGCGCGTTGTAGTCACTGAAATGGAGACCCTTTTCCGTTTCGAGCCAGCGCAAGTAAGCAGCTAAGCGCGACGCGGTGACCTGCTCCGCGCGAGGCGTCCATAAGATGTCACCGGTATTGGGTGGCGACCCGAGCATCCGAATATCCGTGAAACTGAACTGTCGGTACAGATGCAGCTTTGACGTCAGAGCGGCGCTCCCGTGCACAATTTGGGAGACGCCGGCTTGCAAGGAGTTGCTCTCGTTTCAGGAGTTGGCGCTGGGCGTCTCTCTAACTCGTTGGAATGACGGCATGTTCGTCACCGGTTAGAACAGCGCTTGTCGATCAGCCTGCCGGAGCGGATGGGTACTCACAGCATGATCCTCGGGGCTCGATTTGCGTTCACCCGTCTTTTCCGATGACATTCAGAAGCTCGCCGAGATGATCAATGACGACGTGCGGCCTGAAATGGCCGCGCTGCGCTTCGAAATGGGTCCGCGTTGCCATCCCCGTGGTGACGCCCACTGCCAGCGCCTGGCCGTAGTGAGCAAGCCGAATCTCGCACAACGGATCATCGCCGACAACCGCGATGTGTGATTGCGGCAATCCCAGCCGCCGAGCTGCATAACGCAGGGCCTCAGCCGACGGCTTGCCAAGAACCTTCGCATCCTTCTTGGTGAAGGCTTTGAGCATTGCGCAGATGGCAAACGAAGTACCCAGCGCACGCCCTGTTGACGACGCAAAAAAGGGCACGTTGGATGCTGAGAAGAGTTCCGCGCCGTTCGACACCGCATCCAGCGCAGCCTCGAAGCACTTCATCGTGAACTCGCGATACCAGCCGACGTAAACCGCTGCGACCTTGCGCGGATACTCGGGAGGCAACACGACGTCGACGCCCGCTTCCCTGAGTGGCCGCCACACGCCCTCGCAGCCAAGCACGAGGACAGGGAAGAGCCTCCGCCGTGCGAAATAATCCGCAGCGACGGAAGAAGGAGTCATGGCTCGGTCATCCGGGACATTGAAGCCCGCGCCGCTCAGCTTTTCGGCGGTTTCCCGCGGCGTACGCAAGGTTCCGTTGGTGAACACCGTGTAGGGCATGCCGGCCTTATTTAACCGCTCGATGAATTCGGTCGCCCCCGGCAGAGGAACGAGACCTTGGCCTCGCTTATCGCCCAGGGCCAATGTCCCGTCGAGGTCGAGCACAAAGCCGCGCACGTTCGCGAGTCGCTCACGGGTGCTTTTCGTCAGTGCCCTGTCAAGCATTTGCGGTCGCGCCGGCACGGCTGCTCCGTTTCAGCATCAGTTTGAGACCAGGCTTCTCGATGAGGACGCTCGGCGCGTCGCCGCTCTTTGGCGGTTCGCTTATCGCTTTCGTGACCTTGCGCACGATCGGGTTGTAGTGCCGCGCGGCCGGGCCGGCGGCTTTCATGGCATCGACCTGCTCCGCCGGCATGACCGCACGCAACAGGAACTCCTCGTCCGAAAGCTTGGTGCCGAGCCTGCGTCTAGCCTCATCGAGCGTGAGGCGCGGCGGCTCGGCAGCGATTTCCTTTGTCCGTGGACGATCAAGGATCGTCGCCTCCACCTTGGGGTCCACCGGAGCCGTGGGCCGGCCGAAACGGCTCATGACATAGCGGATCACTTCGTCTGGCACCTGGCCATAGCGTTCGGATCCGAGCACGTTGGAGAGCGCCTGCGCGAGAACTATCTGCGGAAACGGCGTCACCATGATAGGGTGGCCTAGCTCGGCACGAACACGCTCCGCCTCGGCGATCACCTCGGGCATCTTGTGCTCGAGCTTGAGTTCGGCGAGTTGCCGGCGCGTGGTCGTCAGCGTCCCGCCCGCCATCTGATGACGCAGGAACGACGCGTCGTATTCCTGCGGTGTACCGAACGGCAGCCCCTCGGCCTCCGCCAGGTTGGTGAAATACTCGGTCATGCGCGCGAGGGCGTGATCGTCGATTTCCACCTCATATCCGTGCCCGCGCAGGTTAGCGACTAGGCGCGTTGCCGAAGGCAGCGAGCTGCCGTTGGCGAGCGGGCCGACAGCGGTGTGCAGCACCTCGATCCCGAGCTCGGCGCCGACCAGATAGCTGAACACTGAGAGGCCGATGGTGCAGTGGGAATGCAGCTCGAGCGGCTTCTCACCGATGCGCGCCTTGACAGCCGGGATCAGCGTACGGGCACGCTCCGGCGTCAGAATCCCGGCCGGGTCTTTGATGTAGAGACGATCGAAGTGCGGCGAGGCGGCGCATTTGGCAGCGAGATCAGCGTAGAACTTGTCGTCGTGCACTTCGCTGATTGTGTAGGTGAGGGCAGCCATGACCTCCTCGGCGCCTTCCTCCTTCATGATGCGCGCGGAGGTAAGCAGCGCGGTCTCGTCGTGCATGGGATCGAGCATGATGAAGCGCCGGATGCCGTTGCGCACGAGGCAGCGATAGACGAGACGCATGAAGTCGAAATCAGCAGCCTCCCAGGAAATAAAGCGCAATCCGGTGGTAATGAATTGCAGCGGCGTGGCGGGCATCGCCGCGCGCATCAGGCGAATGCGTTCCCAAGGATCCTCCTTGTGGTAGCGCACAGCCACGGCCATGAAGGTCGATGAGATGAAGTCGATCGCATGGAATCCGACGCGATCCATGATGGGTGCGACCGCAAGGTCCTGCGCCGTGCGCATCTGCATCGCGCCCCACAGGCTTTGATTGCCGTCCCGGATGCAAACGTCGACCAGCTTGATCTTGCCCATGGTCACGCAACCTCCGTAGCGGATAGGCGCGGGGTACGCGCAAGGAACGCGGGCAGAAAATCGGTCGTCACGCCGCCGTCGATGAATTCGCTACGGCTCATGAGTCCGGCGTGGGTGGAAACATTGGTGTCCACCCCTTCGAGGATACAGTTTCGAAGCGCAAGCTTCATTCGGATCAGCGCTTCTTCCCGATTTTTTCCGTGCGCAATTATCTTGGCGAGCAAGGAATCATAGAACGGCGGCACATGGGCGCCGCTCTCGATATGAGTATCGACGCGCACTCCCTCGCCGGCAGGAAACAGTGCGCGGATGACGGTTCCTGGGCTCGGCCGGAAGTCATCCGCAGGATTCTCCGCATTGATCCGGCATTCAATCGCATGACCCGAGAAGCGCACCGCGTTCTGCGTCAGTCGAAGCTCGTTGCGTTCCGCGATCCAGATTTGCTCGGCGATCAGATCGAGCCCGGTGATCGCTTCGGTCACCGGGTGCTCGACCTGGATGCGTGCATTCATCTCGAGGAAGTAAAATTCGTTGCGATTGATATCGACGAGAAATTCGACCGTGCCGGCATTCCTGTATTTGAGATGCCTGCCGAATCGAACGGCCGCTTCGCAGATCGAGGACCGGAGCTTGGGGTGGAGGTCCGGCGCCGGTGCTTCCTCCACCAGCTTTTGGTACCGCCGCTGGATCGAGCAATCGCGCTCGCCGAGGTGGATGACGTTGCCGCGCCCGTCCCCAAGTAACTGAACCTCGATGTGGCGCCCCCGTTCCACGAACCGCTCGATGTAGATGCGCGCGTCGCCGAACGCCGCCTCTGCTTCCGCCATGGCAAGGTTCACCGCGGGCTTCATCTCCGAGCCTTCCTTCACGTGCCTCATACCGCGGCCGCCGCCTCCGCCCACCGCCTTGATGAGCACGGGAAATCCGATTTCGCCCGCGAGCGCCAGCGCGGCTTCCGCGTCGTCCACGGGCCCGCCGGGAACAACGGGCAGCCCCGCGGCGACCGCATGATCGCGCGCCTGCAACTTGTCTCCGACACTTGCCAAGTGCGTCTCGTCGGGGCCGATGAAGATGATCTCCGCCTCCTTGGCGGCCCGTGCCAGACGCGCGTTCTCGGAGAGGAATCCGTATCCTGGATGGATGGCATCGGCTTTCACGGCCTTCGCCGCGGCCATTATCCGTTCGACATGGAGATAGCTTTGTGCTGCGGGCGGCGGGCCGACGCGAATAGCGATGTCCGCAAGCCGCGCCGGGGCCGAATCGAGGTCGGCGTCGGACACCGCGAGCACGGTCTCAATACCGAGCTTCCGGCAGGTTCTGATCACCCGCAGCGCAATCTCCCCGCGGTTCGCAATCAGGATGCGGTGGAGCTTCATGGTCCTGCCCGCCTGAGCCGCATCAGCACCGTGGTGGGTTCGACGAAATCGCCGTTGGTCACGCAAATTTCCACGATCTTGCCTTTGGCGCCAGCGTGGATCGAGTTCATGAGCTTCATCGTTTCGACGATGGCAACGACGGAATGCTCATGGACACGCGATTCGACCTCTACGAAGGGAGCAGCCCCCGGTTTGGGAGCCCGGTAGAAGGTTCCGGGGAGAGAAGAGCGGATTTCGATGACATCCGTATCACTCGGACTTCTGGTTGCTTCCAAGGCGATGTTTCGCCGGGGCTCCTCGGCGCGCTCGAGAAGGACGACGGGGCGCAGCTGGAAGGTATGGGTCTCCTGGGTCCAGCCGCCCGCCGCGCCGCGTCTGAACACAACGCGGCGGCGCTTGCTTTCGAGCGTGAGTTCATCATGGAACGCCGCGTCGAGCAGCCGCAAGATCTCTGCCACCTCCTCGGATGAGAAGTCCAACACGATTTGCCGCCTCAGCTCTTGCGGTGGCCGAGTGTGGCGAACACGTGATCCAACGCACTGGCCGCGGGCTTGGCGACCGGCTCAGTATCGCGGGCCCCCCAGACCGTCTCTGGACGGCTTTGCAGGATGTACAAGGTGCTGCCGGACGGTTCGTCGGCCAGAGCCCATTCGATGTCCTGCGGCCGGCCGTAGTGGCGCTCGATTGCCTTGCCGATCGCGGCGAGCTCGCGGATTACGTCGTCGGAAATGCATGGTGCAGTCTGCATTTCGTTGGGCACCGGCTCGGCGCGTACCCCGCCGCGCGCGAGATCCGGCACATGCCGCAATGCTTTGCCGGAAATCGTTCTTGAACCGGTGTCGCCGGTGACCTTGTTCACCACGACGCGATCCGGCGTCACTTCGCCGCCGACCAGACACGATCCCAAGCCCCAGCAGGCCTCGATCACGATCGTTGACCGATCCCCTGTTGTGGGGCTCCGGGTAAACATCACCCCCGAAGTGCGAGGCTGGACCATCCGCTGCACCACCACTGCCATGGCGACCCGCTCTTCCGGCAGGCCAAGGCGCAGGCGGTAGGTCAGGGATTCTGTGTTGTAGAGGCTCGCCCAGCACCTGCGGACGTGGTCGAGCACGGCCTGCTCGCCGCAGATCCAGAGATAGGTGTCCTGCAGGCCGGCAAAGCTTGCATCTTCGCTGTCTTCGCTGGTCGCACTGGAGCGTACGGCGACCGGCAAAACGGCATTACCTGCACATAGCTCGCCGTAGGCGCGCGCGATTTCGATTTCCAGACTGTTTGGCAGCGGCGCGCTTGCGATCCGTTGACGTATCCTCTCTGCCGCGGCTGCGATCGAGCTCAGGTTTTCACGGCTCAGGGCCATGATGGTCCGCCGAATCTCTCCTGCCGGGTCGAGCGCCCTCAGCGCCGTTTCGAAGGCCGATGTGGGGACGACGAAGCCGGGCGGAACACGAATCTCCGCGCGGGTCAGCTCGCCGAGGCTGGCGCCTTTCCCGCCGACCCGGGCGCGATCGTCAAGTCCGATATCGGCGAACCAAGAGACTGATGGGGTGCTGCTCATGTCGCGTTAGTCCAGGATGGTCACGATCCCTTGGTTTCCATCGACCCTGATGCGCTGGCCGGTCTTGATTCGCTTCGTCGCCTGACCGGCACCGACAACGGCAGGCAGTCCGTACTCGCGCGCGACGATGGCGGCATGGGACATGGTGCCGCCCACATCCGAGACCGCTGCCTTGATCTTGTTGAACACCGGCCCCCAGCTTGGCGACGTCGCGGGGCAGACGAGGATCTCGCCGTCCTTGATCTGACCGATCTCCTTGGAGGTCAGGAGCACGCGGGCCACCCCCTCGACCACGCCCGGCGCCGCGGCAAATCCCTTGAGCTCCCCATCCCCGGCCCCATCGGAAGCCTTCGCCCACCGTTCCAGCGTCTCCTTGGTGATGCCCCAAAGCATCAGGAGTGCCGGGTCTTCGATCGCCTCGGGCATGGGTCCGAGAGCCGGCGGGGCGTTCCAACCCTTTAGTGCCTCAATGATCCTCTTTCGCCTGGCGATAATCGGCTTCCAGTGCGGACCGCCGACGGGCGCCGAGCCGGATGCCCAGGCGACCATAATATCGGTCAGCGCCTGTTTCGCCTCGGTATGCTGCATGTGAAAGAAGTCTTCGCGATCTTCGATCAGGCCTTGCTTGACCAGCAGGTCTCCGAACTCGCGCGCCTTGTTGTAGAAGCGCGAGATGAACCAGTGATCGCAGTAGAACTTGTGGTCCTCGACGAACGGAAACACGAGTTGGCAGAGGCCGAGCATCTGATCGAAGGCTGCCTTGTCCTCTGCCGTCGGCAACAGCTGTCGGTACTCGGCGACAATGCGATCACGTTCCTGCTTCAATCTCTCTGTCGGCCGCTCGAGCGATTGTCTCGCCTTGATCTGCGCGATGTAGCTCACAAGCGCAGCGAACGGGATCGTTAGATCGTCGTTCCAGCTCCGATGATGATGGTCCAGCCCGTCGCCCATGGTGATGTTGAACCAGGGTTCGCGCGCTTTTTCGAACGCGGCCAGCCAATCCTTGCCGGCCGAGCCGGCCTGCTCGAGCGATGCAAGGATCTCTGCGCTGCTCTTGGTTTCACTGAACTTGCTCTCAAGACCCAGCGTTACTGCGAGCTTGGCGAGCTTCTTCAACTCGTCATCAGGCCGGAACATCAGCACTTCGATGCCGGCAACCATGCGCGCGATGGTCTGATCCGGAATCTCGGGAAATACCTTTTTGCAATATTGGAAGAACACTACATAGGCACCGTATCCGAGCATCAAGAACTCGAAATGGTGGTGCCACATAATGGAGTACGCTTCGATCAGCCGATTGAAATTCTCCCAGAGATAATGGTTCTGCGGGATGCCCTTTGCCTTCGTCACGACTTCTTCGTCTTCGAACTCGGGAAGCTGCGGGACCTGGATCGCGTCGACCCGCTTAATCAGGTCGGTGATGCGCTTCTGCCAATCGGAATAGAGCGCAGACCAGTTCTGATAGTAATGGCCGGCCCGCTTCTGAAACAGCGCGAGCCGCCGCTCGATTTCCTTCGGATCAAGGACGGGATTTCCGGTGATGTAAACGCGTCCGTTGAAGACGCGATAATCGATGCCGAGCGCTGCCGGAAAGACGAATATGCGCGTCGTCACTGCGCCGAGCGCCGCGTAGGGGGCCTCCTGGCTGAGCGAGTCGAAGGCCGACATCGGTTCCGGGAAATGCATCGAATTGTAAAACCAGAACCGGTTGTCGTCCTCCGGACGGAACCGGGAGAAATAGGGATACATTTCCTCCCAGCCTTCAGCTCCTGGGGGTGTTTGAAGCTCCGAGGGAAGCGGAAAGGGGCTCTTCTTCGAGGCAGCGCCTTTCGGGGCGCTGTTTGCGCCTTCCTGTAGGGCGTCTGTCCACCAGCTTTCCATGTCGGTTCCTCCTGAGGCCCGCTTTGCCCGCGGTAATCAGCCAATGTGGGTAGTCGGTTCAGACATAGAACTGCCCGCTGATCGGGATGCTGTGCCTGCCGGCAAGGGGTTTCGTAGTGGTTGATGCAACACCAGACATTGAGCGTCTCGATGAACTTGCCCTTGTCGTCGAGAAAGTCGATTGGCCCATCCTGCCGAGCAGCTTGACACCGTTTGGGGCGGCGGTCACCAAGGTAGCATGCGCGACCGCCTTAGGACCGCCCTTCGAGTAACGTTGGCGCGGCTATTATCTTCCCCATGCCCGATCGCAAGACAAGATAATTACGCCGCCTGATCTTGATCGCGTGCGCTCGAAGCCGGGCGCCTCACGGACGCCATCAATCATAGACAATGTGGGGCGCTCCAAAAAGCGCGCCTCGGATAGCCGTGTCGGGACGGTGACTTCTTGGCCATTTCGAGCGCGATCAGAGAAGATCGGCGCCGCTGTTCTGAAAATCGTTCTTGTTGCTCGGGAGAGAACGGTATGGGCGCCCGCGAGCGCGCGGAAAGATGTGGCGTTCGACTCCCCTGATTTGTGGGCTACGTCTCTACCCATAGACGGGTTGGTAGAGGTAGCAGTCTGCTGCGGACCAGTCTCACCGTCGAATTCCTCGATAATCGGCCAGGGAATCGCGCCACAAAGACTGCCCTACCAAACAGTCACCGGTCGGAGACGGGATCAGAAATAGGGCGTCTGCCAATCGAGCTGCTTGGGCGAGATTCCCTTTCCGACCGACAACGCCGCCGCATAACCGGCGATCTCCCCAGTCTGCGTGCACCAGGGAAAGTTCCGCATCACCATGAAGATTACCTCGTATGTGAAGGATAGCGAGGCGCCGGTCAGCAGCAGGTTATTGATCTTCTTG
>Ga0209640_10003042_pt1 | contig 14666 bp, 12 predicted proteins | sample RifCSP10_1_FD_184018 | JGI IMG/M metagenome (GOLD analysis project Ga0209640, IMG submission 184018) | Soil microbial communities from Rifle, Colorado - Rifle CSP2_sed 10_1 (SPAdes) (version 2) | ecosystem: Environmental > Terrestrial > Deep subsurface > Rock core/Sediment | place: Rifle...
CGTGATGCGCGAGGAGTTCGGGGGCAACGATCTGTCCCGGTTGGTCAAGCGGTTGCGGCAACTCGCGAAGAGCCATCGGGTGGAGGCTTGCTATGAGGCGGGTCCCTGCGGATACGGTCTGGCCCGGGCCCTGCTTCAGGCCGGGATGGAATGCCGGGTGGCCGCTCCTTCCCTGATCCCTCGCCGCCCGGGGGACCGGATCAAGACCGACGGGCGGGATGCCCGGGAGTTGGCCCTGGCGTTTCGGGCCAATACGCTCTCCTTCGTCCGGATCCCGTCCCGGGAGGAAGAAGAGGTCCGTGGGTTGGTCCGGTGCCGGGAGGACATCGCCAAGGAGGTGCGACGGGTCAAGCACGTCATCGCCCACTGGCTGCTGATCCATGAGCAACGGCCTCCCAAGGGCGTCAAGGGGTGGACGCTGGCCCACTGGCGATGGATGCGAGGCCTTCCCCTCTCGCCCCTGGACCGGACGGTGCTGGACCACTACCTGGACGTACTGCACCTTTTGGTCGAGCGTCTCAAGCAGATCGAGCAGCAGGTCGTCGCGCTGGCCGAGACGGCCCCCTACCGGGAGCGGGTGACCCGTTTGCGGGCCTTCAAGGGGTTCTCCCCCCTGGCCGCGATGCGGGTGATCGCCGAGGTGATGGAGTTTCGCCGGTTCCCCAGGGCCACGGCGTTCATGAAGTTCACGGGGCTGGTCCCTTCGGAATACTCCTCCTCGGATCGGATCCGGCGCGGGCGGATCACCAAGGCGGGGAACAGTCACCTGCGGTGCGTCCTCGTGGAAGCGGTCCAACGAGGGACCAGGAATGCGCACCCCGGGAGGGACCTGCTCAAACGGATGGCCTGCGTGTCGGGACCGCTGCGCGAGGTGGCCCTGCGGTGTCTGACCCGGCTGCACCACAAGTTCCGGAGACTGACCCGCCGGGAGGTTCCGGGAGGAAAGGTCAAAGTCGCGTTGGCCCGGGAGCTGGCCGGGTTCGTGTGGGCCATGATGACGCTTCCCGAGACCCTCGACGGCACAGCGGCATAAAGCAACCGTTCGAAGATTCTGCTCGAAGAAGGAGGATACGCCTGAATCAAGAGGGAAAGGGAGACGGTCGCGGCTTGGGGAGAATCCTCGTTTCGTGGCTTTGGGGTATTCGCAAGAGCGAAAAATCCCCGTGGCGAGATGGATGCAGCTCCCCCGGTGGTGCACGATTACGATAGCGGTACCCAACCCGCGCATAGAAGGCTGATGAACCGTCGTAAGAGCGACCGCCTTCCCCTCCTCCCTCTTGACGGGCCGGTCAGTCATAGAAGCCACGAACGGAGCCCCCCTCCGAGGCTGCGACGCGAGATCCGCGCCCACGAAACGGCGCGCTCCATCAGAGATGTCCCCGCTCATGGGGGAGGGGAGTGTCCCCACCCAGGGAAAGGAGATCGCCGTGGAGATGTTTCTTCCCGAAGACCTGAGGCGTTATGTCGAGGAGCACGCCGGCCCCGTCCCCCCCTTGCTCGAGGAACTCGAGCGGGAGACGCGAAAGAAGACGGACTCCCCCGGGATGCTGACCGGAAAGGTCGAGGGGACGTTCCTGAAGTTGCTGGTGCGCCTCTCGGGGGCGAGGAAAGTGCTCGAGATCGGGACCTTCACCGGGTATTCCGCCCTCCTGATGGCGGAGGGGCTTCCGGCGGACGGGGAGTTGGTCACCTGCGAGATCTCCCCGGAGCACGCCGCCCTCGCGCAACGGTACTTCGACAGGAGCCCGAACGGGCACAAGATCCGGCTCGTCCTCGGGCCCGCCGCCGATACACTGCGCGGAATCCCCGACGGGAGCGTCGATTTCGTGTTCATCGACGCCGACAAGGAGCGCTATCCTTTTTATTACGAGGAGTGCGTCCGGGTCCTTCGAAGCGGGGGGTTGATCGCGGCCGACAACGTGCTCTGGTACGGACGTGTTCTCTCGCCGGAAGACGAGGCCTCACGGGCGATCGTGCGGTTCAACCGGACGGTTATGGGCGACGACCGGGTGGAGAAGGTGATGCTTCCGGTCCGCGACGGGGTCTACCTCATCCGCAAGCGGTAAGGGGGGAAAGGTCCGGCCGTCTTTTCCCGGAAAGGAATCCCGGCGGGCGCGGAGACGATCCAATCGAAGGAACATACCGGGACGGAAAGGAGGTCTCATGGGGCGGAAACGATGCTTGCTGCTTGCCGTGGCCCTGGCCGCGATATTCGTTTTTCCGGCGGCCGGGTCGGGGGCCGCGGTCGACGGGGTTCCGAGGATGTCCAAGGAGGAGTTGAAAGGACTTCTGGGGAAGCCGGACGTGGTGGTGCTGGATGTGCGCCTCGACGGAGGACTTGCGCCGAGCCGGATCGCGGGGGCGTTGCACGAGGACCCGGAAAAGATCGATTCCTGGGCGGGAAAGTACGCGCGGGAGAAAAGAATCGTCCTGTACTGTTCCTGAGTCAACGAGGCCACGAGCGCCCGGGTGGCGCTGCGTCTCAAGACTCTCGGGTTCGGGAAGGTCTACGCCCTGAAAGGCGGATGGCACGAATGGTCCGCCGCCGGGTTTCCGACGGAGAGGACAAGGAGATAGCAAAAACGATGTGCGGGCGGTTCACCCTGTTCGATTCCTCCGATTCCCTGGCCGAGCGGTTCGGCCTGGGGGAGGCGACGTCCCTCTCGCCGCGCTACAACATCGCTCCCTCCCAGGCGGTGGCCGTCGTGCGGATTCCCGCGGAGGGGGCGGACCGGGAACTTGCCCTGCTGCGCTGGGGGTTCGTCCCCTCCTGGGCGAAGGACCCCTCCGTCGGATCCAGAATGATCAACGCCCGCGCGGAGACCGCACCCGAGAAGCCCGCCTTCCGCGCGGCGATCCGGCGCAGGCGTTGCCTGGTGCCCGCCGACGGGTTCTACGAGTGGAAGCACGCCGGGGGGAGGAAACAGCCGTACTACGTCCGGATGCGCGACGGAGGGATGTTCGCCTTCGCCGGGATCTGGGAGATCTGGAAGGGGGAGGGGGGCGACCCGATCGAGTCGTGCGCCCTGCTCACCACCGGCCCGAACGAACTCCTCGAGCCGATCCACGACCGGATGCCCGTGATCATCCCCCCCGGGGGCTACGATCTCTGGCTTTCCCCCATGGTTCACGACCCGTCGGCGCTCATCCCCTTTTTCGCCCCCTATCCCGCCGGGGAGATGACCGCCTACCCGGTGCGGACCCTGGTGAACAATCCGAAAATGGACGAGCCGGCCCTGATCGAACCGCTCCACTGACCTCTTTCTCCTTTCCCCCACCGTTCCGGGAAAATTTCCCGAGGAAAAACAGCCGGAACCGTATCTCCGGGGAGGAGGAACTTCTCCTGCCAGGAATTCATCTTAATAAAAGGGAAGGCATTTTGGAGACCCGAGAAGAAAACCGGGAGAAGTTGCGTGAAAGGAGGAACGGAGATGGAACGGACAACGGAGCGAAGTTTCGATTTTCTGCCCATAAACGAACGGGGTCGAAAACCGCGCAAAACCGGGATCACGGAGATGCGCGGGCCTTACTACGCGCCGGTGGGGAAACGGTACCTGCAGGACATCTTCGAGACGATGGGCGCGTATGTCGACATCTTCAAGTTCAGCGGGGGGTCCTTCCGGCTGATGCCGAAGAAGGCGGTTTCGGACCTGATCGACACCTGCCACGAGCATGATGTCTTGGTGTCCACGGGGGGGTTCATCGAACGGGTGCTGACCCACGGACCCGGGATGGTGGACCGGTATCTCGAGGAATGCCGGGAGATGGGATTCGACATCGTGGAGGTATCGAGCGGATTCATCAGCGTCCCGCTGGACGACCTGCTGGGCATCGTGGCGAGGGTCCACGAGCTCGGGATGAAAGCGAAGCCGGAGGTCGGCATCCAGTTCGGCGCCGGGGGGGCAAGCTCCGTCGAGGAGCTCGAGGCCGAGGGGACCTCGGACCCGTCCCAGGCCATCCGGGCGGCGAAACGGTACCTGGAGGCCGGCGCGCACCTGATCATGGTGGAGTCGGAAGGGATCACGGAGAACGTGAGGAGCTGGCGGACCGACGTGGTCTCGAAGATCGTCAACGAGCTCGGGCTCGACAAAGTGATGTTCGAGGCCGCCGACCCCGAGGTGTTCAGCTGGTACATCAAGAACTTCGGGCCGGACGTAAACCTCTTCGTCGATCACTCCCAGGTGGTTCAGCTGGAAGCCTTGCGGTCCGGCATCTGGGGGACGAAGAGCACGTGGGGCCGCATCGTGACCTACCGGGGGAAACCGGAGAAGCCGGCGACTGCCCGGCCGAAGCTGGTCGAGCCTCCGGCCAAGAGCGGGAAGAGGTGATCGCCATGGCGAGCTTCGACCATCTCGCGGAAGCGATCGGGACCGGGCGCGAGCTGTCGCGCTCGGAGGAACTGGCGGCGTGCGTGGAGCGGGCGGGATGGGAGGACCTCTCGCCCGCGGCGCGGGAGGCCCTGAAAATCCGCGTGCTCGACTCTTTGGGGTGCGCCTTCGGGGCGTTGTCGGGAGAGCCCGTCCGGATGATTCGCCGGGACATCGAGGAGTTCGGGGGAAATCCGCTGTGCACCCTGATCGGGGGAGGGAAGACCTCCCCCGACCGGGCCGCCTTCTATAACGGGGCGCTGGTCCGGTACCTGGACTTCAACGACTCCTACCTGGCCCCGGGCGAGACGTGCCACCCCAGCGACAACCTCGGGGCGGTCCTCGCGGCGTCGGAATACGCCCAGGCCTCGGGGCGGCAGTTCCTCACGGCGCTGGCCGTCGCGTACCAGGTCCAGTGCCGCCTGTGCGACGCGGCGCCGGTGCGGGCCCGGGGATTCGACCACACGACCCAGGGGGCGTTCGCGAGCGCCGCGGGAGCGGCCAAGGCGCTTGCCCTTCCCATGGCGCAGGTCGCCAACGCCCTGGGAATCTCGGGGACGGCGAACAACGCGCTGCGCGTCACCCGCACCGGCGAGCTTTCCCACTGGAAGGGGCTTGCCTACCCGGACACGGCGTTCAACGGTCTGCGCGCCGCGTTCCTCGCGATGCGCGGTGTGACGGGCCCCCGGGAGGTCTTCGAGGGGAACAAGGGATGGTGCCAGACGATCGCGGGCGACTTCGAACTGGACTGGTCGCAGGAGGACCTCGAGCGGGTCCTGCGGACCATCCTCAAGAAGTACAACGCCGAGATCCACTCCCAGTCGGCGATCGAGGGGATGATCGAGTTGATGGGGGAACGAGGGTTCTCCGGGGCCGACATCGGCAGGATCCGGATCGACATCTTCGATGTCGCCCACCTGATCATCGGGGGCGGTGTGGAGGGGGACAAGACGATCGTCCGTACGAAGGAGGAGGCCGACCACAGCCTGCCCTACATGGTGGCTGTCGCCGCCCTGGACGGGCAGGTGATGCCCGCGCAGTACGAGCCGGAACGGATCGGGCGCAAGGACGTCCAGTCGCTCCTGCGCAAGGTGAACGTGGTCCCGAACCTGGAATATTCGAAGCGGTTCCCGGATGAGCACTGCTGCAACATCACGGTGACGCTTAAGGACGGGAGGTTCTTCGCGAAAGAGAAGGCCGACTATGAAGGGTTCCACACCCGGCCGATGTCGTGGGAGCGGGTGATCGGGAAGTTCGAGGGGCTCGCCGAAGATGCGATCGAGCCCTCGCGGCGGCGGGAGGTCGTCGACGCCGTACGCCGGCTCGACGGGATCGCCGTGAAGGACCTGATGGCGATTCTGGGATAATGCCGGCGCCGGATCGCCGGGAAACGACAACCAAGCGGCCCCGGGGGGCGAAATCCCCCCGGGGTTTCCCACAAATCCCGTAATCGGATCCACGCCTGCGGATTCGGAGTCGCAGACGACGCCGAAATCCCCCCCCGCCCTTGGATATTGCCGGATTCCTCAGGAAAATGAAACCATTTCAGGGGAATGGAAATCGCAATATCATGGGAAGTCTAGGGGATTGGTAACAGAATCACCCCATGACCCGGCAACGAGGGGATTTTCCGCGGTCCGTGCCGCAGGGGGATACGGGAGACAGCAGATGGGCGGTGCGATACGGTCGAATATCTCCGAGTCGGACAGGGACAGGATGCGCGTGACCAGGGAGGAGGCGCTGGCCCTGTTCCGCAAGATGAGCCAGATCCGGCGCTTCGAGGAACGCGCGGAAGAGGCGTACGGGCGGGGCATGATCGGCGGGTTTCTCCACCTGTACATCGGGGAGGAAGCCATCGCGGTCGGAGCCTTGGCCGGACTTGAGCCGGAAGACGACGTGGTCACCCATTACCGGGACCACGGCTACGTTCTGGCCAGGGGCGTCGAACCGAAACGGGTGATGGCGGAACTGTACGGCAAGTCGACCGGACTCGGCAAGGGAAAGGGCGGCTCGATGCACATGGCGGACGTCCGGCGCCACCTGTGGGGCGGCTACGCCATCGTCGGGGGGCACGTCCCGCTGGCGGCAGGGCTGGCGCTTGCGAACCAGTACCGGAACCTGCCGAGGGTCGTTTCCTGTTTCCTGGGAGAGGGTGCGACGAACATCGGAACGTTCTTCTCAAGCCTGAACATCGCGGCATTGTGGAAATTGCCGCTCATCGTCATCGTCGAAAACAACCGCTACGGGATGGGCACGGCGGTCAAGCGCGCTTCCGCGGTCGAGGAGATGTATCGGAAGGCGAGTGCGTTCAATATCCCGGCGGTCCGGATCGACGGGAACGACGTCCTCGCCGTACGGGACGCCGTGCGCGACATGGCCCGAACGGCGCGGGCAGGCGGCGGTCCGCAGATGATCGAGGCGATGACGTATCGGTTCCGCGGCCACTCGATGGGAGACCCGCAGCGGTACCGCGGCCGGGAGGAGGTGGAAGCGGCGAAAGCGGCCGACCCGATCGATCGGTGGCGCCGAACCATCCTGGAACGGAATCTGGCGGAGGAGGAGGAATTGGAAAGGGTTACCGGCGAGATCGAGACCGAGTTGGAGGAGGCCGTCCGGTTCGCGGAGGAGAGCCCCGCTCCCGAGCCGGGCGAGCTTTGCTTCGACGTCGTGGTCGAGGAATAGGAGACTGCCATGGCCCTGAAGACCTACCGGGACGCCCTGCGTGAGGCGCTGCGCGAAGAAATGATCCGCGACGAACGCGTGCTGATCATGGGACAGGAGGTCGGCGTGTGGGGAGGGACCTACGCGGTCACGCGCGGACTCCTGGACGAATTCGGGGAGAAGCGCGTCATCGACACGCCGATTGCGGAAGAAGCGATCGTCGGGGCGGCGGTCGGCGCGGCGATGGGGGGGTTGCGCCCGGTCGCGGAGCTGATGACGATCAATTTCAGCCTGGTGGCGATGGACCAGATCGTCAACAACATGGCGAAGATCCGCTTCATGTTCGGGGGGCAGATGACGATTCCGCTGGTCGTCCGCACGCCCGCCGGCTGGGGGCAGCTGGCGGCGACCCATTCGCAGACCTTCGAATCCTGGTTCGCACATATCCCCGGGTTGACCGTAGTGATGCCGTCGACCCCGGCCGACGCCAAAGGCCTGCTGAAAACCGCGATTCGGTCCGAGAACCCGGTGATGTTCATCGAGCACGCGCGCCTTTACGGCATCAAGGGCGAGGTACCGGAGGAAGAGTACACCTTGCCGATGGGCGTTCCGGACGTCAAACGCGCGGGACGGGACGTGACGATCGTGACGTATTCGCGGATGGTGAACGTCGCCCTGGAGGCGGCGGAAACGCTCGCGAGGAACGGCATCGAATGCGAGGTGGTCGACCTGCGCACGCTGCGGCCGCTCAACCTGGCAGCGGTCTACGGGTCGGTGGAAAAGACGCATCGTGCGATCATTCTCGAAGAGGATTGGACGACGTGCGGGATGGGCGCCGAAATCGCCGCGCGCATCGGCCGTGACCGGTTCGACTCCCTCGACGCCCCGGTGGAGCGCCTCGGCCAGGTGGAGGCGCCGATGCCGTACGCCAAGAATCTCGAGGCGTTGATGTTCCCCGACGAGGCGCTGCTCATCGATAAAATCAGGGGAATGATTGCGTAAGCCGCCCCGCCGGCCCCCGGCCTCGCGCGAACGGGACACGCCTGCGTCCGGAAAGATGCTCTTGCCCGAAGCGGAAAGGAGGCGCGTATGGCGACCGAGGTGATCATGCCCTCTCTGGGGTTCGACATGGTCGAGGGAGTCGTGGCCCGCTGGCTGAAGAAGGAAGGGGATCCGGTAGAAAAAGGGGAGGCCATTGTCGAGATCGAAACGGAAAAGGCCAGCGTCGAGGTCGAGGCGGCCGTCTCGGGAGTCCTGCAAAAGATCATCGTTCCCGCGGGAGAAACCGTGGCGGTCGGGACGGTGATCGGCCTGATCGCCGCCCCCGATGAGATGCCCGCCGGCAGATCCGCGGAAAAACCCGAAAGGCGGGAACCGTCGACTCTTCCGTCCGTATCATCCGCGGACGGACCGGAGAAAGCCCGGGAGAAGCCGAAAAAGCCGGCGGAGGAACGGATCGTAGAGCCCGAAGAGGCCGGACCGCCGGGGCGCAGGGTAAAAGCCTCTCCCGTCGCGCGCAAGATGGCGGAAGAAGCGGGTATCGATCTGGCCCGAATCAAGGGGAGCGGCCCCGACGGCCGCGTCTTGGAGCGCGATGTTCAGGCGGCGATGGGTGCAAAACCGTCACCGGCGGAGCCGAAAACCGGTGCCGGCGTTCCCGCCGGCGAGCTTGTCCCCATGAGCCGGATGCGGAAGGCGATCGCCCGAAGGATGGCCGAGAGCAAGGCGAAGGCGCCGCATTTTTACGTCACCGTCGACGTCAACATGGACGAAGCGATGAACATGCGGGAACAACTGAACCGTATCGCCCCCGAATCCGAAAAAATTTCCGTCAACGATCTGATCGTGGCGGCGGCGGCCAGGACGCTGGCCCGGGTTCCGGATATGAACGCGACGTATCGCGGGGAGACTCTCGAGAAACATTCCCGGATCGACATCGGCATCGCGGTGGCGCTCCCGGACGGGCTGATCCCCCCCGTGCTGCGCAGTGCGGACAGGAAAACGTTGCGTCAGATCGCGGCCGGGTCCAAAGAGCTGAGCGAGCGCGCACGCGCCGGCAGGCTGCGTTCCGAGGACCTGGGCTCCGGGACGTTTACGATATCCAACCTGGGGATGTTCGACGTGGAGGAATTCATCGCGATCATCAACCCGCCGGAAGCCGCCATCCTCGCGGTCGGGGCGGTGACCCCGCGTCCGATCGCCGCCGGAGGGGAGGTCCGGATCGCCTCGATGATGAAAGCGACGTTGTCGGTGGACCATCGCGTGGCCGACGGCGCGCAGGCCGGCCGCTTCATGCAGGAACTCAAGAAGCTGTTGGAGAACCCGGTCAATCTCCTTGCCGAGTAGGCGGACATGAAGCGGGTTCGACAGGGAATTCTCCTTTCCGCCGTCGCGGTTGGCATTTCGCTGATTGCCGCCGTTTGCCGGCATTCCGTGGAGGAGATCCATTATCGGAAGTCGTTCTTCCCGGCAAGGTTTACCGTGGAAGAAGCCTGTTACGCCAGCATCGTGGAGCTGGTGAAAATAGCGATCATCACTGTACCGGTCCCGGTCGTCATCGCTGCCTGCCTTTGTCTGCTGCACTATTTCCACAAGGAACCTTGAAGAGAGGACCATTTCCCGCAGACCGGTGTTCGGTCCGGTTGCAACGTACCTCGCTTCCTCCGGGAAAGGTCGTTCTCGACGGGAAACCGGGTCGCTTCAAGCTAAATCTAAATAGCTGGGGGGGCGCCTATCCCGGTGTCGCCTAAGCAAGGGACGTCCAACCTCCCGACCGAGGCGACGCCAACCAGGGATGGAAACCGGATGCCGGGCGATTCCCGGCGAGGACGCGTCACCCTTTTTCGTCGTCGGGTGACCGAACCGGGAGGGTTCTCTCTTTCAACGATGGTCAAAAGCATCCGGTCGCCGGCGAATTCTGGATGCACGGAAGGGGCTTCGGGATGGAGACGCAGGCGGCTGGACAGACGAGGAGGAGCTTGCAGGAAAAACCGAACGGAAATCCACCCCGCGTTGTGATCGTCGGGGCGGGGTTCGCGGGGCTGTGGGCAGCGAGGGCATTGGCCCGCCGTTCCGTGGACGTTCTGCTCCTCGATCGGAACAATTATCACCTGTTTCTGCCACTGCTCTACCAGGTGGCGGCGGCGGAGCTGGAAGCGGAAGACATCGCCAGTCCCGTGCGGAGTATTTTGCGGGGCCTCCCGAACGTGGAATTCATTCTTTCCGAGGTCCGGCGGATCAATCCGGATGCACGGGAGGTGGAAACCGATGCCAGGAGAATTCCGTTCGATTACCTCGTCCTCGCGGCGGGATCGACCTCCCACTTCTTCGGAATCCCCGGGGCGCCCGAGCATTCGTTTCCCCTGAAGACGCTGGCGGAGGGTGTCGGTCTCCGGAATCGGATTCTCCGGTCGTTCGAGAGGGCTGCTCGAGAGACGGATCTCAATCGGCGCGCGGCCGCCCTCACCTTCGTCATCGTGGGCGGCGGCGCGACCGGCGTGGAGTTCAGCGGCGCGCTCGCGGAACTGATCCACGGCCCCCTGCGGAAGGATTTCCCGTCCCTGGACTTCCGGGAAGCAAGGGTGCTGGTGATCGAGGCGAAAGACGGACTTCTCTCCGGGATGCCGGAGACCCTCCGCCGGTATGCCCTGAAGCGGCTCACCCGGAAAGGGATCGACGTGCGCCTGGGGACGACGGTGCGCTTGGTCGCGGAAAACGGCGTCCACCTGGAAGACGGTACCTTCATCCCCTCGGAAACAACGGTGTGGACGGCGGGTGTGCGCGGCGAATCCTTCGAGGGAATCCGAAGCGTGCCGCTATCCCCGGACAGACGGGTGAAGGTGACGCCGACCCTCGAGCTGCCGGGATATCCCGGGATTTACGCCGTCGGGGATCTGGCGTACTTCGAGGAAGCAGGAAAAGCGCTCCCGATGATGGCGCCTGTCGCCATCCAGATGGGAACAGCGGCTGCCGGGAGCATCGTGAGACAAATCGCCGGCAAGGCCCCGCTCCCGTTTCGGTACCGGGACCCGGGCTCCATGGTGATCCTGGGCCGCAATGCGGCGGTGGCGCATCTTCGGGGGCGAAGGTATACGGGATTTCCTGCGTGGATCGTCTGGCTTTCCGTCCATATCTACCAGTTGATCGGATTCCGCAACCGTCTGGTCGTGATGATCAACTGGGCCTGGGACTATTTCTTTTTCGAGCGGGCGGTGCGGATCATCCTGCCCGAATCACGGCCGGGAGAAGGCGTCCCGGCCGACGAGGCGTCGCCACGTCCCGCAAGCGACGGGAAGAAGGCGCGCGGCGGACGATGGTAGGGTCGCGGGTTGTCTCGCGCCCCGGGGTGTATTTCGTTTCAGATCGCCCGCAGCGCCTGGTCGAAGTCGTCGAGGATGTTCTCGATCGCCTCGATCCCCACCGAGACGCGCACCGGCTGGAACGGATCGTTTTCCATTCGCGCGGGATCGGTCAAGGTGTCCCCGGGGCTCGTTTTCCCCGGGCGGGGTCCGCCGACCCATTCCCCGGAATCGGAACGGGTGGTTTTTTCTTCAACGATCCGGTTTTCCGAAACGGCGGGAAATGCGATGCCTCCTCGCGGCGAACCACCGGTAGAAGGCGCGGGAGAGGATCCCGGCTCCCGGGAGACGGAACAGAGCGGCGGCCCATCGCCACCCCTTAAGCCGGAGGAGGATCTCGGGGACGGCTTGCTCGCCGGCGAGTACCTTCCCGTCAGGAAGGACCAGGTGCATCGCCTCGAGGCATGCGTTCTTCTCGATGGTGGGGAAACGGCGGGGAAGGTCCTCCGAGTGGCAGGAGAGGAACTCGAAATCGTCCGGGCCGGACCGGGCCCGGATCCAGTCGGCCGCGCCCTGGCAGACGGGGCACTCCCCGTCGTAGATGAGGACGGGTTTCTCCTGCCCCTTCACCGGGAAAGAATTTCCCGAAGGCGGTAGGTTACGCCCCGGACGACGAGCGTCGCCGCCCCGGAGCCGACCTCGCCGTACGCTTTCTCCATCTCTTCCCGGGCGCGCCCGTGCCGGTCCATGCCCTCATTATACATGGCGGCGTGGGTCGCCCGGACCGGGGCTTCGGGAGGGAGACGGCCGCCGACCGGATGGCGGAAAGGGATTTCGTCATATACTATTCCCGTGCGCAGCGGGACGGCGCCCCCCGCGGATGCCGCTCTTCCTGCGACAGCCCGCAGCGCGCCGGGGTTGCGCACGGACGAGGGTAGAGGCCGGGCAGGGAGGACGCATGGACACGGAAAATGCAATCCCGGGGACCGGGCTGCCCAGCCTGGACCGGGTGATCCAGGGGGTGATCCCGGGCGACAACATCGTCTGGCAGATCGACCTGATCGGGGACTACGCCGTCCTGGTGGAGTCGTTCTCCGCGAACGCGCTCCGGAACGGCAGGAAGCTCGTCTACTTCCGGTTCGCCCGCCACCCGGCGCTCCTTTCCGCCGATTGCGACGCGGAGATCCATGTCCTAACCCCCGAGGTCGGGTTCGAGACGTTCACCGCCCAGATCCACAAGGTGATCGAACGTTCGGGAAGGGGCGCGTACTACGTGTTCGACTGCCTGTCGGACCTGGCCGCCGACTGGTACAGCGACCTGATGCTGAGGAATTTCTTCATGGTGACCTGCCCGTACCTCTTCGAGCTGGAAACCGTGACGTACTTCGCGCTCTTCCGGGGCTTCCACTCCTCCGATGCCGTCTCCGCCATCCGGGAGACGACGCAGCTCCTGCTCGACATCTTCCGGCACGGGGACAAGCTCTACGTGCACCCCCTGAAGGTCGACCACCGGTACTCCCCGACGATGTATCTTCCCCACGTCTGGGAAAAAGAGGATTTCCTCCCGGTGGCCGAAAGCTCCGTCCTGTCGGACGTGCTGGCCGATCTCACCTCCCTGCGGGGCGACTCCGTCTCCCGGACGCTCGACATCTGGGACCGGAAGTTCCTCCAGGCGCAGCAGGCCCAGGAGGAGATCCAAAAGGGGGCGATGCCAGCGGGGGAGGCGCAGGAACTCTACCGGTGGCTTCTGCGCATGGCGGTGACCCGCGACGAGCGGATCACCGCCCTCGCTTCGAAGTCTCTTGATTTGTCCGACATTCTCGCCATCCGGAAGCGCATGATCGGAACGGGGCTGATCGGCGGGAAGTCGGTCGGGATGCTCCTGGCGCGGGCCATCCTCTGCCGGACGGACGGGAAGTGGCGGTCCAAGCTGGAGAGGCACGACTCGTTCTACATCGGGTCGGACGTCTTTTACACCTACCTCGTCCGGAACGGCTGCTGGGGGATCCGGAGGAGCCAGCGGAGCCCCGCGACCTTCCTGGACGGGGCCGAGGAGGTGCAGCGGAAGATCCTTTCGGGCACCTTCCCCCGCTTCCTCCGGGAGCAGTTCGTGGCCATGCTCGAATACTTCGGCCAGTCCCCGATCATCGTCCGCTCGAGCAGCCTCCTCGAGGACGGCTTCGGCAACGCGTTCACGGGGAAGTACGAAAGCGTCTTCTGCCCGAACCAGGGGTCCCCGGAGGACCGGCTGGCCTCTTTCCTGTCGGCGGTCAAGACCGTCTACGCGAGCAGCATGAGCCGGGAGGCCCTGCTCTACCGGGCCCACCGGGGACTTCTCGACCGGGACGAGCAGATGGCGATCCTCGTGCAGCGGGTGTCCGGCGCCATTTACGGCCCCATGTTCTACCCGCAGATCGCGGGCGTCGGGCTTTCGTACAATCCGTATGCGTGGAGCGAGTATATCGAGCCCGAGGCCGGCGTCGTCCGGCTGGTCTTCGGGCTGGGGACGAGGGCGGTCAACCGGAGCGATGACGACTACACGCGGGTGATCGCGTTGAACGCGCCGCTTCGACGGCCGGAGGCGAACCTCGACGAGGTGATGGAATACGCCCAGAGGCGGGTCGACGTCCTCGACCTCGCGGAGAACCGGTTCCGTTCCCTCCTCTTCGACGAGGTCGTCAAAACCAGCCCTTCCCTGCCGGTCGGGATGTTCGCCTCCCGGAAGAGCCTCTCCCGGGGAGGCGACAGAGACGGGGGGGGAGGCGCGGCCTCCCCGGGGATCCTGACGTTCGACCGGCTCCTTTCGAAGACGGCCTTCGTGGAGGATATGCGGGAGATGATGAAAATCCTGCGGGACGCCTACGAATACCCCGTCGACATCGAATTCACCGCGAATTTCCTGTCCGATGGAGGCTACCGGATCAATCTCGTCCAGTGCCGCCCGCTGCAGGTGCGGGAGGGCGGCCGGATCGTCGCCGTCCCCTCCAACCTCCCTCCGGAGGATGTCGTTCTCGAAGCCCAGGGAACGATCGTCGGGCAAAGCTCCTTCACCACCATCGACCGGCTGATCTATGTCGAGCCCGCAGCCTACATGGAGCTGCCGATCACCGACCGGTATTCCGTCGCACGAATGATCGGGAGGCTGACCCACGCGGAGGAGGAAGGAGAGACGAGGAAAACGATCATGCTCCTCGGCCCGGGCCGGTGGGGGACGAGCACCCCGTCGCTCGGGGTCCCCGTATCCTTCGCGGAAATCAATACGGTATCGGTCCTGTGCGAGATCGTGGGCATGCACGGGACCGTCGTCCCCGACGTCTCCCTCGGCACCCACTTCTTCAAC
>Ga0209640_10003043_pt1 | contig 14663 bp, 14 predicted proteins | sample RifCSP10_1_FD_184018 | JGI IMG/M metagenome (GOLD analysis project Ga0209640, IMG submission 184018) | Soil microbial communities from Rifle, Colorado - Rifle CSP2_sed 10_1 (SPAdes) (version 2) | ecosystem: Environmental > Terrestrial > Deep subsurface > Rock core/Sediment | place: Rifle...
AGACACAGTCATCGTCACCGGCTGTCCCTCGATTGATATCGCGTCGGAGGTGGCAGCGCAGCCGGAGATGGATTTCGATCCGTTCGACAAGTACGGCGGCGTGGGCCCGACGACGGACCTGTCGAAGGGGTATCTCGTGGTCATGCAGCATCCCGTCACAACGGAGTACGACGAGGCGCGTCGGCAGGTCGTTGAGACGCTCTTTGCCGTCACGGAGTTCGGGCTCCCGGTGCTGTGGTTCTGGCCCAACGTCGATGCAGGATCGGACGGCACGTCGAAAGGGATCCGCGTATTCCGCGAGCGTGAAAGGCCCTCAAACCTTCATCTCTTTCGCAACATGATTCCTGAGGATTTCCTCCGGCTGCTCGTGCACTCGACGGCGATTGTGGGCAACTCCAGCGTTGCGATTCGCGAGTGTTCGTTTCTCGGCGTCCCTGCCGTCAACATCGGTTCGCGTCAACAGGGGCGCGAACGAGGCGGCAATGTGATCGACGTTGGATACGACCGGGCCGCGATCGCCAACGGCGTTCGTGAGCACATTCGGCTGGGCAGGCCTGCGACCGATCACCTCTACGGCGATGGCCGTGCGGGTCGCCGTGTCGCCGAATGTCTCGCGACGGCCGACCTGCGGGTTGAAAAGCGCCTCACCTACTGATGCTCACGACGATTCCGGCGGACCGCCATCGACGAATCGCGGCGCTCGGCTTCGACTATGTCAACCAGCCCCACGAGGCGATCGTCTCGTGCAACCTGTGCGAAGGGACGAGGTTCGTCACGCTGACGAGCCGCGATCGCTACGGGTTTCCTGCCTGCGCCGCGGCGTGCGCACGGTGCGGTCTCGTGTTCCTGAATCCCCGCATGACGGCCGGGGCCTACGGCCGCTTCTATCAAGGGGTCTACCGGCCCCTCGTGAGCGCGTTTCACGGCAGGCTCATCGACGCGAACACCATCCAGGCGGAACAGCTCGACTACGCGGTCAGCCGGTCGGCGTTTGTGACACCGCTCATCGCGGGTAGCCGCCTGAACACGCTGCTGGACATCGGAGGGTCCACCGGCGTTGTCGCCGCCCACTTCGCCCGTGTCTTCGGGCTCACGGCCACGGTCATCGATCCCGCGCCGCTCGAGGTGGAGCAGGCGCGAGCGTGTGGACTGGAAACCGTGACGGGCCTCGTGGAGGAGCACGACTTCCGGGATCGGCGATTCGACCTCGTGGTGATCTGTCAGACGGTCGACCACCTTCTCGACGTTGCCGGGACGCTGCGGCGTGTGCGCGGCCTCCTGACGGAGGGTGGCCGACTATTCATCGACATCGTTGATTTTCGGGCGGCGTACCTTCGCCAGTGGTCAGTCGAGGACGCCACGAAGATCGACCACCCGTACTACCTGACCGAGGACACGATGGAGGCCTACCTGCGTCGGGCCGGCTTCGAGGCTGTGGGAGCGGAGTTTGCGGCCGACCACTTGCACGTGAGCTACGTGTGTCGGCCCGTCGAGCCGCAGAGGGACGCGTTGCCCGACGCGGCCTCCGTTGCCGAGCTGCTGCGAGAGGTTCGTTTCGTGCAGAACGCGCCGCGCCCGTCGTGAGCACACTGGCCATCGTTCCCGCGAGAGCTGGCTCGAAGGGAGTGCCCGGCAAGAATGTCCGACACCTGGCTGGTCGTACGCTGCTCGACTACGCGGCGACCGCTGCACGCGAATCCGGAGTTATCGACCGCATCATCCTGACGACCGACTCCGCCGAGATTGCCGAGATTGGCCGAAGCGCGGGACTCGACGTGCCGTTCCTGCGTCCGTCCGCGCTGGCGCTGGACGACACACCGATGCTTCCTGTGGTCAGGCATGCGCTCGACTACGTCGTAGCCGATGGCTGGACTCCGCAGTTCGTCGTCTTGTTGCAGCCGACGTCTCCGTTGCGTCGACCGGAGCACATTCAACAGGCATTGGCGATACTGCGCGAGGGCGGAGCGGATTCGGTCGTGTCGGTGGTCGAAGTGCCGAAACACTTGTCGCCGGACTACGTGATGCGGATCGACGGTGGTGTGCTGCGGCCGTTTCTGCCAGAAGGCGTGTTGGTCACGCGCCGGCAGGACGTGCGCCCGGCGTATTGTCGGGATGGTACCGTGTACGCGTTCCGACGGGACGTGCTCGAACGGTTCGACAGCATCTACGGTGAGGACTGCCGGCCGCTCGTCCTGGACGAAGGTGACTCGTTGTCGATCGACTCGCCGGCCGATTGGGCCGCGGCCGAACGGATCCTCTTGAGCCGCGCACGCACACTGGCGACTGACGGCTCGACGTGAAGAGCCTTCGTAGGTTCGTGCCTCGTCCGGTCAGACACCGGATCAGTGTGCAGTTGGCCCGTGCGCAGGCGGGCCGGCTGGAGCGAGATCTGGCGAGTCTGGCGTCGGGAGACCGGACCATCATCGCGGGACCGTGGCTTGGCGAGGTGGGCTTCGAGCTACTGTACTGGGTACCCTTCCTTCGCTGGTTTGCTGACAGGTTTCAGGTCGCGCCCGAGCGCCTGCTGGTGGTGTCGCGCGGTGGGACGGCGTCCTGGTACCGACCGTTTGCTGGCCGGTATCGTGAGATCTTCGACTATCTGACGCCGGACGAGTTTCGGCGCCGAAACCGCGAGCGCGTCGCGGCCAACGGCGAGCAGAAGCAGACCGAGATTCTGGAGTTCGAGCGCGGGCTCCTTCGCACCTTGGCCACAGATGTGCAGGATCGCGTCATGCTGCATCCGTCGAGCATGTATCGACTCTTCAGCCCCTTTTGGTGGGGCCACGTCGACGAGGCCTGGGTGCACCGGTATGCGCGGTACGCCAAACTGGAGGCACCCGATGTGCCCGGCTACGAGGTTCCGGAGCGGCCGTATACCGCGGTGAAGTTCTACTTCAACGAGTGCTTTCCAGCCACGGACGCGAACAGGGCGTTCGTCCGCGCAACGCTTCAACGACTCCTGTGTGAGGGCCGGGTGGTGTCGCTGACGACCGGGCTCGACCTCGACGACCATGCAGGCTTCGATGCCCACGCGCTCGGTGTGCGCCCACTGCCGTCCGACATCGGTCCGGCGAACAATCTGGCCGTGCAGGCCTCGCTTGTCGCGGGCGCCTCGGCGTTTATCGGGACGTATGGCGGCTTCTCGTACCTCGCGCCATTTCTGGGAGTCCCCACGAGGGCGTACTACGACAATCCCGACGGGTTTTCGGCTCGTCATCTGGTGATGGCGCGTTCAGCCCTCTGCCTCGTGTCGGGTCGCGAGGGGATGCTCGACGTGCAGCCGCGAGCCACGACCGCATCGGTCTCCGGCGACCACAGCCCTGGTTCGAACCTATGAGCATTCGTCAGATTCTCGTGACTGGTGGCGCCGGCTACATCGGCTCCCACCTGGTCGACGCCCTCGTCGCTCGGCAGTACCGTGTGACCGTACTCGACAACCTGGAACCGCAGGTGCATCGCTCCGGTTCCTGGCCGAGCTACGCCAATCCCCAGGCGCGCTACGTGCGGGGCGACGTGCGCGACCGCAGCGTTCTGGAGCCGCTCGTCGTGGCGTCGGATGCCGTGGTGCACTTCGCCGCGGCCGTGAGCGTTGGGCAGAGCATGTATCAGATCGACCGCTACGTGGACGCGAACACGCGCGGGACGGCGCTCCTGCTGGACGTCCTGGTGAACGCCAAGCACGATGTCCGCAAGGTGATCGTCGCCTCATCGATTGGCGTCTACGGAGAGGGTGCGTACCGATGCGACACCCACGGCGTCGTTGCGCCGACGATTCGATCCGAGCGCCAGCTCGCCGAGCGGGACTGGGAACAGCGTTGTCCGGCGTGCAGCGCGCACGTCGTGTCGGTCCCGACTCCAGAGGACAAGCCGCTCTACCGCGACAACATCTACTCGATGACGAAGTACCACCAGGAAGAGATGGTGCTGCTCATCGGGCGGACGTACGGCATCCCGGCTGTGGCGCCCAGGTTTTTCAACGTGTACGGCCCGCGCCAGAGTCTGAGCAATCCCTATGCGGGGGTCGCTGCCATCTGGCTCAGTCGATTGCTGAACGACCGCCAGCCGGTCGTGTTCGAGGATGGGGGCCAGCTTCGCGACTTCGTCTCGATTCACGATGTCGTCCAGTGTCTGTTGCTGATGCTCGAGACCTCGGGCGCAGACTTTCTGCCCGTCAACGTCGGATCGGGCGACACCGTCACGATTCTCGACATCGCGCAGACACTGAACCGGGTGCTCGGGAAGTCGATCGAGCCGCTCGTCACGCACGCTGGGCGGAAGTTCGATATCCGGCATAACACGGCGGACATTACGCGTGCCAGGACCGCCTTGGGCTTCCAGCCGACGGTCTCGCTGGAGCAAGGCTTCTCGGAGCTCGTTCAGTGGGCGCGGACCACGCCCGATGTGGCGACAGACTTTTTCGACAAAGCGCTCGACGAGCTCAAGCAGAAGGGACTGCTCGTCCAATCGTGATCCTGACGTTCGACCAACTGAAAGAGCACCGCGGCGCGGTGGCCATGGTGGATGGCGCGTTCGATCCGCTGCACCGCGGGCACATTGAGTACTTCCGCGCAGCCGCCGGCCTCGGCCATCCGCTGCTCTGCAATGTCGCCTCCGATCGCTACGTTCGGGTGAAACATCCCCCGCTGCTCCCGGAGGACCAGCGGGCCGCCGTCGTCGACGCCATTCGGTTCATCACGTTCACCCACATCAACCAATTCGATACGGAAACAATCCTGAGGGAGCTGCGGCCGCGCTGCTACGTGAAGGGGCGCGACTGGGAGGGGCGATTGCCGCCCGAGCAGGTGGCAATCTGCCGCGAACATGGAATCGAGATGGTGTATCTCGATACCGTGCTCGACTCATCGACCCGCATTCTCCAACAGTTCACGGCGGAGCAGCGACACCAGCGATGACGATCACGGAGTTCGAAGCGCGCGTCCTCGAGCAGCGGTTGGTCGAGTCGGGGCACTACGACGCGGAGTACTTCACCGGCGAGTGGCGGGATGAGGGGAACAACTATTCGCTCGAAACGCGTCGGCGGATCGAGGCGAAGAACCCAGCGTTGATTCGGGACGTCTTTCAGCCGAAGCGGGCGCTCGACCTCGGGTGTGGACCCGGGGCGTTGATGCATCTGCTCTGGGAGCTCGGCGTCGACGTCGACGGTATCGACTTCGCGGAAAGCAGCCGACACATCGCGACGCCTGAGGTCAGAGACCGCATCGCAATCGGAGACGTGACCGATCCCACGTTGAAGCCAGCCAACGCCTACGACCTCGTCATTTGTCGCGAAGTGCTGGAGCACCTGACCGTGCTGCAGGTGCGGCGGGCCGTTGCCAACATGGCGCGGATGACGTCGCGGTTCGTCTACGTGACGACCCGCTTTCACCCGAACCCGTCCTCGCTCCTCGACTTCACGACCCAGTTCGACGTGGATCCCTCGCACATCACGCTCCTGAACAAGGACATGTTGCGCCTGTTGTTCATCCTCGAGGGATGCCGGTCGCGGCCGGATTTGGAGGAGCGCATGGACTGGGGGCGCAAGGGCCGCGTGCTCGTGCTCGAGAAGCTGACGGCGGCTACGTAGCCGGACCGCGGTTGGCCGAGGATGACCAGCACGAATACGGTCGGGCCGTCCGACGAAGTCGGAGCCTACCCGAACGGCAGCACGGAGTTGGGGTTGAACCAGTGGACGGTGCTCTCCTACGCCTATGCGCTCTTGTGTGTCGTGGGGCTGGGCTACTTCTTGTTCGACTCGCCCATTCAGGTGAGCGACGGCTTCACCAACCTGACCAAGGCGGCGAATGGGACGCTCGGGTCGCTCGTCTACAGCGAATTCTTCCAACGCGGGTATCTGCGCCCGTTGTTGTGGGGCCATACGCGCGTGCTGTTCGACCTGTCGAGCGGCCACTACTTCGAATGGTTTCGCGGATGGCACGTGGCGCAAGTCGCGTTGCTCAGCGTGCTGTTCGTTCGGCTGGTCCGACCGCGCACCCTACTCGCCGCCGCCGTTGTTCCGCTCGGGCTCTCGGTGCTTGTTGGCATGCACACCTTCGCGGGGGCGATCCGCGAGGCGTTTCCGATCAACACGTTCATGACCATCGTCCTCTGCTCGTTCGCGGCGGCGGACCTGGCACTCGGCCAGCCCCGATGGTGGCGCGACGTGGCCGCCGCGCTTCTCTTGGTCTTCGCGGCTCTCACGGTCGAGAGCGGGCTGCTCGTGGCCGTCGTCGGCGTGGCCGCATATCTTGCTGGCGCGAAGGGCGTCTCGCGCTACGGTGTCGCCGCGCAAGTAGTGCTCATCACGGGATACTTCCTGCTTCGGTTCGTGCTTCAAATCGGCGCTCCAGGTCTCGAGGAACGGAGCTCTGGCTTCGGCTTCTCGAGCCTCGAGCCCGATGAGCTCGTGGCGAGATTTGGGTCGAATCCGACCCCGTTCCATGCCTACAACGTTCTGTGCTCGATCCTGTCGCTGCTCTTCTCCGAACCGCGTGGGGGCACCTTCGTGGTCACGTCGGCGCTCGTTCGCGGCGAGCTGCCCCCTGCCGGAGTCGTCAACGTCGTGTCATCCGTCCTGGCCACGATGATGATCGTGCTGTTCGTGTGGCGCCGCAGGGACGACTGGCGCGTACGTCGGTTCGACCGCGCCGATCAGCTGGTCATTGTGTTTGGAGCCGTGGCACTCGCCAACGCCGCAATCAGCTACGGGTACTCAAAGGACGTCATTCTGAGCCCAGCCGGAGCGTTGTTTGCGGTGGCGTTGACCGTTTCGGCGAGGCACGCCCTGGAATGGATCGGTGGAGCCCCGAGGCTGAGAGTGGCCACGAGCGTGGCGCTTCTGGCAGTGCTCTCGGCCGGTTGGGGTGTCAGGTCCGTGAGCGCTCACATGTGGCTGCGGGCCGGCGCGGCGACGCATGCCGAGTGGGCGTACATCGACTCCTGGCTCGAGCGTCAGGGGCAAGTGCTGTCGGATCCGTTCGCCATCGACCTGAAGCGCCGTCTGCAAAACGACGCGGTGTCGAGGCATCCGATGCGACCCGCCCTCAGGGACGACGCCGTGTGGTGGTTCTATGAACCGTGAGCCACCGAATCGAGCACTGGCGGTGCTCGCGATCACCGCTCCGAGCCTTCTGGCCACGGTGGCCGTGCTGACGTTTCTGGCACTCGATCTGGCCGGCCGGACGCCGTTGTCACACGGTCCGGTGCGGAACATCGCCGAGGCGGCGTTCTTGGCTCAAGGGTCAGAAGTGTTGCGATTGTTCCGTGCTCGAGAGGATCCGATGCGGGCGTGGCCCGTGCGCCCGGAGATCACCTCGTCCGCGGTGATGCGCGTGACGGCGCTTGAAGCGGCCGTGTGGAGCCGGCGTGCGCAGGTGATCGAGCTGTTCGATCGCCAGGCCGCCATTGTCGATGACGAGACGAGGCGCCACCTCCTGTGCCTCGCGCACGATTTGCGCGTTCAGGAAGTGATCGACTACCTGTCTCAGAGGGCGACAGCCGACTGCACGCCGGGAGAGGCACTCGAGATCGTGCTCGCCCGTTCACGGGAGGCTGAGGCCGGGGGCGCATCGAGGTGAGCGGTCTCGACGCTGTCCGCAATCTTGGTTCGAAGGCGGGACGACGCCTGCAGGCTGTGCACAAGCCGTTCGTGCGGATGATGCGGCGACGAGCTCGTGAGGGCGAGCACGAGGCTCTGCGTCGCGACGCGCTGGCGGTTGACCGCGAAATCGCGCGACTTGCCCTCGGCACGGCGCCCATCATTGCCGGACCGTGGCTCGCTGAGGTCGGCTACGAGGTGCTGTACTGGATCCCGTTCCTTCGCTGGTTTCGCGAGGCGCACGCGGTTCCGCGTGGGCGCCTCATCATCGTCTCGCGGGGAGGGATGGAGGCGGTGTACGCGGACGTTGGGGGGACTTACGTCGACATCTTCGATCTGGCGACACCGGAATCGTTGGCTGCCGGCAATGCTCGGCGGCGGGCAGAACATGAGGGTGGGGGACAGAAGCAGTCTGTGGCCGGTGCGTTCGATGAGGAGCTCCTTGCGGCCACGCGAGCCCGTTTGGGGCTGCCACGGGCGCCAGTCCTTCACCCGTCGCTACTGTTCAGGCTCTTCCGGAACGTGTGGCATGGGAACCTCCCCATGGATTTCTTCTGGAGGCGCACGCAGTATGCCATGCTCGCTCTCGAGAAGGTCCAAGCATACTCTGGCGTTCCGGACGACTTCATTGCCGTCAAGCTGTACAGCGGCGCGGCGTTGCCGAGGAATCAGGCGTCGCAGGAAGCGGTTCGATCGCTCGTCACGCGGATTGCGTCAATCGCTCCCGTCGTGGCTCTCGACACGGATCTGGGTGTGGACGAGCACAGCGACTTCGATCTCCACGGCATCCCGGGAGTCACGAGTGTCCGCGAGCTGATGTCGCCTCGAACCAATCTGGGGGTGCAGCTGGCGCTCATCGCTCGCTCTCGTCTCTTTCTGGGCACCTGTGGCGGCCTTGCGTGGATGGCGCCATTTCTCGGCGTGCCCACAGTCGCGGTATACGAGAACGACCGGATCCTGGCGCCGCATCTACTCATCGCACGCCAGGCCGGCGCGCTCGTCGGAGCAGCCGAGTTCGCGACGGTCGACCTGCGTGCCCTGGGCCGCCTGGGGGTGCTCGACGCGCCCGGTAGAATGGGGTCAGATCTTGATTCTTGCGCGATCCGCGCAAGAATCAAGATCTGACCCCAGAAGGACGAACATGATTGGCATCGGTGTGATCGGGTACGGATACTGGGGACCCAACCTCGTTCGCAACTTCGCCGACTCTCCCGACGCGTCCGTGCGATGGGTCTGCGACCTCCGGCAGTCGCAGTTGGCGCAGGTCGAGCGTCGATATCCGGGTGTGAACATCACGACGTCGCCAGCCGACGTGTTCCACAACCCCAGTGTCGATGCCGTGGTCATCGCGACCCCCGTGGAGCACCATTTTGATCTAGCGCTCAGCGCCCTCAGGGCTGGCAAGCACGTTCTGGTCGAGAAACCGATGACCGCGACGAGCGATCAGGCGAGCCGGCTCATCGACGAGGCCGCCGCCCGTACCCTCGTGCTCATGGTCGGGCACACGTTCGTCTACACAGGGGCCGTGCAGAAGATGCGTGAGCTGACCGAGACAGGCCAACTGGGCGACATCTACTACTACGATTCAGTCCGCATCAACCTCGGCATCTTCCAGCGCGACGTCAATGTCCTGTGGGATCTGGCGGTGCACGACCTCTCGATCATGGACTATGTATTGAAGCGGCAGCCGATATCGGTGTCGGCGACTGGACTCGCGCATGTGGACGGCAAACCGGAAAACATTGCGTATATGACAATGTTGTTTGACGACAAGCTCATCGCGCACGTGCACGTCAACTGGCTGTCGCCCGTGAAGGTACGGCGGACGCTGTTGGGAGGAAGCAAGCGAATGGTGATGTACGACGATCTCGAGTCGAGTGAGAAGCTCAGAGTGTACGACCGGGGTATTTCGCTCAACCCGAGTCCGGAAAACGTGTACCAGATGCTCGTCGGGTATCGAGCCGGGGATCTGTGGGCGCCGCAACTACAGGTGACCGAGGCACTCAGCGTCGAGGCGGCGCACTTCATCGAGTGCATCCAGAACGGATCGCGTCCGACCACGGACGGTGAGGCCGGATTGCGCGTGGTGCGGCTGCTCGAGATGGCAACCCAGTCCATGGCGAATCAGGGGCAGTTGATCAGACTTGCCGGGGCGGCGCGCGCATGATTCCGTTTGTGGACCTTCAGCAGCAGTACCGGTCGATCAAGGGCGAAATCGAGCCGGCAGTCCTGGGCGTCTTGGAGCGCGCGCAGTTCGTGCTGGGGCCGTCTGTCGTGGCCTTTGAGAAGGCGTTCGCGGCCTTCTGCGGGACCTCCGAGGCCGTCGGTGTCAACACCGGTACCAGCGCACTGCATTTGGCGCTCCTAGCGGCCGGCGTCGGGCCCGGTGACGAGGTCATTACCGTGCCGTTCACCTTTGTGGCCACGGCGGCCGCGATTGAGTATGCGGGTGCGCGGCCGGTATTTGTCGACGTGGAGCCGGAGTATTTCACGATGGACCCGGCGAAGATCGAGGCGGCCATCACGCCACGGACCAAGGCGATTATCCCGGTGCATCTATACGGGCAGTCCGCCGACATGGACCCGATTCTCGAGATTGCGCGAGCGCGCGGCCTCGTGGTGATCGAGGACGCGTGCCAGGCTCACGCCGGCGAGTACAAGGGGCGACGGTGTGGATCGATAGGGCAGCTCGGCTGCTTCAGCTTCTACCCGGGGAAGAACTTGGGCGCCTACGGGGAGGGTGGCGCTGTGGTGACGAGCGACGCGAGTCTGGCCGAGAAGATACGCCTCCTGCGTGCCTGGGGCGAGCAGACGCGGTACGAGCACAAGTATCGGGCCTTCAACTACAGGATGGACGGCATTCAGGGAGCGGTCCTTGGCGTAAAGCTCGGTCACCTCGAGCGATGGACGGAAGCGCGGAGGCGGAACGCCGCCGCCTACAACGCCCGACTGGCGGGGTCGCCAGTGCGGATTCCTGTCGAGCGCACTGGAAACCGGCACGTCTACCACGTCTACGTCGTGCAGGTGTCACAACGAGACGCGTGGAGAGCGCGCCTGGCCAACGCCGACATTCAGACCGGCGTTCACTATCCGATCCCGGTTCATCTGCAGCCGGCCTATCGCGATCTCGGCTACTCGGCCGGGGATTTTCCGGTGTCCGAGAAGGCCGCATCTCAGGTATTGTCGCTCCCGATGTTTGCTGAACTGACCGACGAGCAGATGGAGACCGTGGTTGGAGTACTGCACTCAGGGCTTTCTTGATCTCGATGAGTGAGAAGCGAACGCTGACGGTCGTGACCGGGGGGGCCGGGTTCATCGGATCGGAGCTCGTCCGTCAACTGGCGGCTCGAGGCGACCGCGTCGTCATCGTGGACAATCTGTTCACGGGGAAGCGTGAGAACGTGGCCGACGTGCTGTCCGACTCGGTCACGCTCCTGACACTCGACGTTCGGCAGTCGCGTGTCCTGGACCCCTATTTGCGCGAGGCGCGTGTTGTCTACCACCTCGCGTGCCTGGGCGTACGCCATTCCGTGCATTCTCCGCAGGAGAATCACGACGTCAACGCCACGGCGACGCTGCGGCTGCTCGCGTCCTGCCGCGAGGCCGGCGTGTCACGATTCGTCTACGTGTCGAGCTCAGAGGTGTACGGCACCGCCAAGTGGACGCCGATGACCGAAGATCATCCGACGTTTCCGTCCACCGTGTACGGCGCGTCGAAGCTGGCTGGCGAATGCTACGCGCGCGCGTTTCAGCACACCTACGGTTATCCGACGGTCATCGTCCGGCCGTTCAATACCTACGGACCGCGGTCGCATCACGAGAGCGACAGCGGCGAAGTCATCCCGAAGTTCTTGCTCCGGTGTCTCGCCGGACAGCCAATGGTCGTCTTCGGCGACGGCACTCAGACGCGCGACTTCAGCTACGTGAGCGACACGGCGTCGGGAATCCTGCTCGCAGGAGAGCATCCGGAGGCAGTGGGGACGACGATCAATCTCGGGAGCGGATCGGAAGTGACCATCAACCACTTGGCGGAGCGGGTGAGCGCCGTTGCCGGCCGTCCCGACGCGACGGTGCGGCACGATCTCCAGCGCCCCGGAGACGTCCTCAGGCTGTGTGCCGACGTGTCCTTCGCGCGCACGCTGCTGAACTACCATCCGCGCGTGAGCTTGGACGACGGCCTCCGGCGACTCTTGAGCTGGTACCAGGCGCAGCGCGAAACACCGGAGGAGATGCTGGCGCGCGAGCTCGTTCACGGCTGGGCCCCCGTTCCTGGCGCGATGTGACCAGCCCGCCGCCGCCGACGCTCGGTCGGGAGCCTGCGGCTGGGCGGCAAGAGTGGGTCGCCTCATGACAGAACCCTCGCGCGAGCGCGTGGTGCCGGCGGTGCACGCCAGGCAGCGCGTGACGTCCGATCCGCCGGACGAACTGGCGCTTGCCGATCGACTTCGCGCAGAACATTCGCGCGCTGAGTTGCTCGACCTGGCCTCGAAGCATGCGTACGGCGATAGCGACGCTGACGCGCGGATGCGTCGGGCTGCCTGGCGAGCACTCGCGCGGCGCTTCGGTCACGGTGTGCGGATCGGCCGCGGCGCCATGGCCAAGCACCCGGAAACCTTCGAGATTGGTGACGGCGTGGTCATTGGCGAGCAAGCCTTCATCCAAGGGCGCTTCGATGGGCGGTGCGTGATCGGGGACTACGTGTGGCTCGGGCCGCAGAGCTATCTCGATGCACGAGATCTGGAGCTCGGCGAATACGTGGGTTGGGGGCCAGGCGCCAAGGTCCTGGGATCGGAACACACCGCGATTCCTTCCGACGTCCCCATTGTGCAGACGGACCTTCGCATCCAGCCCGTGCGCGTGCACGATTGGGCCGACATCGGAGTGAATGCCGTCATCCTGCCCGGCGTGACCGTCGGCAAGGGCGCCATCGTCGGGGCCGGGGCCGTCGTGACCGAGGACGTGGCTGACTTCTCGATTGTCGCGGGCGTTCCCGCCCGCTTCCTCAGATGGCGCGATGGCCACGAACGCTGAGTCGAAAGCCACGCTGATTCCGGTCGCGCGACCGTGGCTCGATGAGCGCGACGCCGATGCGGCGCGACGCGCCATTCTGTCCGGCTGGGTGACGCAAGGCCCCGAGGTCGCAGCCTTCGAGCATGAGTTTGCGACCGCTGTTGGGGCACCGCACGCCTGCGCGCTGTCCAGCTGCACGGCGGCGTTGCACGTTGCGCTCGTGGCCCTTGGCGTCGGGCCGGGCGATGAGGTCGTCACGGTCAGTCATTCGTTCATCGCGACGGCCAACGCCGTTCGCTATTGCGGCGCGTTCCCGGTGTTCGTCGATGTGGAGCTCGAGACCTTCAACATCGATCCCGCGCAGATCGAGTCTGCTCTCACGGGCCGGACCAAGGCGCTCCTTGTCGTGCATCAGCTTGGAATGCCCTGCGACATGGCGGCCGTCATGGAGGTGGCGCGCCGGCACGACCTGCCGGTCGTAGAGGATGCCGCCTGTGCGACTGGAAGCGAGATTCTCTGGAATGGGCGCTGGGAGCGCGTCGGGCGGCCTCACGCAGACATCGCCTGCTTCTCGTTCCACCCCAGAAAACTGGTGTCGACTGGGGATGGCGGGATGCTCACCACGCGCGCTGGGGAGATAGACGCGACCGCGCGGTTGTTGCGCCAGCACGGGATGAGCGTCCCAGACACGGTTCGGCACGCATCGACGCAGGTCGTCTTTGAGGAGTACGTGGTACCTGGCTTCAATTACCGGATGACCGACATCCAGGCAGCCGTCGGCCGCGAGCAGTTGTCCCGCCTGCACGAAATGGTAGCCCGGCGCCGCGAGCTGGCTGCCCGCTACAGCGAGCAGCTGCGCGAGGTGCCTGGAGTGGTCGTACCGACAGAGCCAGACTGGGCCCGCACGAACTGGCAGAGCTATGCCATCCGGCTGGAAGCGCCGCTCGACCAGCGACAGGTGATGCAGCGGATGCTGGATGACGGGATCGCCACGCGCCGCGCCGCCATAACCGCCCATCGTGAGCGCGCGTTTCCACCCGGCACCTGGCGGACGACGCCGGGAGGTCTGTTGCGAAGCGAGCGGGCACAGGAGGTGTCGGTGGTCCTGCCGCTCTTTCACCAGATGACTGTCGACGAGCAGGACCGCACGATTGCCGCCGTGAAACGCGCAGTCGCACAGTGAGCCGGTCTGCGATGCTGTCGATCCTCACCCCGGCGTTCAACGAATCGTCGAGCCTCGAGGCGCTCCATGCCCGCATTGTCGAGACGATGGCCAGCTTGAAAGTCGAGTGGGAGTGGCTCATCATCGACGACCATTCCAGGGATGGCACGTTCGCCGTCATCGAGCGGCTCGCCGCGACTGATTTACGCGTGCGAGGTATTCGCCTGGCTCGCAACAGCGGGTCTCATGTCGCCATCGCGTGTGGGCTTCACCATGTGCGAGGCGCGGCGGCGGTGATGATGGCGGCCGACCTGCAGGATCCGCCGGAGACGCTGGGCGCGATGCTCGAGCGACACCGCGCCGGTGTGCAGGTCGTCTGGGCAACACGGCGCGAGCGCCCTGGTAGCCAGACACACCAGTGGTTTGGCGCGGTCTACTACTGGATCATGAGACGCGTGGTTGGCATGACGGACATGCCGGCGACGGGCGCCGACTTCTTTCTGATTGACCGCGTCGTCATCGATGCCTTTCGGCAGTTGCGCGAGCGCAACATCAGCGTGCTCGCGCTCATCACCTCCCTCGGTTTTCGGCAGGACTACGTCGAATACGACAAGCAGCCGCGAGTGTCTGGCCGGTCTGGCTGGTCGATGGCGCGGAAGATCAAGCTTGTGGTGGACTCCGTGACCGGGTTCTCGGCGGCGCCGATCCGGGTATGCGCGGCCCTCGGGGCCCTCCTCTTCATCGTCGGGGCGTTACTGGGTGTTGTGTGGTTGATCGGGCCACGCGTCAGCGCGGTCCTCATGGTGCTCGCCGTCGTGACCGGGCTGGGCGGTCTGCAGTTGCTCGCGCTTGGGGTGATGGGTGAGTACGTGTGGCGTGCACTCGATGAGTCGCGCC
>Ga0209640_10003044_pt1 | contig 14662 bp, 15 predicted proteins | sample RifCSP10_1_FD_184018 | JGI IMG/M metagenome (GOLD analysis project Ga0209640, IMG submission 184018) | Soil microbial communities from Rifle, Colorado - Rifle CSP2_sed 10_1 (SPAdes) (version 2) | ecosystem: Environmental > Terrestrial > Deep subsurface > Rock core/Sediment | place: Rifle...
CAGTGTGCGGTCTTGAATACGAATAAGCCCTTGATTATGCAGCTTGGGTGTCTGGAATCGCTGGATTCCCGCCTGCGCGGGAATGACAAGAAAGGATGCGGGAGAGACACAAGGGTGGCGAGCGATAGCGAGCCGGGTGAGGGCGCTACCCCCGCCGCTCCACGAGCTCTTTCTTGATCTCGGCGATGGCCTTGGCCGGGTTGAGGCTCTTCGGGCAGGTCTTGGTGCAGTTCATGATGGTGTGGCAGCGGTACAGCCGGAACGGATCTTCCAGCTCGTCCAGCCGCTCGCCGGTGTGCTCGTCGCGCGAATCCGCGATCCAGCGATACGCCTGCAACAGCGCCGCGGGGCCGAGATACTTCTCGCTGTTCCACCAGTAGCTCGGGCACGCGGTGGTGCAGCAGAAGCACAGGATGCATTCCCACAGCCCGTCGAGCTTGGCGCGCTCCTCCGGGCTCTGCAGCCGCTCCTTGTCGGGCGGCGCGGGGGTCTTGGTCTTGAGCCACGGCTCGAGCGAGGCGTACTGCGCGTACGCGCCGGTCAGGTCGGGCACCAGATCCTTCACCACCGGCATGTGCGGCAGCGGATAGACCTTCACGTCGCCCTTCACCTCGTCGTTGAACTTGGTGCAGGCCAGCGTGTTGGTGCCGTCGATGTTCATCGCACAGCTGCCGCACACGCCTTCGCGGCACGAGCGGCGGAAGGTCAGCGTCGCGTCGATCTCGCTTTTGATCTTGATCAGCGCGTCCAGCACCATCGGGCCGCAGGTGTCCATGTCGACCGGGTAGGTATCGACGCGCGGATTCTCCGCCGTGTCCGGATCGTAGCGATAGACCTTGAAATTCCGCACCCGCTTGGCGCCCGCGGGCGCCGACCAGGTCTTGCCCTGGCGGACCTTGGAATTGGCGGGCAGCGTGAATTCGACCATTGATCTACTCCGAGCAGGGCGAAGCGTCTGTATTAAGCGGCATAGTGCAGGATTTCGACTTCGGCGCCGTTGGAAGCAGCGGCTTCCGCGCGCGCCAGCAGGCGTGCCGTGACATCCCCGGCGATGTAGAACTCACCGCAGTTTTCGCAGATGTCGGCAGGCACATTCTTCACGACGACCACGACGCCTTCCCGATCAAGCGTGACCGTGGTCGTTCCTGGTTTCGTTTCACCGTGGCGGCAAAGAACGCACTTCATGTCGATCTCCGTCGACGAAAATCCGATGTCCAAAGCGCTGAATCTGGCCGATAAGCGGTTACAACGTAGCACGTTCGCGCCGGCTCATTGAGCGCCGCGACGACGTGGACAGGCTCTCCGCGCACGAAAGCCAAGATGAGAGCGGAGGGGAACGGCCGATCATCGGAATAATCGACGATCACCTCGCCATTCTTGATGGTCGTTTCGATGTCGGCGACGCCAAGGCGCCACTCAAACATCCGACGAATCGCGTGTTGTGTGAAAACGATGCGGTCATAGTCCACCGGACGGGGATCAATACACCCGCGCCTTGGGCGGGAAGGATTGCACGTCGTTGGTGAGTGTGGTGAGGGTGACCGGCCGCGTATCGAGCCGGCAGTTGCCCTTGTCGTCGACCCACGAGAGCGAATGCTTCAGCCAGCTCACATCGTCGCGCTCCGGGAAATCCTCGCGCGCGTGCGCACCGCGGCTTTCGGTGCGCTCGACCGCCGAGGCCATCGTGGTGATCGAGATTGCGAGCAGGTTGTCGAACTCGAGCGTCTCCATCAAATCCGAGTTCCAGACCAGCGAGCGGTCGGAAACCTTGAGGTCGCCGGCTTCCGCCCACACCTCGGCGAGCTTCCGCTTGCCTTCGGCGAGGAGCTCGGCGGTGCGGTACACCGGCGCGTGCGCCTGCATGATCTGCTGCATCTTGAGCCGCAGCGCCGCGGTCGGCGTCTTGCCGTCGGCGTGCCGGCGCTGGTCGAGATGCTCGAGCGCGCGGTCGCCGGCGTCCTTCGGCAGCTCGCGTTGCGATTCGCCCGGCTTGATCAGCTCGGCGCAGCGGTCGGCCGCCGCCTTGCCGAACACCACGATGTCGAGGAGCGAATTCGAGCCCAGCCGGTTCGCGCCGTGCACCGACACGCAGGCCGCCTCGCCGATCGACATCAGGCCGGGCACGGTGGCGTTCTTGTCGCCGTTCTTCGGGCCGATCGCCTCGCAATGGATGTTGGTCGGCACGCCGCCCATGTTGTAGTGCGCGGTCGGCAGCACCGGGATCGGCTCCTTCGTGGTGTCGACGCCGGCGAAGATGCGCGCGGTCTCGGAAATGCCGGGCAGCCGCTCGTGGATCACCGCGGCCGGCAGGTGCTCGAGGTGGAGATACACGTAGTCCTTGTTCGGGCCGCAGCCCTTGCCGGCGCGGAGCTCCATCGTGATGGCGCGGCTCACCACGTCGCGCGAGGCGAGGTCCTTCACCTTGGGCGCGTAGCGCGCCATGAATTTCTCGCCTTCCGAGTTGGTCAGGTAGCCGCCCTCGCCGCGCACGCCTTCGGTGATCAGGCAGCCCGCGCCGTAGATGCCGGTCGGATGGAACTGCACGAATTCCATGTCCTGGAGCGGCAGCCCCGCGCGCAGCACCATGGCGCTGCCGTCGCCGGTCTGGGTGTGCGCCCCGGTGCACGAGAAGTAGCAGCGCCCGAAGCCGCCGGTCGCGATGACGGTCATGTGCGCGCGGAACCGGTGGATCGTGCCGTCGTCCAGGTTCCATGCGACGACGCCGCGGCACACGCCGTCTGAATCCATCATCAGGTCGATGGCGAAATACTCGCTGAAGAACTCGACGTTATTCTTCAGCGACTGCTGGTACAGCGTGTGCAGGATCGCATGCCCGGTGCGGTCGGCGGCGGCGGCGCAGCGTACTGCCGGCGGACCTTCGCCGAACTTCGTGGTCATGCCGCCGAACGGGCGCTGATAAATCTTGCCTTCGGCGGTGCGCGAGAACGGCACGCCCTGATGCTCCAGCTCGATCACCGCGTCCATGGCGTTGCGGCACATGAACTCGATCGCGTCCTGGTCGCCGAGCCAGTCGGAGCCCTTGACCGTGTCGTACATGTGCCAGCGCCAGTCGTCCGGCCCCATGTTGCCGAGCGCCGCCGAAATGCCGCCCTGCGCCGCGACGGTGTGGCTGCGGGTCGGGAACACCTTGGTGATGCAGGCGGTCTTCAGGCCCTTGAAGCCGAGCCCCATGGTGGCGCGCAGGCCCGCGCCGCCGGCGCCGACGACCACCACGTCGTAGCTGTGGTCGACAATGGTGTAGCCGTTGGTCGCTGCCATGACTTACCGCGCGAAACAGAGTTTGAGCGCCGCGATCACCGAGCCCGTGCCGAGCAGGATTGCGGCGAATTTCACCAGGACGATCAGCGCAAGGCGCGTGCCTTCGCCGTGTACGTAATCCTCGATCACCACTTGCAGCCCGAGCTGCGCGTGATGGAAGGTCGCGAAGATCAGCAGCACCATGAGCGTGGCGGTCAGCGGATTGCCGAGCCATGCCACCACGGCGGCGTGCGGCGCGCCGGTGAGCACGATCACCGACACGACGAACCAGATCACCAGCGGAATCAGCGCAATCGCGGTCAGCCGCTGCGCCCACCAATGGCCGGTCCCGGATTTCGCGGAACCCAGGCCGCGCACGCGACCAAGCTGCGTGCGGCGCATCATCGTGCGGCTCCCAACACGGCGTAGGCCCAGATCCAGGATCCGAGCGTGAGCACGACGGATGCGATCGCCACCGTCCAGCCCGACGCGTAGGCGGTCTTCAAGTCGAAGCCGCGCCCCATGTCCCAGAACAGATGGCGGATGCCGTTGCACAGATGGAAGAACAGCGAAAACGTCCAGCCCAGCAGCAGCAGGTGGCCGATCCAGTGGCGGCAGAAAGCCTGGGCCGATGCGTAAGCCTCCGGCCCCATGGCCGCGGCCCACAACCACCACACGAGGAGCAGCGTCCCAACCGCAAGCGCGATGCCGGTCGCGCGATGCGTGATGGAAAGGACCGAGGTGAGTTGCGGCTTATAGATTTGGAGGTGCGGAGAAAGCGGACGGTCTTGTGCAGCCATGTTGGGTTCCGTTTAATCCCCAGATTCGGCTTAGTCAACGCACTGTCCGATCGTGCAGAAAACAATCCGGCTGCCTGTCTGCTTGCGTAAACCTGTGGAAAACTCGCGTGCTGTTTGGGGATTGATCGGCATTCTATGCACAAGTTTTTCGCCCGATTCGGTCACCGCGATTGCCGCATGGCTGCCTGCCGATTTTGATGGCGGTTGCGAAAGCGCAGGCGCCGTTGCCGCTGTTGATGGGAGCCGGACGTGTCCGGCTCTCGGGCGAGGCGGGAGCGACCCGGCGCCGCAGCGAACCCTTCGGGTTTCGCTGCCGGCGCGGCGTCTCAGCCTCTCTCCCTTGGCTGTGGCGGCCGGTGTTTGGTCCGCTGCCGGAGGCACGCGGAAAAGTCCCTGGCGGCCTTGAGCCGAGAGGCGGAAGGCCGCAACGCCGCAACCTTCGGGACGCGGCTGCCGGCCTTCCGTTCGGCGTACTCCCCGTGACGCCGGGCGGAAAGCAGAGGGACGGCGCAGCCGACGGTAGGTGGTGAACGCGTCGGGACGGCACCGATCGGTGCACGTCCCGACCGCTTTCGTGAGACGGGCCGTATGGCTCAGCGGGCGTCAGGGGCGCTTTGCAGCGCACGCGCGGGACCCGCATCCCGCGCGCCTGACGCCCATCTCTTTGCTTATACCCGAATCAGCGGGCGGCGGCGCACCACTGCCGCCACATATCGCGCACGGCGGCCTCGAAATTGCGCGCGAATCCGGCGCCGTCGGCGAGCGGCGAAGCCTGGACGCGGTCGCGCATCGCGCCGCGCAGCGTGGCAAGCGCCGGAATGTCGCCGGCCAGCCGCGCCGCGACCGCGACGTAGTCATCGGGCGTGGCGGCGACCAGCTCCGGCAGCCCGGCGGCCTTGATCAGCGACGCAGCGCGCCGTGCGGCCATCCGGTTCCCCGCCAGCGCCACCACCGGCACGCCCATCCATAGGGCTTCCGCGGCGGCCAGCGGGGCCGATGCGGGAGTCGGATCCAGCGCGATATCGATCTCGCGATAGGTCGCCAGCGCCTCAGGCGTCGGGCGGCCGCCGCGGAACTCGATGCGGTCGGGCGTGACGCCGCGCCGGGCCAGGCGGCTGCGCAGGTGGCCCGCGGTGTTCTCATCCTCGAGCCAGCGGAATTGCAGCAGCAGCCGTGCGCCCGGCACCGCGGCAAGCACGCGCGCCCACAGGTCCTGGGTGGCAAATCCCATGCGCGCCGGGCTCACCAAGGCGCCGAACGTGATCGCGCCGCGCGACTCGGCAGGCAGCGCCGCCACCGGCGGCGGGTTCGCCAACGTGAACGCCGCGAACGCATCGGGCAGCCGGACGAGTGATTCGCTCATCCGGCTTTCGCTGCCCGGGGGCGCGAGCGTGTCATCGGTCAGCTGATAGCCGATGGCGGCCAGGCCCGTGCTGGCCGGATAGCCAGCCCAGCTCGCCTGGAGCGGCGCCGGCTTCAGCGCAAACACGCCGATCCGGCCGCGGTGGCCGTCGAGATCGATCAGTACGTCGATGCGTTCCGATCGCACCAGCGCCGCGGCATCCGCATCGCGGTACGGCACGATGTCGCGCCACGCCGCAAGCTCCTTGATGCGCCGCGCCGTCGGGTCATCGCCCGGTCCACCCGCGAAGCACACCGGATCGATCGCGTCATGGTCGAGATTCCGGAGCAGCGGCTCCAGGAACCAGCCTGCGCCGCCGTAGCCGAAATCAGACGCGACGAAGCCGACCTTGAGCCTGCGCCTCGGGTCGCGGTCGTTGTCGTGTCGCGGGGCGGGCGCGCCGGCGCGCGCGGCGATGGTTTCGGATCGCGCGCGGTGCTCGGCGATCAGTGCCGCCTCGCCGGTCTCTGCGTCCGCGCAGAGCGCGCCCAGCAGCCCGGCGCGTGCCGCGCGGTTGTCGGGCGCGAGCTCGACCGCGCGGCGGAACAGCGGGATCGCCTCGTCGAGCCGGCCCTGCTGGTACAATGTCTGCGCCAGCGCGACGTAACCGGCCGGGTGGTTGGGATCGAGCTCGAGCACCTTGCGGAATGCGGTCTTGGCGTCGGCGATCCGGCCGCGATCGCGCAGCGCCAGGCCGAGATTCCGGTGCGCCTCCAGCAATCGCGCATCCAGCGCGATGGCCTCGTTGAATGCCGTGAGCGCGTCGTCGGCGCGCCCCATCGCGCGCAGCGCCAGCCCATAATTGTTCTGCACCTCGGCGCTGTCGGGGATGGCGGCGACCGCCTGTTCGGCCGCGGCCAATGCCTCGGCGTTGCGGTCGAGCTGCAGCAGGAGCCCGATCAGCCCGGCCTGGGCCAGCGCGAACGTGTGATCGATCTCGACCGCGCGGCGATAGGCTGCGAGCGATTCTTCGGTGCGGCCCAGATGTCCCAGCGCGTAGGCCAGCGTATTGAGCGCGCCCGGCTCGCGACCGTCGAGCGCAAGCGCGCGCTCGAGCGGCGCGATGGCTTCCGCGAACCGTCCGGCTGTCGCGAGAACCGCGCCGAGATTGGCGTGGTATTTGGCGACTTCACCGTCGGTCGCGATCGCGCGCTGCAGGCTGTCGAGCGCCGCGTCCAGGCGGCCGCGTTGGAACGCGAGCAGCCCGACCCGATGCAGCGCTTCGGCGTTCGCGGGCTCGCTCGCGAGCACGTCGCGATAGTTCTTTTCCGCCTCGTCCAGCCGGCCCGCTTTGTGGTGATCGAGACCGGCCGCCAGGGTTTCCGCGACTGATGGCATGCGCGGTTTATAAGTAGCCGCGGCGCCTCGTGTCCAGAAATCACGTGCACGGCTTGGCATGCCGGAGGGGGTTGCGCGCCGGGTGAAGGAAGGCGCCGATCGCGCCGCCTCGCCGTGAATCGGCGAGCATCTGTCGGTGCTCGCGGAAGCCGGGCTGGGCTAGCGGCTAGATCCTCTCGTACTGCTTTTCTTTCGAGCCCAGCCGCTCTGAGAACAATAGCGATCGGCCGGTCATCTCCTCGGGCTGCGGGAGGCCCATCAGCGCGAGCAACGTCGGCGCGACATCGGCCAGCCTGCCGTCGTGCAGCGCGCGCACCCCCGGCGCGTTCACCAGGATCGCCGGCACCTTGCCGGCCGTGTGCGCGGTCTGCGGCATGTGGTTCACCGGGTCGTACATCTGCTCGGCGTTGCCGTGATCGGCGGTGATCAGCAGCACGCCGTCCATCTCCTTCACAGCCGCCTCGACTTGGCCCAAACACCGGTCCACCGTCTCGATCGCCTTGATTGCGGCTTCCAGGTTTCCGGTGTGACCGACCATGTCGGGGTTGGCGTAGTTCACCAGGATGAACTCGTATTTGTCGTCGCGAATGGCCTCGACTAACACTCGGGTGACCTCCTCCGCCGACATCTCGGGCTTTTCGTCGTAGGTCTTCACCTTGGGCGAAGGCACCAGCGAGCGGTCCTCGCGCTCGAACGGCTTCTCGTTGCCGCCGTTGAAGAAATAAGTGACGTGGGCATATTTCTCGGTCTCGGCGATGCGCAGCTGCCGCCAGCCGGCGCGCGCCACTTCCTCGCCCAGCAGCCGCTTGAGCCGGATCGGCGCGAACAGCGCCGGCATGAGCTTGGCGAGCGGGGCGGAATACTCGGTCACGCCGACCGCGGCGACGAACTCCACGAATTTCGCGCGCGGGAAACCGCCGAACGCCGGATCGAGCAGGGCGGTGAGGATTTCGCGCACCCGGTCGGCGCGGAAATTGCCGCACAGCAGGCCGTCGTTGTCCCACATCCCGGTGAAGCCATCGATCACGGTGGGCAAAACGAATTCGTCGGTCTCGCCGCGGGCGTAAGCCGCCTCGATCGCCGCGATCGGATCCGGCGCGCGCTCGCCCTTGGCGCGGGTCATGGCGTCGTCGGCGCGCTCGACCCGCTCCCAGCGCTTGTCGCGGTCCATCGCGTAGAACCGCCCGCCGACCGTGACGATCTTGGCGTTGCGGCCGGCGATGTCGGCCTCAAATTTCCGGATGTAGTCGCACGCGCTTTTCGGCGGCGTGTCGCGCCCGTCGAGGAAGGCGTGCACCGCGACCGGAACTCCTGCCTCGGCGACCGTGCGCACCAGCGATGCGATCTGGTCCTGGTGCGAATGCACCCCGCCCGGCGAGATCAACCCGAGCACGTGGCAGGTGCCGCGTGTCACCAGGAGCTCCTCGATCAGGTGGGCGAGCGCGGGGTTCTTCGCGAGCGAGCCGTCCTTGACCGCGGCCGCGATGCGCAGGATGTCCTGCACGACCACGCGGCCGGCGCCCAGATTGAGGTGCCCGACCTCGGAGTTGCCCATCTGCCCCTCGGGCAGCCCGACATCGACGCCGTACGACACGAGCTGGGCGTTCGGGCAGGTGGCGAGCAGCCGGCGATACACCGGCGTGTCGGCACGGCTGATGGCGTTGTCCTCGGCGGGCGGGCGGCAGCCCCATCCATCCAACACGCACAACACGACCGGGCGCCGCTTGGGGGATTTTGCGACCATCACCGCAATATATCCGTTGAAAGCGCGGAGGGTAGGGGGCTAGCCGCCGCGGTGGTAGGGGTGGCCGGATAAAATCGTGTGAGCGCGGTAGAGCTGCTCGGCCAGCAGCGCGCGCGCCAGCAGATGCGGCCACGTCGCCGCGCCGAACGCGAATGTCGCGTCGGCGGATTTGCGCAGCGCAGGGTCGATCCCGTCGGCCGGGCCGATCAGGAATGTCACATCGCGGCCCTGGTCGCGCCAGGCGCCGAGCTTTTTGGCCAATGTTTCACTGGATATCTGCTCGCCCCGCGCATCGAGCGCGACCACGATGCTGCCGGATGGGATCGCGCGCCGCATCCGGTCGGCGGCGCCCGCCTTGCGGTCGTCGATCTCGACCAGATCGATCGGCCAGCGGGACATCTTGAGATAGCGCTGGGTGAGATCGTGCTCGGGTCCCGCCTTCAACTTTCCCGCAGCGACGATCGTGATGCGCATGAACCTAACCTGTCATTCCCGCGAAAGCGGGAATCCACACTTTGCCGTTCCGCATCCGCTATGAGCAAGTGTGGGCCCCCGCTTCCGCGGGGGTGACATCGAAAATGCGCCAGCTACAGCGCGACTTCGCGGGGTTCGTCCTCCCAGACCATGCCCCACATCTTCTCGAGGTTGTAGAAGGCCCGCACCTCGGGCCGGAAGACATGCACCACAATGTCGCCGGCATCGATCAGCACCCAGTCCCCGCGCCTGGCGCCCTCCGGGGTGATACCGGAGATGCCGTATTCCTTGAGCTTGGCGACAAGCGTTTCGGCGAGGGTGGTGACATGGCGACTCGATCGCCCGGTACCGATCACCATGTAGTCGGCGATCGTGGATTTGCCCTTCAACGCGATGACCGCGAGGTCCTCGGCCTTGTGCTGGTCGAGGGAGGCGACAACAACGTCCAACAAGCCCTCAGGCGAGGGCGGAGTTACGCGCTTGATGGCTTTCTCCTTGCTTCGGGTTGCGGCTCGCTCACCGGTTGCGCGCGGATCTGCGCGCGGCGCGCGCGGATCTTGGTGGCCGAGCCCGGATGGAGCCGCGTATGGAAGAAAATCCAGGCCGGAGCTTTTTGTTCCACCAGGTGGTGCGCGTCCTTTGTCCTTAATTGGAACCGCTGGAACGCATGCGCGGCCTTACCGGCCAGCGCATCAAAAGAATAGGGAGCGCGGTCGAATATCGCAATGGGCACCAATCCGAAAATTTTCGTCCAGCGGCGCCAGCGCGACATTTGCGCAAGATTGTCGGCTCCCATCAGCCAGACGAACTGCACCCTGGGGAAGCACTGCTTCAGGACCCGCAGGGTATCGATCGTATAGAACGTGCCGGTGCGCGCCTCGATATCGAGCACGCGGATGTTGGGGTGGCGCGCCATGGCGCGGGCGGCGTCCAGCCGCTCGGCATAGGGCACCATGCCGGCCTTCGGTTTGAGCGGATTTTGCAGCGCGACCAGCCACCACACCTCGTCGAGCTGCAGCTTCTTGAGCGCCAGGAGGCTGATGTGGCGGTGGCCTTCGTGGGCCGGGTTGAACGAGCCGCCGAGGATGCCGACCCGGAGGCCCGGAGAGCCCAGCCCGCGCCGGATATAGGTGGCGACGGTCAGGGCCGGACCTGGCCGTTTCCGCGGACCACGTATTTGAACGTGGTGAGCTGTTCGACGCCGACGGGACCGCGGGCGTGCAGCCGCCCGGTGGAAATCCCGATCTCAGCTCCCATGCCGAACTCGCCCCCGTCCGCAAACTGCGTCGAGGCATTGTGCAGCACGATGGCCGAATCGACACGGTTCAGAAACTTTTCCGCCGTGGCGCGGTTCTCGGTCACGATGGAATCCGTGTGCTGCGAGCCGTAGCGGGCGATGTGCTCGATCGCCTGATCGACGCCCTGCACGACCCGCACCGAGATGATGGCGTCGAGATATTCGGTGGTCCAGTCCTGCTCGGTGGCGGGCTTGGCGCGCGATTCCAGCGCGCGGGTCGACGCATCGCCGCGCACCTCGCAGCCGGCCTTGATCAGATCGTCCAGGATCGGCGGCAGCGCGCGCTTGGCGATCGCCTCGTCCACCAGCAGCGTCTCGGTCGCGCCGCATACCGAGGTGCGGCGCATCTTGGCGTTCAGGGTGATCTTGCGCGCCATCTCGATGTCGGCGTCGCGATCGACATAGACATGGCACAGACCCTCCAGGTGCGCGAACACCGGGATCTTGCTCTCGTTCTGCACCCGCTCGATCAACGACTTGCCGCCGCGCGGCACGATCACGTCGATCAGGTCGGGCATCGCCAGCATCTCGCCGACCGCGGCGCGGTCGCGGGTGGGCACGTATTGCAGCGACGCAGGCGGCAGGCCGGCGTCGCTCAAACCCCGCGTCAGGCATTCCATGATCGCGGTCGACGAATGGAAGCTGTCGGAGCCGCCGCGCAGGATCGCGGCGTTGCCGGATTTCAGGCACAGCGCGCCGGCGTCCGCGGTCACGTTGGGCCGCGCTTCATAGATGATCCCGATCACGCCCAGCGGCACCCGCACGCGCTGGATGGCGAGCCCATTGGGCCGCTGCCATTCGGCCATCAGCGCGCCGACCGGATCGGGCAGCGCCGCGACCTCCTCCAGCCCCTTGGCCATGGCCTCGATGCGCTTCTGGTCGAGCGCCAGCCGGTCGATCATCGCGTCGGTCAGCTTGTCGCGCTTGGCCTCGTCGAGGTCGCGCGCGTTGGCCGCGATCAGTGCGTTGGCCGAAGCGCGCATGGCGGCGGCGGCGGCGGTGAGTGCGCGGTTCTTGGCGGACGTGGAGGCGAAGGCCAACTCGCGCGCCGCCGCGCGCGCGCGCTGGCCGATCTGCCGCATGTCGGTATGCAGGTCGCCCATCGCTAATCCAGCACGAGGTCGTCGCGGTGAATCATCTCGTCGCGGCCACGGTAGCCGAGCCGGGCCGCTATTTCACGGCTTTTATGGCCGGCGATCTGGCGCGCATCGGCCGCCGAATAGGCGATCAGCCCCGCGCCGATGCGGCGGCCCTGCGCGTCCTTGATGATGACCGCATCGCCGCGCTGGAACTCGCCGGCGACGTCCTTCACGCCGGCGGGCAGCAGGCTCTTGCCGGCGCGCAGCGCCGCGAACGCGCCGTCGTCCACCGTGATGGCGGCGCGCGGGTTCAGCGCGCCGGCGATCCATTGCTTGCGCGCCGCGCGCGGGTTGGCGTTGGGCACGAACCAGGTGCAGCGCGCGCCGTCCGCCACCTGGGCGAGCGCGTGCTCGGCGCGGCCCGGTGCGATCGCCATGCGGCAGCCGGCGGCCAGCGCGATCTTGCCGGCCGCGAGCTTGGTCACCATGCCGCCGGACGAATAGCCGGGCGGCGCCTCGCCGGCCATCGCCTCGATGGCCGGCGTGATCTCGTGCACCAGCGGAATGTGCTCGGCGCGGGGATTGTTGCGCGGGTCTTCCGTGTACAGCCCGTCGATATCGGACAGCAGCACCAGCGCATCGGCGCTCGCCATCTGCGCGATGCGCGCGGCAAGCCGGTCGTTGTCGCCGAAACGGATCTCCTCGGTCGCCACCGTGTCGTTCTCGTTGATCAGCGGAACGGCGCCGAACCGGAACAGCGTTTCGATCGTGCTGCGCGCGTTGAGATAGCGCCGGCGTTCTTCGGTGTCGTCCAGCGTCACCAGGATTTGCGCCACCGTGATGCCGTGCCGCGCCAGCGCCTCCTGGTAAGCGTGGGCAAGCCGGATCTGGCCGGTGGCGGCGGCCGCCTGCTTCTCTTCGAGCTTCAGCACCCGGCGCGCCAGCTTGAGATGCCGGCGCCCCACGGCGATCGCCCCCGACGTCACCAGCGCCACCTGCACGCCGTCCTTGCGCAACGCCGCGACGTCGTCGGCCAGCGCGTCGAGCCAGCGCCGGCGCACCGCGCCGGTCTCCTCGTCCACCAGCAGCGCCGAGCCGATCTTGACCACCACGCGTTTCGCCTTGGCCAAGCTCATGCCTCGACCTCGACGCCCTGCACCAGGGTGTGCATCTCGCGCAGCACCTCGGACACGCCGGTGCCGGCGACGCTGGAAATGGCGTGCACCGGTTTCTTGGCCGCGCGCTTCAGCTTCGCCTTCTTCTTGGTCACCGCTTCGGGCGTGAGCGCGTCGATCTTGTTGAGCGCCAGGATCTCGGGCTTTTCGGCGAGACCTTTGCCATAGGCCTCGAGCTCGCCGCGCACCGTGCGGTACGCGGCGACCACATCGTCCTGCGTGGCATCGATCAGATGCAGCACGACGCGGCAGCGCTCGACATGGCCGAGGAACCGGTCGCCCAGCCCGACGCCCGCGTGCGCGCCCTCGATCAACCCCGGCAGGTCGGCCAGCACGAACTCGTCATCGCCCACGCCGACGACGCCCAGGATCGGGGTGAGGGTGGTGAACGGATAATCGGCGATCTTCGGCCTGGCGCGCGACACGACCGACAGGAACGTCGATTTGCCCGCATTGGGCAGCCCGACGATTCCTGCGTCCGCGATCAGCTTCAGCCGCAGCCAGATGGTGCGCTCGATCGCAGGCTCGCCCGGATCGGTGCGGCGCGGCGCCTGGTTGGTGGAGGACTTGAACCGCGCGTTGCCGCGCCCGCCGCGCCCGCCTTTGGCGAGCACCAGCCGCTGCCCAGGTTCGGTGAGGTCGGCGAGGATTGCCTCGTTGTCCTCGTCCAGCACCTCGGTGCCGACCGGCACCTTCAGCACGACGTCGGCGCCGTCGGCGCCGGTACGGTTCTGGCCCTCGCCGTGGCGGCCGTTCTGCGCCCTGAAATGCTGCTGGTAGCGGTAATCGATCAGCGTGTTCAGATTGGCGACCGCCGCGATCACCACGTCGCCGCCGCGGCCGCCGTCGCCGCCGTCAGGCCCGCCGAACTCGATGAATTTCTCGCGCCGGAACGACAGCGAGCCGGGGCCGCCGGCGCCGCTGCGTACATACACTTTTGCCTGGTCGAGAAACTTCATGGCTCAAGGATAAATGGGCATCGAAATCAAAAGGGGGAATGCGAACATTCCCCCTTGAAGCCGTGCAACATGGCTCAGGGGCGATCAGCCCGCCGGCACCACGGAAACGTACGTCCGGTTCTTCGCCTTGCGGGCGAAGGCGACCTTGCCGGCCGCCTTGGCATAGAGCGTGTGGTCGGTGCCCATGCCGACGTGGGAGCCGGGATGATAGGTGGTGCCGCGCTGGCGGATGATGATGTTGCCCGGGATGACCGCCTGGCCGCCCGCGCGCTTCACGCCAAGTCTGCGGCCTTCGGAATCGCGCCCGTTGCGCGATGAGCCGCCTGCTTTCTTATGGGCCATGACTGAACTCCTTCGCTCTTATGGCGCCGTGATGCCGGTGATGCGCACGACCGTGAGCCGCTGGCGATGGCCGCGCATCCGGCGATAGGTGCTGCGCTGGCGCTTCTTGAAGATGATGACCTTGTCGGCCTTCTTCTGCTCCAGCACCTTGCCGACCACCTTGGCCCCGCTCACCAGGGGCGCGCCCAGCACGGTGCCCGCGCCGGTATCGACCGCCAGCACCTCGCCGAACTCGACGTCGGCGCCGGCTTCGGCCTCCAGCTTCTCGATGAACAGCACGTCGTTCTCGGCAACGCGATACTGCTTTCCGCCGGTGCGGATGACGGCATACATGGTCGAACTCTCGATTGGGGTCGTTGCCAAATACGCAACAGGGGCCGGACTATAGTCGGCCCGGCCGCCCTGTTCAAGCCATTCAAAGCCTTGGGCTGGGCGCTAAACCCAGGCCTGCAGCACGTATTCGTAGGGGCCGGCGCCGTTCACCATGTCGACCCGCTGCAGGACGATCTTCCAGCCGTCGCCGACCTGCCGCAGGTGGTGCAGATAGGAGCCGGCGAACTGCCGCACCACGTCGCGCCGGAACTCCATCATCTGGAAGCGCGAGCGGCATTCCACGATGCCGGCGGCCGGATCGTGCCGCTCGATGATCACGTTGCCGACCACGTGGCTCAACCCCCATTCGGTCTGCTGCGACCAGGCGTGCGGGTGGCTGAGCCGCTTCAGCCGGATCCTCATCAGGTCGTGGTCCTCATAGAAAATGCTGGGCTCGCCGTCGCCGGTGGTCTGCTCGGGCT
>Ga0209640_10003045_pt1 | contig 14661 bp, 16 predicted proteins | sample RifCSP10_1_FD_184018 | JGI IMG/M metagenome (GOLD analysis project Ga0209640, IMG submission 184018) | Soil microbial communities from Rifle, Colorado - Rifle CSP2_sed 10_1 (SPAdes) (version 2) | ecosystem: Environmental > Terrestrial > Deep subsurface > Rock core/Sediment | place: Rifle...
GGTTCCGTTGCGCCCGGTAAGGTCAGGATTTGAGTATTGAGGTCCGGAAAGCCTATGCCTGTTTGTAGATATAAATTCCGAGCAGGATTCCCAGCACGCTGAACAGGTTGATCCGGAGCATGAAGCCGAAGGTGACCGTAAAGAGTTTTAGGTCGATCGTAAACGGGGGGTCGAGGCCGATGTTTTGAACCCTGGCGAAGATGTCCTGCAAGGGGCCCTGAGGCGCGATGACCCTTAAAATCTCGCCCAGCAGCCCGCCGAGCAGCCCGCCCAACAGGATGAAGAAGATCAACAGCCAGGGAGTTTTCGTTAACAGAGCCATTCCACGCGCCACCGTTTTCAAACGCAGGTGAGCTTAACGAGTTTGACGGCCCATGTCAAGGGGAAATCGTTTTCCTGAAGTCAAAATACACTGAAAACCGTATTGCACCAGCGCTGGGCTTATGCTACGCTATGCACCCGATATGGTGCGTCCACGCCGCTATACGATTCCCGAGGCGGCCAAGAGCCTTGGGATTACGCCCGAGTCCGTGCTGGGGGCGATACGGAGAGGCCGTCTTAAGGCGCGCCTGAAGACGGTTCGCGTCCCGAGAAAGATCTGGTCCATCTCCGCAGAAAGTGTCGAGGCCTATGAGGTATCCGCATCTCACCAGGAGCGCGGTTTAAAAAAAGCCTTGTAGCTTAGTCTATGCTATGCTAAAGTCATCCTACGGCGGTGCTCAAGCAGACCGTCGTGGGGTGATATGCCGTCCTTCTTCGACTTCCTTAAACCCGTCCTCAGCCAAACAGAATCCGGCGCGTTGACCGCGGCCGATGACCGGGGCCAGCTGCATGTGTTCATCAAATTGCCGCACCAGGCTGTCCGGTTCCTTGCTGAACCGCTGCCGATCCGTGACTTTCTATTTCTTTTTCCCATGCCCACGGCCCCGGTGATCGGATGGTTCTTCGAGATCGTGGACAATACACAAGACCCGTTCCGGGTCGCTGCCTACTTCAATATCTTGGAACCGGTCCAGGCGAGGAACCTTGTGTGGCTGGCTCACCAGACGGTGGTCCCCCTGCACTGTGTGGATGAGGGGGAACTGTCGGTCGTCGCAACAAAAAGGATATCCTCGCCGCCGGAGACGATCGAGGTCTTTCAGGAGGCGGTGGCCTATATCGGTCGCGTCCGGACGAACCAGTACGATTTCGATAGGGCTAAGGCGGCTTTTGAAGCGGCGCACTCGCTGGCCGAGATCGCAACCTGGCGGCCGCACCGGGCATGAACCGGATGGCGGCGGAACAGGCCGATTTTATTCCGCTGACTTGTTCTCGAATCGTCGCTTCGAGTTGCCGTCCGAGCTTTGGGGCGTCGGTGCTTCCTTTTCCGATGGCGCTTCGAACCGGCGCTGGGGCGGCGGGTTCGTTGGAGGAATAATGATCGGCGGTCCGTAGTACCCGTAAGGCGGGTACCAGTACGGATAAGGTCCCGGATAGTAATAGTAGGGAGGATAATAATAGGGCGGGGCGTTTGCGTATCCCCGCCGCTCCGGCCAGATATAAATGAACCGGGCCGACAGATAAGGATAGGCGTACTCGAACTCGTCGATCGTCTCGACCTTTTTCCCGATCACCTCGCCCACCAGCGTGATCCTGCGGTCCTGCAAAACGGCAGGATCATGATGCTCCGGGTCCAGAATGAGGAAACGCCCCTGCGAGGCCTCCAAGGGATAGTCCGGCTGATCGTAGCCGTTTAAGGGCAACTGGAGGACCTCGATCCACGTCCCGTCCTTTAGATTCTTCGCGCGAAGAACCACGCCGCCCAGCGCAAGGGTCTTGCCTTTGTGTGCCTCCGGGTCCCGTTTAAGGTCGGTAAAGGTCACGGATCGGTCGATCTCTTTATCCATCGTCTCCGGGATCGCGTAGTAATTCATGCATCCCGCGATCAGCAGAGAGGCCGCAAGAAACGTTGTGACGAATCGGTATCGCATCGCAGTGGTCCTCACTAAAACGCTCTTCGGATGGCGGCCTGAAAGGAGTCCTGGTCAATCAACGAGACCTCAAAGTTCAAGGCCGTCTTCTCCGACCGGTCCATAAAAAGATCCAGTCCGAAGAAGATCCCGAAATTATCGTCTTCTTTGATATCCGGATTTGCCAGAAACTCTGTCGTGAAATTGGCATCGGCCGCCGCGTGGAGGCGGTCCTTTCCGTCCAGTCTCGAAAGGCGAATCCCGCCGTAGGGAGCGACATCAAAATAACGGCCGCGGGCCCCCAGCAGAACAGTGTATTCGTTCCATTGGATTGTCTCATCCGCGAGCGTTGGGAAGAAATTATCTGGAGAAGCTGGACAACCTGCAATGCCGGTACAATCCCGCTCTATCTCCACCTGATCGTCCGCGGTAAACCGCAGTGCATTTCCTTCCACAAACAGCGTCGGTCCATCTCGATACGGCGCCCGGTAAAGATTGATCCGCAGGCCGCCACCGTACATTCCTTTCATGGGGGCGTCGTAATTGTTGAACTCATCAATCGAGAGATCGGCGCCTCCGCCTTGCAGATAAAGATTTAAGACCCCTCCGACTTCAAGGCCGGCCTTTGCGATCAGGCGGGTGGAGCCGGCGGCGCCCTTGAACTTAAAACCCGCAATCGCGGGGTCTTCCTCGATGATGTCCCGGGAGAAAGCGCCCACACCGATCTGGATGTACGGTTCGACCGCCCGGGCTTCGGAAGTCCAAAAGAGGAGAGAAAGCAAAACCACCGTTGCGCTTAAGACCGCGTTCATCGGGTCACCTTTTCAGGAGGGAGGACGGCCTTATTCTATCCAATGTTCTGTCTTGGCGTCAAGTTGACTGTCCGCTTTCTCTATCCTTCAAGAATCGGTATAATAGGCCGGACGATGATTTCGAGGTGAAATGACGCGACCCGATCCAAAGGATCTTCTCCTGGCTCCCCGGCTGGATTCCGAGCGGGCGGCTTCTCTGTTAAGTCCGTACGGATTTAAGGAGATCCAGAAAGCCGACGCCAATCTTCAGGCGATGGCGGATGATCCTCGCGCGCGACAACTCCTCGCCGAAATCATCGAAGAGCTTCTGTCCTGCATCGCCCGCTCGGCCGATCCGGATCAGGCCCTGAACTTCTTTGAACGGTTTTCCAGGGCGGCGATCAACAAGGTCCACCTGTTTTCTTATCTTAAAGAGACCCCGCGCGTCCTCGATCTTCTGGCCGCCACCTTCGGCGACAGCCCGTTCATGTCCGAGATCCTGATTCGCGAACCGGAATATCTCACCTGGGTTTCGGATCCGCGCATCCTGAATGAAGACCGGAAAAAGAAGGAGCTGGTTCGGGACCTCTCGAACGCCCTGAAACATCTCAAAACCGAGACAAGGCAACTCGACGTCCTTCGGATTTTCAAACGAAAGGAGATTCTCCGGATCGGTGTCCGGGACCTTTTGAAACGGACCGCGGTCGAGGAGACGGTGGACGCGTTGTCGGTTCTGGCCGAGGTTCTGATCCAGAAGGCCTTTGAGATCTCCGAACGGGCGATGCGGAGCGAGCACGGGATTCCGTTCCACAAGGGATCGTCCGGGAAGAAGGTCCGGACCGGCTTTACCGTTCTGGGAATGGGAAAACTCGGCGGGGGCGAACTGAATTTCAGCTCGGACGTGGACCTGATGTATCTGTATGCGTCGGATCCGGGCGGGGTCTCTCGAAGCGGGACCGCGGCCCCGTCCGCGGCGATCTCGAAGGAAGAGTACTTCAAACGGCTCTCCCAGAAGATCACGTCGGCGTTGAGCGATGTGACGCCGGAGGGATATGTTTACCGGGTCGACTTAAGGCTCCGTCCCGATGGAAAAGCGGGAACCATTGCGCATTCGCTCAAGGCCTTCCGGCGTTATTATGCCTCGCGCGGGGAGACCTGGGAACGGCTGGCCCTGACCAAGGCCTGGCCCGTCGCAGGCGACCGTTCCCTCGGAATGACATTCCTAAAGAAGGTGGCCCCCTTTATCCACGGCCGGCCGTTGGACCCCGGGGCCATAAACGAGGTGAAACAAATTAAAGACCGGATCGACCGGAAAATGTCCGCCCGCGGACAAAGCCGTCGGAACGTCAAATTGGGATTCGGCGGCATCCGGGAGATCGAGTTTATCGTCCAGTCGCTGCAGGCCTCGTTCGGAAGAAAATTTCCGAGCCTTCGTGAGCGGAGCACGCTGAAGGCATTGCGGCGGCTTTTCGACCGGGGGTTTCTATCGGAAGAGGAATACCGCGATCTTTCCGGAGCCTATCGGTTCCTGCGGGATGTCGAGAACAAGCTCCAGATGGTCTCGGATTTTCAGACGCACGCCATTCCGACCGAGGCGGAGGAGGCCCGGGCCTGCGCCATCCGGATGGGGTATCGGGACGGCGGCGCGGACAAGGCCGCGGATCAATTCTTAAAAGAGTATCAAGCGCACACCCACCGGGTCCATCGCATTTTTCAAGCGGTATTCGACGCCCGCGAGCCGTCCCGCTTCGGTTAGCAAGCGGCTGAAAAAGTCCATCGGCTCGGGTGGTCCTCAGCCGGTCGGCGCCGGCGGCCGATTTCGGGAGGGATCGAAACGGCCCGAAAAAATACGATCGGCGTTTTTCATGTGGCGCCGGATATCCCTGGCCAGAACCCCGGCGCTTTTCTTCCAGTCGCGTTCGTGATACCCCAGCCGCCGCGCGAGGAACTTGAATTCGTCCGAGGCGGCCTCGGGCAGGAGGAGATCCCGTGCGTTGCCGCGGACGATCCGGAGCCCGTCGATCAGGGTTCTCAAGAAAAGATACGCCTCCCGAAGGCGGTCGTGTTCTTTTTTTGAGAGGATCCCCCATCGGTGAAGTTGCTCCAACGCCTCCAGCGTGTTGGGTGTCCTCACTGCGGTCTGGTCCCGGCCGTGTTGGATCTGAAGATACTGGGCCGTGTACTCGATATCGATGATGCCGCCCGGACTGTATTTGACATTGACCGTCCCCGGCCGGACCAATTCATGAATCTGGCGCCGCCGCAGGTGAATCGCCGCGGTCCGGTCCCACGGCGCGCCGCCGTAGACGAACCGGTCCCGGTGTGCCTCCATCAGCCGTCCGAGGGATTCATCGCCGGCCACCCATCTCAACTTGATGAGGGCCTGCCGTTCAAACGGCGCGGCATCTCCGGAGGCGCTGTAGTAGGTCTTGAATCGGTCGAGCGAAACGGCCAGCGGGCCTTTGTTTCCGTCCGGCCGTAGGCGAAGGTCGATATCGAAGATCCCTTCCCGGCGGGCTTCGATCAGGCGGATAATCTCCCGGCAGAGTCGTTCAAAGTAGAGGCTGTTCTCAACGGATTCAAGTCCGCCCGTCCGCCCCGGCCCGCCGTAGAGAAACATCAACTCGATATCGGAGGCATACCCCATTTCCCGTCCGCCGAACTTTCCGAGGCCGCAGATCGAGAAGGGGCATTCCGTTCCGTCCTCCAGCAGGGGCCGTCCGTGTTTCTGCGTTAAAGCCGCATGGCTGATCGCACGGGCCTGATCCACGACCACGTCTGCGAGATCCGTCAGCGCCGAGGAAAAATCAATCAAGACAACCGCGGGCTCCAAAAGACGCTTCATGTCGATCGCAAGCATCTCGCGGTCTTTAAATTCGTTCAAGATCCGTTTCTTCTCTTCCAGCGTTGTGCCTTGAGCCAAGCGCGTCGTGAGTTCCCGCCGGATCTTCTCTTTCCCCGGTCTCAACGCGCGTTTTTTCAGGCCTTCCAAAACCGGCATCAGGTTCTCGAACTGCATCCGAAGAAAATCTTCCCACAGAAAATCGCTTGCGCCCAGAAGCCGGGCCAGGAGATTGAAACCCTCTTTCTCCCTGAACAACAATAAAAAAGACTTGGACCTCCTTCCCTCGATGACTTTGTCCAGCAACTGGTCGAAGTACCGGATCGCTTTGGCCGGATCGGGCGCCCATGGCAGGAAGTGGGTGAACTGCTTGATCAGAACCAGGGCCATCCTCAGCGCTTTCTGGTCCGGATCGCCCCGGATCTTGCGGCCCCGTCGGTCCGCGATGTAAAACCGGTCGCGGGCTTCGGTCCGGACGCTTTGAATCCGGACCTTGTGGATATAGATATCCCTCAGTGCCAGCGCATTCGAGAGGGCGTAGAGGAAGGCGGGCGTATCCTTGGAGTGAACATCCATCACCGTCCATTGTTTGTCCGCGCGGTTATCGAACCGGACCTCCACCGGATAAAGCCAGCCGGCAAACGGTCCGCGTTCCTTCTCCAGGCGCTCGATCAGTCGCCGGTTCAAACGCTCCCGGGCTTCCTGAAACTGTCCGTTTCCCAGGAGCCGGATGAGTGCGCGCAGCTCCTTTTCAAACTCCCGCCGGTGTGAAACCGTAAATGTCTCTCCGCGCCGGGGGGAAACGTCGAAGACATCCACGATCTTTTTCCGGGAATCATTTCGCTGCCGGATCTTTTTACCCGGCCGGCCGTGCGGGAAAACGGGACGTCCGGGCTCCGGGCGTTGGTTTGAAAAGGTGTAAACGTCTCCGGTTCTAATGTCGAGGCCGAAGGCGGCCAGCAGGCCGCAGAGGATCGAGAATTCCGAGAAATAATCGAAGGACACGATCACGATACTAAACCGCTCTTTTCCTTGCGGCGTGATCTTGACCTGAACCGGATGATCGGCATTCAGATCCGACGACATCCGGAGATGGGTCCGGATCGCTTGCGGCGCGAAGACCGAGAAGTAATCCCGATCGATCCTGGAGACGAACTCCCGTACGGCTTGCCCGTCCAGATCGGCCGAGAGGATCTTGATCGTCCTTTTTAGTGCGGTCTTGATCATGTTTTCATGCCGTCCGAAAAATAATAAGTCCCTTCCATTACTATACAGGATCGTCTCGCCCCGCTTCAATGCGGGAGGTTTCAGTCGGGGAGGTTTCTATGGAGGGCAAACTGTTGTATAATTCAATTCTCGATTTTCCTGGAGGGTCAACGACCCGAGATTTTGGAGTCCTCACATGCCTCAGACTGAATTCGTTCGCGATCTGGTAGTGATCTTCGGTCTGTCGGTGGCGGTGGTCCTGGTCTTCCACCGTCTCCGCCTTCCCTCAATCGTGGGATTTCTAATCGCCGGCGGATTGGTCGGTCCGTACGGCCTGAACCTGATCGACGACCTGGAACGGGTCGAGGTCCTGGCCGAGGTGGGGGTGGTGCTCTTGCTCTTTACCATCGGGCTGGAATTCTCCCTGGCCCGCCTGGCCCGGATCCGGGCCTTCGCCATCGGCGGAGGCGCCCTGCAGGTCGGTCTCACGATCGCCCTGACGGCCTTCGTCGGATTCTTTCTTTTCCGGACTTCTGTCCAGTCCGGCGTTTTCTGGGGATTTCTCGCGGCCTTGAGCAGTACGGCCATTGTTCTCAAGATTCTCATGGAACGCGGGGAACTGGATTCGCCGCACGGCCGGTTGGCCCTGGCGATTCTGATCTTCCAGGACCTCATCGTGGTGCCGATGATGATGGTCCTCCCTCTGCTGAGCGGAAACGTGCGGGAGGGTTCGGTCGATATCCTGTTGACCCTGGCCCGATCCCTGGCATTCATCGGAGCCGTCCTGGTCGCATCCCGGTGGCTGGTGCCCAGGGCGCTCGCGCTGGTGGTCCGGGCAAGGAGCCGGGAGCTGTTCGTGATCACCGTGCTCCTGATCTGTGCCGGCATCGCCTGGCTGGCCGAGGTAAACGGCCTGTCGCTGGCGCTGGGCGCCTTTATCGCCGGCCTGGTCATTTCGGAATCGGAGTACAGCCATCAGGCGCTCGCCGATATCATGCCCTTTCGGGACAGCTTCAACAGCCTCTTTTTCGTTTCGATCGGGATGTTGCTGGATGTCCGGTTGTTTATCAGCGCGTTTCCCCTCGTTCTGCTTTTGGCGGCGGCGGTTCTGCTAATGAAGGGGGCGGTGGCGGCCGGCGTCACGCTGGCCATGGGCTATCCGGTTCGGGTCGCCATCCTGGTCGGATTATCCCTCCCCCAGGTGGGGGAGTTCTCGTTCGTCCTGGCGCAGGCCGGCCAGGATATCGGTCTGTTGACACAACCCGGCTATCAATTTTTCCTGGTGATCTCCATTCTGACGATGATCGCGGCCCCCTTTCTGATCCAGATCGGACCGCGACTCTCCAGGCGGGTCGAGTCACTGGGACGGCTGGCGGGGTGGCGCAGGCGACGGCGATCGGTTGAATTGAGTCCGTCCGCGCCGGTGCTTCAGGGCCATGTCATCATCGCCGGGTATGGACTCAACGGCCGCAACCTGGCGCGTGTCCTCCGGGAGGGGAATATCCCCTATGTCATCCTGGATCTCCATGGGGAAGCGGTCCGTCGCGGCCGCGCGCATGGGGAGCCGCTCTTTTTCGGCGACGTGACCCAGAGCGAAGTGCTCCGTCATGTCCGGATCAAAGACGCCCGCGTCCTGGTCGTGGCGGTATCGGATCCGTTTGCGGTCCGGAGAGCGGTCCGGGTGGCACGGCAGGCCAACCCGCATATCCATATCGTGGTGAGGACCCGGTATGTCAAAGAGGTGGATGATCTCCTTCGGCTGGGCGCGAACGAGGTGGTGCCGGAGGAGTTTGAAACCTCCCTGGAGATTTTCGACCTGGTGCTCCGGCAGTACGATGTTCCTCAACGAGACATTGCGAAGAAGCAGGAGGAAATTCGCCGGGAGGGGTATGCGCTGTTGCGGCGGCCCGATGCGGACAGCCCCGGCCGGGAGCGTCCGACTGGAGGCGGGGGACACGCCGGTTCTGACCGGCAGTCAAAAGGAGATCGAGGCCGCGATCCGTCATCTTAAGGCGGAAGACGGATAGAAATACCGGTCACACGGAGAGTTCTCCCGCCGCCGGGGTCTTCCTCAATGAAAAATTTTATCGGAAGAAACTGTTCCACCACCCAGAGATTGGTCTTGAGGTGATCGGTGACGTCCGAGAGGGTGACATGCGATTCGCCTTCGGCCAGGGCCAGGTAGAGGACGACCTGGTCCGCCAGATGAGGGTCCAGCGCCCCTCGTCCATTCCAGTATCGGAGAAAACCATCGACCGCCTCGTCCGCCACCCGTTCCGCCCGTTTTCCGATCTCTCCGAGCGCCGAGAATCCGGCCCTTACGTTTTCGAACTCGGCCAGGATGAAGCAGAATGTTCCTTTGCCCGGGGATTCGACCGTCCGAGTCTCACCCTTCGGTGCCAGCCCCCGTTCGGTGAGCCGATGCGTCGCCCGGTTCATCTGCCGCTCCGCGATGGATAACGGGAGATTGGCGACCGCGGAGATTACCCGGAGGAATTTCAATGCGCCTCGCTCCTTGATCCGAAGCGGTCGCAGAGGCACGGGAGCCGGTTCTACCACCGTCTCGATCTCTCCTCCGCCGATGGGGTAGAACCCCGCGCAGTGAATCTTCATCTTCGCCCGAATCCCCATCGGCGCGACGGCAGGCAAAAAAACGTCTTGAATATAATCCGCCGAGGGGCTCCAGGGCACGTGGGTCCCTCCTTTAAGAAGAGCACGGGAGGCGCTTCCGGCCAAGGCCAGGGGAAGCAGCACGGTCTGGAGGATCAGGCTCGTGGAACCGGCGCTGGCCGTCTCGGCGCTTACGTTAAAAATATATCTTCCCGGTCGAATCCGTCCGGGATGGAAGCACAGTTCCCCCGAGCCCGCTTCGGCCCCGATCAGTTTTCCACCGCAGATCTGCGCGGCCGCGCGAGCGCTCATCAGATGCTGGGGCTTGAGCCCCGGGGCCTTCCGGGCCGATCGGATATGGCGTATCCTCACCGGCGTTCCGGTCAAGACCGAAAGGGCGAGGCTGGTCCTGAGGATCTGGCCTCCGCCCTCTACATGGCTGCCGTCGATCTCGATCATTTTCATCCTCCGACCCGAATGATCCTTTCTTTATGAGTTATTTTATCACCCTGACCTTTACTTTTCATCTAGGCCCGGGTGGTGGCCGGGCTTTCGGGGGTCGTCGCGGATCTCGCGGACGCCGCACCTTAAAACAGTTTACAGGCGATCCGGTCTGTTGTAGAATGACGACCGCTATGGAAACGATGACTCACGCCCCCTTATCCCTTTTCGTCCAGCGCCTGTGGCGGGCGGCCAAACTGGATGCCAGTCTGTATGAAGAGGTTGAGGCCGACCGGTCCGCGACGGCTCAGGCCCTGGGGGTCGTGGTCCTCTCCGGACTGGCGGCCGGGGTCGGGACGATCGGCCAATTCGGCGGTTACGGCCATGTTTTTCCCGGCATCTTATGGTCCCTCGTGGGATGGTTGGCCTGGGCTCTGCTGACCTATTGGATTGGGGCGCATCTCCTCCCCGAGCCTCAGACGAAGGCCGATCTGGGAGAATTGCTCCGCACGACGGGGTATTCCAGCGCCCCGGGCCTGATCCGCGTGTTGGGTGTCTTGCCCGGTCTGACCGGGATCGTCTTCCTTGTTGCGGCGATTTGGTCTCTGATCGCGATGGTGATCGCGGTTCGGCAGGCGCTCGATTATCGGAGTACCTGGCGGGCGATCGGCGTCTGCATGATCGGGTGGCTGGTTCAGGCGCTGATCCTGGTCTTAACAATCCGCGCGGCGGCCGTGTAATCCGAGAAGGCCGTTCGCGTCCGGGAGAAATAGTCTGACGCCAGCCCGAAACGCGTCCTGACTCATCTGCGGTTGTTCGTATCGCTTTCCGTTGTCTTTCTCACGTACTGTTCATAAAACTGGTCCACCCGGCGGGCGCGGACGTAGTCGTGGTTTCGGAAGCCTCCGCCAAAGACACGCGGGATATGCATGAGCTCGTGGATCAAGGTCTTGGTCTGCTCGGCTTCGGACAGACGGTCGTAGTTTTCCGAGACGAGCTCGATCACGTAATGGGCGGGGAGGGAAAGCCCGGTCTGAAGGGCTTTTGGAAGACCGTGACAGCGGGCCAGGATCCGGCGGCTTTTGGTCCCGCGGCTCCGGATCGCCCGGACGCGTCGGGGAGGGATGTGATCCCATCCGAGAAAGCCGATGATCCGTGCAAGTTCCTCATCGATGTCCGGTGCCGGGTGATAGTCCAACGCCCCGCCTCCTGATTGCGATGGACTATACCCAACCGCTTCAAAAAAGGCAAGGCGTTAGACCTCAATAAGATAGAGAGATGTCCAGTACTATTGACTGCTGAAGAAGAGCAGTGGTAAGATCGGCGCCGGAGGTTACACTTATGGCACGCAAAATGGTGACCATCGTGTTGGCGGATGACCATGCGATCGTGAGACAAGGGCTGCGCACTCTGTTGGAATCGGACCCACAATTTAAAGTTGTGGGAGAAGCGGCTGATGGGCGCGAGGCGATCGAACTGGTCAAGCGGCGGAAGCCAACGGTGTTAATCGCCGACCTGATGATGCCCGGCCTGAACGGTCTGGAAACCACCCGAAGGGTCTTGCGCCTGAAATCAAAGACTCGTGTGATCGTCCTTTCGATGTACCGGAATTAGGCGTATGTGTTGGAGGCACTGAGAATCGGCGCGGCGGGTTATATCGCCAAAGAGTCCGGCGGAGCCGAGCTCTTCCAAGCCATACGCGAAGTCGTGGCCGGTCGGCGTTACCTGAGTCCCATCATTTCCGACGCGGCCGTTCACTCCTATTCTTCCATGGGAACCATTCTGAAAAAGGCCCGGGCCGGTTCGCCGGACCCCTATGACACACTGACAGACCGCGAGCGAAAGGTGCTGCAGCTCGTCGTGGAGGGGGCGACCCGCCGTGATATGGGCGCCCGACTGAAGACCGGTTCCCGCGCTGTCGAAATCCAACGAGCTGCCTTGATGCGGAAGTTGGGCCTAAACACCCGCCGCAAACTGATCCTCTATGCACTGAAGCGCGGGGTCGCACCCGGGAACGAGCCAAAGCCGGTCAGGAAAAAACAGAACAAATCAGGAGCCCTAAGATGAAACGATCACGAAGAACGCAAGGGAGAGACGCAGCAGAACCGTGGAAAACAAGGAAAGAAGTTCCGAAGGTCCCGACCGGCATTACAGGGCTGGATCAGGTGTTGGGCGGCGGCCTGCCCGCCGGACGCATGACACTGGTCAGCGGCGGCGCCGGGAGCGGTAAAAGCATGATAGGCTTGCAATGCCTTCTGCACGGCGCCGATGCCGGCGAGCCGGGCATTCTCGTTTTGTTCGAGGAGCGCGCCGCGTCCGTGCGTCAAAACGCCCGGGCCCGGGGATGGGACCTAACTCCACTGGAGAAGAAAAACAAGCTCTGCCTGCTGGATGCGCGTTTGAGTCCTGAAGTGGTGATCGCCGGCGACTTCTCCATCAAAAGTCTTCTGGCGATCCTCGATCAGAAGACCAGGGCCATGCGAGCCCGGCGCATTGTGATCGATGCGGTGGACGCGCTCTTGTATTTGTACGACAGCCCCCTGCGCGAGCGCCAGGAATTATATGCGCTGCACGAATGGCTGCTGGACCGGGGATTGACGACGATCATGACGGTCAAAACGGTCCCGCAGGAGGAGTCTCATTCCCGGTACGCATTTCTGGACTTCATGGCGGATTGTGTCATTAACGTCGACCAGCGCGTCACGGCCCAGATCACAACGCGCCGCATGAGAGTGGTCAAGTATCGTGGCTCAGGATACGGCCGCAATGAATATCCCTTCGTCATCAGTCCGGACGGCGTCACCGTCATGCCGATCACCAGCAACGTGTTAAGACACGTCCCGCTCGGCCCCAAAGTGTCCAGCGGCCAGGCCCGGCTGGACGACGTGCTCGACGGCGGCTACCGAAGCGGGGCCAGCGTCCTGATCGTGGGGACAGCCGGCAGCGGCAAGACCACGCTGGCCTGCATCTTCAGCCAGGCCGCTTGCCGGCGCGGCGAGCGCGTGCTGTATATCAATTTCGAGGAGTCGGCGGAATCGATGGTCAGCAGCATGCTGAGCCCGGGCCTTGACCTCCGGCCGCTGATCAAAAACGGGACATTGATGGTCCGGTCCTACCTGCCCGAAGCGATGGGAGTAGAGGAGCATTTGTTTCATGCCTTGGAAGCCCTGGATGAGTTTCAACCCAGGCACGTGGTCGTGGATGCAATCTCGGCGTGCAGACGCATGGGCTCGGAGTTTCATGCCTTTGAATACCTGATGCGGCTTCTGAACGCCTGTAAAGAGCGCGGCATCACTTGTTTCTATATCAACCAGGCCACCGGCATTGATGTCATCGCAGAAGTCAGCGGGATCGGCATTTCGTCCATTATCGATACCGTTGTTCTTCTAAGCCATCTTCCTGTCGGTGACGTGATGAAACGCCAGTTGGTCGTCATGAAGTCAAGAGGCTCGAAGAGTTCCGACCAATTCCATGAATTCCGCATCACCAATCGAGGGTTTGATCTGGGGAAGGCCGAGCCCGGCGATACGGTGGGCCGATCGGCGCATCCGACGGGATTCGGAGGAACGGGAGACCGACGATGAAAGCTCGCAGGCATGAGAGGGTACGAGATAAAACGGCTCGAGGCGCGACCTATGTCTTCCGGCTCTTCGTGGCCGGCAACGAGTCAAACTCCTCGCAAGCCAGGGGAAATTTAGCCCGGCTTTGCGAGGAACACCTCAAGGGACACTTCGAGATCGAAACCGTGAACGTGTTGAGAGACGCCGCGACCGCTTACAAATATAACGTGCTGTTGACGCCCACGTTGATCCTGATCAAGCCCCCTCCGAAGGTCACCGTGGTGGGCAACCTCAGTGATAATCAGCAGGTCCTTGCCGCGCTCGGACTGACCGGTAACGGGCGATGAGTGTTCCGAAACCGCCCTCCCACGAATCGAAGATCAAGGGGAAAGAGGCCGAGGCGTTCATTCACGCCCTGAGGACCCACCAGGTGGACGCGATTGTCGGTGATCGTCACATCATGGTTGTCCGTTTAAAGCAGGCGGAAGAGAACCTCAAGAATTCACGGGACCAGGTGCGCGCCCTCGCGACACGCCTGCAGTCCATACGCGAGAATGAAAGGGTCGTGATCGCTCGTGATATTCACGATGAGCTGGGTCAGAAGCTGGCCAGCCTGGAGTTGGGATTGTCCTGGCTCGCCCAGGTGACTCCCAAGCAACAGCCCTTGCAGGAGAAAATCGGATCGCTGTCCGCTCTTGTCACGACACTGATCCAGTCGGTCCAAAGAATTTCGGATGAATTGCGCCCGGGCGTTTTGGAAGAGTTGGGCCTGGTGAAGACCTTGAAATCGGAAGCGCGGGAATTCAAAGAACACACCGGAATCCCATGCACGTTTGAGACGAATATGGGGAAAGCCAAGTTTGACCGTTTAGGAAGTGTCGCCATTTTCCGGATCGCCCAGGGGGCCCTTACGAATATTGCCCGGCATGCCAACGCTTCCAGGGCCATGATTGCTTTGATGAAGAGAAACAATGATCTTATTTTGACGGTGAATGACAACGGGAAGGGGATTGCCAAGAAGCGGGTCTTGAGCGCCAATTCGCTCGGCATTATCGGCATGCGCGAGCGCGCCCTTGCGCTTGATGGTACGCTTACTCTCAGAGGATCAACAGGCAAAGGGACGACATTGACGGTACGTATACCGTTGTCCCGGGTTCTTCATTGAAGATTCACAGTTCCCTCCATGGACGAGGCCACGCTTATGGCATTCCAGCAATCCGCGCTTTTCAATCCCAAGGCATTCCTTTCAAAAACCGGCGATG
>Ga0209640_10003046_pt1 | contig 14659 bp, 13 predicted proteins | sample RifCSP10_1_FD_184018 | JGI IMG/M metagenome (GOLD analysis project Ga0209640, IMG submission 184018) | Soil microbial communities from Rifle, Colorado - Rifle CSP2_sed 10_1 (SPAdes) (version 2) | ecosystem: Environmental > Terrestrial > Deep subsurface > Rock core/Sediment | place: Rifle...
AACATGCGCTTCACGCTCGCCTCGCTCAGGCGCAGCTCGCGCGCGACGCGGGCGTAGGTAATGCCCCGCGAGCGCAATTCCCGCTTGAGTACTTCCACCAGTCCGGCGCTTGTTGTCATGGCTCGCCTCCTCCCTACTGCCCGGTCCCCGCCACCGGTCCCTCGCGCAAGGTATCACTAATGGCTACCAGCGGGTCAACGGGCAGCAACGTCGCACAAGATGCTTGCGTCGGTTTTTGCGCTGCACCAATACTCTTCGTGCGCGCAGGCGCCGCCTGCGGCAAACCGAAAGGGAGGACGACATGCAAGCGATCGCAACCAAAACGGCCCAGCGCGAAAAAGGCGAGCAGGCAAGGGCACGCGCCATCGTGCGATTCAACGGACTACTCTTCTACAGTCTCGCCGCCGCGTCCTTCCTGGAGACGGCCGTGCCGCTGCACGCCAACCGCCTGGGTCAGGTTCTTGCCACGCGCCCCGAGGTCGGGCTCTGGCTGGAGCAGGCCTGGTGGCCGCGGCGCGCGGAGCTCGGGCGCCGGCTGCGCGAGTTCATCGAGACAACGTGGCCCGAATTCGACTGGAGCGCCGCCTACCAGGAGTTCTACGAGGGCTACCGCCGGGGCCCGGCGCCGGCGGGCCGGGGCACGAGCGCCGCGCTGGAGGCGCTGGATTTGTGCGTCACGTCCACCCAGGCCGCGGTATTCTATCGCGCGCTTGCCCGCGGCGCGGACGAACCGGCGCTGCGTGCGCTGGCGCGCCAGGCGGCGCAGGTCCACGGCGGCGGCTTCGACTATTCGAGTGCGCTGTTCGAGCGCTGCGAGCGCTACGAGCGCGTGGGTCTGGTCACCGCGTGGCGCGCGGTGCACGCCATCTGCCGCTCGGCGCGCGACTTCGACGCGCGCGCGGCGTTCGAGCCGCTGGGTCGCCACTGGAAGGGCGCGCCCACGGTGCCCGAGCTCGGCTACGGAGAGTTCCGGGCGCGCATGGCGACGCTGATCGAGCGCCATGCCGCGCTGGGGCGCACCGAGCGCCTGCTGTTCCGGCCGTGGCTCGAGCGCGAGCGCCCGGTCGCCGAGCCGCAGCTGCTCGAAAAACGCCTGGAACGACGGCAGCCGTTTTCGCCGCAGCCGGTTGCCGCGTAGCGCACGAGCACCGCGGGGGGCAGCTCGCCCCCCGCGCCCTGAATCCGCTACACTCCCCGCTCCGTAACTCAAACGCCCAATCCACCGGAGCGATCCCTTGAATGCCACGACCGCGATTCCCGACGGCAAGGCCATGGCCACTCTTGCAGGCGGCTGCTTCTGGTGCCTCGAGGCGGTGTTCGACGGGATGAAAGGCGTGACGTCCGTCGCATCGGGCTACATGGGCGGGAAGATCGCGAACCCGACCTACGAGCAGGTATGCGGCGGGGATACCGGGCACGCCGAGGCCGTCCGCGTCACCTTCGACCCCGCGCAAGTGTCGTTCAAGGAGCTGCTGGAGGTGTTCTTCGTCATTCACGACCCGACCACGCTCAACTACCAGGGCAGCGATTTCGGCACCCAGTACCGCTCGGCGATCTTCTACCACACGCCGCAACAGAAGGCCGACGCCGAGGAAGTGATCGCGCGGCTCGCCGCCGCGAAGCTGTGGCGCGATCCCATCGTCACCGAGTTGACGCCCGCGACCACTTTTTACACGGCCGAGGGCTACCACCAGGAATACTTTTCGCGCAACCCCTACCAGCCCTACTGCCAAGCGGTGGTCGCGCCCAAGGTCGCCAAGTTCCGCAAGCAGTTTCTGGACAAGCTCAAGAAAACCTGAGTATCCCCGCCCGGCGGAGGGCGCGCCCGCCCGCGTGTAATAATTCCGTCACGTGACTGTCATAGACTGGATGCCGTCACGAACGCGATTCCTGCCATGAACAGCATCGTTCTCGTCGTCGAAGACGAGCCGGCCATCCAGGAGCTCATTGCGGTCAATCTCGAGCACGCCGGCTACCGGGTGTGGCGCGCCCCGAGCGCGGAAGCAGCCGATGCGATGGTGCGCGAGGCGCTTCCGGATCTCGTCCTCCTCGACTGGATGCTGCCGGGAACCTCGGGGCTCGCCTATGCGCGCAAGCTGCGCGGCGCCGAGCGCACCCGCCGCATCCCGATCATCATGCTCACGGCGCGCGCGGAGGAGCGCGACAAGGTCGAAGGGCTGGAGGGCGGCGCCGACGATTACCTCACCAAGCCCTTTTCGCCGAAGGAGCTGCTCGCGCGCATCAAGGCGGTGCTGCGGCGGCGCGCGCCGGAGCGCACCGATGACGCCGTCGAAATTTCCGGGTTGCGGCTCGACCCGGCGACGCGGCGCGTGGTCGGAAACGGTCGCGAAATCACCCTCGGCCCGACGGAATTCCGATTGCTGCATTTCTTCATGACGCATCCGGAGCGCGTGCACAGCCGCGCGCAGCTCCTCGACCGCGTGTGGGGGGACCACGTGTTCGTGGAGGAGCGCACGGTGGACGTGCACATCCGCCGGCTGCGCCAGGCGCTGGAGGCGAGCGGCCACGACCGGCTCGTCGAGACGGTGCGCGCGAGCGGCTACCGGATGCGGGGCGTCTAGACCCGGGGGCCGGATGCCGTGAGATAATCGGCACCGCCATCCAAGGAGGCTTTCGCGCTTGACCCACCCGCTGCTGCGCGCCGCGGCCCTGATCGCCATGATCGCGGTCGTGGCGTTGCTCGCGGGACTCGCGCTGGGCGCCGCGACGGGATGGGCCGTGCTGGCGTTCGGCGCGCTCGCGCTGCTTGCCTATCACGTCACCAAGCTCGCCGCGCTCGTGCGCTGGCTCCAGCAGCCCGGCGCCGGCATCGTGCCCGAGGCGCGCGGCGCGTGGGATGACGCGTTCGCGTTGCTGTACCGCTTCGAGCGCGCCGCCGCCCGGGAAGCGGAGCGTCTTTCGCGCGCGCTCACGCGCTGGCGCCAGGCCGGCGAGGCGTTGCCCGACGGAGTGGTCATACTCGACGCGCAGAACCGCATCGAGTGGTGCAACGACGGCGCGGCCCGGCATTTCGGGCTCGACCTCGGCACCGACGTCGGCCGGCCGGTGATCAATCTCGCGCGCCAGCCCGAGTTTGTCGCCTACGTCGAAGCCGAGGACTACGCGCACGCGATCCCGCTGCACTCGGAGCACGGCGGAGGCCTTTCCCTGTCGGTGCAGCTCATTCCCTATGGCGAGGCGCAGAAGCTCCTGCTCTCGCGCGATATCACCCGGCTGGAGCGGGTCGAGACCATGCGCCGCGATTTCGTGGCCAACGTGTCGCACGAGCTGCGCACGCCGCTTACGGTGCTCGCAGGCTTCCTGGAGACCGTCCAGGAGCTCGAGCTCGATGCGCAGCGAACGCGCGACTACGTGAACCTCATGGCCGAGCAGACCCGGCGCATGCAGCGCATCGTCGACGACCTGCTTGCGCTCTCCGGTCTGGAGTCTTCCCCCGAGCCCTCCCTCGAGGAGCGCGTGGACATGCAGGGCGTGCTCGCGCGGGTCAAGGCGGACGCCGACGCCCTGAGCGGCGGCAGGCACCACATCACGCTCGAGGCAACGGAGGGCTATGACGTCACCGGCGCCGAAAGCGAGATCGCAAGTGCGTTCGGAAATCTCGCCAGCAACGCGGTGCGCTACACCCCGCCAGGGGGCTCCGTGCACCTCACCTGGCGCGCCTCGAGCGCCGGCGCGGAGTTCGTCGTCGAGGACACGGGCATCGGCATCGAGCCGCAGCACATCGCGCGGCTGACCGAGCGGTTCTATCGTGTCGACCGCGGGCGTTCGCGCGAAACCGGCGGCACCGGGCTCGGGCTCGCCATCGTCAAGCACGCGCTCGCGCGCCACCAGGCCGTGTTCGAAATCCAGAGCGAGCCCGGCAAGGGCAGCCGCTTCACCGCGCGCTTCCCGGCGCGACGCGTGCTCCCCGCGGTGACCCGGCCGCGGGACGCCGCCAAGGCCTGAACGCACGGGTCACGAGCCGATCACGCCGCCATCCCGGCGGCGGGAACCCATCCAAGCTGAGCGCGGATGCCGGCCCGCGACGGGTCGTGACAATGGCCCCGCACTGGGGCATCGCTCTTCACAAAGCACGTGATGAGTCCGGCAAAAACCGCCTGATTAATTATCGGAAATCGAGCTTGCAAGCACGGGTGCCGGAAGTTCCTTGCCGAAACGCTCGAGGTCACAAATATGTAACGCAACTGGTCTATACCGCTAGGTGCGACATCCACTAAAATGGTGCGACACGAAGGATTGAAGCGGCCCGGCGGTCGATTCGCGAAATGCTTGCCGGAACCGAGTGTCATCCTCCGGGGAATCATCACCCCACCCAACGGACATTGTCGAGCGGGACCGCGGCGTCGTGCACCGCGCGCGGTCGCGCAGCCATCCAGGTATGAACAAGCCGCGCGATCTTCCGGAGCTGTACCTGAATCGCGAGCTCGGACAGCTCGCGTTCAACCGGCGCGTGCTGGCGCAGGCGGAAGACCCCGCTACCCCCGTGCTCGAGCGGTTGCGATTCCTCTGCATCGTCAGCAGCAACCTCGACGAGTTCTTTGAAATACGGGTCTCGGGGCTGAAGGCCGAAATCGAGGCCGGAGCGCCGGCCATCGGACCGGAGCGCCTGCCGGCCGATCACCTGTTCCGGCACGTGGCGAAGGAAGCGCACGAGCTGGTTGCGGGGCAGTACCGCCTGCTCAATCAGGACGTCCTGCCGGGGCTCGAACGCGAGGGCGTCCGGTTCCTGCGCCGGTCGGATTTCACCCCGGATCAGGCGGAATGGATCAAGAGCTATTTCTTCCGCGAGGTGATGCCCGTGCTGACGCCCATCGGGCTCGACCCCGCGCATCCCTTTCCCCGCGTCCTCAACAAGAGCCTCAACTTCGCGGTCGAGCTCGAGGGCAAGGACGCCTTCGGCCGCAACTCCGGAATCGCCATCGTGCAGGCTCCGCGCGTGCTGCCGCGCGTGATCAGGCTGCCGCGCGAGATCTCGGAGGCGGATTACGATTTCGTGTTCCTGTCGTCGATCCTGCACTCGCACGTGGCGGAGCTGTTCGCGGGCATGAAGGTGGTGGAGTGCTACCAGTTCCGGGTGACCCGCAACAGCGACCTTTTCGTCGACGAGGAGGAGGTGAAGGACCTGCGCGCCGCCCTGCGCGGCGAGCTGCCCTCACGCCAGTTCGGCGACGAGGTCAGGCTGGAAGTCGCCCAGAACAGCTCGGCGCGGATCACCGAGTTCCTGCTGGCGCAGTTCGGCCTCGGCGAGGACGACCTCTACCGCGTGGACGGCCCGGTCAACCTCGCGCGCCTGGTGAGCGTGCCGGGGTGGGTGGACCGTCCCGACCTCAAGTTCCCGGTTTTCCGGCCGGGCCTGCCCGAGCGGCTCAAGCGCCGGAACCACATCTTCGAGACAATCCGCGAACGCGACCTGCTGTTCCACCATCCTTATCAGTCGTTCGAGCCGGTGGTCGCCTTCCTCGAGCGGGCGGCGAGCGACCCGGCCGTGGTCGCGATCAAGATGACGGTCTATCGCACGGGCGTCGAATCGGAGCTGATGGAAATCCTGATCAACGCGGCGAAGAGCGGGAAGGAAGTCACCGTGGTGCTCGAGCTGCTCGCGCGCTTCGACGAGGAGGCCAACATCAACTGGGCGCAGCGGCTCGAGGAGGCCGGCGCGCACGTGGTCCACGGGGTGGTGGGCCACAAGACCCATGCCAAGATGCTGATGGTGGTGCGGCGCGAGGGGGACGGGTTGCGGCGCTACGTGCATCTGTCCACCGGCAACTATCACACGCGCACCGTCAGCCTGTACACCGATTTCGGGCTGCTCACCGCCAACGAGGAGATCTGCGCCGACGTCAACGATGTCTTCATCCAGCTGACCGGGCTCGGGCGCGCGACCAAGCTGAAGCACCTGTGGCTGGCGCCGTTCAGCCTGCACAAGCAGGTATTGCGCGCGATCCGCAACGAGATGCAGCACGCGAAGGACGGGAAAAAGGGCCGCATCATCGCCAAGATGAACGCGCTGCTCGATCCCGAGACCATCGACGCGCTCTACGATGCCTCGCGGGCAGGGGTCCAGATCGACCTCATCGTGCGCGGGATGTGCGCGCTGAAGGCCGGCATTCCGGGCGTCTCGGAGAACATCTGCGTCCGATCCGTCGTCGGGCGCTTTCTCGAGCATTCCCGCGTGTTCTATTTCCGCAATGACGGCGCCGAGGACGTCTACCTGTCCAGCGCCGACTGGATGGAGCGCAACTTCTTCCGCCGGGTCGAGGTGTGCTTTCCCGTCCTCGATCCGCAGCTGAAGAAGCGCGTCATCAACGAGGGCCTGAAGCCCTATCTCGAGGACAGCGGCCAGGCCTGGAAGATGGGCCAGGACGGCGAGTATCGCGTCGAGTCCCAGAGGCAAGGGGAGCGGGTGGTGGCGCAGGAAACACTGCTCCAGCGGCTTGCCCAGAACGCCGCCGCCTGACGGTGCCGCCTCGCCGTCGCGCCGAATTGCAGTCCCGGCCGTGGAATGTCGCCGCGCTTGCCCGGGTCGCCGGGCTGAGCGCGCGCGGTCTCCGGCGTCGCGGCCCGGTCAAGTCCCGCCCCGCCGCGCTTGCGCGCTCCATGTCGGTGAACGACGCGTTCAGGGCGGTGATGGCGGCCAATCTCGCGCACCTGCTGGCAAACGAACGCGGGCTGCGTAGCGGCGCCGACCCCGAGTATCTGCACCAGTCACGCGTTGCGCTCAGGCGAATGCGCTCGGCGCTCGAGGTGTTCTCGCCGCCGTTGCCGGAGCGCGTGACTGCGCCCGCGGCGCGCGAGCTCAAATGGCTTGCCTCCCGCCTCGGCCCGGCCCGCGACTGGGATGTTTTCATCGGCGAGACGCTGCCGCCCATTGAGGCCGAATTCAACACGCACCGCGGTCTGAGGGCCCTGGGCGCGCGTTGCAGAATGCTGCGGCGCGGCGCCGGGACGGAGGCGCGGCGCGCGGCGCGCTCGGCGCGTTACCGGCGGCTCACGCTCAGGCTTTCCGCCTGGCTTGCGACCGAGGCCTGGCGCGCCCGGCCGGGCAACGCTGCCCGCGCGGTCCTGCAGGGCCCGGTTGGCGATCTTGCCCGCGCGGTGCTGGAGGCGCGTTACCGCCGGGTGCGCCGGCGGGGCAGCAGGCTCGATGAACTGCCAGCCGCCGGGCTTCACCGGTTGCGCATCGCGATCAAGAAGTTTCGTTACGCCGCCGATTTCTTTTCCGGGCTCTACGCGGGAGAGCAGGTCCGGGAAATGCTGCGCTACCTGTCGCGCCTGCAGGACATCCTGGGCGCGCTGAACGATGCGGCGACGGCGGCCGATCTGGCGGCGCAGGGCTGCCGCGGCGCGCGGGGCGGAAACCTGATCGAAGCCCGGGGAATGCTGCTCGGCTGGAGCCGCGAGCGCATGGCGGCGCTGAGAGGCGAGTTGAAAGACGCGTGGAAGGCGTTCCGCGGCGCGGACAGGTTCTGGTGAGTCCGCGGTTCGCCTAGCTCGCGAATGCGAGATCCGCGCCGGACTCGATCTCCTCGAGCTCGGGAATTCTCAGCTCGAAGCCGATTCTCTCCCATTGGCGGACTTCGTCGTGCAGCGCGGTCGCGGTGAGGGGATTGCGGGCGAGCCATCCGGGAGGCAGCGTGAGGCGGAATTTCCTGCCCTGGCGCCGCGCCTGCAGCGGGGGAAGCTGCAATTCCGCCCGGCGGCGGCAGAGCAGCGCCGCGATCCTCAGGGCGAAAACCATGTTCCAGCCCACGTTGCGCGCCTCGATCTCGTCGGCGACCTTGTTGAGCGAGCGGCGATGCGACTGCACGAGCAGCGCGAGCTGCGCCTGCTCGTCGCGCGAGAAGCCCGGCATGTCGGCGTTGTTGATGATGTAGGCGGAATGCTTGTGGTAGCCGCTGTAGGCAACCGAGATGCCGATCTCGTGCAGCTTGGCCGCCCACGCAATAAAGCGTGCGGCAGCCTCGTCGGGCTCGTTCGAGTCGGCGGCAAGCCGGCGCAGCAGCGTGAAGGCGAGCGCCCCGACGCGCTGCGCCTGCAGCGCGTGCACGTGGTAGCGCTGCATGAACTGGGCGACGGTGACATCGCGCATGTCCCGGTGGTGGAAGCGGCCAAGCAGGTCGTAGAGCACGCCCTGACGCATCGCGCCTTCCGCCGGCACCATGGACTTGATGTCGAGCTCGGAGAGCACGGCATTCAGGATCGCGAGCCCGCCCGGCAGCACGACGGCCCGGTCCGGCTTCAATCCCGCGAGCTCCACTTTCTCCATCCGGCCCGCCTTGATCATGCGCGAGCGCAGCCGGTCGAGCCCCCCCGGGGTGATATCCCCGCCATCGAAGCCGTTCAGCTGCATGACGGCGGCGAGCGAGCGCACCGTGCCGGAGGAGCCCACCGCGTGCTGCCAGTTGCCGCGGGCAAATCCCGCGATGACCGGCTGCAGCTCGTTGCGCGCGGCGAGCTCGGCTTCCTTCATGGCGCTCTTGGAGATCCTGCCGTCGGGAAAGAACCGCAGGCTGTAGGAAACGCAGCCCATGAACAGGCTCTCGAGCTTCTGCGGCCTGTGACCCGCCCCGATGATGAGCTCGGTCGAGCCGCCGCCGATATCCACCACCAGCCGTTTCTCGCGCGAGGCGGGCAGGCTGTGCGAGACGCCGAGGTAGATCAAGCGCGCTTCCTCGCGTCCCGCCACCACTTCGATCGGGAAACCGAGCGCGGCCTCGGCCTTCCTGAGAAACGCCGCGGCGTCCTTCGCGACCCTCAGCGTATTGGTGCCGAGTGCGCGCACGGCGCGGCGCTCGAAGCCGCGCAGCCGCTCGCCGAAGCGCTTGAGGCAGGCGAGCGCGCGTTCCTGCACGGCTTCGTCGAGACGCTTGTCTTCCGTGAGCCCTTCCCCCAGCCGCACCGGCTCGCGCAGCGCGTCGAGCGTGTAGATCTGGTCCCCGACGACGCGCGCTACCTGGCAATGAAAACTGTTGGAACCGAGATCGACCGCGGCGAGCGTCGTGTAAACGGTCATCGGTGCTGCCAGGGGGTGAGAGGGGGATTGCGCCGGTGCCGCGGCCTGCGGACCGGAGGGGAGAACGGCGCCGTGCGCAGGCATGTCGCGCAACGGTCTTTATGGGACCAGGCGGGCGTGGCGGATGGCGTGATCAATCTCCCTTGCTCAAGGACCCATCGACGCCGTAAGTATAGGTAAGTGGCGACCAATCGCCAAGTGAACGAACGCACGAAGCGCCGCATATGCCTCGCCGTTCGATGCGGGCAGCAGTCACCCGACGCATTGCCGCGCAGGACGTGACGATATGACATCTGGTCAACCCTGGCGGCGCCCGACCTGAGCGCGGCCGAAAGCCGCTGTCACCATTGTCATGAAGCTGTAACACGGCCTCATTACCATTCTCCCGATCACCCAGACAACCGTACAGTGGACAGGAGAACGGAATGGAAACCAATGGTAGATGCAAGCTGCTAGGTGTGGTGTTCGCCACGGCGGCGTTCGGGGTCGCGGCCGCGGCCCAGGCGCAGACCGTCAAGATCGATGGCTCGAGCACGGTCTATCCGGTGACCGAGGCCGTGGCCGAAGAGTTCCAGAAGGCAAAGCGCGGCGCGGTGAAGGTGACGGTGGGCATCTCCGGCACCGGCGGCGGATTCAAGAAATTCTGCCGGGGCGAGATCGATATCTCCGATGCCTCGCGCCCGATCCTCAAGAAGGAAATGGACGAGTGCAAGAAAAACGGCATCAATTACATCGAGCTGCCCATTGCCTATGACGCTCTCACGGTCGTGATCAACCCCAAGAACACCTGGATCAAGAACATGTCCGTGGCGGAGCTCAAGAAAATCTGGGAGCCGGCCGCGCAAGGCAAGATCACGCGCTGGAACCAGGTGAATCCCGCGTGGCCGAATGCGCCGCTCAAGCTGTTCGGCGCGGGCGCCGACTCCGGCACCTTCGACTACTTCACCGAGGCGGTTACCGGAAAGGCCAAGTCGAGCCGGGGCGATTTCACCGCGAGTGAGGACGACAACGTGCTGGTGCAGGGCGTGTCGCGCGACGTCAATGCCCTCGGCTTCTTCGGCTTCGCCTACTACGTGGAGAACCGGGACAAGCTGAAGGCCGTGCCGATCATCGAGAAGGCCGGCATGCCCGCGGTACCGCCGGCGATGGAAACCGTGCTCGACGGGAGCTATCAGCCGCTGGCGCGCCCGATCTTCATATATGTCAACGCGAAGTCGGCGCGAAAGCCGGAGGTGAAGGAGTTCGTCGAGTTCTACAACAAGCACGGCGAAAAGCTCGCGCGGGAAGTGAAGTACGTTCCGCTGCCGGCGAAAGCCTACGCGCACAACCTCGAGACCTTCTCCAAGCTGAAGCTCGGCACCAAGTTCGGCGGCGAGAACAAGGTCGGCCTCACCATCGAGGACCTGATGAAGCTCGAAGCCAAGCTCTAATTATCAGCGACATAGCGCGCGGGAGGGGTGCCGGTGGCCCCTCCCGTTTTCTGGCCCGGTGGTTGGGCGCCGCCCAACCTGCAATAATTGCGCGCACAACAATTCGAATGACGTCTCTCTCCCACGCCGACAGGATAGACGCGGTGTCCGAGCATTTCGTGAGCGACCGGCTGGCGCGGCGCAAGCTGCGTCACGTCAAGGAGCGCGTCATCGAATTCGCGCTGTTCGTCGCCGCCTCGATTTCGGTGGCGACCACGATCGGCATCGTGGTCATCCTGCTGCAGGAATCGTTCCACTTTTTTCAGCAGGTCTCGCTGTGGGAGTTCCTGACGGACACGCAGTGGACGCCGCTTTTCGACGATGCCCACTACGGGATCCTGCCCCTGCTGTCGGGGACAATGGTGAGCTCGACGGTCGCGCTGCTGGTGGCGATACCGCTCGGCACGACCATCGCGATCTACCTCTCGGAATTCGCGCCGTTCTCGGTGCGGGAGGTGGCCAAGCCGTTCCTGGAGATGCTGGGCGGCGTTCCCACCATCGTCTACGGGTACTTCGCGCTGCTGTTCGTGACGCCGCTGCTCCAGCGCCTGTTTCCGGAGCTGCCCGGCTTCAATCTGCTGTCCGCGGGGCTGGTGATGGGGATCATGATCATCCCGTACGTGAGCTCGGTGTCGGAGGACGCGATGCGGGCGGTGCCGATGGCCTTGCGCGAGGGTTCCTACGCGATGGGCGCGACGCGCTTCCAGACCGCGATCCGGGTGGTGACGCCCGCGGCGTTCTCCGGCATCGCGGCCGCGTATATTCTCGGCATCTCGCGGGCGGTGGGCGAGACCATGATCCTGGCGGTCGCCGCGGGCATGCAGCCCAACCTCACCTGGAACCCGATGGAGCCGGCGGCGACGATTACCGCCTACATCGTGCAGGTGGCCCTGGGGGACCTGCCCCACGGCAGCCTCGCCTACCAGACGATCTTCGCCGCGGGCCTGACGCTCGCGCTGTTGACGCTGTTCTTCAACGTGATCGGGCACCTGCTGCGCAAGCGGTTCCGCCAGGCCTATTGACATGAAGCAGACGGACATCCTCGAGATTCGGGCGCTCATCGTCTCGCACAAGCGCTGGGACGTCGCCTTCGGCATCGTGGGGCTGCTGTCGCTGATGGTCGGCGTGCTCACCTTCGCCGCGCTCTTCGTGGACATGGCGCTTGACGGCGCCGGGCGCCTGTCCCTGGATTTCTTCACCTCGTTTCCGTCGCGCAAACCCGGGCAGGCGGGCATCCTCTCGGCATGGGTGGGATCCACGCTGGTGATGATCGTCACGGCCGCCGCGGCGGTGCCGCTCGGAGTCGGCGCCGGCGTCTACCTTGAGGAATACGCACCGCGCAACTGGATGACCGACCTGATCGAGATCAACGTGACCAACCTGGCGGGCGTGCCATCCATCATCTACGGGCTGCTCGCGCTGGGGTTGTTCGTGTACGGGCTCGGGCTCGGCCAGAGCATCCTGACGGCCGGCCTGACGCTCGCGCTGTTGATCCTGCCGGTGGTCATCGTCGCAACGCGCGAGGCGATTCGCTCGATACCGGCGGCAATTCGCGAGGGGGCGTACGCGCTGGGCGCGACCAAGTGGCAGGTCACCTCGAACCATATCCTTCCCTATTCCCTGGCGGGCATCCTGACCGGCGTCATCATCGGCATGGCGCGCGCGATCGGCGAGACCGCGCCGGTCATCACGATCGGGGCTCTTACGTTCATCGCGTTCCTGCCCGCGGCGCCACTCACCGGCGATCCGCCGGCGGGGCTCTTCGACTGGATCCTGTCGCCGTTCACGGTGATGCCGATCCAGATGTTCAACTGGACTTCGCGGCCCGAGGCCGCGTTCCATCAGAATGCCGCGGCTGCGGGGCTGGTGCTGGTCGTCATGACCCTGTCGATGAACGCGCTTGCCATCTATATCCGTTACCGGCTGAGAAGGAAGATCAAATGGTAGCCGTCCCCGCCGTGGAGGTCGCTCCGGTCGCAGCCGCGGCCGGGCCGGCTCCCTCGATGAAATCGGAATCGAGGGGGCTCAGTTTCTATTACGGGTCGTTCCAGGCGCTCAAGAACATCAGCATGCCGATCTACGAGAAGAAAGTGACGGCGCTGATCGGACCTTCGGGCTGCGGCAAGTCCACCTATCTGCGCTGCTTCAATCGCATGCACGACCTCTACCCGGGCAATCGCTACGAGGGGCAGATCATGCTCTATCCGGACAATACCAACGTCCTGAACCCCGTCGTCGACCCGATCGAGGTCCGGATGCGCATCAGCATGGTGTTCCAGAAGCCGAACCCATTTCCCAAATCGATCTACGAGAACGTCGCGTACGGGCTGCGGGTGCGCGGAGCGCGCGCGCGCGCGCAGCTCGACGAGAAGGTGGAGGAGGCGCTGCGCGGAGCGGCGTTGTGGGAGGAGGTCAAGAACCGGCTCAGCGACCTTGCCTTCAACCTCTCCGGCGGGCAGCAGCAGCGGCTGTGCATCGCGCGGGCGCTCGCGACCAATCCCGAGATCCTGCTGTTCGACGAGCCGACCTCCGCGCTCGATCCGATCGCGACCGCCAGCATCGAGCAGCTGATCGCCGAGCTCAAGGAGAAGGTGACGATCCTGATCGTCACCCACAACATGCAACAGGCGGCGCGCGTATCCGACTATACTGCCTACATGTATCTCGGGGAACTGATCGAGTTCGACGCGACCGATACCATCTTCATCAAGCCGAAGAACAAGCAGACCGAGGATTACATCACCGGTCGCTTCGGCTAGCGATCCGCGCGGAGCAGCCCATGCCCACCACCGAGCACATGACGAAGCAGTTTGACGTCGATCTCGAGACCCTGCGCTCGCGCATGCTGCAGATGGGAGGCCTGATCGAGTCGCAGATACTCACCGCGATCGAGGGCTTCTACTCGGGCAACCGCAAGGCCCTCGACCAGGTGATCGAGAACGACCGCCAGGTCAACGGCTACGAGGTGGGCATCGACACCGAGTGCAGCCACATCATCGCGCGCCGCCAGCCCGCGGCGAGCGACCTGCGCATGATCATGGGGGTGAGCAAGGCGGTGACGGACCTCGAGCGCGTCGGCGACGAGGCCAAGAAGATCGCGGTCGTGAGCAGGCAGATCCACGAGAGCGGGCGGCTGCAGGTGCCGCGGCTCGCCGACATCCGGCGCGCCGGCGGCATCGTGGTCGGGATGCTGCGCAAGGCGCTCGATGCTTTCGCGCGTCTCGATGCGGTGGCGGCGGCGGAGGTGATCCGCGACGACGCCGCGATCGACGAGGCGTTCCGCGGGATCATGCGCCAGCTCATCACCTTCATGATGGAGGACCCGCGCACCATCTCCACCGCCCTCGAGATCGTCTGGGTGGCGCGCGCGATCGAGCGCATGGGCGATCATTCCAAGAACCTGGCGGAGCAGGTGATCTACATCGTCAAGGGCACCGACGTCCGCCACACCAACTTCGAGAACGTCGAGCGCAAGGCGTCGCTGTAAGCGGCGAACTGCCGCCGCGCTCCCCCGGTCCGGGGACCAGTCCAAAAGTGGAGTAGCGCCCGCCGCCGGCTTGAGCATTCGCGGATAAGTCCTTGACTTCATGCCGCGGGCGGGACGGGCGCGCGGCGCCGAAAGTCGCTCGCCGCCGTGATCGGGTCCGGCGCCGGCGCATCGAACGGCGCGGCGCGAAATGGGCGAGGCGAGTGTCCGCGCGCGGCGACACTCCCAAAAAAATGCTTGCAAGGTGGCGCGGACATTGGCATCCTCTAGTCGCCGAATTCGATTCCAGGCGGCTTCCACAATCACTCACTCGCGCTGATTCAGCGCACCCAACGGGAGATCCACACTATGGCCAAGAGCAAGAAGAGCGGCAAGAAGTCCAAGGGTAAGGCGAAGAAGAGCGGGCGCAAGCCGAATCTGGCGTTCATGAAACCGATGAGCACGAGTTCCACGCTTGCGGCCGTGATCGGCAGCGGCTCCATGCCGCGCACCGAGGTCACTAAGAAGCTGTGGGCCTACATCAAGCGCAACGGCCTGCAGGACAAGATGAACAGGCGCATGATCAACGCCGACGACAAGCTGCGAGCGGTGTTCGGCGGCAGGTCGCAGGTGTCGATGTTCGACATGACCAAGCTGGTCAGCAAGCACCTGAGCTAGAACTCGCTTCAC
>Ga0209640_10003047_pt1 | contig 14658 bp, 11 predicted proteins | sample RifCSP10_1_FD_184018 | JGI IMG/M metagenome (GOLD analysis project Ga0209640, IMG submission 184018) | Soil microbial communities from Rifle, Colorado - Rifle CSP2_sed 10_1 (SPAdes) (version 2) | ecosystem: Environmental > Terrestrial > Deep subsurface > Rock core/Sediment | place: Rifle...
TAGGCTGCCTGGTAGCCGAGCTTCATGCTGTGTGCGCCGGTGACATACGAGGCCGATGCGCGCCACACGTTGTGTTGCTGGTCGTTTGACGCTGACGAAGCCCACCCGCGGTAGGTGAAGTTGCCAACGATGTTGCCGCCGGGGTTTGTCGCGGCGTTAAACAAGGGAAGCTGCTCGGTGACCGGGATGAAGTCGGTCAGTGCGCCAGCCGGCGCATATCCACCCCACCGGCTGTTGAACGACGAGAAGCCAGCTTCGAAGAGCAACCGGTTCGTCGCGGGCGACGACCAGGTGGCCTGCACGATCTTCTCGCGGTCGTCCCACAGGTTGCCAGCCTCGGGCGCCAGGGCCGCGCCGAACCCACCCAAACCGCCGAGCGCGACCCAGTCGTCTCCTCTGTCCCGGCACTGCTCGCCGCCCTGTTTGAGCGCGGAGCCGCCGCAGTTTTTCTGGTAGTCGTAGTAGAAGCCGAGCTTGTTCTTCGGGGTGAGCTGCCCGGTCATCCGAATCGCGCCGATCTTCTTCGAGTTGGCGGCCCGCACTTGAAGGTTCGGGTCCTGCTGATAGGACCAGCTGTTCGGGTTACCCGCATTCAGGTTCCCTCGCAGCCCCGCAACCTCGGTGTAGGTGCCATAGGTTCGCACGTTCCCGAGGAACCACAGGCGATCGCGGACGATCGGCCCGCCCATCGAGAAGTTCGTGTCCCAGTTGTTGATGATCGTCGCCGGCGCGGGAATTCCGTAACTCTTCAGCTGGTCGTCGACATTGTCTCCCTGCGACCAATCACCGGCAGTGCTCAGGAAGAAGGTTCCGCTGAAGTTGTTGCCGCCGGTCTTGGGGATCATGTTGAACTGCGGGCCCCCTCGATCGGTTTCGCCGAACCCCCCGGACACGGTGACCTGGACCTCAGCGGCGTTGGCCGTGTCGTACCCGAAGCCCGCGACGCCACCGCCGTTGAACGCGGAGCCCACGTTCATGCCGTCGAGCTGGATGGTGCCCTCGTTACCACGTCCGCCACGCGAGGTGAAGAAGGTCGTCGCCGCGGTCGCGCCGATGTCGAGCTGATTCGACGAGATGCCGGGCACGGTCGCCAGCAGGTTGCCGTAGTTGCGCGAGGCCGGGAGCGCAGCAATGACGTCGTTATCGAGCGTGGTCGCCCGCCTCGTGCTCGTCTGCACGTCCACGACGGGCGTCTCACCGGTCACGGTGATCGTTTCCTGAATGCCGCCGACACGCATGTCGGCGTTGATCGTGATGACCGCCGCGCCGCTGACTTCCACGCCGGTCCGCTCGATGGTCGCAAATCCGGGAAGCGTGTAGGTGACGGTGTAGGTCCCCGGTGTCAGATCGGCGAGGCGGTAGAGCCCGCTCCCGTCTGACACGGCGGTCCGGACCTTCTCAATCAGCACCGGGCTGGCGGCTTCGACCGTCACACCGGGCAGTACGGCGCCCGACGCGTCGCGCACCACGCCGGCAATCGACTGAGCGGTCGCAAGGCTCGGAATCAGGACGACAACGGCTGCCAGGAGCACGGCGTTCGCAACATGTCGCATACGTTTCTCCTCCGAATTAGCCGGTGTTTCAGCGTTCCACGATCAGGAACTCAGGCGAGCGACGGGACCTATAGCACCTTCTGCCGGAGATAGTGCAGAGCAATTACCCTGCCTCCCAAAACCACCGATAGTGACCCGTTTTCGATGCATCCCGGGGAGTCCCCACGGGGCATCCAAGAGTGTGAAGTCAGTGGCTTCAGGATCTTGGATTGGGGAGGCTGCGGTGGCTGGGTAGCTAGGTGGCTGAGGGCTGAGCGGCCTGTAGCTGGGTTGCTGGGTTGCTGAGGGCTGAGCGGCCAGTAGCTGGGTTGCTGAGTATTCCCCAGCTACCCAGCCGACCCAGCCCTACCTAGCTACCTAGAAGTCGAACGTCACGTTGAACCGCAGGAACCGCGGGTTCAGGATGGCCGTCGGCCGCAGCCATGTCGCCCCATCGAGGCCGAACGCCTGGTTGTAGGCCGTGCCGGTGTTCTGGTTGAACACGTTGAACAGGTCGATCCCGACGTTGGTGCGCGTACTCCCAAACCGCAGGATCTTCGCAAACCGCATGTCCACCACGTTGACGCGGTCGCCGTAGAGCTGCCCCGGCAGGGTCAGGTCGACGTTTGTCGTCGCCGCATTGCCCGGCAGCGGCTTGCCCGTCGCCGCGAGGACCTGCGCGTTCGTCAAGGTGTAGTTCGCCGCCAGCGACGCGCCGTTGCTCGCCACCCGCGAGTTGTTGGTCGTCGGCTGCGCGTTGGCCTGCGAGCGAATGATGCCGCTCACGAGCACGTCGATCTTCGGGATCGTGTAGCTCGCCAGCCCCCTGAAGCTCGACAGCCAGACCTCGTCCACCTTGCATGAGCTCACCTGTTGGGCACCCAGAAACGGCGTCGCAGCGAGCAACTCCGGCAGCGCCGCCGTGACGTCGCACCGGTCCTGATGGCCAGAGCCCGTGCTCACGCCGCCCTGGAACGTGATGCCCGCGTTCGTCCGGGCGTTCACGGTCAGGTCCACGCCGTGCCAGTAGTACGACACGTCGCCGAAGTCGCTCGCGAACGTGTAGTAGTTGTTCACCTGGTTGAAGTTGGTCCCCTGCGCCAGCACGTAGGTCGCCGGCTGGCCGCTCGTGCTGAGATCGGGATGCGACGGCGCAGTGATTGAGTACGTGGTGAAGTCCGCCGGGTTGAGCGCCTGGTTGTCGGTGACGAAGAAATTGCCCCACGTCCGCCGGTTGTAGCTCACCTCGGCCGACACGCGCGGCACGATCTCCTGCTGCAGCGACACGCCGAACTGCCAGTCGTGGTTCCGCGTGCCCCAACCTTCGAGCACGGCCGGATTGACGCGCGTGACGTTGTTGATGTTGGCAAAGGCGAGGTTGCTCCACGCACCGCACCGATCACCACCGCCGGCGAGGTTGTCCTGAAGAACGGGGTTCATGAGGTCGCAGTCGGCCACTCGGTTGCGGTTGCCGTCCACCCACGCACGGTTGGTCGTCTCGGCAAACGTGTCCGACTTGTTGGCGATCGTGTACTCACCTTCGTTGTTGACCGCCTGGAGATACTTGCTGAAATTCAGCTTGATCGAGGTCTTCCCGTTGCCGAACACATCGTAGGCCATCCCCATGCGCGGGACGATGTCGTGGTAGCCCTTCACACCCTCTGCCTCCGGGTAGGTGAACGGCTGCGGCATGAACCGGCTGGGCGCCAGCAGGCCGCTCAACCCTTCCGGGAAGAAGCTCCACGCGTGCTCGTAGCGAAGGGCGCCCTGCAGCGTGAGTCGACCCATGGTCCACTGGTCCTGCACGTAGAAGGCGTCGTACCGCGACCGGGGACCGTCCTGCCACGGCGTGATGCGCATCGTCAGTGAAATCGGGTTTCCGTTCAGGAACGTATAGGCAAGACCATGACTGGCGTAGTTGCCAAAGAGGTTCGTCACCATGTAGCCCGCCTGGTAGCCCACCTTCATGCTGTGCGAGCCGGTCACGTAGGCCGCCGAGGCGCGCCACACGTTGTGTGACTGGTAGTTGTTCCCCTGCCCGGCAAAGCCGTGATACACGAAGAACGGCACCGGAACGCCCGTTGTGGCGTTCGCGGCCAGCTCGGTGACCGGGATGAACGGCTCCTGATCGAGCGCCCCGGCGGGCGTCTGGCCGCCCCAGTTGCTCTTGAACTGCGAGAAGCCTGCCTCGAGGAGGAGGCGGTTTGTGGCCGGCGACGACCACGACACCTGCGTGATCTTTTCCCGGTCGTCCCAGACGTTGCCCGACTCCGGGGCCAGGGCACCGAAGCCCCCGACTGCCACCCAGTTCTCACCGCGCTGACGACACTGGTCCCCGTCCTTCGAGTAGGACGAGCCGGTGCAGTTCTTCTGGTAGTCGTGGTAGAACATCACCTTGTTGCGCTCGTTGAGCTGCCCCGTCAGCCGGAAGCCGCCAATCTTCTTGTCGTTGGCCGCCCGCGACTTCAGGTTGTTGTCCTGCACGTAGGCCCACGCCGCCGGGTTGCCCGCATTCACGTTGCCGTAGAGACCCGCCAGGTCGGTATGCGCGCCAAAGCTGCGTACGTTCCCGAAGAACCACAGCCGGTCCCGCACGATCGGACCGCCCATCGCGAAGTTCGTGTCCCAGTTCTTGATGATGGCCGGCACTTCGCGGATGCCAAAGGCACGCAGTCTGTCGTCGAGGTTATCGCCCTGCGACCACTCGCCGGCTGTGCTGCCAAAGTAGCTGCCGCTGAACGTGTTGCCGCCGGACTTGGGGACCATGTTGAACTGCGGGCCGCCACGTTCCACCTCACCCAGGCCGCCCGACACGGTGACCTGGATTTCCTGGGCGTTCGCCGTGTCGTAGCCGTAGCCAGCCACGCCACCGCCATTGAACGCCGAGCCAACGTTCATGCCGTCGATCTGCACCGTGCCCTCGTTGCCACGGCCACCGCGCGACGTGAAGAAGTTCATCACTGGGTTGACGCCGGAATCGAGGCCCGTGGCCTGAATGCCTGGCACCGTCGCCAGCAGGTTGCCGTAGCCGCGCGAGGCAGGCAACACCGACACCACCGAGTCGTCCAGTACCGTCTGCCGGCGAGTGGCGGTTCGCACGTCAACAACTGGCGTTTCGCCAGTCACCGTAATGGTTTCCTGGATGCCGCCAACGCGCATGTCTGCGTTCAGCGTCAACGACACACCCGTCCGCACCTCGACCTCTTCGCGGACCACGGTCGTGAAGCCAGGCAGTGTGTACGTCACCGTGTAGGTGCCCGGGGCGAGGCCCTCGAGCGCGAACTGACCGGTGCCGTCGGTCACGGCGGTTCTGACCTTCTCAATGAGGGCGGGGCTCGCCGCCTCGATTGTCACACCGGGCAACACAGCACCCGACGCGTCACGAACTGTGCCCACCAAGGACTGGGCATGAGCAACGGCTGGCAACAGAATAGTGGCCGCCAGTAACACGGCCTTCACGACATGGCGCATAAGAATCTCCACTCCGTTTCAAGGAAGAGTCAAACCTTGGAACTATACCACTGTCAACCGGGCGTCAGGGCATTCCGCTCAGATTCCGGACGGCATCCACGCGGCTGCACAGCGATTCAGACCGCGCGAAGGGGCTCGTAGCGCGGGGGCTTTCAGCCCCCGCGGACGGCTTGACGTCCGGCGCTTCCGGCGCAGGCTGAAAGCCTGCGCGCTACGTGCTCAGGCCTGAAAGCCTACGCGCGTGTTCAGGACCCCGGCCATTACGCCCAGCGCAACCCGTGCTTCGAGATCGGCAGCGACCGCACGCGCGTGCCAGAGGCAGCGAAGATCGCGTTCGCCACCGCGGGGATGATCGGCGGTAGCGACGGCTCGCCCAGTCCAGTCGGCGGGTTGTTGGACTTGATCCAGTGCACCTCGACCGCGGGCGCCTGGGCCAGCCGAATCAGCGGGACCTGGTTGAAGTTACCCTGCACGGCCGCGCCGTCCTTGAACGTCACTTCCTGCATCATGTGGCTGACGCCCTCGACCACGCCGCCCTGGACCAGGTTCTCCGCGTGCAGAGGGTTGATGATCTGGCTGCCAATGTCGCCCGCCACCCAGGCCTTGTTGACCTTCACGCGCTTCTGCGCATCCACGGTGACCTCGGCCACTTCAGCGAAGTAGCCGCGGTGGCTGTACTGGAAGGCCACGCCGAGCGCCGTGCCCTGGGGCCGCTTGGTGGTCCAGTTCGACTTCTCCGCCACCAGCTTCAGCACGGCCGTCATGCGCGCCGCGTCGAAGCCGTCGCCCCCTTTCTCGGGCGCGGGATAGGCCCGCGACGCAAGCAGGTCCAGGCGGAACTGCACCGGATCTTTCCCCGCCGCGTGCGCGAGCTCGTCGATGAAGGACTGGAACACGAACGAGTACGCATGGCTACCGGGCGCGCGCAGGGCGCCGGTCGGCACACCGAGCGGCATCTTCGAATCGCCGAAGTCGAAGTTCTGCACGAAGAGCGCCGGGAACTGCGTGCCGGGAATGTTCGCCGCCGGAGCGTACATGGTGCCTTCGCCGAAGGTGACGAAGTGATTGCGCCACGCGACGACCTTGCCGTTTGCGTCCACGCCGCCCTTCAGGTAGTGATACCCGCCCGGACGGTACATCTCGTGGCGCATGTCGTCTTCGCGCGTCCACAGCAGCTTGACGGGCGCCCCGCCGACCTGCTTCGCGATGTACGCCGCTTCAGCGACATAGTCGTTCGTCAGCCGGCGACCGAAACCGCCGCCGACCTTCATCATGTGCAACGTGATGGCGGACTGTTCGATGCCAAGCGTCTGCGCCACCACGCCGATTCCGGCGGCCGGTGTCTGGCTCGGCGCCCAGATCTCGATCTTCCCGTTCTGCCACTGCGCGACCGTGTTTTCCGGCTCGAGCGGCGAGTGCGGGATGAACGGATACATGTAGGCCGCCTCGACGACCTTGGCGGCGCCCGCCAGCGCTCTGTCCACGTCGCCGTCGGTCCGCAGCTTGTTCGCGTAGGCCCCCTTGCCGAGCTCGTCGGCCCTTGCCTGGAAGCCCTCAGTGCTCTGCGAGGAAGTCGGATGGCTTGCCCAGGTCACCTTCAACTGCTTACGAGCCGACTGCGCCTGCCACCAACTGTCGGCGACGATGGCCACGCCGGGGACGAGCCCCTGCAGGTTGGTCGTGCCGTCGACGACGAAGGCATGCTTGACACCGGGCAGGGCCTTGATCAGATCGACATTCGCCGTGGCCACTTTGGCGCCGAACACAGGCGCCTTCTCGTACACCGCCCACAGCATGCCAGGCAGTGTGAAGTCGATGCTGAAGATCGGCTTGCCCGTCGTGACGGCCGCCGTGTCGACGCCGCGGAGGGGCTTACCGATGATCGTGTAGTCCTTGGGATCCTTGAGCGGCACCGTCCCCAGCGCAGGCACCGGCAGCGCAGCGGCCGCGGCCGCCAATTCGCCATAGCCGGCCGTGCGATTGCTCGCACGATGCGTCACGCGGCCCGACCGCGTCATCAACTCACTGACCGGAACACTCCAACGCTGGGCCGCAGCGGCCAGGATCATCTGACGGCAGGCAGCGCCCACCTGGCGGCAGGGGTCCCAGTTCATTGGCGTCGAGAGGCTGCCACCGGCGAACTGGGCTCCGAACTTGGCCCCATCGACGGCGGCCTGCTCGATCTTCACGCTGCTCCAGTCGACATCAAGTTCGTCGGCGATGATCGCCGGCAGCATGTTCTTCACGCCCTGACCGATCTCAGGGTTCTTGCTCATGATCGTGACCGTGCCGTCGGCGGCGATCTTCACGAAGGCGAGCGGGTCGAAGCCACCAGCTGGCGGCGGGCCCTGCGCGAGCAGTTCAACCGGATCCAGGTGGAGCGCAATCATCACGCCGCCACCGGCAATGGCGCTGGACTTGAGGAACGAGCGACGGTCGAAAAGTGTTGCAGTCACGGCTCCCCCTCCTACTCGGCGCCGGCGCCCTGCGCCGTCGAAGACGAGCGCTCGGTCGCAAGCGACGCAGCGCGGTGAATGGCTTCGCGGATCCGTGTGTAGGTTCCGCAGCGACAGAGGTTGCCGTTCATGGCCGTGTTGATGTCAGCGTCGGTCGGCGACGGCTTGGTTGCCAGCAGTGCCGCGGCGGACATGATCTGGCCGGCCTGGCAGTAGCCGCACTGCGGCACGTCGAGTTCCTGCCACGCCTGCTGCACCGGGTGCGACCCATTGGCCGACAGGCCTTCGATCGTCGTGATGGCCCGGCCAGCAGCCTGTGCGACCGTGGTCTGGCAGGCGCGCGTCGCGCGGCCGGCAATCTGCACCGTGCAGGCGCCGCACTGACCGATTCCGCACCCGAACTTGGTACCCTTGAGGCTCAGCACGTCCCTGAGGACCCACAGCAGGGGCATGTCGGAGGGGACATCGACCGCGGAGGTCTTCCCGTTGACATTCAATGTGAAAGGCATGGCGTTAACTCTCTCGATAGATGGGAGATCGCTTCCGGACAGGTGGCGCGTTTATTAGACAGGGACTGGCCTTCCAAAAGCAAGGGGTCAGATCTTGATTCTTGCGCGGCCTGCGGGCCGTGCAAGAATCAAGATCTGACCCCAATCCTCATCCTCGTCGCGGCGATGGCCTTACTCGGAAGCTCGCGGGCGCACGCGCAGGCACTCCCCGCCGATGCACCACCTCCGTTTGACACCTGGCTCATCGACCTCATGCAAGAAGCCCGCACACGCGGGTTCAGCGACGAGCTCCTCGAAACCACGGTCGCCGACGTGCAGCCGCTCGAGCGCGTCGTCGTGAGCGACCGTTCCCAGGCGGAGCTGGTCCCGGGATTTCGGCGATACCTGTCCTCGCAGCTGACGGCGGCGATGGTTGAGCGCGGCCAGGCGCTTGGGGCCGAGCACCGCCAGCTGCTCGACGAGGTGGAGCGGCGCTTCAACGTCCAGCGCCGGTTTCTGCTCGCGATCTGGGGCATCGAGACCCGCTACGGGCGTGTCACGGGCACGACGCCCGTCTTCCGGGCGCTGGCAACACTTGCCTGGGAGCCGCGCCGCTCGGCGTTCTTCCGCGGCGAGCTCTTCGACGCGCTTACCATGGTGCAGCGCGGGCACATCGACGCAAGGACGATGACCGGATCGTGGGCCGGCGCGATGGGGCAGTCGCAATTCATGCCGTCGAGCTACCTCGCCTACGCCGTGGACCTCGATGGCGACGGCCGCCGAGACATTTGGAAATCAACAGGAGACGCGCTGGCGTCGATTGCGAACTACCTGAAGGGATTCGGCTGGAACGGCCGCGAGATGTGGGGCCGTGAGGTCCGCGTCACACCGGAGGCACGCGGGCGCATCGAAGAGACCATCCCCAAGCGAACCGACGGCTGTTACGCGCGGCGGAACATGACCGAACGTCGGCCCCTCGCCGACTGGGCGGCGCTCGGAGTCCGCCTCGCCAACGGCCGCCCGCTCCCCCGTGCAAACCTCACGGCCGGACTCGTGGACGTGAACGAGCGCGCCTTCCTCGTCTACCCGAACTACGACGCCATCCTCGCCTACAACTGCGCGCACTACTACGCGCTCTCCGTAGCGCTTCTGTCAGAGCGCCTGCGCTAGTCACGCGGCGGCTGAAGCCGCCGCTCTACGGGGAGGCACTCGGCCTCGTGTTAGGCTGGGCACACGCTTCCCAAACACCCGAAAGGAGCCCAGAGACACAATGCCCAGTACCCCCTACGAGAGCGCCACGTTGCTGATTCGACTGTACGAGCTGCGCCGCGAGCCGACCATGCGCGAGGCACGCAATTGGTACGCGCGCGAGTTCAATCCGACGAGCATCGATGGCGTGATGCAGGCGATGTCTGGCCCGCACAGCGGCCACTTTCGAATGACGACCAGCTACTGGGATATGGCAGCGTCGTTCGTCCTGAACGGCGCGATCGACGAGAAGATGTTTGGCGACGCCAACGGCGAGCAGTTCGTCGTGCTGGCGAAGATCGAACCGTTTCTCACCGCGTACCGCGCGAAGATGGGCAACCCGGGCTACCTCGGCAGCCTCGAGAAACTGGTGATGAACCGGCCCGGCGCCGCGGAAATGATGGCGTCGATTCGCGAACGCTTCAAGGCGATGGCGCCGCGATAATGGAGTCCACCCTTCTGACTTCTCACTGCTCGGTTCGTGTTCACGTTCCGGTTCGGTTCTGCACCGGGCGGCGAACCTGAATACGAACTGAGCAGCGAGAACCGAGAAGCGCGAACGACTCCGGCGAGCTACCTCCCCGGCAACGTCTCGGAGCAATTCCCCCCGGGGCACCGGTTGTTCTCGGCGCAGACGAACTCGAACAGCCCGACCTTCTCCCATTCCGGACGGGCGCGCATGACAAGGTCCTCGGACCAGGGCCGCGTGAAGATCTTCGGATCCTCGATGGTGATCTGGTACTGGACGGTGTTCGCGTCCACACGTATCAGGCGCTCGACGGTCCGCAGCGCGTCGCTGTGCATGCGGTACTCGGTCCGGTCCTGGTAGTAGTAGTCGTCGAGCGACCACCGCTTGAAGTTGCGGCTCTCGATGACAAGCGTGTCGCCCTCCCAGTGGCCGACCGGCTCGCCATAGAAGGTCGGCTCGACGTCGCGATGCTCGCGCCCGTCGAGGGGGATGAGACGCGTCATCCGGTCGTACTCGTGCACCATCACCAACCAGTTCGGCGACTGCACCATCTGCACGGGGTACGGACCGAACAAATTCGAGGGGAATCCCGACGGCATGCAAAAGGCGCGCGGCTCGTCGTGACGCGGGTCGCCCGTTCGCGGCTCGTAGAAGAGCGCCTCGCCGCCGGGGACAAACGGCGGCAGCTTCGCCTTGTCGAAGGTCGTGGCCCCGAACGCGGCGCCCGGCCGCTGCGGATGCTCCCAGAATCCGCTGAAGTCCGGCTTCCCGTCCGGCGTGCGCGGCACGCTGCGAGAATCGGGTGCCTGGGCGTTCGCCGTGAGCATGGCCGAGGCCAGGACGACGAGGACCGCAAAGACATGTCGTTTCATCGAGCCCTCCATTTACTTGGCCCCCGGGGTCTTGTCCTCGGACGAAGCCGTGAAGACCTGTCGCCCGTCCGAGAACGTGACGCGCCCGCCCGACGCGTTGTTCGAGCCGTCGCGCGCGCGAAAGCCCTCGACAACGACCACGTCGCCAGCCTTGAGGGCGCTGCGCGGAATGCCTCGACGCTGCAGGATGCCCGGCGAGCCGCCCGAGAACCCCCAGTTGACGACCTTCCCGGCCTCGTCCTTCACGTCCACGTAGAACCAGATGTGCGGATTCATCCACTCGACTTTCGTGACCACGCCGGTCACTTTCACCGGCTTGCTGCCGTCGTACTCGGCCACGAAGGAATGGTGGGCCTGGAGTGTCGAGGTGGTGAAACAGAATGCAATAAACGCGATGGCAGACGGAAGGCGCATGGTCAATCTCCTACGGAGATAGCGTAATGCAGAATGCAGAATGCAGAAACAAGACCTCGCTCGAGACGGCGAGCGTCGATGGATGGGCATTGTCTGCATTCTGAGTTTTGCATCTTGCATTACACGCGAGGTGCTTTTTTCGCCCGATCCCCCACGCGAATAGCGCCCGACCGGATCACCTTGGCGTTGATGCCCCGCAGGTGCAGGGCTCGGCCCACCGTCGAGTTGACGAACTTCATGGCGTCCACCCCGAAGCGCTCCACGAACTTGCTGCAGCCGGTGTGCGGCTGGTCGGTCACTTCGATCACCGCGGCGCCGAGTTCCAGCCGGGTGCCGGCCGGCAGGTTGTCGTCGGTCAGGTCCATGTCCAGAAACAGTTGGTCCCCGGCGAGGGGCCATCTCGACTTGTCCTGCGCGATAAGGGCGATGGCGCGGCAACTCATCACGTTCAGCTGCATGTCCGGGTGTGGAGACCCGTCAAACGTCCGAGTGCTTTGGCGCGTGCTCCAGCTGTCGCCCACCACGCCCTCGCCGGTGCTCAGCTCCGCGACATCCAGCACCTCGCGCACGCCGACGCGCGGACGCCGCACAATCATCTCGAGCACACCCTCGTCTTTCGGCGCCTGCCTGATCACGTCGAGCCCGGCCTCGAGTTCATCCCACGTCAGATGCGTCACGCTCATGCCCTCACTTCCAACTTACTTCCCACCTCGACCTTTGAACTTCGCACTTGTTTCGGCACAGCGACCCGAAACGCGCTTCCCCCTGGACCGCTCTGCTCCAGCGTCAAGCGCCCCCCGAGGGCCTCGACCGCGCCTCGGGCCAGCGACAAGCCAAGTCCAGTTCCGCCAGCGTCGCTGCCATCCTCTCGGTAGAACCGATCGAAGATCCGCTCGCGCGCCTCAGCCGGCACGCCCGACCCGGAGTCGATCACGTCGACCAGGGCCTCCGACGCGGTCTCCGACAGGCGGATCCGAATTCGGCCTCCGGGCGGCGTGAACTTGATCGCGTTGTCCACCAGGTTGATGAGCGCCTGCCGCAGGACCAACCGATCCGCTCGCGCCCAGGGTGACGCCGCGGGCTCGACCGCGATGGTCTGCCGCTTCTCCTCGGCCAGCACCCCAAGATGGGCGACCACGTCTTGCGCCAGCAGCGTCACATCCACATCGTCCACCGAAAGGGTTGCCTGGCGTGTTTCCGCGCGCGACAGGGTCAACAATCGATCGACGAGCGAGGCCAGGCGATCGACTTCCTCCAGCATGCTACCGATGATCGCGCGGTACGCTGCCTCGTCCTTGTGCCCGCGTAGGCCGACCTCACCCACGCTGCGAATTGCCGTGAGCGGCGTGCGCAATTCGTGCGACACGTCGGCCGTGAACCGCCGCATCTCGTCGAAGGACTGCTGGAGCCGGCCGAGGGTTTCGTTGAACACTGTCGCCAGCCGACCCATCTCGTTGTCCGGGTTGGCGACCGGGAGACGGTCGCTCAATCGCTCGGCCGTGATGGTGCGCGCACGCTCGGTCATCTGCTCGATCGGCGCCAGTGCGCCGCGGGCGAGGATGTAACCGCCCAGCCCGGCGACCAGAACCGCGAGGGGCAACCCGAAGACGAAGATGAGCGAGAGATCGCGCAACTGCTGGCGCGTCGCGGCTTCCGATCGGGCAACCTGGATGGTGACCGCCTGGCTGCCGATGTAACTGCGGCGACTCAGCACGCGGATCGGGACGGTCGGCGTTGGGAACGACACGATCTGGTCCGCCTCCCCCGCCGCGAGTCCCCGGGCCTCAGGAATCGGGCGGCGCATCGCCTCGGCATTGCTCAAGAGCACCTCGGCGCCGTCAGCACTCAAGACCTGCACCCACGGGGGCTCATCTTCGAGCAGCAGATCGACCGGCGGAACCGACATGACCAGCCCATCCGGGCTCTCGTCCACGGTTGCGGCGGCCCAGTAGAAATCAGCGCGCAACCGCTCGTCGAGCGACGAGAGCGCACTGCGACTGACGAGGGTGTAGACGCCGAACACGTAAAGGCCGAGGACGAGCATCATGGCCGCGACGTACCAGAACGTGAGCCGCAGGCGCACGCCGTGGGACCGCCACCACGGCCTGGCAACCCACGGCGCTGACGCGCGCGCGGTCACGCCTCTCCCTCCCGCAACATGAAGCCCACGCCCCGCACCGTGTGAATCAGCTTCACGGCTTGGTCCACGTCCACCTTGCGGCGCAGGCGCGCAATGTGCACGTCAACCACGTTGTCGAGCGGGGTGCTCCGGGCCGTCTCTTTCCAGACGTCCCTCGCGAGCGACTCGCGCGAGACGACCTGCCCCTGGTATCGCATCAGATACTCGAGCAGCTCGAACTCACGCACGGTCAGCTCGACCGCACGGCCGCCGCGCGTGACCTTGCGGGTGACCAGGTCCATCTCGAGATCGCCGACCGTCAGCCGGGGCGACTCCGCCGTACGGCCCCGCCGCACGAGCGCGCGAACGCGGGCCAGCAGTTCCGCAAACGCGAACGGCTTCACCAGGTAATCGTCGGCGCCACTGTCCAAGCCCATCACGCGGTCTTCGAGCGAATCGCGCGCCGTGAGCACGAGCACAGGCGTCTCCATGCGGCGCTGCCGCAGCGCCTTCAGGATGTCGAGGCCGTCACGGCCCGGCAGCGTCAGATCCAACAGCACCACGTCGAACGTTTCCGTGTTGATGCGAAAGAAGGCCCCCTCGCCCGTGCGCTCGACGACGACGTCGTAGCGCTCGCTCTCAAAGCCCTCGCGCAAGGCATCGGCTACCTTCTGTTCGTCTTCCACGACCAGCACGCGCATCTCCAGAGGATTCTAGCGCGTGGGGTCGGAGCTTGACTGCACGCCACGTCAACTCCCAATGGCCAAGACGCCAACTCCCAACAGCCCGTCTGGCAATTCCGATTGCGAGTTGGCGCGTGGGAGTTGGCTTTTGGGGGTTGGCGTTTGGGAATTGGCTGATGTGCAAGAATCAAGATCTGACCCCAGCGTTCTCGCTGCTCGAAACCATGCGCCTCGAGGGCGGGCATGTTCCGCGCCTCAACCGACATCTCGGCCGGATGGCGGCCGCCGCGCGCCATTTTGGCTACCGGTGGGACGAGCAGGACGTCCGCCTGGCCGTCTCGTCCTCGTCGGCGTCACACGCCGACGGGTCCTGGCGCCTGCGCCTGCTCGTTGCCGTAGACGGCGTGCCCACGGTTGAATGCACCCCTTACGTGCGCGACACGCGCGGCCCATGGCGCCTCGCGTTCGCGGCCGAGCCGATCGATCCAGACGACCCGTTTCTCTTGCACAAGACCACGCAGCGCATCGTGTACGACACCGCCCGCCACTCCCGTGCCGGAGTCGACGATGTGTTGTTGTGGAACAGGCGGGGCGAGGTCACTGAATCGACCATCGCGAATCTCGTCGTAGAGATTGGCGGCGTGCGTTACACGCCTCCCGTGGCGAGCGGGCTACTCGCGGGCACCTTCCGCGCGGAGCAGCTCGAGGCCGGCACGATCCGCGAACGCGTCCTGACGAAAGCGGACGTCATTGCGGCCCGGCGCCTCTGGCTCATCAACAGCGTCAGAGAGTGGACAGACGCGGTGCTGGTGTAGGGCGCCACCGCGTCAACCACCAGGGGCGCCGCGCGACGCTCGCAACGGCGTAATCGGGGAGCGGGGATCGGGGATGAGGGATTAGGGATCT
>Ga0209640_10003048_pt1 | contig 14655 bp, 11 predicted proteins | sample RifCSP10_1_FD_184018 | JGI IMG/M metagenome (GOLD analysis project Ga0209640, IMG submission 184018) | Soil microbial communities from Rifle, Colorado - Rifle CSP2_sed 10_1 (SPAdes) (version 2) | ecosystem: Environmental > Terrestrial > Deep subsurface > Rock core/Sediment | place: Rifle...
GGCGGGCTGCAGAGCGAGGGCCTGCCGCAGTAGCTTCGCGCTCGAGGCCGGGTCAGGGGCGGCAAGGGCGCTCGCGTAAGCACGGAAGGCCTCGAAGGGGACGCTTCGGCCGATCCCCAGGAACTCCTCGCGGCTCCGGCCGGGACGCGTGGAGCCGGCGAGGGCGATGTCCCAGGCGAGGCTGACGATCAGCTCGGGCAGGCTCGTGAGCGGCCCGGCCGCGATGAGCGGCGCCGAAAGGGTGGCGCGCTCCACGTCGAGAAGCCGGAGCGAGAGGGTCACGTTGGCGTCCTCCGGCTTGAAGGTGCCGGTGACGAGGCGCGACGCGCCGAGGGCTTCGGCCATCCGGATGGCCGTGGCCCGGGTCACGGGATCGCCCGGCATCCCGAGCTTCTCCTGGGCCCGGCGGAGATCGGCACGCTCGACCGCGGCCACGGAGAGCTGCCCGAGCGCCCTCGGGAGGGCGTCGGCCACCGCTTCCCCGATCCAGGCGGTTTCGGCGTTTTCGGGTCCCTCCGGAGCCACGACCACCACCGGCCCGTACCCGGCGGCGGCCCAGAGCAGGATCGCGGGCGCGAGGCTCACGAGGGCAGCTCGATCCGGGCGGGCGGCCGCACCCAGGCGTGGGCGGCGAACTCCTTCTTCAGACGGAAGCCGAGGCGGCAGTAGAGCCGGTAGGCCGGCTCGTTGGCCACGGTGACGGAGAGGCTGGCCGTCTTGAGCCCCTGGGCGCGGAAGGCCTCGAGGGCGCGGGTCATGAGCACGGTGCCGAGCCCCCGGGCCTGGTTCTCCGGGTCGACCGAGACCTGGCACACGTGGCCGTTGGCGCGGGAGAGATGGCTCGCGAGAAGGACGCCGACGAGGCCGCCTTTGCCCTCCGCCACCAGGGAAGCCTCCGCGTCGAAACGTCCGCAGCCCGCTCGCAGGACCAGCGTCTCCACGAAACCGCGGCAAAGGGCGGGGGTCGAGTAGGTGAGGTTGAGCGCCGCGTCGAGGGTCCCCACGTGGCTCCGATGGATGAGGTCGGAGGCCGCGGGAAGGTCGTCCCGGCGCAAAGCCCGGAGGCGAAACGAATGCGGCGGCGTATCGGTGGGGGGCCGCAGCTCGCGCACCAGGTAGTGCCGGGCTCGCCCGGTGAAACCGGCGCGGGCGAAGCGCTCGTCCGCCGCGGTCGCGGTGGAGAAGAGGGTCTGGCACTCGACCCGGGCGTTGTCCCGAAGCGCCTGGGCTTCGGCCAGCACCGGCTCCAGGAGCTCCTCTTCGATCCCCTGGCCCCGGAAGCCGTCGCGAGCATAGAGGGAGCCCACGATCGTTCGGCCCGCGTCGGGCATGAAATAGCAGTAGGCCACGGCGCGGAGGCCGTCGTGGGCGACGCGCCCGCTCAGCGCGCGGCGCTCGAACCCGCTGGCGACCGCCGACGAGACCTCGGAGTAGTCCCACTGGAGCGCCTCGCCCCAGTGAAGGCTCTCGTCTTGCAGCAGCGCCCGAAGCTCACCCGCCGGCACCTCATGAAGAGGGCGGGAGCGCACCAACGCGGCGTCTCCTTTCCGTGGCGAGGAGGCGCGAGAGCCGAGCGGCGGCGCCGGCGGGGAGGCCCAGGAACTGGAGCCCGGTGAGGTAGTGGGGCCGCCCGGTACCGAGGGACTCTCCCTCGACCGACGAGTCTGCCACCTTCACCTTGACTTCGAGCGGACGGGCCCCGAGGTCCAAACGGAGGTCGAGGATCGCGCCCCGGTCGAGCGCCGCGTCTCCCCGCACCAGGCACCCGGTGAGGCTCAAGTCCACCACGGTGATGGGCCGGCGGCTGCGGCCGGAGAGCGAGCCTGAGATGTCGGCCGGCCTGCGAGGCGCCCGCCGCCGACTCTTGTCGACCTTCCGGGGGGAGGGGGCCGGCCACTCGGTGGTCATTTGGGCATTCCTCGCCAAGAGCCGATATTCTAGATCAAGTCCGAGGAGGTCCTGGGGGACCCGATGATCGACGAGCCGCCCCCCACCGGCGTCCGGTGGGCCGCGTTGTTCTTCGCCCTGAGCGGCGTCCTCGAGGTCTCCCTGACCGTGGCCGAGTTGCCGAGGCCGCTCACCTTCTGGCCGGCCTGGCAGGCCGTGGGCAACGGGCTCTTCTATCTCCTCCTGGCCCTCGGCCTGAGGCGGAGGTTCGCGGTCTGCCGTTCCCTGGCCATGGTCTACTGCCTGGCCACCCTCGTGACCTACGCGGTGGTGCTGGCCATGGCCCTCGGGCAGGCCCCGCTGGCCTTTCCGCGGTCGGTCTTCGTCTCGAGCCTCGTCCAGGTGCCTTCGTGCGCGCTCCTCCTGCCCTATCTGCGCTCGCCTGAGGCCGCCCTTTTCTTCCGCCGACCCCTGCTATAATCCACATCCTCTTTAGGCGAGGCGGAGGCCTGTGGCCGGCATGACGTTGGGGGTGGGGGCACGAGAGAGGCGGAGGGTTCCCTCCGCGGCCCGATCCGCTCGTCCGGCCCCGCCGCCCCCCAAACGCACCCGGAACCCGAACGAGTTCGTGCTCGCGCTCGAAGAGGTGAGCCGCGGGATCCAGGATCCGGTGGCCAAGCTTCGCTACATCCGTAGCTCGCTGGCCCGCTACCAGCAGGCCGACCGCTGCTTGAAGGCGGTCCCCTTCGCTGGCCTCCGCCACCTGCTCTATCGCCTGCTGAGCCTCGAGGGGCTCCGCCATCTGCTCACCTCGAACCCCATGGGCGCGCCCGTCCCCGTGGACCTGGGCACCCGGCGAAGGGTCCGCAGCGCCGGCCTCGCCGCGGTGGCCGCGGTCCTCGTCCTGGGCGTCGGGCTGGTGCTGGCCGGTTTCCGCTTCACCCGCGCCACCGCCAAGGTCGAGATCACGCCCCCGCCGCCCCCGCGCCCGGAAGTAGCCGAAAGCCTGGCCGCCCTTCCCGCCGGGGTCACGCCGCCCTCGGTCTGGCTCGTGGAGAAGACCACCGGCTCCGAGCAGTACAGCAACGGCCTCCGCATCGACACCGCCTTCTCCACTCTCGGGGAGCGTCGCCGCTACCGTATCTTCGAGGCCGGCCGCGGGATGTCCTCGGGGACCTTCGACAAGCCGGCGGGGATCCTCTTCCACACGTCGGAGAGCGACATCTGGCCCCTCGACGAGGCCCACAACGAGAAGCTCCGCGACTCGAGCCACAACCTGCTCCGCTACTTGAAGCGCAACCTCGTCTACCACTACATGGTGGACCGCTTCGGGCGGGTGTTCCGGGTCGTCGAGGAAGAGGCCAAGGCGAACCACGCCGGCCAGTCGGTCTGGAACCGCGGAAGCGAGGTATACCTGAACCTCAACCACGCGTTCCTCGGCATCTGCTTCGAGACGCGCTGGGAAGGGGGCCACGCGTTGCCCATCACCGCGGCCCAGCTCGCCGCGGGACGCAGCCTCACCGACTACCTGCGCAAGCGCTGGGAGATCCCCCCGGACATGTGCGTGGGGCACGGGATCGTGAGCGTGAACGCGAAGAAGCACCTGATCGGCCACCACCTCGACTGGGCCCGAGGGTTCCCCTTCGAGGCGTTCGGCCTCCCGAACCAGTACGAGCGCCCGCTCCCCAGCGTCGCCATCTTCGGCTTTACCTACGACCAGCCCTTCCTGGCGGTGATGGGCGAGCCCTGGCCGGGGATCCACGAGGCCGACCGCATCCTGGCCGGCGAGGCCGCGGCGCGGGGCAAGGACGCGGACGCGGTGCGGCAGGAACGGCGGCGGATCTTCGATCGATGGATGGCGGAACAGGCCCAGGACCAGGAGGCGGCGGCGCGGCTCGCCACGAAGGCGCCGGCCTCATCCCCGAGTCGGCTCGGCCTGGAGACGAGCGCGACCACGACCGACGCGAGACCAGGACTTTAGAAGAGGAACGGAGGAGAAATGCCGGAGAACAAGGAGCATCTCTGGAAGGTGGCGGAAGAGGCGCACGAGCGCATCGAGAGCCTGGTCAGCGCGGGATCGAACCCGATGGGCCTCGACGTCGGCACGAGCAAGATCGTGGCGGCGCGCAAGAGCGGCAAGGACATCCAGTCCGCCTCTCAGCTCAACGCCTTCATCCCGGTCCCCTTCTCGCCGGTGACGGAGAAGACCATCCAGGTCCAATCCGATATCTCGTACTTTCGTGACGGCGACGAGCTGATCATCTACGGGAGCGCCACCGAGCGCTTCGCGAACATGTTCAACGCCGAGTGCCGCCGGCCGATGTCGGACGGTATCTTGAACCCGCGCGAGAAGTCGGCCATGCCCGTCATCGAGGCCATCCTCGAGACCATGGTCCCGAAGGCCCGGAGCGCCGGTGAGATCCTTTCCTTCTCGGTGCCCGCGGCCAGCCCCGGCAAGGAAGCGGAGCTGACCTACCACGAGGCCACCCTGCGCCGCTACTTCACGGGGCGAGGCTACCGCGCGGTGGCGATCAACGAGGGCCTGGCGGTCGTGTTCGCCGAGCTCGAGGACCAGAACTTCACCGGCATCGGCATCTCCTGCGGCGGCGGCATGACCAACGCCACCCTCGCCTTCTTGTCGATCCCGTCCATCATGGTCGGCATCCCCAAGGGCGGCGACTTCATCGACGCCTCCGTGGGTGCGGTGGTCGGCGAGCACGCCACCCGGATCAAGGTCATGAAGGAAGAGGGAATCGACCTCTCCCGTAGCCCCAAGGACAAGCTCGAAAAGGCGCTCCACATCTACTACGAGGACCTCGTGGAGACCGTGGTCGACGCGCTCCGCAAGGGCATCTCGAAGGCGGAGAAGCTGCCACGGACCGACCGGCCGCTCCCGATCGTGCTGTCCGGCGGCACCGCCAAGCCCCGTGGCTTCCGCGAGCTGTTCGACCGGACGCTGCGCGCGCGCACGCTGCCGATCGAGATCGCCGAAGTGCGCATGGCGAGCGATCCGCTCACCGCGACCGCGCGCGGCGCGCTGATCGCGGCCATGTACGAGAAGTAACGCACTCGCCCGGCGGCGCCGTTCCTCGCCGCCGGGCGTGGATTCTCTCCCGGCCATCCCACCGGTGGAGTCTCCTCCACCCCGACCCGGTACCTCACCTGAGGATCCACCCGCCCGCGCCTGCTAGACTGACTCCGTGCGCACCCGCATCTTCGGCCTCCTCGCCCTCCTGGCCGTGGCCAACCCGGCCTGGGCCCTGCGCGAGTGGCACGAGAGCTACCGCGACGCGACCACCAAGTACATCCCGGCTCGTCGCTACAAGGAGGCCCTGGCCGCCCTCAACGAAGCCGTCGGCCTGAAGCCCGATCCCGGGCTCAACGTGCGCACGTACGGTGTCGAGTTCATCGACTACTTCCCCTACTACTACATGGGCGTCTGCCATCAGGAGACCGGCGACCTCCAGAACGCGATCACCTCGTTCAACATCGAGGAGAGCCGGGGATTCATCAAGGCGAGGAGCGAGAGATACAAGGATCTCTTCCGTCGCCGCGGCGAGGCCAAGCTCGCCATGGAGGCGGCGGAAAACCGGCAGGCGGCGGCCCGGGCGCGGGTGGACGTCGACGCGGCCCTTCGGGAAGCGGACGGGCTCGAGAAGGCCCGTCGCTTCGAGGAAGCCCTGGCCCGGCTGAAGCTCGCGGAAGCGGCGGCGCGCGTCCTGGACGCGCGCACCCAGCGGACGATCGCGGACGCCCAGGAGCGCGTCAAGAAGTCACAGCAGGAGCAGGCGGAGGCCACGGCCCGCGCTCAGCGCATCGAGCAGGGCCTGAGCGACGGGGCGCGGCTCGTGGAAGAGGGCAAGTGGAACCAGGCGAGCAGCCGCTTCGACGACGTTCTCGCGGTCGACCCCGGGAACCTGAAGGCGCTCGAGGGGAAGAAGCGCAGCCAGGACTTGATCCTCGCCACCACCACGCGCCAGGCGCGCGCGGAGGCCTTCGAAGCCGGCAAGGCGCTCTTCGAGGCCGGTCAATACGACAAGGCGATCGGGCCGCTGACGGATGCCGCGGTCGACATCCCCGAGGCGGCCGAGATCCTGGACCGCGCCCAGAAGATGCGCGAGGGCCTCAAGAAGCAGCGCGAGACCCAGGCCGAGATCGACCGGCTCTACAAGCAGGGCGAGGACCTCGTGACCGCCCGCCGGTATGCCGAGGCCCAGGTCAGCTTCGAAGGCATCCTCCGCCTCGATCCCGAGCACGCGAGGGCCAGGGAGCGGTTGGACTACGCGCTCGAAAAGACGGTGGACGCGGTCTTTGCGAAGTACCAGAGGGACGAGCCGCCGACCCTGACCCTCATCCAGCCCGCGGGCGACAGCGAGGTGGATAGCCCCACGGTCTCGGTCATGGGCGCGGCCTGGGACGACCGCGGCATCCAGAAGGTCGAGTTCAGCCTGGGCGGCAAGATCGTGGCCGAGATCAAGGCCCCGCCGAACATGGACACCGGTGAGCCCCAGAGGCAGACTTCTTTCGACCGGGAGTTCCCCCTGGAGCCGGGGCCGAACGAGGTCAAGGTGTCGGTCTTCGACGTCTCTGGTCTTTCCGGCCACCGGAGGTTCATCGTCACCCGCCGCCTGAGATTCTACGAGACGAAGGCGTTCTTCCCCGCCGCCCTGGGCGGGGCCGTCGGCCTCATCGGGGTGGGGCTCGCGGCCCAGCGCATGCGCCGCCGCCGCGCCGTCCGCCGGCGGTTCAACCCCTACATCGCCGGCGCTCCCGTCCTCGACGACGACATGTTCTTCGGGCGGCAGAAGCTCATGGCTCGCATCCTGAGCGTCCTCGATCACAACAGCCTCATGATCACGGGCGAGCGCCGCATCGGGAAGACCACGTTCCTCTATCGCCTCAAGAAGGTGCTGGCCGCGGACGAAGGAAGCGAGTTCCAGTTCTTCCCGGTCTTCACCGATCTCCAGGGCGTTCCCGAGAACGCGTTCTTCCACGCCGTCATGTCGGACGTGGTGGAGGAGCTCCGGCCCTCGCCGGAGACCCGCGCCGCCCTGCGCCTCGGCCCCGAGCCGGGGGGATACGAGGGCCGCGACTTCAGCCACGACCTCCAGCGGCTCATCGAGGAGCTGAAGGCGCGCACCCCGCGGAAGGTGAAGCTCGCCCTCCTCATCGACGAGGTGGACGTGCTCAACGAGTACTCCGAGAGGGTCAACCAGCGGCTGCGGAGCATCTTCATGAAGACCTTCTCCGAGAACCTGGTGGCGGTGATGAGCGGGGTGGGGATAAGGCGCTCCTGGCAGAGCGAGGTGAGCCCCTGGTACAACTTCTTCGACGAGATCGAGATCTCGTCGCTCTCGCGCGAGGACGCGGAGGCCCTGATCAAGACGCCGGTCGCTGGCTTCTTCCGCTATCGTCCCGAGGCGGTGGAAGCGATCCTGCAAGAGAGCGGGCAGAAGCCGTACCTCATCCAGAAGTTCTGCATCCACGCCGTCAACCGCATCCTGGAGGAGGATCGCACGACCGTCACCCTCGAAGACGTCACCGCGGTGCGGACCGACGTGCTCTTCGAAGGCCGGACGCCCGAGGAGTACGAAAGCCGCCCGCGGACCGGCGAAGGCGGACGCCGGCTCAAGGCTGTGGCAGACTAGGGCCTTGCCTGGGCCGCCAATGCGCAATCCCTTCATAGCCGGAAGCTGGGTCCGCGGTGAGAACTTCTTCGGCCGCGGCCGAATCCTCCAGGAAGTGCTCGAGGGCGGCCGGCATTCGCTGTGGGTGGTGGGCGCGCGCCGCCTGGGGAAGACGAGCCTCCTGAAGGAGCTGGAGCGCCACGTCCATGAGAGCGGGGAGACCCCCTTCGTGTCGCTCTACTGGGACCTCCAGGGCAGCGCGGACGGACGCGGGCTGGCCGAGAGCCTCATGGGCAGCGTGGAGGACAGCGAGCCCTTTCGCCGGGCGACCGGCGTCGCGGTCGAGAACCTCGAGGGCCTGGCCCCGGCGGACGTGCTCACGACCCTCATCCGGCGGACGGTCCGCAGCGGCTGGCGGCTGCTGCTGCTGGTCGACGAGGCGGAGGAGTTCCTGAACGTCGGGCGCAGCGATCCGAGCGTGCTGGCCCGCATCCGTCGCCTCTTCCAGAAGGGCCCCGAGGTGCGCACCGTGATCACCTCGACCCGGCGCCTCGCCCGCATCGACGAGCTCACGGACTTCATCACCTCTCCATTCCTCCAGTCCTTCGTGCCCCCGCTCTACCTGACCCCCCTCGCCCGGGATGAGGGGCGGGCGCTCCTGGCCCGAGGCTCCTTCGCTCCCGGCGACGTGGAGACGATCCTCGAGCGCACCGCTTGCCACCCCTTCCTCGCCCAGCTCATCGCCAGCCGCTTCTTCGAGAGCCACGACCTCGCCGCCACCTTGGACCAGCTTGCCGCGGACGACATGGTCGCGAACTTCTTCGCCGTGGACTTCCAGACCCTGGAGCCGCTGGAGCGAGGCGTGCTCGAGGAGGTGGCCCGCGAGGGCGCCCTCGGCTCGCGCGAGCTCTGCCAGGCGGTCGGACGTTCCGAGGATGCCTTGGGCGCGTCCCTCTTCGGGCTCGCGCAGATGGGCTATCTCGTGGCCGACGGCGCGCGCTATCGGCTGGGCAACTGGTTCTTCGAACGCTGGCTCAAGAGAGTGGTGGCCTCGCGGCCGAGCGCGGTCCGGCCGGCATGATCGTCGCCTCCAACCGCGTGTTCGAGCACCAGGGCAAGGCCTACCACATCCAGGTCGAGGATCTGGGCGTCGAGCAGGCCGCGATGGAAGCCCGGGTCTACGATTCCGGCACCGTCCTCTGGTGCAAGCGCGTCCCGTACGCGGAGGTGCTGGCCAAGGGTCTCGAGAAGGCGGCGCAGGACGACGAGCTGCGCGGCCTCATGGAAAGGACCATGCACACGGTCCAGGCCGCCATCGCGAAGGGCAAGCTCGGGTAGACGGCCAGCCGGTACTTCGAGCGGAGAATCGCGAAAGCCCACCGGCGGTAATAGACTGCGGCCGTGACCCTCCGCCCCGGCACCGTGCTCGGACACTACGAGGTCATGGGCCTCCTCGGAGCCGGAGGCATGGCTGAGGTGTACCGCGCCCGCGACCGGAAGCTGCACCGGGACGTGGCCCTCAAGATCATCGCCCCTAGCCACGTGCAAAACCCGGACGCGTTGAAGCGCTTCGAGCAGGAGGCCCACACTCTCGCCGGCCTGGCCCATCCGAACATCCTGGCCCTCTACGACCTCGGCAACCAGGACGGCACTCTATTCGTCGTGTCCGAGCTGCTCGAGGGGGTGACGCTGCGCCAACGACTTCAGGGCGGCCCGATCCCGGTTCGCCAGGCCGTCGAGCTCGCGGTCCAGGTCTGCCAGGGCCTGAGCGCCGCCCACGCCCGGGGGATCGTCCACCGGGACCTGAAGCCGGAGAATCTCTTCCTGGTGCGGGACGGCCGGCACCTCAAGATCCTCGACTTCGGCGTGGCCAAGCTGACGGGGACCGAGGGTCCGGGCGGGGGGCCCCTGCCCGGGGCGAGCGAGGCGCTCACCGCTCCCGGCGTCCTCGTGGGGACCCTCGGCTATTTGTCCCCCGAGCAGGCGCGCGGGCAAGCCGTGGACGCGCGTTCGGACCTCTTCGCCCTCGGCACCGTGCTCTACGAGATGGTCACGGGAAAGCGCGCCTTCCTGGCCGGCACCGGCGCCGACACTCTGGCCGCCCTCCTGACCCGCGAGCCGCCCGAGATGGTGGCGCCGGCGGGAGGAGACCCCGTGCCCGCCCCCATCGAGCACGTCGTGAGGCGTTGCCTCCAGAAGGACCGGGAAGAACGCTTCCAGTCGGCTCACGACCTGGCCTTCGCGCTGGAGGCGCTCTTGGCCGCGCCCACGACGGGAGCGGGTCAACTGACCGTGGCCGGGGAGCCCGCGCCCGCCCGCCGGAGCCGGCTCGCAACCGCGGCCGTCGTCACCGCGGGGCTGCTGGCCGCCACCGCCGCCGGGTTCTTCGGGGGAAGGGCCCTCGACGAGAGCCCGCCCCCGAGCTTCAAGCAGCTCACCTTTCGGCGCGGCTGGATCAACCTCTCGCGTTTCACCCCCGACGGAAGGACCGTGGTCTATACCGCGGCCTGGGATGGAGAGCCGCCCGAAATCTTCACCACCCGCACCGACACCCGCGAGTCCCGACCGCTCGGCCTGCGTCACGCGGCCCTTCTCTCCGTGTCGTCGACGGGGCAGCTCGCGATCCTGCTCGACCCGAGTCAGGGACGAGGCTTGTTCTCTCACGGGACCCTCGCCACCGTCGCTTTCGGAGGAGGGGCGCCGCGCGAGGTGCTCGAGAACGTGATCGAGGCCGACTGGACCCCGGACGGCCGCGAGCTCTGCGTCCTTCGCGCGGGCGACGGGGGGCAGCGGATCGAGCTGCCCGCGGGCACCCCCCTCTACGAGTCGAGCCGCGGTCTCCGAATGCTCCGGGTATCCCCGGACGGAAGGCGGGTGGCATTCGTGGAAGGGTCCGAAGCGCCTCTTCGCATCGTGACCGTCGACCTCGCGACCAAGGTCGCCACGGCGCTGGCCTCCGACCTGCCCTCCAACCTCTTCGGCTTGGCCTGGGCCCGGAGGAGCGGCGAGATCTGGTTCAGCGCGGGGACGACCTCCGCCCACCGCGACGTCCTCGCCATCGATCTCGCCGGCCGGAGGCGCCTCGTCTACCGGTCGCTCGCCACCGCCAGCCTCCTCGACGTGGACGCCGAAGGTCGCGCCCTCCTTCACCGGGGCTCCGACCGCTGGGGCACCCGGGCCATGACGGCGGACGCTCGAGCGGAAAAGGACTACTCGATCTTCGACGCCTCCGTCCCCGCGAGCATCTCTGCCGACGGCAAGACGCTGCTCATGGACGAGTTCAGCGAAGCCGCGGGGGGCAGCGCGGTCTACGTCCGGCGCCTCGGTGGCGGCCCCGCCGTGCGCATCAGCGAGGGCTTCGGCTGGGACGTCTCCCCGGACGGCCGCACCGCCCTCGTTCGGCGTGGCAATCCCGTCGGCCTCTTCGCCGTGCCCACGGGACCCGGGCTCGCTCGGGCTCTCGACCTCGGTCGCGTGAGCGCGCGCTGGGGCAAGTGGGTGCCCCCCGCGGCCGAAACGGCTGTCGTCCTGGGCAGCGAGGCGGACCGGCCCCTGCGGCTCTGGGCGGTGGGTCGCACCACTCCTCCCCGGCCCATCGGGCCCGAAGCCGGTTTCACTTACTTCGCGGTGTCCCCCGACGGGCGATCGGTCGCCGCCCGCATCGAGCCCGGCGCGATCACCCTCCTGCCCATCGAAGGCGGCGAAGGCCGCCCCCTCCGGGGGATCCCCGACGACCTCGTGGTGGGCAGCTTCAGCGGAGACGGCCACAGCCTCTTCCTCGTGCGCACCAGCCTGAGCGTCCCCTGCGAGGTTCATAGGCTCGACCTCCGGCGCGAGCAGGTGGAGCCCTGGATGAAGGTCGCACCCACCGATGCGACGGGCGTCAGCCAGTGCAGTTGGATGAACCTCGCCGCGGATGGCCGCACGTATGCCTACGGCTACTTCCAAGCCTCGGGCGACCTATTCCTGGCGGAAGGCTTCGAATGACGGGCAACGCGAAGAGCGGTCCGCGTGGTCGGAGACGGCGTCATTCCATCCACCATGGCGCTCCGATCCGCCTCGGGCGGTGGCTCGACTAGCCCGGTCCTTGGAGCTCGACGGTCAGCGGCGCGGGCCCCGTCGCGGGCCCCGGCGTCTCCCCCCGTACTCGCCCGAGCGCCGCGCCGGGGGGCCCGAGGACACCTCGTCCGCCTCCTCGGGCTCCGCCACCGCGGGCGCGAAGCGGTGCCGGAGTAGGGCGGCCACGATCCGGTCGCGCTGCTCGTGCTCCACGATCCGACGGGCCACGGGCACGAGGTCGATCGCATCGTCGACGGCCAGGGCCGCGGCGTCGGCGGCCAGGGCGGCCACGAGCCTCTCCGCCTTCCGGGCGGCCACTTCTTCGTCCGTGGGAACCGCCAGCTCCTTCACCTGGACGTGATAGCGGTTGACGAGACGGTTGAAATTCATGAGGTCGTGAGCCCCCACCAGGCTGATGGCACGGCCGCTCTTGCCCACCCGCCCCGTCCGGCCCGCGCGGTGGATGTACTGCTCGGGCGAGTCGGGGGTCGAGAAGATGAAGACGTGGGAGAGATCCTCGATGTCGATCCCGCGCGAGGCCACGTCCGTGGTCACGAGGTGGTGGATCTCGCCGGCGCGGAAGCCAGCCATCACCGTCTCGCGCTTCTTCTGGGGCAGGTCGGAAGAGAGCATGGCCACGGGCAGGCCCTTGCCGCGCAGGAAGGTGGACACGAGACGAGTCTCTTCCTTGGTGTTGCAGAAGACCATCGAGGATGGGGGGTCCTCGTACTCGATGAGCTTGTAGAGGGTCGCTTCCTTGTGGAAGCGGGGGGTCAGGCAGTAGAGGTGCTCGACCTCCTTGACGTAGATCTGGTCTTCGGAGAGGAGCACCCACTCGGGATCGGTGAGGTAGTGGTAGATGAGGCCGCGGATCCCGATGGGAACGGTGGCCGAGAAGAGCAGGGTCTGCCGCTCCGGGGGGATGAACTCCATGATCTCGCCCATCTCCACCGCGAAGCCCATGTCGAGCATCCGGTCGGCCTCGTCCAGGACGAGCACTTTGAGCTCCTCGAACCGCAGCGTACGGCGGCGCAGGTGGTCGAGAACGCGTCCCGGCGTGCCCGCGATTACGTGGGCCCCCGCCCGGATCCCCTCGAGTTGGCGGTCCATCGAGTCGCCGCCGTAGATCGCCTCGACCTTCACCCCCTTGATCCGGCCCAGCTCGGTGACCTCCTGGGCCACCTGGAGGGCCAGCTCGCGCGTGGGAGCCAGGACCAGCGCCTGGACGGCGTTCTTCGAGGGGTCGACCTTCTCCACGATCGGAATCCCGAACGCGGCCGTCTTGCCGGTGCCGGTGCGGGACTGGACCACGAGGTCCCGGCCGCCGAGGGCCTTGGGGACGGCTTCCGCCTGGACGTCGGTGGGGGCGGCGTAGCCCTTGGCGGTGAGGCCTTCGAGAGTCGAAGAGGAAAGACCGAGGGAGGCGAAGCTTCGTTGGACCGCGGCAATCTCCATGATTTTTCATTATGTCGTCGCGACCGGGTCGCCCGCAAACGGCGGCTTCCCCAGGCCGCACCTCGTCGCGGTAAAATAGAGAGTTTGACGGAGGACGCCATCCGATGAGCGTGATCGTCTGTTCCCGCTGTGGAGCCAGTGCCGAGCCCCCGCCCGCCCACCGTGTCCCCTTCGCCGGGCCCGACAAGGAGCGCGTGCTCGCCTCCATCTGCGGCGGATGCTGGACGCTCTGGGAAGGAATGGAGGTCAAAGTCATCAACGAATACCGGTTGAGCTTCCTCGATCCCGAGCACCGGGCCTTCCTCCAGCGGGCCGCGACCGACTTCCTCTTCAGCCAGAAAGCCGCGGCGGGCATCCCGGAATGATCCACATCGAGGGCCTGACCAAGAGATACGGGGACCGCGTCCTCCTCGAGGACGTCTCCTGGCACGTCAAGAAGAAGGATCGCATCGGCCTCTCGGGCCCGAACGGCGCGGGCAAGACGACGCTCCTGCGCATGCTGGCGGGGACGGAAGAGCCGGATGCCGGCCAGATCCGGATGGCCTCGGACACCACCATCGGCTACCTGCCCCAGGACGGCATCGTCCACGCCGGCCGCACGGTCTACGCGGAAGTCGTGCTCGCCTTCGAGGAGCTCCTGGCCCTGAAGGACGAGCAGCACCGGATCGAGGACGATCTGTCCAAGGCCACCCACGACGACGGCGGCGGCCACGAGCGGCTCCTCGAGCGCTACGCCGAGGTCACCGAACGCTTCAAGCACCTCGGCGGGTACGAGATCGAGGCCCGCGTGGCCGACGTCTTGAAAGGCCTGGGCTTCCAGCCGGAGGACTACGAGCGGCGCACGGAGGAGTTCTCGGGGGGCTGGCAGATGCGCATCGCCCTCGCCAAGCTGCTCCTGGCGCGGCCCAACCTGCTGCTCATGGACGAGCCCACGAACCACCTCGACCTGCCCGCCCGCAACTGGCTCGAAGAGTACCTGGCCGACTACCCCGGCTCCGTGGTCCTCGTTTCCCACGACCGCTACTTCCTCGACTCCACCGTGAAGCGGATCACCGAGGTCGGCCTCCGGACCCTGACCGACTACCACGGCAACTACTCCAAGTACGTGGTCGAGCACCAGGCCCGCATGGAGCGCCTGCTCGAAGCCCACCGCCGCCAGTCGCAGGAGATCGAGAAGACCGAGGCCTTCATCAATCGCTTCCGCTACCAGGCCACGAAGGCCCGCCAGGTCCAGAGTCGGATCAAGCTGCTCGACAAGGTCGAGCGGATCGAGATCCCGGCGGCCCGCAAGAAGATCCGCTTCAAGTTCCCCGACTCGCCCAAGGCGGGCCGGGTGACCCTCGAGCTCGAGGGAGCGCGCAAGGTCTACGGGCGCAACGTCGTGCTCCGGAGCGTGGATCTCCTGGTCGAGCGCGGCGACCGCATCGCCCTCGTGGGCCCGAACGGCGCGGGAAAGTCGACCCTCATGCGCATCCTGGCCGGCGTCGATCGGCCCGACGCGGGGACCCGTGTCGAGGGCCACCAGGTCGTGATGTCCTACTTCGCGCAGGACCAGGCGGCGATCCTCGATCCGGCGCGAACGGTGTACGAGGAGATGTCCGCCTCGAGCCCGATGACCATGGTCCCC